>BFBZ01000181.1_pt1 | contig 82764 bp, 79 predicted proteins | sample 1888401 | NCBI WGS metagenome assembly BFBZ01 (sample SAMD00112614, study PRJDB3348) | symbiont metagenome | host: Chara braunii
CCCCGCCTCATCCGGAGGAGCGGGCGTAGCCCGCGTCTCGAAGGATGGGGCGGCCACCGACCGCGGCCGCATGCTTCGAGACGCATCGCTTACGCGATGCTCCTCAGCATGAGGCCGGGTGAGGGCGGTGCAAACTCGAAGGGTGGACTAGTTCGTCCTGATATTCAGCTCGCTGATGAGCCGCGCGTACTTTTCGAAATCCTTGCGCGCGTCGCTCGCAAGATTTTCCGGCGTGCCGCCGACCGGTTCGGTGGCGCTGGTCAGGAACTGGTCGCGCGTGCCGGCGTCGGCGAGCGCCTTGTTCGCGGCGGCGTTGAGCCGCGCGACGACCGCGGGCGGCGTGCCGAGCGGCACGAAGGCGGCATACCAGGATTCCAGCGTCAGCCCCGCAAAGCCGGATTCCTGAATCGTCGGCACATCCGGCAGGCTGCGCGAGCGCGTCTCGCCGGATTGCGCGATCAACTGGAGCGTTCCCGCCTTGGCGTGCGGGATCAGGGCTGTCGGTCCGAGGAAGCCGATTTTGACGTGGCCGGCGACCAGATCGTTGATCGCCTGTCCCGCGCCGCGATAGGGAACGTGATCGAGCTTGATGCCGGCCTGCCGGGCGAACCATTCCAGCAGCACGTGCTGGTTGGAGCCGACGCCCGAGGTCGCGCAGCCCATGCCCGGATGCTGCTTGGCCAGCGCGACAAGGTCCTTAACCGAATGCACCGCGCCGATCGAGGGGTGCACGGCGAGACCCTGCGGCTGCCGGCCCAGCATGCACACCGGCAGAAGGTCTTTGAGGAAGTCGACGTTCAACCGCATCACATGCGGCGCGCTGGTGATGTTGTCGTTGGTGACGAGAACGGAATAGCCGTCGGGCGTGCTCTTGATGGCGGTGTCGATGCCGATGGTGCCGCCGGCGCCGGTGCGGTTCTCGATCACCACCTGCTGGCGCAGCTCGCGGGACATGTTCTCGCCGACCACGCGGGCGACGAAGTCGAGCCCGCCGCCCGCCGCGAGCGGCACGATGAAACGGACCGGCCGGTTCGGCCAATCCTGCGCCCGCGCGGCCACCGGCCATAGGGCCGCCGCGCCACCGAGAACACCGAGAAAATCCCTCCGCCTCATGGCCTGCCTCGGGCTGGCAGACGGCATCGTAGCGGGTCAGCTGAGTCCTTTGAAAGGGGGCGCTTTGCGGAGTTATCAGTGTCGGGGCTACCGATGTCCGCTGAGTGCCAGGTCCGGACGTGCCATCACATTTCAGGCACTTGCCCTTTTCCAACACGCCGAACCTAGAGTTCAGCAGACTTCAGATATCGAAAGTGCCGACTTTCTTCTTCGCTGAGTTCGCGGATAACTCTTACGTTATAGCCACCTTGCGATTGCAGGCTTGCAATCGCGGATTCTGCAGTCTCTCCGCGGACATAGAAATTCGCTGGCTGCGGTTCTTGCGGAGGTTCTGCACGAAAAGTGGCTTCTAGCTCGAAAAGTTTGATCATGATGTGATTTTCGCAAGTGCGTTGAATCGCTTTGCACCTTTGCCATTTTACGCTTGTTCTCAGCGCCCTCTCATATCTCGGATCGTTTGTTCGATAGCTTCATCCGAGTCATAAGGTCTGAGCTTGAATGCGTATGGATCGCCTTCCCAAACAGCGACGATGGCGGCGAGAAGATTCAACAGGCAACAACCGACAAAAAAACCAGCGTGCAACTTTCTCATCCGCTTTGATCGCAAGTACCGCGCATAAGAGCGCGATTATGCCTAAGACGTAGATCATTTGTTTAATGCGTCTTTGGGTCGGCGAAATTCACTATCATTTAGTTTTTGTTTTCTCGCTTCGCAGTCAGCCGCTGTTGCCGCGCCTCCAAATAGCGCCGCTTCACTTCCGGCTCGACGTCTATGCCTTTACCGTCCAGAAAATGTTCGAGTGCTTGAGCGATCACTCGTTCCTCAGGGGCACCTATATAGCCTTCCCGCAAGTCTTGGATTCGGGCGATTAAATCTTCGCTGAGCCCGAAATCCTTGAGCGATGGCGGTTTTTTTGGGCGCGGCATGGGAACTTATGGGATTGTGACGGTACAAAAACGACCAATTATGATCCCATTCTTGTACCGTTTAATACCTTTTTAAGCATCAATGAGCACAATACAAAAAGAAAGGGCGGTCCTTTCGGACCGCCCCTCAGGCTTGCAGTAGGAAGTGGGACCACGGCCGGACTCGAACCGGCGAACCTCCGGAAAGATAGACCCGGCGCTCTCTCCCGCTGAGCTACGGTGTCCCTTGGAACGCCCGCCCCGTGAAGGCGGGTGTTCTGTTTCTGTCTGACACATCCACTCTTACAAACCGGTTAACCCTATCGCCGGGCTAACGCGGTCATTCACATCGCAATTATTGTTCTCTATTTGTTCTTGACTTAATTCCCAAGGCATATATTCTCATAGCCCTCTCACCCAACCGAGGGCGTTGTCATGAGACGTGATTTCAGCGGGGTGAGGGGCGGCTCCTGCGGATCGGCCTCGTCAGCCGGTCTCCGGGCGGCCCGGGACTCCACCTGGAGGATACTAGGATCCTCCCGCCAGGAGCTGGCTGATCGGAACGGCAAAACCGTTCTGAAAAGCGTGGCCCGGGTTTGAAAAGTGCCGCAGCGGAGCGTCGGGAGGCGCGCGTGTCCTTCGCCGGACACGCTCCACGTCTTCAAAGGCGTGGTTCAGTTGAGCGTCATCCGGCGCTCCGCCCCTCGGGCTTTTCGTTCGGGGAAGAGGTTTTTCAAAACTCGGGCGCAAAACCGCGCCGCGAGAGAGGAGGATTTATGGCCAGCGATTACATCCGTGATTTGCCGGGCGCGCAGGCGCCGATGTTCCGCGCCAGCGCGCCGCGTCCGGTCCCGACAGAGCAGACCGAGGAAGAGCTTGTGAAGATCGGCCGCGAATTGCGTGCGCGGTGTCTTGAAGAGGAGCGCAAGGCCCTCGCCGGAAAAACCGAGTCCGCCGCGGAGACCGCGCCCGCGAACGAGCCCGTCACGCCGCCGCGCGTTGCTCAGCAACCTTCATCTCATCAGGACGTTTCTACGGCGAAGTTCAAACCGGCTCCGCCGACGCTGTCGCACGAGCAACGCAGCGCGCTGCGCGCGGTGTGGCGCGACGCCTGCGATTGGCTGCAACTTCATCATCTCTGTCGAAACGCGCGCTGCCGCAAGGCCGAGGCCTGCCGTGGCGAGCCGATGAACTGTATGCGCGCCGCCATTCCGCTGGTGCCGGAGTCCGCGCGCCAGTTCGTGCGCTCCATGATCGAAGGGAAGGCACTGGACCTCGATTTCGAGGAGGCGTTCGAGGACGCCGAAGAGCTTCAGGACGGCTGGGCCGCCTGGATCGCCGGGCTTCAGGCAGCCGCCAAGGCCAGGAAACCCAGCAAAAAGGCTGCAAAATAGCCCTTGACCAAAAGATGATATCTTTAATACTTTAAGTCCAGAGGCGCTTTTCATGGCCGTTGAGCGAAATGCCATCGCCAGCCGCATTCCGGGGCAGATCTTCTTCCCCGGGCGCTCCGCGTCTCTCTCCTCGCAGATCGTCGCCGACACGCGCGATGCGCTGTTCGCAAAAAAACTCAAGCCCGGCGATTTCCTCGGCACCGAAAACGAGCTTGCGGAGCGCTACAACGTCAGCCGCATCGTCGCGCGCGACGCGCTGCGCACGCTTCAGGCGCTCGGCATCGTCGAGATCAAGATGGGCAAGGGCGGCGGCGCGCGGATCGCGAGCGGCAATCCGCGCCTGTTCGCGGAGGCGCTCGCCGTGCAGCTCGATCTCACCGGCGTCACGCCGAACGAGATCATGGACGCGCAGCGCGCGATCGAATGTCTCGCGGCCGAGCTTGCGGCCGAGAACGCGACGGAAGAAGACATCGCGCGGCTGCGCCAGCTTATCGCCGACGCGGAAGAGGCGATCGGCGACGTGGCTGAGTCCACGCGGCTCGGCGCCGCGTTTCACATGGCGGTGGCGGAAGCCTCGCACAACCGCGTCCTCGTCGTGCAGCTCATCTCGCTGCAACACGTCTCGTGGCCGCGGCAGAACCCGACGATGACGCGGCAGTTGATGCGCCGCATCATCGACGTTCACAAGGATCTGCTGGCGCTGATCGAGATTCGCGACGCGGCGGCCGCGCGCGAGCTGATGGATGGCCACGTCAAGATGATCCGCGCTCGGCGCGTGAGCGAGCATGCAAAATCGAAATTGAAGGGAGCAGGCTGTTGCTGATGACTGCCACCCACTCAACTGTCATCACCGGGCCGCCGCGAAGCGGCGTGACCCGGTGACCCCGCTTAGGTGAGCACAATGCTTTCCTAAGCGGGATCGCCGGGTCAAGCCCGGCGATGACAGCGAAATTTGTTGGAATAGCGAAAATAAATCGAATGGAGAGGAGTAAAAACATGGCCAAGGAAAAATTCATCATCGAGCCGCACTTCCGCTTGCAGGAATGGGTCGCGGAGGAGAAGGGCTACTTCAAGGATGAAGGGCTCGACTACGTGTTCCGCGAGACCATCAAGTCGACGGACGGCAAGCACCACGACAAGGGCGACAAGAAGGGCGCGATGCAGCTCATCGAGGGCGGCAAGCAGAGCGACGTGAGCTGCGCCTGCCATTGGACCGTCGGCGTCGCGGCGTCGAAGGGCAAGGCGAAACTTTACGGCGACGTCTATTCGGTCGCGCCGTCCGGCATCTTCGTGCCGAAGGATTCTCCGATCATGAAGCCGGAGGATCTCGCGGGCGTGCCGATCTCGGTCGGCTATCAGTCCGGCAGCCACTACGCCACGATCCAGGCGCTCGAGCCGTTCATCCCGGCCGACAAGATCAATCTCGTGTTCTCGGACGGCATGCTGTTCGCGCGCATGGACAACCTGCTGAGCGGCAAGTCGCCGGCATCGACGCTATTCTCCGGCCCGTACTACATGGCCGAGCAGCTCGGCTTCCGCAAAATCCTCGACAACACCTTCATGATCGCGACCATGATCACGGGCAGCCCGGAGGAGAGCGATCTGCGCAAGTTCTTCAACGCGCTTCGTAGAGCGCAGCGCGACATCGATCTGCGGCCGGACCTCTACACGCACTACTACAAGAACGAGTTCCCCGACCGCTATCACGCGGCGATGGACACGCGCCGCTGGGGGCCGGGCGAGCGCCTGGTGTTCGAGCCATACACGAAGGAGGTCTACGACGAGACCTTCAAGTGGATCGCCGATCACGGCATCTTCGCAGACACCGGCATGGGCTCGGGCAAGTACGAAGAGGCGGTGCTGCGGCTGTCGTAACGATAGCCGCGATGGCGCCTGATGGTGCCTCTCGCTCGCGCCACACAAACGGTGTCATCGCCCGGCTTGACCGGGCGATCCAGCCCTTCGCTAAAAGATGGATCACCGGGTCTCGCACCTTTGGTGCGGCCCGGTGATGACAGCGTTACCCCTCGACGCGCAGGCCGATGTAGCGGTCGAGCGTGGCGGAGTCTTTCAGAAGATCGTCGGAACGAGCGCGGTGCACGATCGCGCCGCGCTCCAGCACGGCGGCATTCTCGGTGAGCGACAGCGCGATCTCGGCATGCTGCTCCACCAGAATGACCGCGGTGCCTTCCTCCGCGATCATGCGGCGGAACGCGCGCGCCAATTCCTCGACGATGATCGGCGCAAGGCCTTCGGTCGGTTCGTCGAGCAGAAGGAGTGAAGGGTTCGTCATTAGCGCTCTCGCGACCGCGAGCATCTGCTGCTCGCCGCCCGAAAGCTGGTTGCCCATGTTCTTCCGCCGCTCCTGGATGCGCGGGAACAGGTCGAACACCGCGTTCAAATCCCAGCGTCCGGGACGCGCCGCGACGGTGAGGTTCTCTTCGACCGTGAGCGCCGGAAAAATCTCACGTTCTTGCGCGACCCAGCCGATACCGGCGCGCGCGCGTTTGTGGGCCGGCATTCGCGTGATGTCCTGGCCTTTCCAGAGGATGGTGCCGCGCGAAATATTGGTGAAGCCCATGATCGTCAGCAGCAGCGTGCTCTTGCCGACGCCGTTCCTCCCGAGCAGCGCGAGGCTGCCGCGGTCGGCGACTTCGAGCGACACGTTGTTGAGAACGACCGCCTCGCCGTATCCGGCGCGCACGTCCTTCATCACGAGGAGCGGCTCAGCCATGGTGCGCCCCGCCGAGATAGACCTCGCGCACGCGCGGATCGGCCGAAATCTCGTTCGGCGTGCCTTCGAGCAGGATCTTGCCGCCGACCATGACGATGATCCGGCTCGCGAAGCGGAACACGAAGTCCATGTCGTGCTCGATGAAGAGCACGGTGATGTCCTTCGACAGGTTGGTGACGGCGGTGAACAGCTCGGCGCTTTCCTCGCGGGGGACGCCGGCGGCGGGCTCGTCGAGCAGCAGCACCTTGGGCTTGGTCGCCAGCGCCAGCGCGATTTCGAGGAGGCGCTGTTGTCCGTAGGCGAGTTCGCGGGTCTGCCGGTAGCAGACGTTGCCCAGAAGCAGCGACTTGAGGATGTCGTAAGCCTCGTCGGTCTCCGCGCTGTAGGCGGTGATCGGCTTGAGCCAGGTGCGCGAAATGCCTTTGCGCTCGCAGATGGTCAGCGTCACGGCTTCGAGTGGCGTGAGGTGCGGGAACAGGCTGTTGATCTGGAAGGTGCGGACGAGGCCGCGCCGAACGCGTGCTTCGGGTTCGAGATGGGTGATCTCGTCCTCGCCGAGCCTGATCGTGCCGCCGTCGGCCTTCAGCATGCCGGTCATCAGGTTGATCAGCGTGGTCTTGCCCGCGCCGTTCGGCCCGATCAGCGCGTAGCGCACGCCCTGCGGCAGTTCGAAATTGATGTCGCTTGCCACGACCAGCGAGCCGAAGCGCTTGTTGAGGCCGCGCGTGGAGAGGGCTGGGGCGCTCATGACGTCCTCCGCCAGAACATCAGCGGCGCGGTCATCCGCTTCCAGCGCTCGGACGCGACGAGCTGCGCGAGCCCGCCGAGGATGCCGTTCGGCAGGAACAGCACGACCGCGATCAGCAGGATGCCGATCGGGAAGTACCAGTATTGCGGGTTGATGCCGGAGAACTGGTCACGTGCGACGAGGAAGATGATCGCGCCGATCAATCCGCCGTAGAGGCGTCCCGCGCCGCCGAGAATGAGGATCACCAGAATGTCCGCCGACCGCTGGAAGTCGAGCACGCCGAGCGACACCGTCTCGGTGGTCTGCGTCAGCAGTGCCCCGGCAACGCCGGCGATCGCGGCGGAGATCGTGTAGATCTTCTGCAAGTGCCAGCGGCTTTCGGCGCCGATGGCGCGCATGCGGGTGACGTTCTCGCGGATGCCGCGGAGCGACAGGCCGAACGGCGAATTGATCAGCCGGCGGCTGACGAGGAAGAGCAGGAACAGGACGATCAGCGTGTACCAATAGGAGGTGACGCCCCAGAGATCGAATTTGAAAGTCCCGAGCAGCGGCCACATCCGCACGCCCTGCAATCCGTCCGCGCCGCCGGTGAGCCAGCCCGCGGAGTTTGCCAATTCCAACAGCAGGAGCCCAAAGCCGAGTGTGATCATGATGAGCGCGAGATGACGGAAGCGCGCGATGACGAAGCTCATCACGTAACCGAGCAAGCCTGCCGCGAGCCCGGAAATCAGCAGTCCGGTGATCGGCTCGCCCCAGCCGTATTTGGAGACGATGCCGGCCGTGTAGGCACCAAAGCCGAAGAAGGCGGCGTGGCCAAGCGAGACGATGCCGGCGTAGCCGAGGATGAGATCGAGCGAGAGCGCGAACAGCGCTGTAATTGCAATTTGGCTCGCCAGCACCAAATAGTTCGGCGTCACGATGAACGGCAGCAGCGTCGCGAGCCAGAACACGATCTCGATCGGCCGCCAGCGGATCTGCGACCGGAGATAGTGATGCGGGGAGGCGAGTGCGGTGTCCGACATTATCGTCTCCCGAACAAGCCGGCCGGCCGCCACATCAGGATGCCGATCATGACGAAGTAGATCAGGAAGGAGCCAAGCTCAGGGAAGTAGTACTTGCCCGCCATGTCGCTGATGCCGAGCAAGGTCGCCGCAGCAAACGAGCCGCCGATCGAACCAAGCCCACCAACCGACACGACGATCAGAACATAGACGAGATAGGCCAGCGCGAACGACGGATCGAGACCGACGATGTCGATGGCGAGCGCGCCGCCGAGGCCCGCAAGACCGCTGCCGAGCGCGAAGGTGATGGCGAAGGCGCCATCGACATTGATGCCGAGTCCGCGCGCCATGCGCTGGTTGTCGACCGCGGCGCGGACCTGCGCGCCGAAGCGCGTGTACTCAAGCGTCAGCACCAGCGTGGCGGTGACGACCAGCGAGAAGACGATCAGGAAGATGCGGTAGACGCCGAGCGTGACGCCCATCACGTTGATGGAGCCGCGCAGATAGGACGGCAACTGCACCGGCTGCTGGATGGTGCCGTAGATGTAAGCCGCCGAAGCGACCGACACGAACACCAGACCGATGGTGAGCAGGCACTGGTCGAGGTCGCTGGAGCGGTACAGGCGGCGGAACATGGTGCGCTCGAACACCACGCTTGCAGCCGCCGCCGCGAGGAAGGCCAGCGGCAGCGTCGCCAGGAACGTCACGCCCATCTTGTTGATGAGCGTGACGGTGACGTAGCCGCCGATCATGCCGAATGCGCAGTGCGCCAGGTTGACGAAATTCATCATCCCGAGCGTCACCGAGAGTCCCACCGACAGGAGGAACAGCAGCATCCCGTAGGCGAACCCGTCGAACAGGACGCCGAACAGCGACGTGATCATTGCGGGCTACTCAATCGGCTGCCTTCTCCCTGCCAGCCGTCGTCACTTCGGCATCCGTGTCTTCCACGGATCCTTGACGTTCTCGATCTTGTCGAACTCGACGTTGACGAGATTGCCGCCGACCTTCTCGACCCGGCGGATGTACACCGTCTGGACCACGTCGCGGGTTTCCGGGTCGATCGACATCGGGCCGCGCGGGCTTTCCCACTTCATGCCCTTGGCGGCGGCAATCAGCTTCTCGCCGTCGGCATCGCCGCCGGTCTTCTTCAGCGCCTCGTAGATGACGTGCATGCCGTCATAGCCTCCGACGGAGAACATATCGGGGTTGCGCTTGAACTCGGCATTGTAGGCCGCGACGAACTTCTTGTTGGTCTCGGACTGGTGATTGTAGTCGTAATGGAATGCGGTGATGAGGCCGAGGCCGGCGTCGCCCATGCCTTTCAGGGCCTCCTCGAACGTGAGCTCGCCCTGGCCCATGATCTTGACCTTGTTCTTGTCGATGCCGCGCTCGGCGATCGCCTTGCCAATGGCGGCGGGCTGCGTGCCGCCCGGCACCCAGATGAAGATGCCGTCCGGGTTCATATCCTTCGCGCGTTGCAGGAACGCGGAGAAGTCGAGGTTCGCGACCGGATAACGCGCCGAGCCGATGATCTCGCCGCCGGCGTCCTTGAAGCCTTTCTGGAACGCGGTCTCGCCGTCGTGGCCCGGGCCGAAGTCGGAGACGAGCGTGTAGACCTTGCGGAGCCCGCTCTTGTAGGCCCAGCCGCCGAGCGCCTCATTGAGCTGGAACACAGTGAACGAGGTGCGCACCATGTAGGGCGACTTCGTCGTGATGACGGACGTCGCGGCGTTCATGTTGACCATGAACTTCTTCGCCTGAGCCGATACGTCGGCGGCGGCGAGCGCGTTCGGCGTGAGGTCGAAGCCCGCGAGGATGTCGGCGCCGTCGCGTACGATCACCTCCTGCGAGAGGCGCTTGGCGACGTCCGGCGCGATGCCGGCGTTGTCCTTGCGGATGATCTCGATTTTCTTGCCGGCGACGGTGTCGCCGTGCTGCTTCATGTACAGCTTGATGCCGTTGTCGATCTGCGTGCCGGTGTCGGCGAACTGACCGGAGTAGGACTGCACGACGCCGACCTTGACGGTGCCTTGCGCGTTCGCGGCGCTCGCGGCCAACGCTGTGGCGGCAACAACGCCCAATCCGATGAGTGTTTTCTGCATCGCGTTCCCCCTGCGATATGCCCCGGCTGGTTTTTTGGATTGGCCGGTGTCGTTGGTTGCAAGCTTATGCGACAAGGCGAGGGCGCACCAGCCGGTGCGCCTTTTTGACCGAGGCTTTCGCCGTGTTTCGCGTGACTTGCGAAATCACTCAGCGAAGTTATTTGGGCATCCGCGCCTTGACCGGGTCCTTGACGTTCTCGACCTTGTCGAAGACCACGTTCTGCGGTTCGCCGTTCACCTTCTCGACCTTGCGGATGTAGATGGTCTGCACCACATCACGGGTTTCCGGGTCGATCGACATCGGCCCACGTGGGCTGTCCCACTTGAGACCCTTGGCTGCCGCGATCAGCTTCTCGCCGTCGGCGTCGCCGTTGGTCTTTTTCAGCGCTTCGTAGATGACGTGCATACCGTCATAGCCGCCGATAGAGAAGAAGTCCGGGTTGCGATTGTGCATCTCGTTGAACAGCTTCACGAAGGCGACGTTCTTCGGGTCCTTGCTGGTGTAGTCGTAGTGCCAGGCGGTGATCATGCCGAGGCTGGCGTCGCCCATGGCCTTGAGCGCCTGTTCGGCGGTGGTTTCGCCGGAGCCCAGGATCTTCGTCTTGCTGGTGTCGACGCCGCGTTCGGCGAAGGCCTTGCCGAGCGCCGCCGGCTGCGCGCCGCCCGGCACGAACACCATGATCGATTCCGGGTTGAGGTCCTTCGCGCGTTGGATGAACGCGGAGAAGTCCGGGTTCGCGACTGGGAAGCGCACGGAGCCGATCACTTCGCCGCCGGCCTCCTTGAAAGCGCGCTGGAAGCCGCCTTCGAAGTCGTGCCCGGGGCCGTAGTCGGTGACCATCGTGTAGGTCTTCTTCACGCCGCCTTTGGTTGCGGCCCAAGCGCCGAAGGTCTCGGCCACCTGCGGCAGCGTCACGGAGGTGCGCACCATGTAGGGCGACTTGGTGGTGACGATGGAAGTTGCGGCGTTCATCACCACCATGAATTTCTTGGCTTCGGCGGAGACGTCGCCCGCCGCAAGCGCGTTCGGCGTCAGGACGAAGCCCGCGATGATGTCGACGCGGTCTCGTACGATCAGCTCCTGCGCAAGCCGCTTGGCGACGTCCGGCGCCATGCCGCCGGAGTCTTTGATGATGAGCTCGATCTTCTTGCCGCCGGCGGTGTCGCCGAACTGCTTCATGTAGGTCTGGACACCATTGCGCATCTGGATGCCGGCGTCGGCGAACTGGCCGGACAATGTCATGATCAGACCGACCTTGACCGTGCCCTGCGCCGAAACGGCCGTTGTCGCGGCGATCAACGCGGCCGCGCTTGCGAGACCCAACAATGCCTTATGCATGAAATCCTCCCGGTGAAGCATGGCCCGTTGCCGGCCTGTTTGCGTCAACGGTAGAGGGTCCGAATTTTCCGGTCAATTTGGCGCGCCGCCGCATGGCTTTCTGCCCACGGTGGGCAGATACGCCTTTGGTCCAAGACGTGATTGGGGCGCGCTTTACGATGCCATCGGATCGTAGGTGCCGAACGACCAGACATGGCCCTCCGGGTCTTTGCAGGTGTAGTCGCGGCCGCCGTAGTCGTGAGTGACCGGCTCCTGCACGATCTCCGCGCCCGCGGCCTTCGCGCGCGCGAAGTGGGCATCGACATGGTGGACGATGACGTAGACGCTCATGGTGACGCCTCCGGCGTCATGCGGGCGGCGCAGCAGCTTTCCGTATTCGGTTTCCTTGACCGAGCCGAGCATGACCAGACCGTTGCCGTGGGAAAGTTCGGCGTGCGCCACCGAGCCGTCCTTGTCCTCGTAGACGGCCTTCTTCTCGAAACCGAAAGCGTTGCAGAGGAATTCGATCGCGGCCTTCGCGTCCTTGTATTGCAAGGCAGGGATCACGCTGATCTTCGCGGTCATGGTTCAGTCCAGCCTGATGTTGAGACGCTTGATGAGTGGCGACCAGTCGTCGCCGGTTTTCTTCATCACCGCGGCCATCTCCGCCGATGACGTTGGTGTCGGATCGTAGCCGATGTTGATGAAGCGCTCTTTCATCGCCGGGTCGCCTACGATCTTGCGCAGTTCTGATGACAGAAGTTCAATCGTGTCCTTCGGCGTGTTTCCCGGCGCATAAATCATGAAATGAACGCCTGCGTTCAAACCCGGCATACCCTGTTCGGTCGTGGTGGGCACGTTCGGCACCAGCTCCGAGCGCTTCTCCGAGACGACCGCGAGTGCTTTGAGCTTGCCTTCCTTCACCAGCGGCAGCACGGAGCCTGCCGCGAAGCTGCCGAGGTCGACGCGGCCTGAAATCAGGTCGGTCACCGCCTGCGATCCGCCTCTGTAGGCGACGTGGGTGAACTTGCCGCCCGAGCGCGCGCCGATCTCCTCGACGGCGAGGTGTTGCAGGAGGCCATAACCGGCGGTGGAGAAGTTTAAGCCATCGGGCTTGCTCTTGCTCCATTCGATGAGGCCTTTGAGGTCGTTCACCGGATTGGAGGATGCGGTCACGAGCAGCGTCGGCGTGATGCCGATGCCGCCGATCGGGGTGAGGTCGTTGATCGGGTCATACCCGAGTTTGGCAAAGCTCGCTGTAAAGGTCGCGATTACGGCCGCGTTATTGAGCAACGTGCAGCCGTCGGCGGGCGAGGTGACGACAGCAATGGTGCCGATATTGCCGGTCGCACCCGCGCGATTCTCAACGATGACAGGTTTCTTCAGCGCGGGTTCGAGCCGTTCGGCGATCAGACGTGACGCGACGTCCGTCGCGCCGCCAGGAGGATAGGGGGTGACCAGCCGCACCTGCGGACAATTCAGTTCGGCGGCATCGACTCCCGCCACACCAAATGCCGTCATCAGAACGGCGGCCGTCGCCCAACGCATATCGTCCTCCCAACGAGTCTTTTGGGAACGATACCAGAAAAGACGGGGAAGTCCTGGGAAGTCCTGCGAGCGCTATGCGGCGGAACGAAGCTGTTTGATCTCGGCGTCGCGCTCGGCAAGTGTGCGCTGTAACCGGTCGATGTTATCGAACAGGCGACTCGACGCGAGTTTCAGGAAATAGAATCCAAACTCCGGGTTCTGATAGTAGAGCTCCTTGATCTTCTCGTAGCTGATCTCAAGGATCACCGCGTCCTCGGTGCAGATCACGGTCTGTGTCCGCTTGTGATCGGGCGCGAGCATGCCGAGCTCTCCCACAACAGCGCCTGGCAGGGCATCGACATTGATTTCCTGGATTTTCAGGCTGCCGGTCACAACGAAGTAGACGGCGTTCGCCTCGTCGCTTTTGCGAAACAACGTTTCTCCGGCGCGGATGGTGCGGCGAGACGTGAAGGGCTTGAGCCATTCGAGAGAATGGTCGCCGGCTGCCGCGATCTTCACCTTCTTGACGAGGCGGATCATCTCGAACAACCGGTAGGTGTTGAGCGGCAGCAGGATGCAGTGCTGGACGACGGTGGGGTAGACCCCGGCGAGAAGTCCGAAAACGATCTGTCCGATATTGTGCGCGATGCCGGTGATCCGCAGCGGGATCATCGTCTTCATCGCGATCATGGCTATTCCCAGCGCGGCCGAGAAATAGCCGATGCTCTCCACCAATGTCATTGCAATGCCTTGCCAACCAGTGCCGCGCGCCCGCTGGCAGTCTCACAACAGCCGTGTGACAGTTCAATGACAGGTGGTCGATGTACCGCTAAGCGCAGATGTGTCTCTCAGCGCAGGTGCGGCATCACCTCGGAGGCGAACATCTCCATGTTCCGCTTGGTGAGGTCGTCCGGTAGGGTACCGAACTGGAGCATGGTGACGAGGTTTTGCGCGCCGGTCGCGTCACGCTGCCGCGCGAGTTGATCGCGCACGGTCTTCGGTGATCCGACGACCACGGTTCCAGTCGCCATCAGCTCATCCATGGTATGGCGCTTGCCCGAACCGAGCGCCTTGCGCATCCGCATGGTGTTCTTCATCGACTGAAGCGACATGTAGCCGGGCGGGAGCAGCATCTGGAACGGCGTCGCGAGGAAGTCGTTGAACAGCGACTCGACGCCGGCCTTGGCTTCTTCCTTCGCCCGCTCGTCGGTGTCCGCCACATAGACCGGCGAGGCCCAGCCGAGCTGATGGCCGGAGGGCTCGTAGCCGAACTGCTTGCACTGGTCGCGGTACATATTGAGATAGCGCGTGACCAGTTCGGTGCTCGAGAACGTCACCAGGAACGGATACTTGCGCACCGGATCGGCCGCCCACTTGATCGTCTCCGACGAGCCCATCGACGGAATCCAGATCGGCGGATGCGGGTCCTGATAGGGGCGGGGCCAGAGATTCACGTAGCGCACATTGTAGTGTTCGCCCTCGAAGGAGAACGGGCCAGGCCTGGTCCACGCCTGCACGATCAGGTCGTGCGCCTCTTGATAGCGCTCGTGCGACCAGTGCGGATTGATGCCGGTGGCGTGATACTCGTTGCCGATGCCGCGCACGAAGCCGGTGATGATCCGCCCGCGCGACAGGTTGTCGAGCATCGCGAACTCTTCGGCGATGTTGACCGGGTTGTTCACCAAAGGCAGCGCGCGACCGATGATGGCGATTTTCGCCTTGCTCGTGCGCGCGATCAGGTTCGCGGCGATCAGGTTCGGCGCCGGCATCATGCCGTAGGCGGTTTGATGGTGCTCGTTGACCGCGATCACGTCGAAGCCGAGCTTCTCCGCGTAGACGAGCTGATCAATATAAGACTGATACTCGTCCGCGCCCTTCTTGGGGTCGTAGAGCGTGTTCGGCAGCACCACCCACGCGGCGCGATGCTTGTGCCGCTCGGCCATGTCGAGCGGGCGATAGGGCATCAGATGGAAGAATGTGAATTGCATCAGCGTGTCCCCGCGTATTGGCGGATGATCTCTTTTGCAGTGATCTCTGGTTTCTCCATCGCGAGAGCATGGCCGCACTCGGGGATGATCTCGACGTGGGCACCAGGAATGCCTTTGCCCCATTTCTCCGCGTAGGCGACCGGGAAGAGCTTGTCGTTCTTGCCCCACACGACCAGCGTGGGGATCGTGATGCGGTGCAGCCAGCGTTCCAGCGCAGGATTAAACCAGCGCGGCTCCCAACCAAACTTTGTCGCCGCGTAGCGATTGGTCAGCGCGATGTCGGCTTCTTCGTCGGTGAGCTGAACCGACAGCATCTGATCGGGGATCGCCTGACTGTGATAGAGATTGCGGACCGACTCCTCCGCGTCCCAGATGAAATTGTCGCCGCTAGGAACGCCCTTCACGCGAATGCCGGCGGGCGCGAGCAGCGAGAGGCTTTTCAGGCGCGTGCAATTCCGTACCGCGATTTCGGCCGCGACCCAACCGCCAAGCGATTGCCCAGCGAGATGGATCGGGTAGCTGCCCAATCCCTCGATAAAGTCGAGATAGTACATCGCAAGATCGCCGATGTTCCGGATCCAGGGCGGATTGTCCGACGCACCGAACCCGGGATGTTCCGGCACCCACACCTCGAAATGCTTGGACAGAAGATCGAAGAACGGTAGCCATTGCGGCAAGCCGTTCGCGCCATGCAGGAACAGGAGGGTCGGGCCCGATCCGGCTCGTCTCATACGGACCGTCACTCCGCGGACCTTGTGGCTTGTGATGGGGGCAGGCATAACTTGGCACTCCTGGCGGGACGGGAAAATTGACAGGCCTCGCCGCCAAGAGCAATCCGAGAGCAATCCGAGAGCAATTGGGAGCGCCAAAATGTCCGCCGCCGATACCGAGCGTTTCCGCCTTCGGGGTTTCGTCGATCGCCTTGTGCAACTCGGCGAATGTGAAATCCACGACAAGCCCATCGATCCCGTGGACGTTGCAGGCGTGCTCGAAGGCAATCCGAAGGCGACATGGTTCAAGTCGGTCGGTTCCGAGAAGGCCGAAGTGATCGGCAACGTGATGGGTTCCCGCAAGCGGCTTGCCATCGCGCTCGACACGGACGAGGCGGGATTGCTTCCGACGCTGGCGGCACGCCTTGCGAAACCTGTGAAGCCGGTGAAGGTCGAGGCGAAGGATGCGCCGGTTCAGCAAGTGGTGCTGAAAGGCGAGGTGGCCGACCTCTGCGCCCTGCCGGTGCATTTGCAGCATGGCGAAGACGGCGCACCTTATATCTCCGCGGGCATTGATTTCGCGCTGTTCCCCAACAACGGTTTCACCAACGTCGGCTGCCGCCGCATTATGCTGCGCGGCCCGCGGCATGCGGGCGTCGATATGATCGCGCCGAGCGACATGCGCGCGATCTATCTCGATGCGGTGGCGCGAGGCGAAAAACTGCCGGTGGCTTACGCGGTCGGCTCGCATCCGACGGATTTCATGGCGGCGGTCAGCGGCACGCCCCCGATGGACGAGCTTGATGTGCTCGGCGCGGTGCGCGGCTCGCCGGTTCCGATTGTCAAATGTGTGACAAACGACGTTTGGGTTCCGGCTGACGCCGAATACGTGCTTGAGGGCTATCTCGACAACAAGGGGCACGTGGAACCGGAAGGCCCGTTCGGCGAATACGTCGGCTACTACGGCGTAGTGAAACGCAATCCGGTGTTCCACGTTACCGCAATCACGCATCGAAAGGATGCGCTGTTCCAGACCGTGACCATCGGCGGCAAGTCGCTCGGCCGCACCGATACAGCCCAGCTCACCACAATCAAAACCGAGACCGCGGCCTGGGCCGGTCTCGTTGCCTCGGTGCGTGAGCCGGTCGCTGTGTTCGCGACGCCCTCGAGCGGCGGCATGTACAACGTGCGAGTGTCGCTGCGTCAGCGCGTGCCGGGCGAGGCGAGGAACGCGATCGCTGGCGTGTTCGGCTCGATGGCCGAATGTAAGCAGGTGTTTGTGTTCGACGACGATATCGACGTGTTCTCGGACGAGCAATGCGATTGGGCGCTGGCGACGCGCTTCCAGGGCGACCGCGACATGATGGTGGCGTCCGGCTTCCGCGTGGTGCCGCTCGATCCGTCGCTGGCTGGCGCGCGCACCGGCGCGAAGGTCGGATTCGACTGCACGATCCCGTTCGGCAAGCGCCAGTCGCTGGAATGGGGCATTCCACTGCCGCCGGTGATGGGAAAGACCAACGGCAGCGGCAAGGTGTCGGTCGCCGATGTGCTGGCCAAGGGACCCGCGAGCTTTCTCGATCTGATGAAGGCCGCGGGCACGCGTGACGGCCGCGAGATCGTGCGCGAGCTCGACAAGCTCTATGCGTCGGACAAGCTGACGCGCAACGAAGCCGGCAAGTACACGCTGAAGGGCTGACGCGGGCGCTTACCTGCGCTTCTGTCCCTTCGCCATCTCGGCAAGCTGGCGCCGCAACCGCTCCCGCACGGCATCGGCGGCCTCCGGCGTCCATTTGCGCAGGCCTTCGCCGGTGCGCATGCCGAGCTTGCCGCTCGCGACCAAATCTTTGAGCATTTCGGTCGGCTCGGTGCTGCGGTCGAGATCGGCGAGCAGCACGTTCTGAATGTCCAGCGTGAGGTCGGTGCCGACGAGATCGGTCTGCTCCATCGGCCCGAGCACCGCCATGCGAGCGCCAAACCCGTTCTTCACCACCTCGTCGATGGTGTCAGCGTCGCAGACGCCTGCTGCGACCAGAGCAATAGCCTCGCGTTTGAGCGCATGTTGCAGGCGGTTGCCGACGAAGCCCGGAATGTCCTTCTTCACGTGCACGGGCTTGCGTCCGGCGTCGCGCAGGAGGTCCATCGTTTTGCGGATCGTTTCGTCGCTGGTCTTGTCGTTCTGGATCACTTCGACCAAGGGCACGAGATGCGGTGGATTCCAGAAATGCGTGCCAACGACGCGGTCGCGGTGGTTAAGCTTCTCGCCGATCCGGGTGGATGGAATGGCGGAGCTGTTGCTGGCGAGAATCGTCGTCGGCGCGGTCAGGTTTTCAAGCTCGGCGAAAATCTGTTGCTTCAGCGGCAGCTTTTCCGGCGCGGCCTCGAACACGAAGCTTGCATCCTTCATCGCCGGGGCCATCTGATCATGCACCGAGATGCGGCCAAGCAGGGCGGGTTCGCCATCGAGCAGATCAATTGCGCTCTTAAGTCTTGTTGTGAGCGAATTCCGCCATTCGGCGGAAGGGTCGTAGATCGCAACAATGTGGCCTGCGGCCGCAAGAAGATACGCGATGCCGTGGCCCATCAGGCCCGCGCCGATCACGCCGATTTTCTGTGATTGCATTTAAGTCCCGTCTTGCCTGTCACGACCCTGATTTCACTGGAACGAATTGTGTCGTGAACATGGATTTATCGTCCGGAGTTTCCTTCAGCAGTCCCATCTCAATGAAGGATTGCTTGAGCACCTCGACCGCTTTTGGGTCGAACACCCCGTCCTCGCTGAACACGCTGATCTGTTCGTCATAGGCGCGCGCGGCGACTGTCGGGCTAACGTTGATGACCTTGGAAGTAATCTCGACGGTTTTTGCCTTGTTGGCCTTCATGAAGCGGATGGTGTCGAACCAGCCGCGCAGGAAGGCGCGGATCAGTTCTGGCTTCTTCGCGATCAACTCCTCGCGCGCGAAAAACACATGGGTGATGAAGTGATCAACAAAAGGTGCAGCGCCGGTGATGACGCGCCATTCCTTCTCCTCCTCCAGCGCGTAGCCGATCTCCAACGCGCCGATATAGCCGTCGATCTGTCCGGTCTTTACGGCCGCTCGGGCGGGCGGCATGCCGCCGATCGGCACGATCTGGATGCCGGTTGGCCCCCAGCCTTTGAGCGCGTTGACGCGCTTGCCGATCCACTCGGTGAGCGAGCCCGCGGTGGTGACGCCGAGCTTCTTTCCTTTCAGATCGTCGATGGTTTTGATCGGGGAGTCGTAGCCGGCCATGATCGCCATGTTCTTCGGCACGCCGGCCATCGCACCGACGGCCTTCGCCGGCACGCCTTTCACCATGAAGGCCATGCCGGGGCCACTGCCGATCCCGATGTCCACGCCGTCTGAGGCAAGACCTTGCTGAAGCCGCGCATCGCCGTTGAAGGCTGAGACCTCGATCTCAAGCCCCTGCCTGGCGAACTGCCCGGTCTGGATGCCGACATCGAGGGGCGTGAAGGTCCAAGCGAAGGCAACGGCTTTCCCGACGCGGAGCTTTTCGAGCGCGCTGGCCGGCGCAGTCAGTGCCGCTATCGCTATGCAGCAAAAGAACGCATGGAAAAGCCTTCGCATGACATTCCTCCCGTGGCCGTTTTTTCTCGGCCTTCCGCGAAATCATCGCAGAAATCGTCAATGCTGACCATGCGCTAGAGGCCGTCTGCCTGCGTTGACCGGTGTCGCACCCGGGCCTAGATTCCAATGAGTCACTGGGTGGTTGGCAGGAACTCTGCGCAGGACATCCGATGCACATCATCGACTCCCATTTCCATTGGTGGCCGCGGTCGATCTTCGACAAGCTCTGCAAGCGCGGCGCCTATCCCAAGGCGCGTGTCAACGATCGCGGCGGCTATGACTACATGCGCCGCGCCGACTCCAGCGAGCATCTGAATTCCTGGGCTGAGTGGTTCGATCTCGACAAGCAGTTCGAATACATGGACAGCCTCGGCCATCGTGTCGATGTGGTCTGCTCGATCGGTCCGTTCTCGGTGTCGTTCTCCGACATGCCGATAGAGGAGGGGCGCGACTACGCCCTAATGTGGAACGAGGAGATGGCCGGCGCGCAGAAGAAATATCCGGGCCGGCTCTGGGCCAGCGCCGCGGTGCCGTTGCAGGACACGCGCGTGGCGATCGAGACGGTGGATGACGCGGTCAATCGTTTGGGCCTGATGGGCGTGAACCTGCCGGGTAGTGTCGGCGCTGACGCACGGATCGATGCGGAACGGCTCGAGCCGTTCTACGCCCATTGCGAGAAACTTGGTCTGCCGCTGTTCCTGCATCCGACCGACGTGATCTTCCAGGAGATGCTCGACGGCTACGACGGTGCGTTGCATCTCAGCCTCGGCCGCGTGATCGAGGTGAGCGTCGCGGCGATGCGGCTCGTTCTCTCCGGCATCATGGAGCGGCATCCGAACCTGAAGATCGTGATGTCGCACACCGGCGGCTCGCTGCCGTATCAGTCCGGTCGCATGGACAAGAACTCGAAGAAGGCGAACCTACCGCAGCCGGTCAGCACGTATCTCAAGCGCATGTACACCGACACGGTGTCCCCGCACGCCGAAGGCATGCGGTTCGCGATCGACTACTACGGCATCGACCGCGTGATGTATGGCACCGATTATCCGTGCTGGGACCCTGCGCCGTGCCTGAAGCTGTTGGAGGACGTGAATTTGTCGGAAGCCGATAAGCGCAAGCTGTTCTACGACAACGCCCGGCGCATTCTGAACCTGAAAGACCCCGCAGCCGCGAAGACCGGCAAGCGTGAGCCCGTCCTGGTTTGACCGTTTTGAAGCCGGAAGGCCACTACGCCTAAGCGCCGTGGCCTTTTGCCTTGTGCGAGCCGCCGAGCGAGATTGACTCCCACACAGCGACGATGATCAGCACGGCGGTGGTCGCGCTCGACAAGATCAGCGGCGATAGGTAAGGCGTCGCGGGAATGAGCAGGACGAGAAGTCCCAGCCCCACGGTGTGCGAGAGCGGAAAATTCGGCGCCGAGAGGTGTTTGAACATCGAATTCCCGATCAGATAGACCGCAGGTCCCCCGATCAACACGATGGCGGTCTTGAGCTCGGTGTGACCGTGCGGATGGTGCAGCACGAGTTCGTCGCCGACCGCAGCAACGATGATGCCGGCTACGATCAGGATATGGATGTAGGTGTAGCCGCTGCGGGCGAGGCGGCCAGGGTCGTCCGATGACGCGATGGCGTTACTGCCACGCTCGGCGCCGATGTTGAAATAGACCGCCCACATCGCGACGCTGCCACCGAATGAGACCAGGAACGAGCCGACGTTCTCTGCAGTCCACGGCAGACCCGCAAAGGTCGCGCCGGTGACCAGGATCGACTCGCCAAGCGCGATGATGACGAACAGCGCCGCGCGCTCGGCGATGTGGCCGCCTTCGACAACCCAGTCCGACGTCGTTGAGCGGCCGAGCCCCGGCACGTGGAAGCCAGCGATGGGCGCTATGCTGTCGATACCGACGGCGATCGCCCAGATCGCGATACGCATGGGCATATCCACGAAGGCGCCGGCGAGCCAGAGCGATGCGGCCGCAAGATGCCATATGGTGATGCGGACGAAATTGCGGTGGTTGTTCGCGTCATGCTTCTTGAGCGCCCACAGCATGAACAGGTTTCGCGTTACCGCCATGGCTGCATAGGCGAGGGCGAACGCCATGCCGCGGTCGGCGAAGGCTTTCGGGATCGAGGCAGAGAGAACGAGGCCGAATAGCATCAGCACGAACAGCAGAAGCCGTACCGCGATCTTTTCCGGATCGAGCCAGTTGGTGAGCCAGGCGGTGTCGATCCAGGCCCACCAGACCGCGACCATCAGCAGCGCCGTTTCCAGTGCGCCGAGCGGTGTCAGGTGCGCCAGCAGTCCATGGGAAAGCTGCGTGATCGCGAAAACGAAAACCAGGTCGAAGAACAGTTCGACGAATGTGACGCGGTGGTGTCCGTGTCCCTCTCGGACGCGAAGCTGGCTGGTGCGGGCTGCGTGCATGTATGACGTCAGGCCTTGGGGCCGGGAGCGAAGCGATCGTCCACGCTTTCCCATATGTCGTAACCGACCACCTTCTTGTACTCCTCGAAGTCCATGCCGTCGTTGCGCCGCTTGAACGCGCCGGTTTTCATGTCGAGCAGCACGGTTTCGATGGCCTTTGCCGCGTGCATGAGCGTGTCGAGGCCGAGTACGGCGGCCTGGAAGCCCATCTGGCCGAGCTCCTCCATCGACAGGATCGGTGTGTGGCCACCCATCAATGGATTGCATATTTGCGGGACATCAAAGGCTTTTCCGACAATCTCCAACTCCTTCACGCTGCGCGGCGCCTCGATGAAGATGCCGTCTGCGCCGGCCTTGATGAAGGCTTCGGCGCGGCGCAAGGCCTCGTCGAGATCGTAGACCGCGCGCGCGTCGGTGCGTGCCAGAATCCAGGTCTCCGGATTGATCCGCTCCGAGCAGGCCGCTTTGATCTTCGCGACAGCCAGTTCGCGCGGCACCACTTTCTTTCCGACCATATGGCCGCAGCGTTTCGGCCATTGCTGGTCCTCGATCAGGATGGCGCTGACGCCCATGCGCTCGTAGCTCTGCACAGTGTGAACGACGTTCTTCACGTCGCCGTAGCCGTCGTCACCGTCAACGAACACCGGCAGGTCACAGGCCGCCATGATGTCGCGCACGCAGGCGGAAATTTCGCCAAAGCCCTTAAGCCCAACGTCAGGTACGCCGTAGCGTGAGCCGACCGCAGGGAAGCCGCCGATAAAATAAGTCTCAAAGCCGATTTTCTGGATGAGCCGTGCGCTCAGCGCGTCGTGCGCGCCGGGCACCACCAGGATTGTTTTGTCCTTGAACGCCCTGTCGATGATCTGGCGGAAGCTTTTAGGCATGAGGACCCCGGCATTGCGAATGCGTGCCGCCGGATTGAAGCGTAGTTTTCAAAGTAAGGCTAGCACTACGCTGTCGGTGCGTTCAGTTGCTCGCGCAGGTGATCCATGAACCGCCGCGCCACCTCAGGCAGCGGGTCGTGGTAGGCGCAGCGCAGCTCAAAGCTGTCGAGCGGCCGTCCGCTGATGGAGAGGCGGACCAGCGCGCCGGCGCGGAGATCGTCCAGCACGGTGCAGAGCGCGAGGCAAGCGACGCCCGCGCCGTGGCGGGTGAGTTCGCGCACCATCGCGAAGTCCTGCACCTCCATCGCGATGCCGTAGCGATCGACGCCGATGCGCTTCAGGAGCCGGTCGGTGATCTGGAAATAGGACGAGCTGCGCAGACCGGTGACGTAGGAGGCCGCCACCAGATCGGCGATGGTTACCTCGACCTTGCGGGCAAGGGGATGATGCGGCGACACGACAATCGCCATGGGCTCGTGGCCCAGAATTTCGCTGTCGAGACCCGATACGGACCCGAGCGAAAGAAAGAGGCCGAGGCTCACGGTCTGCGCGCGGACGAGTCCCAGGATGTCCTCGATTGTTCCTGCGTGCGTGACAAAGCGAATGCCTGGGCTGCGCTTGGCGAATGATGCGAGATGCGCTGGCAGGCGGTATTGGCCAAGATCGCGGTGCACCGCGAGCGAGACGACCAAATCCTGCGCCGGCCGCAATTCGTCAAGCTGCTGCGCGGCTTCCTCGCCGCGCCGCAGCACCTCCAATGCCATCGCGTAGACCGCTTCGCCCGCCTTGGTGAGGTGTGGCCGCGCGCCGCGCTTTCTTTCGAACAGCGTATGCCCTGCCTGCTGTTCCAGTGCCTTCACATGCGCGCCGACGGATGGCTGCGAAATGTCGAGCCGCATGGCGGCGCGGTTGAAACCGCCTTCCTCGACCACGGCTTTGAACACGGACAACCGGCGGGCGCTGGCGGAGATCATGTGAAAATCTTATAGCCAAATGACTACAAGCGTAAAGCCGGTGAGCCGATTGCTTTCGACCCGGCCCAAACGCACCGTTTCATCGCGGCAACGTCCGCGAGCCCGGGGAGAGAAACGCGTGATCTTTGTTGCGGTCGACATCGGCGGCACATTCACCGATCTGATTGGTTTCGACGACGAGGCGGGTGTGTTCATGCAGGCGAAGAGCCTGACCACGCCGCACGAGTTGGTTCAGGGCATCGTCAACTGCATTCGCGAGAGCGGAGTTACGGTCGGCGCGATCGATGAGCTGATCCACGGCTCGACGACTGCGATCAACACGCTGATCGAGCGCAAGGGCGCCAAGACCGGCCTCGTCGTCACGCGCGGCACCAAGGACGTCTACATCATCGGCCGCGGCAATCGGCCGGAATCCTACAATCTGTTCTTCAACCGCCATCAGCCGCTGGTCTCGCGCCGCATGACCCGCGAGGTCGACGAGCGTGTGCTGTCTTCGGGCGATGTCGACGAGCTGCTGAAGAAGGCGAGCGTCGTGGATGCCTGCAAGGCGCTGAAGGCGGAAGGCGTCGAGGCGGTGGCGGTGTGCTTCCTGCACGCCTACGCCAATCCGGATCACGAGCGCGCCGCGGGCGCGATGATCCGCAAGGCGCTGCCGGGCGTCTATCTCTCGTTGTCGCACGAAATCCTGCGCGAGTACCGCGAGTTCGAGCGCATGTCGACGACGGTGGTGAACGCCTACATCGGGCCGAAGGTCGGCGGCTATGTGAAGAGCCTGAAGGCCAATCTTGCCGGTATCGGCTTCGAGGGCGATCTGTCGATCATGCGGTCCAGCGGCGGCGTGATGACACCGGAGGTCGCGACCGAGCGGCCCGCCGCGATGATGGAGTCGGGCCCGGTCGGCGGCATCATCGCGTCGGCGCAGGTTGGCCTCGCGCTTGGCTTTGCCAACGTCATCTCCTTCGACATGGGCGGCACCACGGCCAAGGCGAGCCTGATCCGAGAGGGCGAGCCGACGCTGGCGCCGGGCTATTACGTCGGTGGCTATGCGTCAGGCCATCCGGTGATGCTGCCGATGATCGACGTGGTCGAGGTCGGCGCGGGCGGCGGCAGCATCGCCTGGAGAGACGACGTCGGCGCGCTCAAGGTCGGTCCGCAGAGCGCGGGCGCCGATCCCGGCCCGATCTGCTATCGCGGCGGCGGCACCGAGCCGACCATCACCGACGCCAATGTCGTGCTCGGCCGTCTTGATCCGGATAATTTCCTCGGCGGTACCATGAAGCTCGATGCCGACGGCGCGCGCCGCGGCATCAAGGAGAAGATCGCCGATCTGTTGAAGATCGATACGGTGGCCGCGGCTAAGGCCATTGTCGAGATCGCGATCAACAGGATGTCGCTCGCCGTCCGCGAGGTCTCCGTGGCCAAGGGTTACGACCCGCGCGACTTTGCGCTGGTGGCGTCGGGCGGGGCAGGGCCGCTGCACGTTTGCGCCATCGCCCGCGAGCTTTACATCCCGACCGTGATCGTGCCGCTGTTCCCGTCGCACTTCTCGGCGCTCGGCATGCTGCTTGCCGACGAGCGGCATGACTTCACGCGCACGGTCTATTCTGATCTTGCCAGCGTCGACTTCGCCAATCTGGTGAAGATCCACGACGAGATGGTGAAGGATGCCAAGACAAGTCTGCGCCACAGCAAGAACGCGGTGTTCCAGATCCATCTCGATCTGCGCTATCTCGGCCAGGAGTTTACACTTCAGGTTCCCGTCACGCTCGATCAACTCAAGAAGGGTGACCGCAAAGCGATCCGCACCGCTTTCGATGAGATGTACGAGCTCCGCTATGCCCACCATTCGCCGGAGGAGCCGGTCGAGATGGTCAACATCCGCCTTGGCGCCATCGGCAAGCGCACCAAGCTCAAGTTTCCGAGCCTGGGCCCCGCAAGCGAAGCGAAGCCGGCGAGCGAGCGCAAAGCCTATTTCTCCAGCGCCAAGGAAGCTCTCACCGCGAAGGTCTACCGCCGCACCGAACTCGGCGCGGGCGCGGAGCTGTCTGGCCCCGCGCTTATCCAGGAGCACGGCACCACGACGGTCCTGTTCGAGAATGATCATTGCCGCGTCGCCCCATCCGGCGAATTGATCATCAGCATCGGAGGCGTGCGATGAAACTCGACACCGTCACGCTCGAGGTGCTGCGCAACGCATTGCCTGCCGTTGCCAACGAAATGGCGGCGGACCTCCAGCGCACCTCCTACAACATGATGATCTATGAGGTGCGCGACTATTGCACAGCGCTGCTCGATACCCGGGGCGAACTGATCTCGCAAAACGTCGGCGGCGTATCGCACTTCGTTGCTGACCTGGGCGTTATCATCGTCGATGGCATGAAGCGCTACGGTCGCGACGGCTACAAGCCGGGCGATGTCATCATCACCAATCATCAGGCGGTGGCGGGCCAGCACCTCAATAACATTGTCGTCTACATGCCCTATTTCTATAAGGGCGAATTGCTGATGTTCTCGATGGTGCGCGCGCACTGGATCGACGTCGGCGGCCAGAGCACCGGCTTCGGCGCGGGTCCCACGGTGGCCGATCCCTGGCTCGAAGGGCTCCAACTCGATCAGCTCAAGATTTATGAGGAAGGCAAGCTCAATGAGACGCTCTACCGCGTCATCAAGGACAACATCCGCTTCCCGGAATCTTCGCTCGGCGATCTGAAGTCGCAGATGGCCGCGTGTCGCCTCGCGGCGCGGCGCATGGACGAGCTGTTCGATAAGTACGGCAAGGACACGATCCTTGCCGCCATCTCGCAGATCTTCGACGAGACCGAGCAGAAATGCCGCAATGTGGTCGCCAACCTGCCTGATGGCGTCTATGAGGCGAGCGCGTCCATCGACGACGACGGGCTTACCAAGGACGAGCCGGTGCCACTGCACGTGAAGATCACAGTCAGGGGCGGCGAGATGACCATCGATCTTTCCGGTTGCTCCGGCGAACGCAAGGCTGCAATCAACTCGCGCACCTATGCCGGCGCGCGTGTCGCCTACAAGGCGCTGACCGGCCCGCTTGATCCCGTGAACGAGGGTTCGTTCCGAGCGCTAAAAGTCATCATCCCCGAAGGCAACATCATGATGGCCAAGTTCCCAGCGCCGATGTCGGGCTGGAGCTACATCGTGCCGACGGTGGTCGACATGATCGTCGCAGCACTCACCAAAGCGATGCCGGATCGCGTCCCGGCCGCGCATCACGGTCTGCTCGGTGGCTCCGTGGTGTTCTTCGGTCTGCATCCCAGGACCAAGCGCCGCTTCATCGTGCAGAGCATCGAGGGTGGCGGCTGGGGCGGCCGTCCGTTCGAGGACGGAATCTCGGGCACGGTCTCGGTCTGCCAGGGCGACGTCCGCAATGGCTCCATCGAAGGTATCGAGCTGAAATGTCCGGTGGTCGTCGAGAGCCGCGGACTCCGGCCGGATTCCGGCGGCGCGGGAAAATATCGCGGCGGGCTTGGCATCGACATGCGGGTGCGGAACCTCGTCGAAGGTCGCTGGAATTTCGAACACACCCGTCGCCTGAAATGTCCGCCGTGGGGTGCCTGGGGCGGCGAGGCGGGCGAGTCCGGTGGCTATCTCCTGAAGCGGCCGGGGGAGAAGGAATTCCGCTTCATGACCGGTTCGCACATCCCGGTGGCGGTGAAATCGCAAGCGATCGTCCGTACCGGCGGCGGCGGCGGCTGGGGCGATCCGCTAGATCGCGAACCGGCGATGGTCGTGGAAGACGTAAGCGAGGGCTTCATCTCGGTTGCAGCCGCGAAGAAATCCTATGGCGTCGTGCTCCGAGGCAACTTGTCGCTCGATGAAGGCGCGACCAAACGGCTCCGGGACAAGCTAAGATCGGCCCGCAAAGCGGCCGCCAAAAAGAAACCGGTGAAACCGGCAAAAGCCCAAAAGGGCAAGGGGAGAGGAACGGCCAAGGGGAGAAAGCGCGGGTGACATTCAAAAAGCTGCTGGGGTTTGGGGCCGGCGCGCTTTGCGCGCTGCTGATTGCGCCTGCGTCGGCTGAAATCGTGCGGGTCGGCAAGGCGGGGCGCGATGCGTTCTCCTTCGTGCCAGCCGACGTCGGCCAGCGCACCGGCATCTTCAAGAAGCGGGGGCTTGATCTCGAGATTTCATCCTTCGGGGGCGACGCCCGCGTGCAGCAGGCGATGGCCGCCGATGGCATCGACATCGGGTTGGGCTCGGGACCCGGTCTCGCTTTCGTCGTGAAGGGCTCGCCCGTGAAGGGCATTGCGGCCTTCGCCGATCCGCCGCTCACCTTCGCACTGGTCGTCCGCAACGATGACTCGATCAAGAGCGTTGACGACCTGAAAGGCAAGCGCGTCGGCGTCTCGACAGTCGGCTCCGTCACGGGATGGATCGTTGGCGAGGTCTCCCGCCAGAAGGGCTGGGGCTATGAGGGCATTCCGCTGGTCGCCATCGGCGACGATGCGACGCGCATCGCCTCGCTGAAGACGAAATCGGTCGATGGCGCGATCGTCAATCTCGCCGCCGCTCTCAACTATGTGCAGCGCGGGGAAGGGCGCATCCTGCTTCGCTTCGGCGATCTGCTGAAGGATTTCCATGTCCACGTGATCTTTGCGACCGACAGGGCCATCGCATCGAAACCGGAAACACTCCGCAAATTCCTCGCCGGCTGGTTCGAGACCATCAAGTTCATGCGGAAAGACAAGGTGAAGACACTGGAGATTGCGGGCGAGGTGATGGGCACCGATCCCGCGATCACGGCGCAGATCTATGACGGCATGATGCCGATGTTCAACGACGACGGCCATTTCAAGCCCAAGGCCACAGCAGTTCTGAGCCGATCCTTCGTCGATATGAAGACGCTCGACAAGGAGCCGGACATGAAGACGCTCGTCAACGAATCTTTCCTGCCGAAGAAATAACGCGGAGGAACACCCATGAAGACTATCACGCGCGCGCTTGGCCTCGCCGTTGCTGTTGTGCTTCTCTCCGCACCGGCTCACGCGTTGGAGAAGCTTCGCGTCGGCAAGGCAGTGCCCGAAGCCTTCTCCTTCACGCCGCTCGACGTCGGCATGAAGAAGGGCATTTTCGCCAAGAACGGCCTTGAGATCGAATCCATTGCCTTCCAGGGCGACGCCCGCATGCAACAGGCGGCGGCGGCCGATTCCATCGACATCCTGCTTGGCTCGGGGCCCGCTATGGCCTTCGTCGCCAAGGGCGCTCCGATCAAGGGCGTTGCTGCGATGGCGGGGCCGCCGCTTCTGCTTGCCATCGTCGTGCGGCCGGATGGCCCCAGAACGACGGAGGAGCTGAAGGGCAAGAAGATCAGCGTCTCGACGGCCGGCTCGCTCACCTATTGGCTCGTGAGCGAGACTTCGCGCCGTCATGGCTGGGGACCGAAAGGCATCGAAATCCAGCCGATGGGCGCCATGCCGGGCCAGATCGCCGCGATCAAGCGCGGCGATATCGACGGCACGATCATGGACATCGGCAACGCGTTCGACATGGAGAAGCGCGGCGAGGGCCGCATCCTGGTCCGGTTCGCCGATATCAAGGATTTCCACATCCACGTTATCTTCGCGACCGACAAGCTGGTCGCAGGCAAACCGGACCAGCTCCGGGCTTTCTTGAAGGGTTGGTTCGAGACCATCGCCTTCATGCGCAAGAACAAGGAGGAAACCGTCGCCATTGCCATGGAGATCACCGGTAAGGACAAGGACATCACCAGCCGCAGCTACGATGAGCTAATGCCGATGTTCTCCGATACGGGACGGTTCGAGCCCGCAGCGCTCGCAACGCTCCGGAAGTCCTACGTGGAGTTGAACCTGCTTCCGACCGAGCCCGATATGTCTAAACTGTACAGCGAGGCATTCCTGCCGAAATAAGTCTGGGAGTGAAGCGATGAAATCGGCTGTCCGCATCGCAGCGGCGTTCGCTGCGGTTCTCGTCTTTTCGGCTGGAGCGCAGGCGCAGACGAAGCTCCGTGTGGGCAAGGCGCAGGCCAATCAGTTCGCCTTCGTACCAGCCGACATCGGCGTGGACGCCGGCATCTTCAAGAAGCACGGCATCGACCTCGAGATCAGTGCTTTCGGTGGCGACGCTCGCATGATGCAGGCACTTACCGCCGGCGGAATCGACATTGCGCTCGGCGGTGGCCCGGCGATCGCCACGATCGTCAAGGGTACGCCGATGAAGGCCGTGGCGGCGCTCGCCAATGAGCCCAACACCATCATGACCGTGGTGATGAAGGACGGGCCGATCAAGTTGGCCGCCGACCTGAAGGACAAGGCAGTCAGCGTCTCGACCGCGGGCTCGCTGACCTACTGGCTCACCATGCAGCTCTCGCAGTCTCAGGGCTGGGGACCGAACGGCATCAAGATCACGCCACTTGGCGCCTCCAACGCGCAGATCGCGGCACTCAAGACCAATCAGATCGCGGGCGTCACGACCGACAGCGTCACCGTCTACAAGTTCGTGGAGGAGGGCGGCGGCCGCATCCTGGTGAAATACGGCGAGCGCGTAAAGGACTTCCACGTCCATATCATCTACGCCAGCGACAGGCTGATCAAAGAGAACCCGAAGGCGTTGCGCGATTTCCTCGCTGGCTGGCTCGACACCATCGCCTTCATGAAAAGTAACAAGGATCAGGCCATCGAGATGGCGGCGAAGCGCACCGAGGTGTCCAAGGCCGTCGCGACCGAAGGCTACAACGACACCATGCCAATCTTCAGTACCACGGGAAAATTCAGCCCCAAGGCGCTCGACGTGCTCGGCGAATCCTTCGTCGAGTTGAAGCTCCTGCCGTCCAAGCCGGATATGTCGAAGCTTGTTACCGAAGAATTCCTTCCGAAATGACAGCCAGCGACGTCGCAGTTCATGTGAAGGACGTCTCGCACGAGTTCGGCGAGCCCGGCGACGCGTTCCATGTCCAGGCGTTGCAGAAGACCACGCTCGACATCAAGCGCGGCGAGTTGCTTTGCTTGATCGGCCCAAGTGGCTGCGGCAAGTCCACGCTGCTCAACATGATTGGCGGGCTTCTCCTGCCGTCGAGCGGGACGGTCGAGGTCGGCCACAAGCCTGTGCGCGGGCCGCTGCCGCATGACATCGCCTTCGTGTTCCAGGAGAACGCGCTGTTTCCCTGGTGCACGGTGCTGGAGAACGTGAAGCTCGGCATGACATTTCAGGGCGTGCCGAGGTCCGAGCACGAGGGAAGGGCGCGCAAATCGCTGGAAGCGGTCGGCCTCAAGGACTTCATGGGCCACTATCCGGCGCAGCTTTCCGGCGGCATGCGCCAGCGCGCGGCGCTCGCCCGCGCACTCAGCCTCGAAACCGGAATCCTGCTGATGGACGAGCCGTTCGGTGCGCTCGACGAGCAGACGCGGATGATCCTGGGCGAGGACCTGTCGGTGCTGCTGTCGCGCACCGACAAGACTATCGTCTTCGTTACCCATTCGCTGGGCGAGGCCGTGTTCCTTGCGGACCGCGTCGCGGTGTTCTCGGCGCGTCCCGGCTACATCAAGGAGATCGTCGAGATCGACGAGCCGCATCCACGCCGGCCGGATTTCGTCACGACGGAGAAGTTCGCCAGGCTTCGCAACACGCTTTACGGCCTCCTGCACGAAGAAATCCGCAAGGCTGTGGCGCAGACCGCGATGACGGGACCACTGACGTGAGCGCGGCGAGCCGGGAGCGGCGGAGCAGGCTCGCGAGCCGGGCGGTTCAGGCTGGCTTCCTCGTCGCGCTGATCGCGCTCTGGTATCTCGGAACGACCTTCTGGGGCATCAGTCCGTTGCTTCTCCCCAATCCGGTCCGCGTCTGGGCGGAACTGAAGGACGTGCTCGCGACGGGCGAATTCTGGCCGGACCTCAAGGTTACTCTGAGCGAACTCGCCATCGCTTTCGCGATCTCTTCAACCAGCGGCATCACACTCGGCTATCTCATCAGCCGCTCGCAATATCTCATCAAGGTGTTCGAGCCGTTGCTCGCCGGCATCTATTCGGTGCCGATCATCCTATTCCTGCCATTGTATGTGTTGTTCTTCGGCCTCGGGCCGGGCTCGAAGATCGCGCTCGGCACCACCATCAGTTTCTTCCCGATCGTGTTGAACACCATCGCGGGCTTCGGCTACGTCGAGAGGATTTTCGTCACCGCCGCGCGCTCGATGGGCGCGTCCAACTATCAGATGTTCCGCTATGTGCTGCTGCCCGCGGCGTTTCCGGTGATCCTGACCGGGCTTCGCATTGGCTTCACCATCACGCTTCTCGCGATCCTCGGCAGCGAGACCATCGCCTCGCTCGGCGGCCTCGGCCACAGGATTGTGCACCTCGCCGAAGCGATGGAGACCGCTCGCATGTTCGCCTACATCGCCTTCGCGGTGGCAATCGCGGCGACGCTCAACACGATCACCAGTTCGATCGGGCGCCGGGCGAAACGCCGATGAGCACGCCCCTTGGTATTAAGCGCTTTTTCCTCCGCCATCCCGGCGCGACGCGCATCCTTGTCATCGCCGCGCTTCTTCTCTTATGGGAAGCCTCGGCGCGCTGGTGGGTCGATCCGATGTTCCTGAGCCCGCCGTCGCGGGTGTTCTCGTCGCTCGATACGGTTTACAACACGCGCGGCGTCCCCAAGGCGCTGCAGATCACCTTCTACGAGCTGGCGGTCGCCTTCGTTCTCTCGGTTGTCATCGGCATGGTGGTGGGGCTCGCAGTCGGCCTCTCGAAGTTCTCCAATCGCAGCTTCATGCCGATCATCCTTCTTCTTTACGGCACGCCGCAGATCACCATCCTGCCGCTGTTCATCCTCTATTTCGGCATCGGTCCGCCCTCGAAGATCGCTTTCGGCGTCAGCCACGGCATCTTCCCGATCATCGTGACGATTGTCGCCGGGGTGCAGAACATCAAGCCGATCCTGATGACTGCGGCGCGCTCCATGGGCGCGAGCCGCTGGCAGATATTCCGTTGGGTGATCTTTCCCCACATGATCCCGAGCTTCTTTGCTGGCATGCGGCTGGGGATGACCGGCGTCCTGCTCGGCGTTCTTCTGGCCGAGCTCTATGTATCCACCGCGGGAATCGGCTATTTCACGACGCTGTTTACCCAGAACTTCGACCCGACCAAGCTGCTGGGGCTGATCTCGATTCTTGCGGCTATGGCGATCATCCTCAACGAGATCGTGCGCAGGGCCGAGGTCCACTTCGGACGCTGGCGCACGGACTGAATGAGCGCTCTCGAGAAGCTTGCTGCCTTCGTTTCGACCTTCCGCCCGGACTACCGGCTGATGGAGGAGGTGCGCTTGCACGTCGCCGACACGCTCGGCGCATGGATCGCGGCGACCCGCACCGAAGAGGGCAAGCTGCTGACGCGCTATCGCCGCACCGGCACCGGGCCTCAGGACCGCATCGCCATCAATTGCGCGCTCGCGCGCCTGAGCGAGGTGGACGACATCCATCTCGCCTCCATGACTACGCCGGGCTCCATCGTTGTGCCCGCCGCAATGACCATGGCCTCGGTGATGCCCCACCTCGATTCGATGGAGGTCGCGGCCGCCATCGTTGGCGGTTATGAGACTATGATCCGCTTGGGCGCCGCGATCGACGGGCCGAGCGTGCTCTACCGCGGCATCTGGCCGACCTATTTCACCGCGCCGCTCGGCGTTGCCGCCGTTGCGTCCCGGCTGATGCAGCTTGATACGCGCGACACGCTTCAGGCGCTTGCAACCGCCGTGATCATGATGACACCGGGCACCGGCCACCACGCCGCGCAATCGACCGCGCGCTGGTTCGCCGTGGGGCAGGCAGCGGCGCGCGGTCTCACCGCGGCGCTGTCGGCGCGCTCCGGCTTCACCTCCGATCCGCGGCTGATCGAGGGCGAGTTCATGAAGGGCGTCTATGGTCTGACGCCGAACGCCGCGCTGATCGAGAAGGGATTAGGCGAGCCCGCGCTCTCGCAGGTCTCGTTCAAGCCGTGGTGCGCCGCGCGCCAGACCATGGCTGCGACGCAGGCGTTGAAAGAGATCATGGAGGAGGGCGTTTCTGCCGCCGACATCACCGGCATCGAGGTGAGCGTGCTCGCACCGCATCTCAAGATGATTGATCACGGCGTGACGTCGGGCGACCGCTTCTCCCATCTCACCAGTGTGCACTACAACATGGCGGTGGCGGCGCTCGCGCCGGATGCGGCTTACCTCATGAGCGGACCTGAGCACCTGCGGCGCGAATTCCCCGATTTCATGTCGCTCATCAAGGTGTCCGCCGCGGATGGCCTATCTCCCGAATATCCGAAGGCGTGGCCGGCACGGATTGCCGTCATCACGAAGACCAGCCGCCATGAGCACAGCGTCGCCCATGTGCCGGGCGACCCCGCGCGGCCGTTCGGGGAGACCGAGCTGCGCCACAAGTTCCGCAAGCTGGTGGAGCCGGTGCCGGCGGACCAAGCCGACGGCATGTTTACCCGCGCGCTGGAGGCTCTCGACGAGCCGTCCGGCCTGCCGCGCGACATCGAGATGATCGACCCTGACCGCTAGTCGCTGGCAAAGCCGTAATCCGCTACTATCTGTTCCCGACAAGTGTCCATTGGGAGCAGGTCGTCATGAAGGCCGTTCTGGATCGTCACGTCATCGCCGACAGCCACGACATTGTGGAGGACAGCGGCTACCAGTATTTCCCTGCGTCCGCGGTGCGGCTCGACTGGGTCGAGAAATCGCCCAAGACCGCGAAGGATCTGGAATGCCCCCACAGCGTGCAGTTCTACGATGTGGTGATCGAGGGTGAGCGCCATCCGCGTAATGCCTGGGTCTATGAGAAGCCGCAGCCTTCGAAAGCCGGGATCGGTCAGCGCTTCGGCTTTTGGAAGGATGTCGAGGTCGGCTAGGACGTCGCCTTCGCCTTCTGAATCGCCGCCCAGATGCGGTGCGGCGTCGCCGGCATGTCCATGTGCGTGACGCCGAGCGGCGCGAGCGCGTCCATGATCGCGTTCATCACCACGGCCAGCGCCGGCGTGATGCCGGCTTCGCCACCACCCTTCACGCGCAACGGATTGCCCTTGGTCGGGTCTTCCGCAAGCGCGATATCGAACGACGGCACCTGATAGGCGCGGGGGATACCGTAGTCCATGAAGCTTCCCGACAGCACCTGGCCGTCGTCCGAATAGGCCATCGCCTCCAGCAGCGCCTGTCCGATACCCTGCACGATGCCTCCATGCACTTGCCCATGCAGGATCAGCGGGTTGATCGCTTGTCCCGCATCGTCGATTGAGCCGTAGCGCGGGACGCTGATCGCGCCGGTGTCGGGATCGATCTCGACCTCACAGATCGCGCAGCCGGTCGGATAGGCGGGAATGCGGCCGGTGAACGTCTTCTTCGATTGCAGCGGCTTGCCACTGGCGAGTGCCGGATTCTCGTCCATGGCCTTCGCGATGTCGAACACGTTCAGCCGACGATTGCTCTTCGGCGTTGCGAACAGGCCGTCGCTGAATTCGATGTCGGTTTCTGCCACCTCCAGCATCTTCGCCGCGACCGACTTCGACTGCGCTACCACCTCGGTGCAGGCCTGAAACATCAGCGTGCCACCGAGCCGCATTGAGCGGTCAGAATGCGTGCCGCTGCCGGATGGGATTTTTGCCGTGTCGCCACCGATGAAGACGATGTCCTCGGGTGTCACGCCGAGAAGGTCGGCCATCACCTGCGAAAAACTCGTCTCATGGCCCTGACCGGTTGATTGCGTGCCGACCGCCAGTTCGACTTTGCCGGTGCCGAGCACGGTCACCTCGACGCGCTCGTGCGGAATGCCGACGGGCGTTTCGAGATAATTCGAAATGCCGATGCCGCGCAGCTTGCCGCGCTTCTTCGACTCGCGCCTCCGCGCCGCAAAGCCCTTCCAGTCGGCGGCCTCAACCATCTTCGTCATGTTGCCGGAGAAGTCGCCGGAGTCGTAGAGAAGCCCGCTCGCGGTGCGGTAGGGCAGCTTCTTCTTCGGGATCACGTTGATCTTGCGAATTTTCACGCGGTCCATGCCGAGCTTCGCTGCCGCAAGATCGATCAGCCGCTCGAGCACTAACGTGCCCTCGGGGCGGCCAGCGCCGCGGAACGGCGCGGTCGGCACCGTATTGGTCATCATCGACCGGCAGCGCATGTGCATCAGCGGGATGTCGTAGACGGTGGTCGCGACGCGATAGGCGTTGCTGAGTGGCACGTAAGTGACGGTCTGTCCGCCGCAGGTGCCGATGTGATCGACCTGATAGCCGGTGATCCGTCCGTCGTTGGTCAGCGCCAGGCGCGCCGTGGTGCAAAGATCGCGCCCGCCGTAGTCGGTGAGGAAGGACTCTGAACGGTCGTTGGTCCATTTAATCGGGCGACCGACGCGCTTCGAGGCCCATATGATCGTTGCCTGCTCGGGATAGAGATTGTTGCGAAGCCCGAAGCCGCCGCCGACGTCGGGGCAGACGAAGCGAAACTTGTCGAGCGGCATTCCGAACGCCTCGGCCAGAACGAGGCGCGGCGCGTGAACGCCCTGATTGCCGGAAATGATGGTGTAGAGGTCCTTCTCCGGATCGTAGGAGGCGACGCCAGAGCGCGGCTCCATCTGGCAATTGGCGATGCGCTGATTGACGAATTTCTGTTCGACGACGACGTCGGCAGCGGCGAAGGCCGCTTTCACCTTTTCGGCGTCGCCGAATTCTTCATCCAGCGCCACGTTGTCGGGGCATGACTGCGGCCACAGCGGCTCTGCGCCTTGCGCTTTCCGTACATCGGTTACCGCTGGAAGCACTTCATACTCAACTTGGACCGCTTCCGCCGCATTGCGCGCATGAACCCGGGTGTCCGCAATGGCGACCGCGACCGGCTCGCCCGGGTAGCGCACGCGATCCGGGGCGAGGGGGTATTGGCCCTCTTCGAGAACGAGGCCCTTCTCCGTTGAGAACGCCTTGATGGAAATGTCGATCGCGCCCGCCGGGTTGGCGCGCTGCATCGCGCCCTTGAATCCGTCGGCGATGTAGTCAGCACCGGTCAGCACCGCGATCACGCCCGCCATCTTCGTTGTGGCGGACGTGTCGACGCGCTTGATCTTCGCGTGTGCATACGGCGAGCGCACGAACACCGCGTAGACCTGATCCGGCATCGAGATGTCGTCGGAATAGCGGCCCGCGCCGCGAACCAGCCGCAGGTCTTCGAAGCGCGGCATCGGCCGGCCGATATAGGGGCCGTTTCCGGCTCTTGCCTTGGCGTCCATGGGCACTCCCTAGCCCGTATATGGCGGGCAGACCGGTTTTCCGGTCATTTGTTATTGGCCGTCGTCGCCGGAGCGCCCGGCCGCGACGGCTGCATTCGTCGGAAAGCCGCGTTTACTTCGGCTTCCAATCTTTCTTCCACGCCGGCGGGTCTTGCGAGTCGATCAGCACGAAGCAGATGCGGCACGGTTTGCCCGAGTTGTTCACCCAGGCGTGGTTGGTGCCCTGCTGCACCATGATGTCACCAGCCTTCAGATGTACCTCGCTGTCGTCGAGCAGCATGTCGATCTCGCCGTCGAGCACGATGGCGTAGTCGATCGAGCGGGTGCGATGCGTGAAGATGTGGCGATGATAGCCCTGCGTCGCGGGATCGATGCCCATCTGCTTGAGGATCTCGTGATGGTCGATGCCCTTCGGCACCGTGCCGTCGTACGGCGCGAAATCCACCACGCGCAGGATCGCGCCGTTGGGAGGCGGCGGCACGCCGGTCTTCTGCGCCGCCTGATCGCGGGTGTGCGACAGATCGGCGGGCGACTCGTTGGTCATCCAGAGCAGTTGGACGACGTTGCCTTCGCCGCGCTGGTTCACGTACGGCGTCGGTCCATCGATCAGAACGACCGCCTTGCCTTGCTCGTCGTGGCCGGTGACCACGCGACGGACGGGCTTTTTCTCCATCTTGCTCCTCGTATTTTTGAGATTGTGGGCGGCATCCTTCGGGGAGGCCGCGGCCTTGTCAATCCGCCCGCGATGCGGTCAACGCACGGTTGCGAGCACCGAAGCGACGTGTTCGCCGAACGCCTTGGTTCCGAGCTTGCCGCCCAGGTCGCCTGTGCGCGTCTCGGGCTTGGACACCGCCTGGTCGAGTGCGCGCTCGATCATGTCGGCGGCCTTGATGAGCTTGTCGTCCTTCCGCCGCTCGCCGAGCCAGGTGAACAGCATTGCGGCAGAGCCGATCAGCGACGCCGGGTTGGCGAGATTCTTGCCCGCGATGTCCGGCGCCGAGCCGTGCTGCGCCTGCGCGAGTGCATGCTCGGCGCCCGCATTGATCGAAGCCGCGAGGCCGAGGCTGCCGGAAATCTCCGACGCTTCGTCCGAAAGGATATCGCCGAACGCGTTGGTCGCGAGGATCACATCGAAGCGGCTGGCGTCGCGCACCAGGAGCGCCGCCATCGCGTCCATGATCTGCTCTTCGTATTCGACGTCTGGGTAGTTCTTCTGTACGGAACGCACGCACTCCAGGAACAGGCCATCGGAGACGCGCAGCACGTTCGCCTTGTGCACGGCGGTCACCTTCTTGCGCGGCCGCTGCATCGCGAGCTTGAACGCCGTCTCGGCGATCCGCGTCGAGCCTTGGCGTGTGATCTTGCGCACCGCGAGCGCCACATCCGGCGTCGGCATGAACTCGCCGTTGCCCATGAACATGTTGCGGTCGGCGTAGAACCCTTCGGTGTTCTCGCGCACCACCACGAGATCGACCGGCTTGCCGCAACGCGGGGGCAGGCCGGGACGCGACTTCGCCGGACGGATGTTGGCGTAGAGGTCGAGGCGCTTGCGCATCTCGCCGGATGGATTGAGCCCGCCTTGTTCGCGCGGCGGATATTGGTTGTGCGACACTGGTCCGAGGATCACGCCGTCGGCGCGTTTGCCCGCTTCGAACGAGGCGTCGGGCATCGTGGTGCCGTGCATTTTCAGCGCGTCGAAGCCGATCACCGCGTCCTCGAAGGACAGCCCGAGCCCCAGCAATTTGTCGGCCTCGCGCAGCACATGCAGCGTCGCGGCTGTGATCTCGGGGCCGATGCCGTCGCCTTGCATGACGACGAGGTGGGTGCGGTTGGACATGCTGGAACCTCGCTGAATTCGGCGGCACCGGATCATTGTCCGTCTGCGCTGTCAACGAGGAGGTCTTATTTCTCTTTATTTTTTGGAGCGACCGCGCGCGCGCCGATCAGGATGCCGATGGCAATAATTGCGGTCACGCCGGCCTGCCACCGCCCAGCGGCGGCGAGGCCCGCAGTGCCTGCCCATGTGATCGAGGAGAATGCTTCCGCAAAGGTCGCAAGGCGCGAGGAAGTCTGGCGACGGCGGAAGTGCTTCCGCCGCGCCTGAGTGCGGAACCAGAGCTGGATCAGTGCCGCCGAAATCGCGGCGACGCCGATGCCGAGCGCGGAAACGATGGCGTCGTGGGGCGAGGCGACGGCCATTGCGATCAGGAATGGTGCGAAGACGAGCGCGACGCTGCCGGTGACCGCCTCGATCTTGGCGCGGATCACCCAACTTTCTGGAATTGGCGCGGTGGCAACCAAATCGGGCGCGTCCTCGCCGGAGATCGCGAGCCAGGCGAGACCGCCTGCGAGCTGGCCGGCCGCCATCACCAGGACCGGAACGAGCAACACCAGATCGTCGGCGCCTTTGCCGAAGGCGCGCCACAGCATCAGCGCCGGCGGCAGCAGATAGAGAAGCTGCATAAGCGTCTGCGATGCGAGCCACGGGTCGCGGCCGAGCAGCGTCCATTCCTTGCGGCGCAGCGCCTGCCGGGGCTTGAAAGCGCGGAATGTCTGGCGATGGTGACTTCGTCCGGCATCGGAGATGCCGGCTGCGGCGATTGCGTGTTCCCCGAACCGCGCCGAAAAGATCACGATGGCCGACGCAAGTAGGAAGGCTCCGATAGCGAACACAGCAGCGAGCGCCGTGAGGTCGCCAAGGATGGCGCGGGCCGGCCACCACACGGTGCTTTCGATGGCAGGCACAAGCGCGACCAGCATTTCCGATTGCAGGAAGGTGAAATAAGAGAGGGTGCCGTAGGACAGGATTGCCGCAATTTGCAGCCCGATCACGAAGGTTGCGCCGATGATCGCTGCGACGATCTGTGAGGCGAGCCGTGTGCGTTTCGGTCCGATCAGCCGGAACAGCACCACGGTGAGCGCAACCGACATGGCTGCGGCTGTCGCTCCGACAGCGGCCACCACGCCGTAGGCTGTCAGCCAGTGCGCGCCGCCCTTGTAGACCAGCACGTTGATGAAAGGCGCTGCCAACAGCAGCGCCATGAATACGGTCGAGCACGCCATTGTCGCGATCCGCACCGCGAACACCCGGCGTGACGCCACAGGAGACGACAGGATCAGGTCGAGGTCCGAGCGCGCATAGAACGCCCGCGTCACCGACTCCATTGCTTGCGACATCATCAGCGACCAGGCGAGCACCGCGCAGCCGGTGATGACCACCAGCGTGCCTCGATCAGCGTCCACCTCGATCGTGGCAAACCGCCCGACCACCGCATAGGCCACGACGTGCATGAACACTGCGAATGCGACCAGGGCCAGCGCGACGACTCGCAGGCGCCGCCGCTTGCCGCCGGTCAGCATCGACAGCCAATCTCGCCACGACAGGCGGAACTCGTGATGCGCCAGCCAAGTGAGGGATGCCGTCTGGCTCACGCCGCTTCGGCCTCTTCCGCGACCAGTATGAGGAACGTGTCCTCCAGACTGGTGTCGCCCTTGCCGGCCTTGATGCGAAGCTCGTCGAGCGTGCCCTGCGCGATCAGGCGGCCACCGGCGATCACGCCGATGCGGTCAGCCATGCGCTCGGCGACTTCGAGAATGTGTGTGGTCATGATCACGGTGCCGCCGTTCGCGACGCGCTCGCGCAGCACGTTCTTCACCTGCCGCGCGGAGCCTGCGTCGAGGCCGGTCAGCGGCTCATCGAGGATGATGAGGCGCGGATCGTGAACGAGCGCACCCGCGAGCGCTACTTTCTGCCGCATGCCCTTGGAGAAGCCCTCGCAGCGCTCGTGTGCGTGAGGTCCGAGCGAAAGCCAGCCGATCAGCTCCTCGGCGCGCGCCTGCGCAACCCTCGGATCGATACCCCAGAGACCTGCGACGAATTCGAGATACTCGAATGGCGTCAGCTTGTCATAGATCATCGGTTCGTCCGAAACCCAGGAGACGATTCGCTTCGCCGCAATCGGATCTTTCAGTGCATCGATGCCACAGATCGAGATCGAGCCTGCATCGGGCTTCAGCAATCCCGCGACCATGCGAAGCGTCGTGGTCTTGCCTGCGCCGTTCGGTCCGAGCAGCGAGTAGAACTCACCGGTGCGCACTATGAGATCGAGATTGTCGACCGCCGGGCGATCGAAGGCCTTCACGAGACCGCGGACTTCGAGCGCGGAGAGGGGCGTCTGCATGTTCATGTTGCGCGGGCTTCCCCTGAAACGAGCCCAGCGATCCTAGTTGAGAGAGGTTTCAGGGCCGTGAATCAAAAAATCGCGAAATTGCGTCGAATTTGAAGTGATCGTGCCGTTATGGCCCCGCCGCGGCAAGATCGGCGCGCGTGACGAAGGCGTCGGCGAAGAATTCATCCTCCGGCAACCCTGCCGCCGTGAAATCGTGCTTTGCCGCCTGCGTCATGACCGGAACGCCGCAAACGTAGGCTTGGAACCCGGCGAGTGATGTGTGGTCCTCCAGCACGGCCTTGTGCACGAGGTTGTGCCGGAAGCCCGGTTCTTCGACCTCGGACAACACCGGCACATATTTGAATCGCGGATTCTCGCGCGCCCATTTGCGGGGCAGCTCCGAGTAGAGCCCGTTGCGACGCCGCGCGCCCCAATAGAGCGTCATGTCGCGCTTAATTCCCTTGCGCGCCGCGTCCTCGACGATCGAGGCGATCGGCGCGAAGCCGGTCGAACCCGCGACGAACAGGATCGGCTTCCTGCTGTCGCGCAGATTGAAATCGCCGAACGGGATTTCGAGCTTCAGGTGGTCGCCGCGTTTCAGCGTGTCGAACACATAGGTTGTGAACGCACCCCCCGGTACATGGCGGATGTGCAGTTGCACGCCGTCGCTTTCGCTCGGTGGGTTCGCCATCGAGAAGTCGCGCCGCTCGTCGTTCTCGAGGATCAGGTTGAGATGCTGCCCGGCCTTGAACTTCACGCGGATGCCGGCGGGGAAGCGCAGATGGACGTGCATCACATCGTCGGTGAGCCGCGTTAGGCGGAACACGCGCGCCACGAGCGTCTTGCGCGCGAACGGATCAGTTTTACCGATGGAACGCGGCAGGATGACCAAGTCTGAGCGCGGCCGCGCGTTGCAATAGAGCACGTGGCCTTCGGCGCGCTCGGAAGGCAGCAGTGCATCGCCCGCAAAGGTGCGGACTTCGCCCTCGATCACGCGGCCCTTGCAGGTCCCGCACACGCCCTTGCGGCAGGAGTAGGGGATTTCGTAGCCCGCGCGCCGCGCCGCATCGAGCACGCTTTCGTTCGGCTCGCAGGGGAAGCGGATGGGGGAGTCCTGAACCGCGACCGTGAACGTCATGGCTTACAGCGGCAGCGCCACGAGCGTATCGAAGCGCGAGGAGTCGCACACGACCATGCGCTGCGCGAATTTCAGTTCGCCGTCCGTGTCGCGCAGTGTATCGAGATAGACGCCTGTGGCAAATACGTCGGTCTGGCCGTCGTGCATGATCCGCACCACGATGAACGGCGTTTCGCATTCCGCGGTGTCGCCGCCGTTCTTGATGACGTTCGGCAGTCCGACGATGTGCCGGTAGTTCTGCTTCTCGTAGACGTTCGCCTGTCGTAGAGCGAGGATGCGATCCGACAGCATCGCCTTGGAGTCGGCGTAAATGACGCCTGCCGCGAGCCCGGCCTTGTGGTTCTCGGCGGTGGTCACTTTGTAGAGGCAGTCGTCGAGGAAGAAGTCCGGCCAGCTTTCCAGCGCGCCGGTGTCGATGCAGCGGATATAGGCCGCGTTGACCGCCATGATGCGGTCGAGCGTGATACTCATTAAACGCCTACCACTCTTAAACGCCCATGTGTGTGCGGTAGCACTTCCAAAAGCCGCGCACTGAGGCTTCCGTCGCGCGCGTGCCTTCGTTGGTTGTGCTACCGCCACCCATTTCGAGCACCGCGCGCTCGCCGCCCGCGGCTGTGACGCCGCGCTGCACGAAGCCGCCGACGGCGCCATCCTCCATCGAAACATAGCCGGCGGGGCCCGCGAGATTGTTCTGGCGGAGCCGCGCCTTGGTCATCTCCGGCGTGTCGTCGACGAAGCCGAAATAGGTCCAGTTCAGCGCGGTCTGCCCTAGGCCCTTCGGCAGTATCTGCCGCACCGCTAGCGCGTTCTGGATCTGCTGCAGCACGAAGCCTGGGAACACCGTCAAAATTTGCATGTGGCAGCCGTCGCCGAACTCGTCGACATTGCCAAGAATGCTCTGGTCTTTGAGCGCAAAGCCTTCGATTTCCGAGCGTAGCCCCATCGCCGCATAGTCGTGCTCGGTGCCGCTCTTCTGATCGACGAAGGAGAAGCTCGCGTGGTTGCCGCCGTCGGGCGAGACCACCATGCCGCCGCGTTGCGACAGGCGGTTGATGCGGAAGGTGGTGAAGAACGTGTGGAGCAGGGACGCGTGATAGGTGTCCTTCACGTTCTCGAAATAGAGCTTCCAGTTGTTGTTCAGTGATTGTGTGAAGCGGCCGAGCACGACGACTGGTTTGCACATGACGCGCTTAATGCGCGTTGCGATCTCCTCGCCGAGATATTCCTCGATCGGCGGGACGTCGTCAGACAGGCTGCCGAAAACGAGGCCGGCGAACGCTGCAATACGAAGCTTGCGTGGCCCGTGGTCCGAGCGGCAGAAGGTCTTGCCCATGCCCCCTTTGCCGTTGACGCCGTCCTCGAAGGCAACCGCCTTGAGGTTGCCTTTCAGGTCGTAGTTCCAGGCGTGATAGACGCAGGTGAAATCGCGCGCATTGCCGCCGCCGTCGAGCGCGATCAATGCTCCGCGGTGGGCGCAGCGGTTTTCGAACGCGTAGATTTCGTCGTCGAAGTCGCGTGCAACGATCACCGGCATGGTGCCGACGTAGGTGACGCGATAGTCGCCGGGCTTTGCCACCTCCGCCTCAAGGCAGAGGAAGTTCCAGTTCGGGCCTTCGTAGATACGCTTCTGCTCTTGCGCGTAGATTTCCGGCGTCTGGTAGATCCAGTAGGGGACGCGCGTCAACTCGCCCTGCGGCCACTCCAGCGCGGGCGTGGCATCGGCCAGTCCATCCGGGTTCGGCACATTGGCGTTCATGGCGCCGAACTCTCTTTGCGGCTTAGCCGGTCTTGCGCGCGGCGGGGGCGGTGGCGTCCCACCATGGGCAGACGTCGCGAGCGCGCTGATAGTTGCCGTCCATCACATTAAGCGGAATGCGGAGCCCATCAGCCGCGTTGTTGATGCGCAGGTTGCGCGCCTCGATGCGCTGCTCTTCAGTGATCCACGAGCGCTCGTGGCCCCACAGGCTCGGGCCCTCGGTGATGACCTTCACCTCCCAATTGTCCACGTCGATGGTTCGGCCGCCCCAGCCGTATTCGAACATGAACTTGGACGGGGACCACGAATAGAACGAGGTCACGTTGTCGTTCACGTGCCGCCCAAAGGTGGTCGCGATCACCTCCGGGTTGCGGAGCGCGAGGTCGTAACCCTGGCCCACGTCATCGAGGAAGCATGTCTCCACCATGAGGTGATGGATCCCGGTCTTGCCGGACTCGATGAAGGCGATGCTGTGATGACGCGGGTTGATGTGGAAGAAGTAGGCTGCGAACGGCTTGGTGAAATAGTCGCTGAGTTTGAAGCCAAGAATGTCGACGTAGAACGGTACCACGTCGTCGATCTTCTCGCAGTGGAGCACCGCATGACCCATGCCGAGCGGGCCGGTACGGAAGCCGGAGATCGCGCGGCCCGGCTTGAACGGGTCGGTGGTTGTCTCCGCGCCGTGCATCACCTCCAGCCGGTTGCCGGCCGGATCGTTGAACACGATCAGATCCCTCACGAAGCGCTCGTCGGCGAGCGCGCGAGAGCCGCGCGCAACCTTCACGCCGTGGTTCTCAAGATGTCCGGCGTACTGATCGAGCGCCGCCGCGCTCTCGACCTCCCAGCCGTAGAAGCCGGGGGAGTCCAGATTGTCCTTATTGACCACGAGCCGCTGCTTCTTGTCGTCCATGCGGAACGACAGCGAGTTGCTGGTCTTGTCCACGAGCTGCATGCCGAGGAACTTGGCGCCGTAGTCCGCCCAGTCGTCGAGGTTTTGGGTGCGAAGCCCGATGTAGCCGAGGGTTTGCAGGCTCATAGCAATGCTCCTGGCAGGCAGGCCCTGCTTGGACGGCCTGATTTGCCGCAATTATATCACCCTGGACCCTCGGGCGGAACGATTCGATAGGCGGTTAAAACAGGGCTGATTGGCGCGCCTTGCAGGGCGAAGCGGGGCTCTCAAGCTGAGCGAACGCGGTTGGCGAACTGCTCGGCATCTTGCTGGAGCGTGCCGGCCTGTCGATTCAACTCGGCTACCGCGGCGAGAATACGTTCCACGCCTTCACGAGTCTTTTCCGCAAATCCGCTGACGCCTTCGATGGTCGAGGACACCTGCCGTGTGCGGTCCGCCGAGCCGCTGACGCTTTCCGCGATTCGCTGCGAGGCGATCCGCTGCAATTCGACCGAGTGCGAGATCGCACCGGAGATGTTTTCGATCCGGCCGATCACCCGTGACATCGCCTGCGTCGCGCCTTGCACGCCGCCGATCACCTGATTGACTGAGGACGTTTTCGCCTTGATCTCCGCAAGCGCCCGCGTGGTCTGCGCGGCGAGCATCTTCACCTCCTGTGCGACCACGGCAAAGCCGCGGCCGGCTTCGCCTGCGCGTGCGGCCTCGATCGTGGCGTTGAGCGCGAGGAGGTTGGTCTGGCCCGCGATCGCGTTGATGAGCGTTGCCACCTGATCGATATCCTGGACCGCCACCGCGAGGTCGGAGGCGTGGCTCACGGCCGTATCCGAGCAGCGCGTCGCCTCGGCCACAACGTCCGAGGCGTTGATCACTTGCGAGGCGATCTCCGTCATCGAGGTGGAAAGCTCTTCGACGGCGGTCGCGACCGTCTCCGCACCGCCCTGGGTCTCGCCGGCAATGTCGGTCGCGGTGCGCGCATGGCGGCCCGACTCGTCGGCCATAATCTGCATCGCACGCGCGAAGTGTTCGAGGTCTTCCGCAGACGAGGCCAGCGAGGAGGCGACGCTGACGATCTCGCGCTCGAAGGCGTCGGCGACGCCGTTGAGTGCGGCCTGCTTTTCGGCCTCCGCGCGCTCGCGCTCGGTGTCGCGCTGGCGCTCGGATTCCTGCAATGCGAGTCCGTTGTCGCGGAACACGCTCACCGCGCGGGCCATCGCGCCGATCTCGTCGCGGCGCGTTAGGCCACCCACTGGGGTGGTGAAATCCCGGCTGGCGAGCCGGATCATCGTGCCTTCGAGCTTTGTGAGCGGACGCGCGACCGACAGATGTGTGAAGCCCATCGCCAGCAACAGGGTTGCGGCCGTTCCGCCGATAAGAACGGCAATGATGATCTGCATCGACCGCGTCTGCTGGCGCGAGGCCTCCTCCAGCACATCGTTCGCTTCGCCGCCGAGGATGTTGATCAGCCGGTACATGTGGGCGCCGGTGTCGTCGAGGGCGGGGTCGAAGTTCTGCTGGAGGATTTGCTGGGCCTTGCCCCGTTCGCCGGCTATGACCGCGGCCTTGCTGGTGTCGGCGATCCCATAGGCGCGGTCGAGCTTCTCTACCATCTGCACGATTTCGTTCGCGCGGTTCGGGAAGTAACTCTGCACGTTGTTCAGGGAGTTCCGTGCGGCGCGGTATTCGTCCTTGATCGAGCTTGAGAACTCCAGCGCCTCGGCGCGGCTTCCCGCAGCGTATGTCTTGTAGGTTGCAAGCCCCATCGCCTCGATTGAACCGCGCGCTTCGGCGAGCGACTGCCGCGCCGGCGCAACCTGGCGGCTGAGCGTGTTGTTGGTATGACTGAGGTCTTCGATGCTCTTGAGACAGAACCAATTGGCGACAACCGACATGATGCCGAGGCCGGCAATCAGAAGTGCCGCCTTCAGAGCGATCCGCGGCTGGAGGCGGAATGTTTTGACGGGCATGATTCCAAACAGGCGGGGTGGATAACGATTCGTAACCGCCAGTTATTGCAGCTCCATTAAGAGCCGCTTCACGCTCGAGTCATGTGACTGTCACAAAACTGTCATAAAACTCTTCGGCTCAGTCGAAACCGTAGAATTTGCAGAACTCCGAGATTTCCGCTCGCGGCGAGCGGAAGTCATTCGCCTTGTGTTTTCTGTCGCCGTAGCCGATCGCAACCGCGCAGAACAACATCTCGTTCGTGGGAAATTTTAGATAGTCGCCGACCGTGTCGTAAAGCCGCGCCCATGCCTCCTGCGGGCAGGTGTCGAGCCCGTAGCCGCGCGCGAGGAACGCAAGTGCGTGGATGTAGCCGCCAAGGTCGGCCCACTGTCCCGGTCCAAGCCTCCGGTCGATGGTGATGAAGAGCGCGACAGGCGCGTCGAAGAACTCGAAGTTCTTTTTGTATTGGCCGAGTCTGCCTTCGGCGTCGTCGCGCACGATGCCGAGCGAGCCGTAGAGCTGCACGCCATGCGCCTCGCGGCGCTCCTTGTAGGCGCCCCACATCGGCTCCGGATAGATCGGATATTCCGATTTGGTGTGGCGCGGGTCTTCGTTGGCGATACGCTTCTGTACGATCGCCTTGAAATCGGTGAGCGGCTTCCCGGTGAGCGCGTAGACGTTCCACGACTGCAGATTACCACCGGAGGCCGCGCGCTGCGCCTTCACGATCAGGTCTTTGACGATGTTCAGATCGACCGGCTTGTCGAGGAAGGCGCGGCAGGCGATGCGTGAGTCGACGGCTTCAAAAACGTCCATGATTCACCGAGGTGGAGGCGTTGGAATTGAATCTGCTAGCATCGTTGTAGCAGGGCAGAGAGGACCGCGGACCAATGTTGCAGCTTTATCATCATGGCTCATCGGTGTGCGCGGCCAAGGTCCGTCTGGCGTTGGCGGAGAAGGGGATCGTGTGGGAGGGGCACTACGTCGATATCTTGGCGGGTGTGCAGTTCGAGGAATCCTATCTCAAGATCAATCCGCGCGCGATGGTCCCGGCGATTGTCCATGACGGCCGGACCATCATCGAGTCGACGCTGATCTGCGAATATCTTGAAGAGACGTTCCCGGAGCGCCCGATCTATCCGTCAGACCCTTACGAGTGCTACGAGGCACGGCTGTGGACCAAGGCGGTGGATGAGGAACTGCATCCGGCCTGTTCCGCGCTCACCTATGTCGTTTCGCACCGCCACACGATCATGCGTAATGGCCTTGGCTCGTTCGAGGATTTCCTGAAAACGCCGTCGAACGAGACCAAGGAGGCGCGCACGCTGAAATGGCAATGGCTTCAGCATGGCCTCGATGCGCCGGGCGCTGCTGACAAGGTGAAGCTCTACGTCCGCCATATGCGGAAGATGGAAGAATCTCTGACGAACGGCCCATGGCTCGTGGGCCGAAGCTTCTCAATCGCTGACGTCGCTATGGCACCTTACGTGAACCGGCTTGCGATGTTGCAGCTTGGCGAAATCTGGGAGGGCGGACGCCTGCCGCGCGTCGAGGATTGGTTCGCGCGGCTGCGCGCCCGGCCGACATTCAAGCCTGCACTGCTCGACTGGATTCCCGATGGCCTCAAGCACGATCTCACGTCCAACGGCGCAAAATCGTTGCCGGACGTGCGCCGTATTCTCGCGGCGTGACTATTCGTCCGGCGGCGCGAGCCGCGAGAGCGGCGGCGGCAATGCTTCCTCGGCAGCATTGGGCAGCGCGGCCGGATCGTTGTGCACACGATAGAGCTGCGGCGCCGCACGATTGATGTGAAGCTGGAAGATGTCCGGTCTATTGTAATGGCCGGCAAAGTCGTGGCGCAGCTTCATCTGGATGCCGAGTTCGAGATTGCAGTCGGCGTAGAGGATGCCTTCCTCCGCGCCCATTGGCCCCGCGATGATGCGCGACAGCGGATCGACGATCATCGAGCCGCCACAGCAATTCGGGTCGCGCAGGAACTTCTCGCCCTCGGGGCCAGTCTTCAGCATTTCGATCATGCGCTCATCGACCGTACCGCAGGCCGAGATCACGAACGCCTTGCTCATCTGCGCGAATGCCTGGGTGTCGATCGCCACGCGGTTGCGCAGCGGATCGCCGCTGGTCGGAAAATGATTGGGCCAGCTCATCACATGGATGCGCGTGCCTTCGGCGATCAGCGCGAACACCGCGAGCGGATTCGAGTTCTCGCCGCAAATGAGCCCGGACATCGGGCCGAATTCGCTCTGGAACGCGCCGAACGTGTCGCCGTGGCCGCCGGTGTGGACCAGTCTCTCGCCGACGGTCGGCATGATCTTCTGGTGCTTTCGGATCAAACGCCCATCTGGCCCGATATAGACTTGGGTGTTGAACATTGTGCCGATGGTATTCGGGATCTTCTCGCAGACGCCAATCACCACATAGGCGTTGGCCGCGCGCGCGGCGCCGCATAGTGCGTCGATCTCGGGGCCGGGGATCTCGACGGAGTTCTTGAACAGCTCGACCGCGAGAGTGTTGGCGATGCGTCCGCTGGCTGCGTGGTGGTGATACCAGACCGGATGCGCGGGGATGAACCCTTCCGGAAACGCAATGACGCGTGCGCCGTTCTTTCCCGCCGCATGGATCAGACGGCAGGCCTTCTCCGTCGAGCCTTCGCGATCGAGGAACACGGACGCGGCTTGCACCGCCGCGACCTTCACCGTGCCGTAGCTGTCACCCATTGCGCGCTTCCTGGACGCATTTCCCTATCCCGCCTTTTTGTCGCGCAGCACGACGGTGGGCGCAAGGGCGAGCAGAAGGATCATGCAACCGGTAATCGGGATGAAGGGCGCGCGCGTCCAGCCGGTGATGTCCCACAGGACTCCGGCGATGATCGGCACGATCACCGCGCAGGAGTAGCTGATGGTGAACATGCCGGCGGTGACGCGGGCCACGTCCTCCGGCGGGCTGATCAGCGGCGGCAACGCGAGCGCCAGCACGAACACCGCCGCGCCGAAGCAACCCCAGACCGCGGCGCCGGCGACGATCCACTCGCCGCCGAGCAGCACCATCGCCAGGATGGCGAGCAGGCAGACGATCCCGAAGGCGAGATAGGACCACACGGTCCGCACCATCCGGTCGGCGAATATCAGAAGGACGAACGACGCCGGCAGTTGCCCGAGGTTGAGCGCGGTCAGCGCCGCGTGAATGAGGTCCGGCCGTCCAGTGTGCGTCAGATAATCCGGCAGGAAGCCGTTCAGCGAAAAGTAGCTGGCGTTGACGCTGCCGAACAGGAGGCCGACCTTCCAGATCAGCGGATTGCGGAAGTCCGGCATCCACCGCTTGCTGGTGGTTGTCGCGGCGATCGTGGTCATACGCGGCGCGAGCGCGAAGATGGTCAGTGCAATGATTGCGACCGGCGCGCCCCAGAACGTGAAGCTCCACTGCCAGGAGTTATGGATCACCGGCAGCAGGAGCGGGATCGTCAGCGATGCGGGCAGGATCTCGCCGATCAGCAAGCCGTTCGTATAGACAGCAGTGGCAAAGCCGATGCGCTGCGGGGCCCAGGCGCGCACGAGCGGCGGCATCGCGGGCTGCGTCACCGCGACGCCGAAGGCTGTGACGATGGTGCCGAAATAGAGCATCGCTACATGCGGGCCGACGCCGCGCAGCGCCGAGCCGATGGCGCAAAGCGTGAGGCCGACGATAGCCGCAGTGACCGTGCCGAGCCGTGCGATCATCAGCGAGCCGGCGATGGCCGCGCCCGCGAACAGCACCATCGGCAGGCCGGTGAGAATGCCGATTTGCGTTTTGGAGAGATCGAGGTCCGCGTGGATCAGCGGGATGACGGGCGGGACCGCGAGGATCGTCAGGCGCAGCGCGATACCGCCAAGCCAGAGCAGCAGCAGCGCCGTCAGCGGTTTGATCGCCTGCGACACGGCTTAACCCGCACGGCGCCGCGGCACGCTCGCCACGGTCAGGATGCCCAGCAGGCTGCCGGCTGCGATGACGAAGAACACGAGCCGCGGCTCGCCATGGTCCATCAGCGCTCCGAAGACGAGCGGCGACAGGATGCCCGCGACGCTGAAGCCATTGGTGACGAAGCCGAACACGGTGCCGAAGCTGCCCGGCGGTGTGACTTCGCGCACCAGCATGTCGCGAGGCGACATGATCGCGCCAGTACAGAAACCGGAGAACGCCATAACGAGGACTAGAGCGATTGCACCGACATCCACGGTGCCGAGAAGGAGCGTTACGAAGGTGGCACCAAGAAGTCCGAGCGCGGCGGCCAGAGCGTGGTGGCGGGTTCGTGCCGCGATCCAGCCGCCAGCGAGGACACCGACTGCGGCGAAGGCGAGGTTGGCCGAAAGGGCAGTATTCGCTGTCGACGGGGCTGTGCCGTAAAGTGTGCCCAACGCCACCACGGAGAAGTTTTGCAAGCCGAAGTTACTGAACGCCAGCAGCATGAAGAACACGAAGCTGACGAGAATCGGCGATGATAGCAGCAGCTTCCAGTCCGCGCCGGATTTTTCATCCGCCTTTTGCTTCGCCGGCTGCTCTTCATAAGCGGGCTCGCCTTGCAGCAGCACGCCGATGGCGATGACAAGGCCAAGGATGCCTGCGCCGATAAAGGCGCCGCGCCAGCCGAAGAGGCTGTGCATGAACAAGATCGTGCCCGGCGCCGCTGCGCTGCCGAGGAGGCCGGAGAACGTGTGGATCGAATAGGCTTGGCTGACGCGCTCCGTCGCCACATGGCGCGAGAGCAGCGAATAGTCGGCCGGGTGATAGACCGTGTTGCCCACGCCCATCAGCGCGAACATCGCGATCATTACCCAATAGGAATTCACCAAGCCCGCGACAGCGAGCGCCGCGGCCTGTAGCACAAGCCCGCCGATCAGCAGGAGCCTGGCATTGACGCGGTCCACCATGAAGCCCGCGGGCGTCTGCAACACGGCAGAGGTGGCGTTGAACATGGTCAGCGCGAGACCCAGTTCGGTATAGCTGACGCCGTAGTCCTGTCGCACGAAGGCGAATAGCGGCGGCAGCACCAGCATGTAGTAGTGGCTCATGAAGTGAGCCGCACTCACGCCTGTGATGAGCCGGATGTCTCCGGCCCGCCGCGCGGCGAAGGAATGATCGGTCGAAGCCGTCATTGCTTGGGCGTGGACTTCTGGGCGTCCTGAATCGCCTGCCAGACGCGATGCGGTGTCGCCGGCATGTCGATGTGCTTGATGCCGTAGACCGACAGTGCATCCACCACGGCGTTCATTACCGAGGTGAGGGCGCCCGCACAGCCCGCTTCGCCGCAGCCTTTCACGCCAAGCGGGTTCGTAGTCGCCGGCACCGGGTGATAAACCGCATCGATGTTCGGCGTGTTGTAGGAGTGTGGCATCGCGTAGTCCATGAACGAGCCGGTGAGTAGCTGACCCTGATCGTCGTAGACCGTGTGCTCGTAGAGCGCCTGACCGATGCCCTGCACGACGCCGCCGTGGACCTGGCCGTTGACCAGCATCGGATTGATGACGGTGCCGAAGTCGTTGACCGAGGAATACTTCACCACATCGATCTTACCGGTCGCGGGGTCGATCTCGACCTCGCAGACGTGGCAGCCATTGGGATAGGCTGAAGGCGAACCTTCGCTGACGTGGTTCACGTCGAGCGATTGCGGCTCGTTCTCCGGCAGCTTCAGCGCGCCGGTGCGCACCTTGTCCGCCAGCTCCATGATGTTGACGCGGCGGTCGGTGCCCGCGACGGTGAAGTTGCCGTCCTTGAACTCGATGTCGCCCGGCGAGGCTTCGAGTGCGTGCGAGGCGATCTGCTTGCCTTGCTCGATCACTTTCGTCGAGGCTTCGACGATCGCCTGGCCCGAGTTCATCATCGAGCGCGAACCGCCGGTGCCGCCGCCCGCGAGCAGATCGTCGCTGTCACCCTGTTCGAGCTTGATCTTGTCGAACGGCACGCCGAGCTGCTTACTCAGCACTTGCGCGAACGGCGTGGCATGGCCCTGGCCATAGTCGAGCGTGCCGGTGAGGAAGGTCACGCCACCGTCGGCGTCGAAACGGACGCCGCCCATCTCCTTGTTGGCGGGGGCGGTGACTTCGAGATAGCAGCCGACGCCGATGCCGCGCAGCTTGCCGGCCTTCTTGCTCTCGCGTTTCCTCTTGGAGAAGCCCTTGTAGTCCGAGACCTCGAGGGCCTTCTTCAGGATCGCGGGGAAGTCGCCGCTGTCGTAGGTCGCACCCGACGCCGCCTTATAAGGAATCTCGCTCTTGCGGATCTGGTTCTTGCGGCGCAGCTCGATGCGGTCAATGCCGGTCTGGTCGGCGGCGTAGTCGATCAGCCGCTCCATGTAGTAGTTGCCCTCCGGGCGGCCGGCGCCGCGATAGGGATTGAGGAACGTCGTGTTAGTGAAGACGCACTTCGACGACAGTTCAATCAGCGGCGTCTTGTAGAGGCTCGCGACGTTGCGCAGCGTGTTGAGCGTTGGCGGCTGCGCAGCCATCGTGCCCATGTAGGCGCCGAGGTTGCCGAAGCCGGTGAGCCGCAGCGCGAGAAAATGGCCTTCCTCGTCGAGCGCAAGCTCTGCGGTTTGCTCGTGATCGCGGCCATGGTTGTCGGAGACGAAGCTCGTTGAACGTTCGTCGATCCACTTCACCGGGCGACCAAGTTCCTTCGCTGCGTGCATGACGCAGACATATTCCGGGTACACCGCGGCCTTCATGCCGAACGAGCCGCCGACGTTGCCGGTCAGCACATGCACCTTGTCGGCGGGCACGCCGAGCACGTCCACGAGGCCCGCGCGCATGCCCATCACGCCTTGCGACCCGCCGTGGAAGGTGTAGCGGCCGGTCGCCTTGTCATATTCTCCGATGCAGCCGCGGGGCTCCATCGACACAACGACAGTACGGCTGTTGACCATCTTCAGCTTCACCTTGTGCTTGGCTGAAGCAAATGCCGCGTTGACCTTGTCGCTGTCCCCATAGTGGTAGTCGAGAGCCACGTTTTTCGGCACGTCGTCGTAGAGCGCATCCGCGCTCTCGGCCTTGCTGAGCTCGGTGACGACGGGGAGCGGCTCTATGTCCACGACGACCGCTTCCGCTGCGTCCTTAGCCTGTGCCACGGTCTCCGCCACCACGCAGGCGATCGGGTCGCCGACGAAGCGCACCTTGTCGGTCGGCAGCGCCGGCCGTTTCGGCTTCTTCATGTCGGAGCCGTCGCGGCTCTTGAAGGGCAGCCCCGAGCGCAGTGTGCCATAGGCGCCGAGATCGGCGCCGGTGTAGACCGCGAGCACGCCCTTCATTGCCTTCGCCGCCGACGTATCAATGGATTTGATGTTTCCATGCGCGTGGGTGCTCCGCACGATCACCGCATGGGCCTGCTTTGGCAGGTTAATGTCGTCGGTGTAGCGGCCTTCACCACGCAACAGCTTGGGATCCTCCTTGCGCAGCACAGGCTCGCCGATGGCCACGCTGGAGCGGGTCGATGAATTGTTCTGGATGTTCATGGAATGAAATACGCCGCTAATGGAGGAAGGGGCGAAGTGTTCCGCCTGAAATATCGGACGAATGCCCTTTTCACAAGCACAGCCCCCGGTTTTTAGCATGTTCTGCGGGACGCCCTGAGTTGCGTAACGCGCTGCCGCTGCTTAGACTTTCCCGCGAAGTTGACGTTTACCGCCGCGCCGTCGAGCTGAGAGCTTGGGCGAGCCTCTGCTTCGGTTGCGGGGAAAGGTTTTTAATGGACGACGAGGCCCGGGCGACCGGCCTCGACCCCGCTTCTCCGGGCTCGCATGGGCATCGGCGGGGCCGGCGGTCGCCATATCGGCATCCGCGTCAGGATTCGCGTTCTGACGCGGCGGATGGGTTGGACGTGTCCGGCCCGACCTATGCTGCGCTCGACCTCGGCACCAACAACTGCCGGCTCCTGGTCGCGCGCGCGACGCGCGACGGCTTTCGCGTCATCGACGCGTTCTCACGCATCATCCGGCTGGGCGAGGGCATCACCAATTCTGGCCGCCTGAGCGAGGCCGCGATCGTGCGCGCGGTCGAGGCGCTGCGCGTGTGCCGTAGCAAGATGCGCAACCGCGGTGTCACCCGCTCGCGGCTGATCGCGACCGAGGCCTGTCGCTCCGCCGAGAACGGCCGCGACTTCCTCACCCGCGTGAAGGAGCAGGTCGGCATCGACCTCGAGATCGTGGATCGCGAGACCGAGGCCCGGCTTGCCGCAACCGGCTGCACGCCGCTCGCCGATCCGCAGGCCGACGGCGTCATCCTGTTCGACATCGGCGGCGGTTCGTCGGAGCTGGTGCGATTGAGCCGCTGCGTGCCGACCAAGCGCGGTCCGCCGCTGCCGGATATCAACGCTTGGGTTTCCATCCCGATCGGTGTTGTCACGCTCGCCGAGCGCCATGGCGGCATCAATGTCACGCGCGATATTTTCGAAGCGATGATCAAAGAAGTTGGCGAGCACGTGAACCGTTTCGCGGCCGCGAACGGCGGGGGGCTGAACGGCCTGCATCTCCTCGGCACCTCGGGGACGGTGACGACCATCGCCGGTGTCTATCTCGAGCTCCTCCGCTACGAGCGCCGCCGCGTCGACGGCTGCTGGATGACTGACGGTCAGGTGTCGGGCGTCGTCGAGCAGCTTCTTAACATGAGCTACGACGGGCGGGTCGCGAACCCCTGCATCGGCGCCGAGCGTGCCGACCTCGTGCTCGCCGGTTGCGCGATCCTTGAAGCGATCCGTAGAGCTTTCCCCTGCGAACGGCTGCGCGTCGCCGACCGCGGACTCCGCGAGGGGATGCTGGTGCAGATGATGCGCGAGGACGGCGTCTGGGGCGAAGCCGGAGAAACGATCCCGTGACAAAGCAGATCGGCAGCGGTCGTGGCGAGCGCGAGCTTAAAGTCCGCGTGAAGGACAAGCGCAAGTCGCCGTCCTCGAAAATCTGGCTGGAGCGCCAGCTCAACGATCCTTACGTGGCTCGCGCCAAGCGCGAGGGCTTCCGCTCGCGCGCGGCCTACAAGCTGATCGAGATCGACGACAAGCATCGTGTGCTCAGGCGCGGCGCGAAAGTGGTCGATCTGGGAGCCGCCCCTGGCGGTTGGAGCCAGGTTGCGGCCAAGCGCATCGGCGAAAAGGGCCACGTCGTCGGCATCGACATTCTGGAGATGGACGAGATTCCCGGCGTCACCTTCGCGCAGATCGATTTCCTGGCGGGAGACGCGCCTGATCGGTTGAAGGAGATGCTCGGCGGCCCTGCCGATATCGTGCTCTCGGACATGGCTGCGAACGCGACCGGCCACCGGCAGACTGATCACCTCAAGATCATGGCGCTGGTTGAAGCCGCAGCCGAATTCGCTGCGGAAGTTTTGAAGCCAGGCGGCTCATTCCTTGCCAAGGTCATTCAGGGTGGCACCGAGGGCGCGCTGCTCGCAGCCCTCAAGCGCGACTTCGCTTCGGTGAAACACGTGAAGCCGGCCGCGAGCCGCGCCGACTCGGCGGAGCTTTACGTGCTGGCGACGGGTTTTCGCGGCCGCTAGGGTGTCACACCCAGATCGCTCAGCGCCTTCTTCGCGCTCGCCAGCGTCGGGTTGATCTCCAACGCCTTCTTGAAATCAGCAATGGCGCCATCCTTGTCGCCGGTCTCGCGCTTGGCGATGCCGCGATTATTCCACGAATAGGCGTCGCGGGCGTCATACTTCAATGCCTCGTCATAGTCGGCGATGCCGCCCCTTAGGTCGTCCTTCATCAACTTGATCAGCGCACGGTTGCGCCAGCCGCGCGCATCCTTCGGTGCGATCTCAATCACCTTGGCAAAATCGGCGGCGGCGCGGTCGAGATTCTCCATCGAGCGGTAGACGTTGCCACGGTTGATGTAGGCCATCATGTCGTTCGGCGTCAGCTTGATCTGTGCGTTGAAGTCGGCGATGGCGCGGTCGTAGGCGCGCTTGCGAAAGTAAGCGTAACCACGGTTGCCGAGCGCGGTGGCGCTCTTCGGGTCGAGCTTGATCGCGGTCGAGAAATCAGCAATCGCGAGATCGAGATTGTCGCGGTTGAGATGCGCGTCGCCACGGTTGTTGTAAGCGATGGCGAATTTCGGATCGAGCTTGATGGCCTGATTATAGTCAGCCATCGCTTTCTCCGTGTCGCCCTTGAACTGCCAGACTCGGCCACGGTTTGAGAACGAGCAGGCATATTTGTCGTCTATCTTGATCGCCTCGTTGAGGTCAATCATCGCTTTGTCGAGTTCGCGCTTCTCGGTCAGCGCAAAGCCGCGGTTGCAATAGGCGATGGCGAGCGCACGTCCGGTCTCTTTCTTGGCGTCGATGACCGCAGTGCATCCCGCGATGCGGTCGTCGAGAGCGACGTTCAGCGCAGAGCATTGGTCCGGCGACTTTGCACTTTGTGCGGAGGCTTGCGTGGCGACGAGCGCAGCAAGAAGGACGAGGGCGGGTTTCAACATGGCAGGTTCCTTCAGGACTTCGCCTCGATCTTCTTGAGCTGTTCGAGAGCAGGGGGAAAGTTTGGCGTGATCGCGAGGGCCTTTTTAAGGCCGGCGATGGCATCGGCGCGCTTGCCCATCTCGTTGAGCAGCATGGCGCGGCTGACATGATGGATCGGATGGCCGGGCTCAAGCTTGATGGCCATGTCGTAATCGGCGAGGGCGAGCTCCTTCTCGCCGATCATGGCGAGTGCGCTGCCGCGATTCATATAGACGCCGGCCTCGCTCGGATCGAGCTTGATCGCCTGGTCGAAGTCCGCGACCGAACCTTTGAAGTCCTGCATCATCATGCGGATGAAGCCACGGCCTTTCCAGCCGCCTGCGTTCGTCGGCGCAAGACGGATCGCTTCGGAGTAGTCTTCCGTTGCGCCAGGATAGTCCTTCAGGTTGCGCCGCGCGTCGCCGCGATTGAGGAACGTGCCAACGTCGGGTTCGCGGTTCAGCCGCTCGCTGTAGTCGGTAACGGCGCGCTCGTCGTCGCCCTTGCTGTGATAGGCGAGGCCGCGCAGGCCGTAGACCTGCGCAAAATTCGGTCGCGTGCGCAGCACTTCGCTGTAGTCGAGGATCGCAAGATCATAGTTCTTCAGCTTCATCGCCGCACCGCCGCGCACGAAATAAGGATGCGGGATGTTCGGCGCGAGCTCCACTGCGCGGTTGGCATCGGCCATCGCGCGGTCCGGTTTGTTGGTGACGTTAAAGAGATTGGCGCGATTGATGTAGGCGATGTGGGATTTCGGATCGAGCTTGATCGCGTTATCGAGGTCTTCATTCGCACGCTGAAGGTTGCGCAGCATGGTGTAGGCGTGGCCGCGGTGGGCGTATGCCTTGGCAAGTTCGAGGCCGAGCACCTTGCCGCCATCGATGATCTGCGTGCACGCTGAGACCCAGGCGATCGGGTTGGCTTTCAGGTCACCGCACTGCTCTTGCGTGATGGTTTGCGCCGTGACTGCGTCTTGCGCCGATGCGGGCACTGCTGCGCCGAAGACAAAAGCGAGGCCCAAAACGGCCCCGGCGAGACCTGACGCAGGTTGGCGGCTCATGGCCATCCCTTCCAATGTGCTTCTTCAAGAACTTGGCTCTTTGTCGCTACAAAGGCTCCTCCGGTTCATCCGGCGTTCATCGGCCTAGCCGACCCGCTGATCGCTGGGTTCGGTCGGTGTCGGCGTCCGGTCGGCCATGTCGGCGCCTGCGTCCTTCGGAAGCTGCCAGAACACCAGCGCCGAAGCTCCGGCGATCAGCCCGACAGCCATGAACCCGGCCGGGAAGTCCATCGCGCCGATCGTTCCGCCGTGATTGAAACGCGACATCATCTCGACCGTCAGGGCGCCGATGGCGACGCCCGTGGACAGCGAAACCTGCTGGCCCACGGCGGCGAGCGAGGTCGCCCGGCTCATCCGCTCCGGCGGGATTTCCGCATAGGCGATCGCATTCACGGCCGTGAACTGAAGTGAGCGGAAGAAGCCGCCGGCTACGAGGATTGCGATGATGAGCCAATAAGGCATCGCATAGGGGAATGCCGCGCAGGCCGCGATAAAGATCGCACTAAGCACGGCATTGCTGACGAGCACGTTACGGAAGCCAAACCGCTTCAACAGAGTCGCTGCGCCCGCCTTCATGCCGATGGCTCCGACAGTGGCCGAGAAGGTGATGAGGCCCGATTGAAAGGGCGTCAGATGGAAGCCCACCTGAAGCAGCATCGGCAGCAGGAACGGGATCGCGCCGACACCGATGCGAAACAGGAATCCGCCGAAAAAACTCGCTCGGAAGGTCGGAAATTTCAGCAGGCTGAAGTCGAGCACCGGAGCGGTCACGCGTTTGGCGTGCGCGAGATAGAGCATCAGCGAAATGGCGCCGCCTGCGATTAGGCCGATCACGATGGACCATGGCACCAGATCGAAGCCGGCAACCGAGAAGCCGAACGTCAGCCCGGCCACCGCGACGCCTGAGAAGATCATCCCGACGAGATCGAATTTCTCCGGCACTTCGGCGCGAACGTCCGGGATGTAGCGGGTTACGAGCCAGATGCCGGCGAGGCCCATCGGCACATTGATCAGGAATATCCAGTGCCATGAAGCATAGGTCGTGATGAAGCCGCCGAGTGGCGGCCCCATGATCGGACCGATCATGGCTGGAATCGATACCCACGCCATCGCGTTAACGAGCTCGCGCCGGTCGACTGTTCGCACCAGCACCAAACGTCCGACGGGGGTCATCATCGCTCCGCCCATGCCCTGCACGATGCGGGCAGCAACGAATTGAGACAGCGACTCCGACAGCGCGCAGCCGATGGAGCCGAGAACAAACACGCCGATGGCGGCACGGAAGACGGCTCGGGCGCCAAACCTGTCCGCGGTCCAGCCACTGATCGGAATGAAGACGGCGAGCGAAAGAAGATAGGCGGTGACGGCGAGCTTCAGCGTGAGCGGGTTGGTGCCGAGCGCTGCGGCAATGGCCGGCAGCGAGGTCGCGATCACCGTGGAGTCCATGTTCTCCATGAAGAGCGCCACCGCCACGATCAGGGGAACCAGGCGGTGATTGGTCATCAGGAATAGGCTCTGGGTTGGACACGCACCCATATATGTCGGCTGGGGACGAAAGGGAAAATGCTGCTGACCGGCCTATGAATCGGTTCCGGGGGATGATATCCACCGTCGCCAACCCAAAAGCGGGCCACCGAGTCGGGCGGGGAAGCCTATTCCCCGCACACCAACCGACCTTATCTATCCGGTGGGCCGCATGAGCCCAGCGCGGGCTTCCCGCCCGCCAGAGCCCGGCTGCGGGCGGAATGGATTGGCGAATGGCCAAATTTGATAATTCGGCGCCCCCCGAGGCTTTCACCTTCGACGACGTGCTCTTGCGTCCCGGCCTGTCCGAGATACTGCCTTCGCAAGCGGATGTCCGGACCCGCATCACACGCGAGATCGGGCTGAATATCCCCATCGTCGCGTCGGCGATGGACACGGTGACGGAATATCAGATGGCGATCGCGATGGCGCAGGCCGGGGGCCTCGGCGTCATCCATCGCAACTTCGAGCCGCATGAGCAGGCCGCGCAGGTCCGTCAGGTCAAAAAGTTCGAATCCGGCATGGTGGTGAACCCGCTCACCATCCACCCCGACGCCACTCTTGCCGACGCGCTCGAGCTGATGAAGCAGAACAACATCTCGGGCATCCCGGTGGTGGAGGGCGGCGGCAACGGACAGGCAGGCAAGCTCGTCGGCATTCTCACCAACCGCGACGTGCGCTTTGCGACCGACAAGCGCCAGAAGGTCGCGGAGCTGATGACCAAGGACAATCTGGTCACGGTTCGTGAGGGTGTCGGACAGGACGAGGCCAAGCGGCTTCTGCACCAGCACCGCATCGAGAAGCTTTTGGTGGTGGATGGCGGCTATCGCTGTGTCGGCCTCATCACGGTGAAGGACATCGAAAAGGCGGTCGCCAATCCGAACGCCTGCAAGGACGAGCAGGGCCGCCTGCGCGTCGCGGCGGCCACCACCGTCGGCGACAAGGGCTTCGCGCGCACCGAGCACTTGATCGATGCGGGCGTCGACCTCGTTGTGGTCGACACCGCACACGGTCATTCCCAGCATGTGCTGGACGCGGTCAACCGCATCAAGCGGATGTCTAATAAGGTTCAGGTCGTGGCCGGCAACGTCGCCACCAAGGAAGGCGCTCAGGCGCTGATCGACGCAGGTGCGGATTCCATCAAGGTCGGCATCGGTCCAGGCTCGATCTGTACCACGCGCATGATCGCGGGCGTCGGCGTGCCGCAGCTCACGGCGATCATGGATGCAGTGGAAGCCGCTCACAAGGCTAAAGTGCCTGTGATCGCCGACGGCGGCATCAAGTATTCGGGCGATCTCGCGAAGGCGCTCGCGGCCGGTGCGGACGTCGCGATGGTCGGCTCGCTGCTCGCAGGCACTGACGAGACGCCTGGCGAGGTGTTTCTCTACCAAGGGCGCTCCTACAAGAGCTATCGCGGCATGGGCTCGGTCGGGGCCATGGCGCGGGGTTCGGCTGACCGCTACTTCCAGCAGGACATCAAGGACTCGTTGAAGCTCGTGCCTGAAGGCATCGAAGGGCAGGTGCCGTACAAGGGGCCGGTCGCGACCGTAGTGCATCAGCTCGCCGGCGGTCTCCGTGCCGCCATGGGCTACGTCGGTGCGAAGGACATCGACGATTTCCACGCCAAGGCGCAGTTCATCCGTATTTCGTCCGCGGGCCTGCGCGAGAGCCACGTTCACGACGTAACCATCACACGCGAAAGTCCCAATTATCCAAGCCGGGTTTGAACGGACTGCTCGCGAGCGCGGCGGTTTTTCTCGTCCGGGATATGAGAGAAGGAGGACCGCATGTCTCGTTCTGATCTCATACCTTACGGCACGTTGTTGCTGCGCATTTCGTTGGGCATCTTGTTCCTTGCGCACGGGCTCCTGAAATTGCTGGTGCACAAGCCGGCGGGAACGGCCGCCTATTTTCGCTCTCTCGGCCTGCCTGGTTTCGTCGGCTATCTCACCATGGCGGCTGAGATCGGTGGCGGGATGCTGCTGATCCTCGGGGTTGCGACCAGTCTGGTCGCTCTTGCGCTGGTGCCGTTGATCCTGGGCACGATCGTCTTGGTGCACCGCTCGAAGGGTTGGATGTTCACCAACGAAGGCGGAGGCTGGGAATATCCGGCGTTCTGGGCGGCGGCGCTGGTTGTCCAGGCCTTGCTCGGCAGCGGCGCCTATTCGTTCGGCCATCTGGTCGGTATCGGCTGGCGCTGAACGGCATTTGAGCCGTTCCCCGAAATCGGTTGGTGATTTGCCGCTTTTGCCTGCTAGAAGACCGGTTCGAGCGGGCTGCCGTCCGTTCTTGATGAAGGCTTGTTATGACCGTCCAGATGATCCTCGCTCCGCTGTTCGTGCAGGTGTTGCTCACCTTCGCGGTCATGCTGGGCATGATGTTCTACCGCACTCGGTCACTGCTATCCGGCGAGACCCGTTTCGAGAGCATCGCTCTGCGCGAGCCGAACTGGCCCACGCGCCCGACGCAGTTCGCTTACGCCTTCGGCAATCAGTTCGAGCTACCGGTTCTGTTTTATGTGCTGACCATCCTTGCGATGATCACACGCCATGCGGACCTTCTGTTCGTGATCTTGGCCTGGGTGTTCGTCGTGCTCCGTATCTGGCAGGCGCTCGTCCACATCACCAACAACAATGTCCGAGTGCGCGGCGGGCTCTATGGCCTGGGCGCGATCGTTCTGCTGGTCATGTGGATCATCTTCATTGTCCGCATCATGTTGGAGTTGCCGTGACGCCAGGTGCCCGCCTTGCCGCCGCCATCGAAGTCCTTGCCGACATCGATGACCGCCGCCGTCCCGCTGCCGATGCGCTGAAGGATTGGGGCCTGAGCCATCGCTTCGCCGGCTCCGGAGATCGCTCGGCCATTGCAGGGCTCGTCTACGACACGCTGCGCCGCCGCGCATCGTCGGCCTATCTGATGGGCGAGGCGACGCCGCGCGCGATCCTGCTCGGCATGCTCAAGCGTGAGCGGGAGCTCGCCCCCGATGCGATCGCACGGCTGGCGGATGGTTCGCGGTATTCGATCCCAGCGCTCTCGGACGATGAGACCAAGCGTCTGACTACAGCAGCCATGGACGGCGCGCCGCTGCATGTGCTCGGCGACTATCCTGAATGGCTCGATCCGTATCTTGCGACCGCGTTCGGCGACGAGCGCGCGGATGAGGGCGCAGCTCTCGCCTCGCGTGCGCCGCTCGATCTGCGCGTAAACACGCTCAAAGGCGAACGCGACGAGGCGATGGGCGAGCTCTCCGATCTCTCGCCGTATCCCACGCGCTGGTCGCCGGATGGCCTCCGCATCGCGCTCTCTGCCGACAAGAAGAGCCCAGCGGTACATGCCGAGCCCGCCTATCTGAAGGGGCTGGTCGAAATCCAGGATGAGGGATCGCAGCTGGCCGCGGTGTTTGCTGACGCCAAGCCCGGCGAGCAGGTGGTCGATCTCTGTGCTGGCGGGGGCGGCAAGACTCTGGCGCTTGCGGCAGCTATGCAGAACAAGGGCCAGCTCTACGCCCACGACGATGACAAGCGCCGCCTTGCACCGATCCACGCGCGCCTCGAACGCGCGGGCGTCCGCAACGCGCAGATCCGCACGCCGCGGTCGCAAGGCGATGTCCTCGATGATCTCGACGGCCAGTGCGATCTGGTTCTGATCGATGCGCCATGCACCGGTATCGGCACCTGGCGGCGCAATCCGGATGCGAAATGGCGCGTGCGGCCTGGCGCACTCGAAGTGCGCATGAAGGAGCAGGCTGAGGTGTTGGAGCGGGGCGCTGCGCTGGTGAAACCCGGTGGCCGGATCGCCTACATCACCTGCTCGGTGCTGGATGAAGAGAACGGCGGGCAGGTCCGGGCCTTCGTCGAGCGCCACCCGGAATTCTCCATTCAGAAACCGACCGCCGTCACAAATCTGCTCGGTGAGCGCGCTTACCTCTTTCAGCGTGCTGCCAAGCTCACCGAAGAAGGCGTCTTGATGACGCCGCGCCGGACCGACACCGACGGTTTTTTCGTGAGCATTCTCAAGCGGAGTTGAATCAGGGCGCTTTCGCAGCCATCATCGGCGACATTCCGGTAGTTGCCCATGGACTGGAGCAAGCTCACCACCTACCTGCAATTCACCGGCGCGGCGCTCGCCATCCCGGCAGCGGCCGGCGGCGCCTATTCGGTTTATCAGAACCATTTTACCAGCGACGTAGCCTGCCAGAAGCTCCGCACCGCCATCGTCGCCACGATGGAGCGTCACATCGCCCCCGACGCGAAGCGCACGCTGCTGCGCAAGGACGTCGGCGAATTCGCCAAAACCTGCGGCGATCTTGATCCCGACGCAAAGGTCTTGTTCGAGGCAGCGTTGCAGGACAACAAGTTCGTAGTCCCCGCGGAGGCGCAACCGGTTGCTCCTGCCAATGCGGTGGCCTCCGCGGCGCCGACGGTCGCGTCGCCGGGGCCAGCCAGGACGCCAGACGGTTTCCCGGTTGGTGTCGTCAACACCTTCGGCCGCTCGCCGAACGGCGACGTGCGCGGCTGGGTGGCGCTCACGCGCGGCGAGGCCAACCGCATGGGCGAGCCGAACTTCGACGGCCACGAGTTGTCGCAAACGGTTGTGCCGCCGTCCGGCACGATCCTGCGGTCGCGCTATGTGATGCCGGTCTGGACTGAGCCGCAGTCCAGCACGAACGATTCCACCAAGCTTCAAGGCCGCGTGTCGCTGGGCTCTTGTGTCCGCATCATCTCGACGAAAATGGCCGAGGGGCGCGGCCGGAACTGGGGTGAGGTCGCGCCTGCGCCGTGCACGCCGTCTCTTCGCGCCAGCGCTCCGCAACAGGGCAATCCGCAGGCATCTCCGGCGAAGACGCCGCCAGGTTAATGACCAAAATGTCATGAACGTTCGTGGAACGGCCCTTGGGCCGTCGCGGAACCGGCACAAATTCGTCGCGAAGTTTTCGTCCCTGATGGCATCCGTAGCGATGAGGGGATGCTACCGATGTGGACCAAGCTTGCTACGCTGTTCCAGTTGGCCGGGGCGGTGCTGACCATTCCGGCCGGACTGGCCGGTGTCTATTCCGCCTACCGAACCAACCTTTCAACCGAAGTCGCTTGCCAGAACCTGCGGACCTCTGTCCTCGCGACGCTGGAGCGGCGGATCGACGTGAACGCCAAGCGTGCTCTGGTTCAGAAGGACATGGCTGCCTTCGAGCGCGTCTGCGCCCAGTCCGATCCGGACGCCAAGGAGGTCTTCGCCACGCTCGACCGCACCATCCTGTTCGCGCCCAAATCCAAGTTCGAGGCTGCCGATGCCACGCCTGAGCCGCATGATTCCGCCCCGGTTCGATTTGCGCCGCCGCCCCGGTTGCGGCCCTTTGCGGCAGAGCCGCCGTTCCACGGCCGCGGGTTCTGGTATTTCGAGAACAAGCCGCGCGGAATCTAGGCTAGGAGGGTGTGGAAAGGGCGGATTCTTGCCGCTCCGGCCCTAACGCTGGCGCAGGTCAGCGCGTATCTAGGGCTAGACGACGTGGCCCAGTATTTGGCCTAGGAAACTTGGACGGCGCCTTGCCTTGACCCCAGCCTCCGTGCCCCTCACAAAGCCTCCCCGGACGGCCTCCGATTCAGCCGGCCGTTCTGGCGACACGGCGGCCATGTCTGAAATTACCGAGAACCACGACAAAATCCTCATCGTCGATTTCGGCTCCCAAGTGACGCAGCTCATTGCGCGCCGGGTGCGGGAGGAGAAGGTCTATTCCGAGATCGTGCCGTTCCAGAAGGCGGCCGAGGCCTTCGCGCGGATGAAGCCGAAGGCCGTGATTCTCTCCGGCGGCCCGGCTTCGGTGCTGGAGCCCAACGCTCCCTCCGCGCCCAAAGAGCTGTTCGACGCCGGCGTGCCGGTGCTCGGCATCTGCTACGGCGAGCAGACCATGGCGCATCAGCTCGGCGGCGTGGTCGAGGGCGGTCACCATCGTGAGTTCGGTCGCGCCGAGGTGACGGTCACCGAGGACACACCGCTGTTTGAAGGCGTCTGGAAGAAGGGCGAGAAGTATCCGGTTTGGATGAGCCACGGCGACCGCGTCACCAAGCTGCCGCCGGGCTTCCGCGTCGTCGGCACCTCCGAGAACGCGCCCATTGCGATCATCGCAGATGAGAAGCGCAAGTATTACGCAACGCAATTCCATCTCGAGGTGATGCACACGCCGCAAGGCGCGCAGCTCCTCCGCAACTTCGTCCGCAACATCGCGCAGTGCCGCGGCGACTGGACGATGCGCGCCTTCAAGGAAGAGGCGATCGAGAAGATCAGAAAGCAGGTCGGCAAGGGCCGGGTGATCTGTGGTCTCTCCGGCGGAGTCGATTCATCGGTCGCGGCGGTGTTGCTGCACGAGGCGATTGGCGACCAGCTCACCTGCGTGTTCGTCGATCATGGCCTGTTGCGCCTCAACGAAGGCAAGTACGTCGCCGACCTGTTTCGCGGACACTACAATATCCCACTGGTGCACGTTGACGCGTCCGAGACATTCCTCAAAGCGCTCGACGGTGTCACCGATCCGGAAGTGAAGCGTAAGACGATCGGCAAGCTCTTTATCGACGTGTTTGAAGCAGAGGCGAAGAAAGTCGGCGGTGCTGACTTCCTCGCGCAAGGCACGCTCTATCCCGACGTGATCGAAAGCGTGTCGTTTACCGGCGGGCCGTCGGTGACGATCAAGTCGCATCACAACGTCGGCGGTTTGCCCGAGCGCATGAACATGAAGCTCGTCGAGCCGCTCCGCGAGCTATTCAAGGACGAGGTGAGGGCGCTCGGCCGCGAGCTTGGACTGCCGGACGTGTTTGTCGGCCGCCATCCATTCCCAGGGCCTGGTCTCGCGATCCGATGTCCCGGCGAGATCACGCGCGAGAAGCTCGACATCCTCCGCCTCGCCGACGACATCTACATCGATGAGATCCGCAAGGCTGGTCTCTACGACACCATCTGGCAGGCGTTCGCCGTCATCCTTCCGGTGAAGACTGTGGGTGTGATGGGCGACGGCCGCACCTACGATTTCGTCGTCGGCTTGCGTGCGGTTACCTCGACCGATGGCATGACCGCAGACTTCTATCCCTTCGACATGGCCTTCATCGGCCGCGTCGCGACGCGCATCATCAACGAGGTGAAGGGCGTCAACCGCGTGGTCTACGACGTCACGTCAAAGCCGCCGGGCACGATCGAGTGGGAGTAGCCGCGGCCGGCTCCCCTGCCATTTGTCCTTTAAAATAGCCGTTGCACGGCGCGCGTTCGCTGAACTTACGCTACAACGGAAAGTGGACGAATCGGAAGCGGCCCGCACGTGCCAGTCGAACAGCTTGGCCCAAAAAGCTTTACGATCGCCGAGCGGCTCGACCGGCTTCCGGTGACGCGACTCCATATCGCGATCCTTGCCGTTTCCGCGGTCGGACTCTTTGCGGATATCGCGGAGTTGGTGCTGAGCAATGTGTTTTCCGCCGTCTTTCTTGCTCCTCCTTACAATCTAGCGCGCAGCGACCTTTCGCTGCTTCTCGCTTCGGTCTTCGCAGGAGGTGCTATCGGTGCGCCGGTGCTCGGCTGGCTGGCCGATCGCTACGGCCGGAAAGCCGCTCTTCAGATCGCGCTTATTATCCTCGCCGCAAGTTCGCTCGCCGCGGCGAGCACCCGAGACATTGCGATGTTGACGGGCTTTCGATTTCTTTCTGGGCTCGCGATCGGTGCTTATCCGCCGCTGGCGGCGGCTTATCTTTCGGACATGCTGCCGCCGAAGCGGCGCGGCATGCTGATGCTGCTTTGCGCGTCCCTGGCTTGCCTCGGCGCGCCAGCCGTCATTTTGCTGATCCGTTGGCTGACGCCGATCGCCCCTTTGGGGATCGAAGGATGGCGCTGGGCGCTGATTTTGGGCGGACTGCTCTCGGCTGTGGCCGCCGCGATGTACTGCCTTCTGCCGGAGTCGCCACGTTGGCTCGCAGCACTCGGTCATGGCGCAAAAGCCGAGCTCGCTTGCCGCCGCTTCGAGTCAGCGGCCGGAGTGTCGTCGCCATCAAGCGGCGGATCGGAGTTGGTTCCAGTCTCCCAAACCGGCGGCTTACGGATGCTGGTGCGCGACCGCGTCAGTTTGAAGCGTGCGGCGCTTCTCGGCGCGCTTCATCTGTTCGCGCCCTGGGCGACCATTGGCTTTCCCGTGCTGAGCGCGGCCGTAATGGTGCAGAAGGGCTTTCACGTCAGCGACTCGCTTCTCTTTGCAGGATTGACGATGTTCGGGCCGGCGCTCGGCAACGGCGTCGTGGCCGTGGTTATCGATCGACTCGAGCGGCGGCGGGCCTTGGCCATCGCTGCGTGCGTGATGATCGCTGCGGGATTAGCCTTCGCGCTCAACACTGAGCTGACGCAGCTGATCGTCATCGGCATCGTCTTCACGCTCACAATCGCGGTCTACAACACGGTGCTCAGCATCTATGGAACGGAACTGTTTCCGACCGATGTGCGCGCCTCGGCGACCGCCAGCGCGTGGGCGGTCAGCAGGATCGTGTCCGCCTGTGTTCCCATTGTCCTGCTGCCGCTTCTGGGGAGCTACGGCATGCTGTCGATGTTTGCGATCATCTCGGTGGCATTGCTTGCAAGCCTCACGCTGCTGCTCCTTGCCGCCCCGCCGGGCCTCGCCGGCAGGCCGGTCGAATAGGGCTTTGCCGGGGCGCGGATTTCCCAATGAAATCAAATGGCGGAAATCGACGGGCTCTATCGCTGCTCGGAAGAGTTGTGGAAAAGCCAATATTCAAACGGGGAATCAAACGGTTATGACGTAGTAAGTCGTCGGCGAGTGAACGCGCGACGCGCTCCGATGGACCGATAATGCAGATTGACGATTTTACGGTCCTGTTATCGGGCCTGTTCGTCAAAGCGCTTTTGGGCATGCTGTTCTTGGCCTTCTGGCTCAAGAACCGCTACGCGACTTGGTTTTTGTGGTGGAGCGCGACGTTCGCTCTGAGCACGGTCGCAAACGTGGTGTTCGTGGCGCGCGGATTCGCCGCCGGCATCTTCTCGATCGGAATTTCTGTCGCGCTGCTGGTTGCAGCGTTCGCCTGTTGCTGGCAGGCGGCGCGTGCTTTCGAGCGTCGAAAGGTGCTGTGGACGCCGGTGTTGGCCGGACCGACCATCTGGCTCGGGGCCTGTTCGATCCCCGGGTTCATGGACAGCCTATCGCACCGGGTCATTCTGTCCTCGTTGTTGCTCTCCCTGTTCGCGATGCTGACTGCGTATGAATTCTGGCGCGGCCGGCGGGAGGAGCTGCCATCGCGCCCGATCGTGATCCTGCTCTTTGTCAGCATGACGATCATTCTGTTGGGCCGGATCGTGGTTCTCAACGTATTGCCATTTCCGTTCGGCGCGCTGGCGGTCGACGGAACCTATGTGGCCGCTTTCAACCTGGTCCTGTTCTTCCACACCATCCTGCTGGCGATCTTGCTGGTGGCGATGACCAAGGAGCGCCTCGAACTCGATCAGCGCACCAAGGCTCACACCGATCCGCTGACCGGTGCGCTCAATCGCCGCGCGCTGATGACCAAGGGTGAGCGCTTGGTGCGCCGCCATCAGATGGAGAGCAAGAATCTTTGCTTGCTCTATCTCGACATCGATCACTTCAAGGCTTTGAACGATCGCGTCGGGCATTCCGGCGGCGACGACGTGTTGAGCAAGTTTGTCGAGGTCGTGCACGACAATATCCGGCCGACCGATCTTCTGTTCCGCATCGGCGGCGAGGAGTTCTGCTGCTTGTTGCCGTACACGGGGTTGTCGCAGGCCGAGCAAGCCGCGGAGCGCATCCGTGAACGGATTGAATGCACGACCATCCATATCCCGGGCAGCCCCGAGAACGTGACCGTCAGTATCGGCGTCGCGTCGACCCATTGCTTCGGCTACGCTCTCGATACGCTGATGCGCTCCGCCGACAAGGCGGTCTATGACGCCAAGCGGCAGGGTCGCAACCGCGTGGTTACGGCAATGCCGCCCGAGGAGCTTCTACGAGCGAGCGGATAAAAATGGCCATCACGATCTACGGCATCAAGAACTGCGACACGATGAAGAAGGCGCGGGCTTGGCTCGACAAGAACAAGATCGAGTACGCGTTCCACGACTACAAGACCGCGGGCATCGACCGCGACCGGCTGGAGCGCTGGAGCAAGAAGGTTGGCTGGGAAACGCTGCTCAACAAGGCAGGGACGACGTTCAAGAAGCTGCCTGAGAAAGACAGGGAAGGGGTGACCGAGAAGAAGGCGATCGCGCTGATGCTGGCGCAGCCTTCGATGATCAAGCGGCCGGTGCTTGATCTCGGCGGTGGCAAGCTATTGGTTGGATTCAAGCCCGAAACTTACGGCGCAGCGATCGGTCACTGAGCGCGGGCGCTCATCGTTTTAGCAGTTCGTAGGCCACTGGATTGTCGGCGCAGGCAACGAAGCCACACTCCAACAGCGCCGAGACCACATTCAGCGCGGTCAATGCAATCACGAGCCAAACGGCTGCGACGGCGAAGCCATTGACCTTCGGTGGCGCGGTGCGCTCTTCGAATTGCCGGTCGAACAGCAGTACGGCGGCGATGGCGACGATCGCCGCTGCAAATCCGATGAAGGCCCAGGTGTAATAGTGGTAACCGAGCAGCGCCGAGCCATAACCGGGATCGCCGGGCAGGATGTGCAGCAGGATTTGCCGGCTGGACACCACGGCCCCAACGACAGCCGCGAGCAGCGATAGAGCATAGTGGCTCGGACGGGGCCCGTGGCGGATGTTGAGCATCGGCCCGACCGCGAGCATCGCGAACAGGATGCGCTGGAGGAGGCATAGCGGGCACGGCAATTCGCCCAGCAGGAATTGTGCAGCGAAGGCCACAAGCAGCACGAGCGCGACCAGGTAGAGCGCAAGCGCATTGAGGGTGATGGCGAGGGATCGCGACATCTTAGAACGATAGCTTTAGAACGTCGGTTGCGTGGTGCAGATAGGTCGCGGCGCAAGCGGCAATCGTGATCGCGAACAGTCCGAGCGCGAGCGGGCGCGAGCCAAACCATGCGGCGAGCATTGTGATGGTCGTGGCCAGAAACAGCGCTGTGAATTCCATCGGGGTCTCATAGCGATCTTGGGGTAGGCAATAGCGACGGCGCTATTCTAAGGTGCGCGCGGCGAACCGCCATAGGGTCAGGAGCGTTCAATGGAAATCAGTTTGAAGGGCCGTTCGGCCATCGTCACCGGCGGTAGCAAGGGCATCGGCTTCGCGATTGCGACGCGGTTTCTTCAATCCGGCGCAGATGTGGCGATCGTCGGCCGCACGCAAGCAACACTCGATGAGGCTGTCGCAGCCCTGAAGAAATCCGCAAAGGGCGGCAAGGTGATCGGCGCGCAGGGCGACGTTGGCAGCGCGGCCGATCTCCAGCGCGTCTATGACGAGACCATGAAGGCGTTCGGCAAAGTCGACATCATCGTCAACAACGCAGGCACGTCGCGGGCGATGACCTTCGACAAGCTGACTGACGATATCCTGCGCGATGACATGGAGCAGAAGCTGTTCGCTGCCGTGCGACTGATCCGTCTGGTCTACCCGCAGATGAAGGAGCGCCGCTGGGGCCGCATCATCAACGTGCTCAACATCGGCGCCAAGGCGCCACGTGGCGGCTCGTCGCCGACTTCGATATCGCGTGCCGCCGGCATGGCGCTGACCAAGGCGCTGAGCCATGAGTTCGCCCCGCATAACGTGCTGGTGAATGCAATGCTCGTCGGCTTCATCGAAGCGGACCAGCACGTGCAGGCCGCGAAACGCCAGAACGTCCCGCTCGCCGACTATGTGAAAGCACGCGAGAAGGACATTCCGCTTGGCCGTATCGGCAAGGCGGAGGAGTTCGCGAACCTCGCGTGCTTCCTGGTGTCGGATGCGGGCGGCTACATCACCGGCACGGCCACGAATGTGGACGGCGGGCGCTCGCCGGTGGTCTGACTAGGCCGGGATATCGACGCGCGGCGGAGGCGGCGGCAGGAGTAGCGTGGGGCTCGAGCAGTTCGAGCGGATCCAGCCGAGCTTGCAGCCCCATTCGAAGGCTGCCGCCGAGCCGTTGATGGCTGCGCCGATGCCGCCGACGATGACGAACAGGCCGATAATCGTCGCGGCGAGGATTTGCCCAGTGGAGAGCGAAACGCGGCGCCGCACCTCGACCGGCTTGCCGTCCCAATAGAGATGCCCGTTATCGTCAATCGAGAGCCGCGACAGGTCCATTGTCGGCTTTGACGCTCTCGGCTCAGCCGCGATTGGCGCAGCTCCGGCCGCTGACGTCGCCATTAGAGCAGTCTCAAGGCCCGCTTTGGACTCGGGCTCCGGCGCGGGGATCAAAACCGCGGTCGGATCGTAGCGATCGTTCGCGCTCGGTGGCTCCAAACTGAAGATATCGTGTGAACCAGCCTCCGCCTCGTCACGCGGCGTTGCAGGCTCTTCGAGTGCTTTCCGTAAATCGTCTGTGCTGAGCTGATCCTGTCGCAACTCGATGTTGCGCTTGCGTTGGAAAGGCGAGGGAAGGAGGCTCATGGCGCGCGATGTTGTTCGCGACGCTGAGTCGTGTCCAGCGCGAATCCGCCGCGGACAAGCCGCGGCGGAGAAATCCGTGTGGACGAATCAGTTGGCTGTTACGCCGGGATATCGGTGCGTGCGGGCTCCTTGGGAGCCGGCGGCGGAGGCGGGCAGTAGGACTTCACCATGCCAGCCTTGCAGCCCCACTCGTGCGCGGCGACGAAACCGCTGGCAGCCACGCCAGCCGCGCCAGCGAGGAAGCCAAGGAACACGAGGATCGCAGCGATCGTCTGTATCGGCGACAGCGAGATGCGGACCTTGTCGGAGCGCACGTAAGCCGGCGTGAGCGTCGGCATCGCGACAGGCGCCGCGTGCGTCACTTCAGGAAGAGCGTGCGCAACCGTCACCGGCGTATAAGCCTGCTCAACATGATGCTGATCGGCATGCGCAACAACGTCGGCGGCCATCTGCTGCTGTTCAACTGACATCGTCGCGGGTTGATCAATCTTTTGGCCAGACAGCTCTGCCGCCGCGCGATCAAGGATCGCAAGCGCGTCGAGATCGGCCGACTTGATCTCCGGCGCCTGGTGCTGCGGAGCGACATAGTTGACGAGCTTGCCGTCCCAGTAGAAGCGGCCGTCGCCATCGATGGTGAGACGGTCGAGCTCGACCGCGGTGAGTGTGCGGATCTTCTTTGGCCACTCGCCCTTGTGACCCGGCGGCGGAACAAGACTCGACTCTTCGCCGCCGACTTCGGGATACTGATCCGTGCGATCCATACTCAAGCTCCCACGCTCGCCGCCGGATGCATAAAATCCGGCTTAGTCAGTTCACCTTGATATCGGCGCCCTTAATGACGGGTTCCCAACGGGAAACTTCCGCCTCGATGCGGGCCCGGAACTCCTCGGGAGTGCTGCCGACCTGTTCCATGAGCTGCGCAGCGAGCTTTTCGCGTATCGCCGACGTCCCGGTTGCTTCTACCACTTCGCGGCGAATCCTCGCAACGAGAGGTTCCGGCGTGCGCCCCGGTGCAATCATGCCGTTCCAAGCGTCCGCTTCGACGTCGATTCCGGCCTCTTTTTCGCGTCGGAATCGAGGGCAAATAAGGCGAGCGTTTCAAGGTCGAGACGGTGAGGATTTTGACCACGCCGGACGCGGCACGTGGAGCCACCGCGATCGCAGGCAGCATGCCGATTTGCACGTCGCCGCGGATAATGGCGGTCATCGTCGCCGGCGACGCCGGGTAGGGCCCGTGCATCGTCTTGGCGCCGGTGATCTGGTTGATCGCTTCCATCACAAGCGAGTCGTTTCCGATCGAGGCATGGCTGAAACCCCCCGGTTCGCGCTTGAGCGTGGTTAACAATTCGGCGGTGTCGTTAACCTTAACATTTGAATTAACCGAGGTGTCTTCGGCCGGGCACCAGTTGAGTGATCAGCGCAATGTCTGTGCGAGGGTGATGGGGCAGCTTCGAGAACAGGAGCGTGCCGATCGCGAGTGGTCCACCGATGCTGATGGTTGAGCCGTCGGGCTCCGCTTTCGCAACCGCATCGGTGCCGGTGTTGTCGCTCCCGCCTGGTTTGTTCTCCACGACGAACGGTTGGCCGTTCTTGTGCTGAAGATAGTCGGCGATCAATCGCACGACGATGTCCGGCGTCGAGCCAGGACCGAACGGCGCGATGATGTGTACGGGCTTTTTCGGCCAATCTTGCGCTGCGGCGGTGCCGCGGAGAGGAACAGCGCGGCGGGGCGATGAAGGGCTGCAGACCATCTTTCATGAGCATTCGAGCGTGATAGCCTTACGGGCATGACAGCACATCAAGTTGCCGAAAATTCGCAGACCCGAGGCATTGCTGAGTTCGTGTCGGGGCTTTCCTACGAACACGTCCCTCCCGAGGTGATCGCCCGCATCAAGCTTTTGATCCTGGATTCGCTCGGCTGCGCGATCTTCGGCGCGCGTTTGGAATGGAGCGAAATCATCCGCGCGACGCTGGCGGCCACGGATACCTCGAAACAATGCCGTGTTTGGGGCACGAATGAGCGGCTGTCCGCGCCCCACGCGGCGCTGGTCAACGGTACATTGGTCCAGAGCTTCGAGCTCGACGACGTGCATCGCGCGGGCGTGCTCCACGTCGGCGCGGTGACGCTGCCGGCATTGATTGCGGTGGCAGAGATGCGCTCCGGCATGAGCGGACGGGACTTTCTCCGCGCAGCGGTCGCGGGCTACGAGATCGGTCCGCGTGTTGGGCTTTGCATGGGCCCGGAGCACATCAGTCAGGGTTGGCATTCCGGCGCAACGGTCGGTGTGTTCTCGGCGGCGGCAGGTGCGGCCGCTGCATTGAAGCTTTCGACCGACAAGGCTGTTCACGCGCTCGGCATCGCGGGCACGCAATCGGCGGGCCTGATGGCCGCGCAGTACGGAGCGATGGTGAAGCGCATGCACGCGGGCCGGTCGTCGCAGAGCGGGCTCTATGGCGCATTGCTCGCCGAGCGCGGCTTTACCGGCATCGTGAATGTGTTCGAGAGCGAGTACGGCGGTTTCTGCACCACGTTCTCGCGCTCCAACGACCGCTTCCGCCTGCAGGAACTGACGTCCGGTCTCGGCGAGCGCTGGGAGACGATGGGCATCGCGCTCAAGTTTTACTCATGCGTCGGCTCGAACCACACGACGCTCGATGCGATCCGCACCATTCAGGAGCGGCGGCCGTTCAAGACCGACGAGATCGCCAAGATTGTCGTGCATGGTTCCAAAGCCACGGTCGAGCATGTTGGCTGGCCTTATGAGCCACAAGGGCTGACGTCCGCGCAGATGAACCTGCCGTTCTGCGTCGGCACGTTGCTGGCGGAAGGCGACGTGTTCGTCGATCAGTTCTCCGACGCTGTCGTCACTGATCCGCGCCGCATCGCCATCGCGAGGAAGGTCGTGGTCGAACACGATCCGGCGATCACCGCGCGCGGTGCCAGGTTCCGGCACATGGTCCGCGTCGAGGTTCATTTCACGGACGGTACGCGTCAGGACGAGACCGTCGAAGCCCCCCGCGGCAGCGAGCAGAAGTTCGCGAGCGAAGCCGATGTGGTCGACAAGTTCCGCAAGCTGACCCGCGACGTCCTGGGCGAAGTGGGGGCGGGCCGGATCGAGGAGATGGTGCTCGGCTGCGACAAGCTGGCTGATGTGGGGCCGCTGCTGGGGGCGCTATCAAAATAAGAAAACGATCGGGAGGCGACGATGCGTGCGAGGACGGTGTTGGCTGCTTTTGCAGCTTTGATCGCGAGCCATGCGGCTGCATGGGCCGAAGCCAGCGAACTTCGCATCTCCAAGGGGTTCGGCCTCCACTATCTGCCGCTCTACATCATGGAGAAACAGCGCCTCGTCGAGAAGCACGCGGCCGCCGCCGGCCTCGGCGATGTGAAGGTCAGCTACCGCGTGCTGGACGGCGGCAACGTCATCAATGACGCGATGCTTTCCGGCGCGCTCGACATCGCTTCGGGGGGCGTGCCGGGCTTCATCACGCTGTGGGACAAAGCACGCAACATCCCGCAGAGCCAGGTGATGGGCCTGACCGGCGTCGGTGCGGGCTCGGTCTGGCTCGTCACCCGCAATCCGAACGTGGAGACGCTCGCCGACTTCACCGACAAGGACAAGATTGCAGTCCCCGGCATCAAGACCTCGTTCGTCGCGGTGGTGTTGCAGATGGCGGCGGCGCAGGCGTTCGGCAAGGAGAACTATGCCAAGCTCGACAAGCTGACCGTCGGAATGCCGCACCCGGAGGCGCTCGCCGCGATGCTCTCGGGCAAGACCGAGATCACCGCGCATTTCTCATCACCGCCGTTCTCCTACATCGAGAATGATCAGCCGGGTTTCCGCCGCGTGGTGAACTCCGCGGACGTGGCCGGGCCGCTCACGATCATCATGAGCTATGCGACCAAGCGCTTCTACGACGCCAACCCGAAGCTCTCCGCCGCATTCGTCGCTGCGATGGACGAGGCGGCCCATTTCGTCGCGGCGAACAAACGGGAGGCCGCGCGCATCTACATCGATCTCGCCCGCGTCAAAACGACCGAGGACGAGATGATGCGCATGCTCAACGATCCCGAGACGCGCTATTCCGCCGCGCCCGATGGCGCGATGAAATATGCCGAATTTTTGCACCAGATCGGCACCATCAAGGCCAAACCGGCCAGTTGGAAGGAGATGTTCTTCCCGCCGGTCCATGACCGCCCCGGAAGCTGAGCAGCCCCGACTTCCGTCCGGCTTGCCTCGCAGCGCAACATAGCCTAGTGCGGTTCTGTTAGCCGGGGAGTTGCGTATGTCCGTGCAGGAAGAGATCAAGCGGTTCACCGCGCCCGATATCCGTGCGCGCAAGGGTGGCGAACCGATCGTTTCGCTGACCTCCTATCACGCCCACACCGCGCGTCTCGTCGATAAATATTGCGATGCGATCCTCGTCGGTGACTCGCTCGGCATGGTCATGCATGGGCTCGAGACAACGGTGCCGGTGACGCTCGACATGATGATCCTGCAAGGCCACGCGGTGATGCGCGGCTCCAAGCGCGCGCTCGTCGTCGTTGATATGCCGTTCGGCTCCTACGAGGCGTCGAAAGAACAGGCCTTCATGAACGCTGCGCGCGTGATGAAGGAAACCGGCTGCGGTGCGATCAAGGTCGAGGGCGGGCGGCGTCTCGCTGAAACCATCGCGTTCCTCACACAGCGCGGCGTGCCGGTGATGGGCCACATCGGGCTGACGCCCCAGTCGATCAACACCATTGGTTCGTTCCGTGCCCAGGGCCGCGACGAGAAGGATTGGGGGCCGATCGAGGACGACGCCAAATCTGTTTCCGACGCCGGCGCCTTCTCGCTGGTGGTGGAGGCGGTGGCCGAGCCGCTCGCCCGCAAGATCACCGGGCAGGTGGCGATCCCGACGATCGGCATCGGGGCGAGTTCCGCCTGCGACGGCCAGATCCTGGTCCTGGAGGACATGCTGGGCCTGTCGCCGCGGGTTCCGAAGTTCGTGAAGCGCTATGGCGACCTGGGACCGGGGATTGAGGCCGCGATTTCGGACTACGCCAAGGAGGTTAAGTCCCGCGCGTTCCCGGGGCCGGACCAGGTCTACGCGATGAAAAAGAAGTAGTTGCCGCGGGATAACGGCAGTTGTTAACGCTTCGAGGGAGGGCGGCCGGCGATTTTGCCTTGCCTCCGCCACATCGCTAATTTACGCGATTGCCCATGATCTTAGCCGGGGAAGGGCCTTGGCGGGGCATTGCCATGGGCCAAGTCGGGAACGGCGGCCGGGGGAATTTTCGTGTCCGATATCTTTCATGAAGTCGATGAGGAAGTCCGCCGCGAACAGTTCAAGAAACTGTGGGACAAGTACGGCATCCTCGTCATCGCGCTCGCGGTTCTGATCGTTGCCGGCGTCGGCGGCTATCGCGCCTACGACTGGTACCAGATGAAGCAGGCGGCCCAGGCCGGCACTGCGTTCGAAGCGGCCGCTCAGTTGAGCGCCGAGGGCAAGCACGCCGAAGCCGAGGCGGCCTTCGCCAAGGTCGCCACCGAAGGCACACCCGCTTACAAGGTGCTGGCCCGGATGCGCGAGGCGAACGAAGCCGCGAGCCGCGATCCGAAGGCGGCGATTGCGATCTACGACAAGCTTGCCGCCGACGGCTCGCTCGGCCCGACCTTCCAGGATCTCGCCGCGCTCCGCGCAGGCTATCTCCTGGTCGACACCGAGCCGTTCGCGGAGGTGCAAAAGCGTCTTGAGCCGCTGACCGCTGCCGATCGCCCATTCCGTCACAGCGCGCGGATGCTCCTTGCGCTCGCGGCATGGAAGGCCAACGACACCGCCGCGCTCAAGAAATGGTCCGACATGGTGATGGCCGATGCGGAATCGCCGGCCGGCACGCGCGGCCAGATTGAAATGCTGAACGCGCTGACCGCTTCCGGCGGCAAAAGTTGAGGATGATGATGCGCAAGCACCGCGCATTGCTGATCGTGTTCGCGCTGGCCGCCGGCGGGATGCTTGCCGGCTGCGAGAGCTTCGATCCGGACAGCATGTTCAATCAGAAGAAGCCGCTGCCGGGCGACCGCCGCGCGGTGTTCCCCGAGGGCGTGCCGGGGGTGCCGCAGGGCGTGCCCCAGGAGCTGGTGCAGGGCTATCAGCCGCCCGCGGAGCAGCCTCCGCCTGAGCCGGCTCCTGTCGTCGAGAAGCCGAAACCCAAGCCGAAGCGCGTGGCGCAGCCCGCGCCGCGGCCGCAGCGGGCGGCCCCGCCGCCTCAGCAGCAGGCCCAGCAGCCTCAGGCTGACCAGGCGGCGCCGTGGCCCGCGCCGCCGCAGCAACAGCAGACCACCCAGTCGCCATTCCCCGATCCGCCGCAGCCGGGGACATTCCGGCGTTAGCCGCTAGCCCGCTTCAGCGCACTTGGGAATCCGACGCGCGCGCGATATGCCATTCCATGAGCTTCACCATCGCCATCGTTGGGCGGCCGAACGTCGGCAAGTCCACGCTGTTCAACCGGCTGATCGGCAAGCGCCTCGCGCTGGTCGATGACAGCCCGGGCGTCACGCGCGACCGCCGCGAGGGGCAGGCGCGTCTCGGCGATCTGAGGTTCACCGCGATCGACACCGCCGGCCTGGAAGACGCCGCGCCGACCAGTCTTGCCGGCCGCATGATGGCGCAGACCAAGGCGGCGATCGAACAGGCCGACGCCGTGCTGTTCATGATTGACGGCCGCGCCGGTCTCATCCCCGACGACAACATCTTTGCCGAGTTGATCCGCAAGTCCGGCAAGCCGGTGGTCGTTGTCGCCAACAAGGCCGAAGGCAAACAGGGCGAGAGCGGACGGCTCGAAGCCTATGCGCTCGGGCTGGGTGAGCCGGTTTCGATTTCCGCCGAGCACGGCGAGGGCCTCGCCGATCTCTACGAAGCGGTGCGCGGGGCGCTGCCGAAGGCGACCGAAGAGGCCACGCCGGAGGTTGAGGACGACGAGGAGGGCCGCGCGATCCGCGTGGCGATCGTCGGCCGACCCAACGCGGGCAAGTCCACGCTGATCAACAAGCTGCTCGGCGAGGACCGCATGCTGACCGGCCCCGAGCCCGGCATCACCCGCGACGCCATTGCGGTCGAACTCGAATGGCAGGGCAGGAGCTTCCGTCTCCACGACACCGCGGGCATGCGGCGCAAGCCGAAGATTCAGGAGAAGCTTGAAAAGCTCTCCGTCGCCGACACGTTGCACGCCATCAAGTTCGCCGAAGTTGTCGTGCTGCTGATGGACTCCGAGCATACGTTCGAGGAGCAGGATCTCCGCATCGCCGATCTTGTCGAGCGCGAGGGCCGCGCGCTGGTGATCTGCGTCAGCAAGTTCGATCTTGTCGAGAAGAAGCCCGGCATCATCGGAAAGCTCCGCGAGGAGACGGACCACTGGCTGCCGCAGGTGAAGGGCGTGCCGGTGATCGGCGTGTCCGGCATCACGGGCGAGGGGCTCGATCGGCTGATGCAGGCGATCGTCGACATCCACGCGCTCTGGAACAAGCGCGTATCGACGCGCGCACTGAACAAGTGGCTGGAGGGCGTGACCTCCGCGCATCCGCCCCCCGCGGTTTCGGGCCGCCGCATCCGCCTCAACTACCTGACGCAGGTGAAGGCGCGGCCGCCGAGCTTCGTGCTGTCCTGCACCCGAGCGGAGGCCATTCCGTCGGCCTATACGCGCTATCTCACCAACAGCATCCGCGAGACTTTCGAACTCCCCGGCACGCCGATCCGGCTGATGCTGCGCGAAAAGGAAAATCCCTACGCGGGACGCGCCAAACGCAAGCATTGAGATGACGGACACCTCAACCGACCCGAAGCCAGCGGGAGCGCGGCGCGCCGCGCTCGGCTTCATCTTCGTCACCGTCGTGCTCGACATGCTTGCGCTCGGCATCATCATTCCGGTGATGCCGAAGCTGGTTGAGAGCTTCGTCGGCGGCGACACAGCGACGGCGGCTTGGGTGTTCGGTTTTTTCGGCACCGCCTGGGCGCTGATGCAGTTCATCTTCTCGCCGCTGGTCGGCGCGCTGTCGGACCGCTTCGGCCGCCGCCCGGTGATCCTGTTCTCCAATCTCGGCACCGGCCTCGACTACATCCTGATGGCGTTGGCGCCGACCCTGACGCTGCTCTTCATCGGCCGCGTGATCTCCGGCATCACGACCGCGAACATTCCGACCGCGTTCGCCTACATCGCGGACGTGACCAAGCCTGAGGATCGCGCCAAGGCGTTCGGCCTGATCGGAGCCGCGTTCGGCGCCGGCTTCGTGCTCGGTCCCGCGATCGGCGGACTTCTTGTCGACTTCGGGCCGCGGACGCCGTTCTGGGTCGCGGCGGCGTTCAGCCTTGCCAATGCGGCTTACGGTGCGTTCGTTCTCCCGGAGTCGTTGAAGAAAGAAAACCGTTCGCCGTTCGACTGGCGCAAGGCCAGTTGGCTTGGCTCGGTGCAGCTTCTTCGCACCAGCCGCGCGCTCAAGGGGCTCGCGTTCACGAACTTTCTCGGCGTTCTCGCGCACAACGTGTTGCCGACCGTGTTCGTGCTCTACGCCGGCTACCGCTACGGCTGGGACGAGAAGACCGTGGGCCTCACGCTGGCCGGCGTCGGCATCTGCTTTGCGCTCGTGCAAGCCGTCATCACCGGCAAGGTCGTCGCTTGGATCGGCGAGCGCACGACGATGATCGTGGGGCTGATCTTTGGCGCGATCGGCTTTGCAGCCTACGGGCTTGCGCCGACTTCGATCTGGTTCTGGGTTTCGATCCCGGTGATGTCGCTGTGGGGGCTCGCGGGCCCCTCGGCGCAGGGGATCATGAGCCGTCTCGTCTCTGCCTCGGAGCAGGGCCAGTTGCAGGGCGCCAACAACAGCATCGGCGGCATCGCCAATCTCGTCGGCCCCGGCCTTTTCTCCGCGGTGTTCGCCTATTCGATCGGGGCGGGTTTGTCGTGGGGCATGCCGGGTCTCGCTTTCGTGCTGGCCGGCATGTTGCTCGCGATCTCGACGGTCGTCGCCTGGCAGGCGACGCGCGAACGCGCGGCTTAAGCCGGCGCGCGGAACGACAGCAGCTTGCCCGCGCGGAAGTCCCAGATCTTTCCGCTTTCGCTGAAGCTCGGCAGGCACAGCGGCACGATGGTCGCCGCGACCTCATCGGGCGTCGGCAAGGTCATCGGATCCTCGCCGGGCGCGACCGCGGCGCGCATCCGCGTGCGGGTCGGGCCGGGGGCGACGACGGTGACCTTGATCGGCGTCGTCGCGGTTTCCGCGGCATAGGTGCGCGCGATCACTTCGAGAGCGCCTTTGGTCGCCGAATAAAGGCCCCGGTAGGCGCGGGCGTTGGACGCTGCGCCAGAGGACATGAAGACGAGGCGCCCCGCGTCGGACTTCAAGAGCAGCGCGTGCATGGCGCGCAGGAAATGCCACTGGGCGGTGACGTTCACCGCGAAGACATTGTCCCATTCCTTCGGCTCGAAATGATCGAGCGGCGAGTTCGAGCCGCCCAGCGCCGCGTTCAGCACCAGAATGTCGAGCTTGCCGTAGCGCTCGTTGAGCGCGCCGGAGAGGCGGAGGATGCCGTCGGTGTCCTTGGCGTCGAGCGGGACGAGGGTGGCGCTGCCGCCCTCGGCGCGGATGGCGTCGTCGAGCTCCTCGAGCCCCCCTTGCGTGCGCGCGGTCGCGACGATGTGCGCGCCCTCCCGCGCGAGCGCCTTGGCGATGGCGTGGCCGATGCCGCGCGAGGCGCCGGTGACGAGCGCGATGCGGCCGGAGAGGGGCTTGGTCATGCAGACAATCCTGTTTTTGCGGCCTTGTTCTAGTCAGACGGAGAGGGATGGCACAAGCCCGGCCGATACCGCGTCGTTGCCGCTCCGCCTCATCCTGAGGAGCCGCGAAGCGGCGTCTCGAAGGATGGGGCGGCCTCGTGCTTCGAGACGCCCGTCTTCGCTACGCTTCGCCGGGCTCCTCAGCATGAGGCCGGGAGAGAGCATCGCTTGTTTCCAGATTCACTTGTCAAACAGCCCGGCGTGCAGCCACGCCAAATCGCTCCGGGGCTGGTTCCGGCGCCCGGCCGCCGTCTTCTTTCTTCTCCTTCGGACAAGAAGGTCCGAGGGATGGAGCGCCGAATGACGCCACATCTTCATCTACGCCTTTCGGCGTCGCGTCCCTGTAGAAGGACGCCCGCCACCCGGCGCTCCATCGCGGCACTTTTCAAACCCGGGCCACGCTTTCCAGAGTGTCGCCACTCCGATCAGCCAGCTCCTGGCGGGGGGATCTCTGTATCCCCCAGGTGGAGCCCCGGGCCGCCCCGGGATGGGCTTGCGAAACCCATCCGAAGGAGCCGCATCCCACCCCGCTGAAATGACGCCTCATGACAACGCCCTCGGTTGGGTGAGATGATTGTGAGAATATATTCTAAAGGAATAAAGTCAATAATTTTTATTCCTATAAGAGTTCCTCATTTGGAGGCGGGTCAAGACGCGCGGCGCTGAGCCGCTCAATTTGAGTTTTAGGGCAGCTTCGTTTGATAATGCTTTTATCCAGCGTCGGGCCAGCAAATGACATCCGAAGAACAGCAACACCGCGTTCGATCGAGCTTC
>BFBZ01000011.1_pt84 | contig 82019 bp, 84 predicted proteins | sample 1888401 | NCBI WGS metagenome assembly BFBZ01 (sample SAMD00112614, study PRJDB3348) | symbiont metagenome | host: Chara braunii
TGGCGGCGAAGCTCGCCGGCCTCGAGGCCGCCGACGCCCTCGGCGAGCTCGACGAGGAGGGCCAGGGTCGCCTCGCGGTGCTCCGCCTGCGCTGCGCCCGCGCCGCCGAACGCGCCCAGCTGGCCGACTCGCTGGCGGACGAGGTCGCAGGGGTCCGCGCTGCGCGCGCGCACCGTTCCTGACGGTTTCAGTCTTCGTTACGTCATAGCCTGGGATAACCCGCTCTTCACGTAGGCGCGGTACAACCTGTCTCCGTGAGCGACGCCCTTCCGCCTCTCGAGCCCCGGCACCGGTCGGAGGGGCTCCCGCCGCTGGCACCGCGTCCCGACGCGCCCGACGCCCTGCCGCACCTCCAGCCGTCGACGCCCCCGCCCGGCCCCGGACTGCCCCCGATCGGCGGGGGCCGCCCGGCCGCCGAGCCGGCCTCGCCGCCCACATCGCCCCGGGGTCGCCCCCACGGCCGCACGCTGGGCATGGCCGCCGCCGTGGCGGTCGCCGTGATCGGCGCCGGCGTGGCCGGCGGCCTCACCGTGAAGGCGCTCGACGACGACCCGGCGGCTCCGGTGGCCGAGCAGACCACCGAGGCCACGACCACCCGCACGGCGCTCGAGATGCCGCAGAGCGACGACCTGGCGACCGCCGTCGCACGGGTCTCGCCGACCGTGGTGCAGGTCCAGACCGACGCCGGCAGCCAGGGGAGCGGCGTCATCGTCGAGCCCTCCGGCCTGATCGTCACCAACAACCACGTCATCCGCGGCGCCGACCGCGTGACCCTGCTCACGCAGGACGAGCGCCGGGTGCCCGCGACGGTCGTGACCGCCGACCAGCGGCAGGACCTCGCGATCCTCAAGCCCGACGGCCCGGTCGGCCGCGGCGCCGAGCTCGCCGGCGAGGGCGCCGCCCTCGACCAGGGCGACCGGGTCTTCGCGATCGGCAGCCCGTTCGGCCTCCAGAACACCGTGACCGCCGGGATCGTCAGCAACACCGGCCGGGTGAACCCGCAGAACGGCGTCCCGATGATCCAGATCGACGCGCCCATCAACCCGGGCAACTCGGGCGGCGGCCTCTTCGACCTCGACGGCCGCCTCATCGGCATCCCCACCTCGATCCTCGGCCCCATCTCCGGCAACGTCGGCATCGGCTTCGCCGTCCCCGTCTCGCGCGTCCGGGCGCTGCTGGACACCGCGACCGCACCCTGACGCCACCCGTCCCGAAGGAGATCCGCACCGCGATGGACCACGACGACACCCGCATCCTCCACGAGCCGACGCTCGTGCCGCCCACCGGCTCGACGCCGCGCGAGCGCATGGAGGCCGTGCTCTACGAGCTGCGCCGCGTGGTGGTGGGGCAGGACCGCCTGCTCGACCGCGTGCTGGTGTCGCTCCTCTCGCGCGGCCACGTCCTCCTCGAGGGCGTCCCGGGCCTGGCGAAGACGCTGACCCTCGAGACCGTCGCCCGCGTGTGCGGCGGCCACTTCAGCCGCATCCAGTTCACGCCGGACCTCGTCCCGTCGGACGTCGTCGGCGGCCAGGTGCTCGACCGCCAGGGCGACTTCGCCACGCGCCTCGGCCCGGTGTTCGCCAACTTCGTTCTCGCCGACGAGATCAACCGCGCGCCCGCGAAGGTGCAGTCGGCGCTGCTGGAGGTCATGGCGGAGGGCCACGCGACCATCGCCGGCCAGAGCCACCCCACGCCGCGGCCGTTCTTCGTGCTCGCCACCCAGAACCCGATCGAGAGCGAGGGCGTGTACCCGCTCCCGGAGGCGCAGGTCGACCGCTTCGCGATGAAGCTCGTGGTCGGCTACCCGAGCATGGCCGACGAGGAGGAGATCGTGCGCCGCATGGCCTCCGACCCGCCCCAGCCGCGCCAGCTGCTCGACCCGGGCCAGATCATCGAGCTGCAGGAGGCGGCCGACACCGTCTTCGTCGATCACCGCGTCCGCGCGTACGCCGTGCGCCTGGTCAACGCCACCCGGAACCCGTCGGCCGAGGGCCTGGGGCACCTGGAGCCCTACCTCGACCTCGGCGGCTCGCCCCGCGCCTCGCTGGGGCTCATCCGCGGCGGCCGCGCCCTCGCGATCATCCGCGGGCGCAACTACGTGATGCCGGAGGACGTCCACAGCCTCTTCCACGACGTGCTCCGCCACCGCGTGGTGCTGTCGTACGAGGCGCTGGCCGCCGACGTGCGCCCCGACCAGGTGCTGGACGCGATCATCGACGCGATCCCGCAGCCCGACGTCGAGCTCGGCAGTGGCCGCGCCCACGGCTGACCGCACGCCGGAGGCCCTCCTCCGGCGGGTCGAGCTCCGCGTCGCGCGGCGCCTCGACGGCCTGCTGCAGGGCGAGCGCCAGGGGCGCCGCCCGGGGCCGGGCGGCGACCCGGCGCTGACGCGGGTCTACGAGCCCGGCGACGATGTGCGCTGGGTCGACTGGCCGCTGTCGGCGCGCCTCGGCGAGCCGATGGTCCGCGTCCCCGAGATCGAGCCGGTGCTCACGGCGTGGGCGCTCGTCGACCTGTCCGCGTCCATGACCTACGGCACCGCCGGCCAGACGAAGCTGGACCTGGCGCGCGACGTGCTCGCCGGCCTCGGCGTGGTGCTGCGCCGCCGCGGCGACCGCCTCGGCGTGGTCGCGAGCCGCAACGGCGAGGTCGACCAGGTGCGCCCGCCGCGCGCCGACCGCCGCGGCCTGATCGTCGCGCTCGCCGCGCTCGACATGATGCCCGCGGAGGAGGAGGCCGGCGGCCGGACCGACCTGGTCCGCGCGATCGGCGCGATGGGCCGTATCGCCCGCCACCGCGGCGCCGTGGTCGTGATCTCCGACTTCCCGCTCCAGCAGGGGCTGGAGCAGGCGCTCGGCGCGCTCGGCCGCCGCCACGAGGTGGTGGCCGTCGAGGTCCGCGACCCGCGCGAGCGCGAGCTGCCCGACGTGGGCCCCGTGCAGCTGCGCGACATGGAGACGGGCCGGCGCCGGCTGGTGGACACCGCCGACCCGCGCTTCCAGACGCGCTTCGCCGCCGCCGTCGAGGCGACCGACCGCGCGCGTGACGCCCTGCTCGCCCGGGCGGGCGCCCGCCACGTGATCGTCGAGACCGGCCGCGACTGGGTGCTGCCGCTGGCGCGCTCGCTCGGCCGTCCGCCGAACCGGCGCCGCGCGGTGGGGGTCCTGTGAGCTTCGGGCAGCCGCTGCTGCTGCTGCTCCTGCTGGCGGTGCCGCTCGTCCTGGCCCTCGTGGTCTGGTGGCGGCGCCGGCGGCCGGCGGCGGGCATCCCGTACCCGGACCTCGACGTCATCGCCGCGGCCGACCCCGGCCCGCGGCTGCGGCGGCATCTGCCGCTGGCGCTCGCGCTGCTGGCGCTCACCGGGCTGGTGTTCGCGCTCGCGCGCCCGGCGGTCGACCGCCAGGTCCCGCGGGAGCGGGCCACGATCATGCTCGCGGTGGACGTGTCCGGCTCGATGGCCGCCACCGACGTCGACCCGTACCGCCTGCGCGCCGCTCAGGACGCCGCGCTGACGTTCATCGAGGAGGTCCCGCGCCAGTACCAGGTCGGCCTGGTGAGCTTCTCCGGCCAGGCGAACCTGCTGGTGGCGCCGACCACCGACCGCGACGCGATGCGCCGCGCGATCGAGACGCTCACCCCCGACGGCGCGACCGCCGTGGGCGAGGCGATCGAGTCGTCGATCGACGCGATCCGCGCCGTGCAGCCGACCACCGACGACAACGGGCGCCTGGAGGCCGCGCGCATCGTGGTGCTCTCGGACGGCGCGACCACCGTCGGCATCGCCCCGTCCGTCGCGGCCCAGGACGCGAAGGAGGCCGGCGTGCCGGTCTACACCGTCGCCCTCGGTACCGATGACGGCGTGCTCTCCAACGGCCAGCCCGTGCCGCCCGACCCGGTGGGTCTGCGCGAGATCTCCGACATCACCGGCGGCCAGGCGTACGAGAGCTCGGACGCGGAGTCGGTGAGCGCGGTGTACGAGAAGCTCGGTTCGCTCGTCGGGACGGAGTCCGTCCGCTCCGAGGTGACCGCGTGGCCCGCCGGCATCGCGGTGATCCTGCTCCTGCTCGCCGGCGTCGCGGCATGGCGATTCAGCCCGAGGCTCTCGTGAGCTGGCCCATCTGGCAGGCGGAGCACTGGCTCTGGGCGCTCCTCGTCATCCCCGTCCTGATCGTCGGGTACGTGCTGTGGACGCGGTCGAGTGGCCGCGCGGCGGCCCGCTGGGCCGACCCCGCCGTCATGCGCGTGCGGCCCCCGGCGCGGACGCGGTGGATGCGGGCGACGGCGTTCGCCGTCGTGCTGCTCGCCGTGGCCGCCGGGATCGTCGCGATGGCGCGGCCCTCGGTGGAGGCGACCGGCCAGGAGCAGCGCAGCAGCGTGATGCTGACGCTCGACATCTCCGACTCCATGGACAAGACCGACATCCAGCCGAGCCGCCTGGCCGCGGCCATCGACGCCGCGGAGCGGTTCGTCGATGCGGCGCCGGCGGAGACGTCGGTGGGGATCACGACGTTCGCCGACCGGGCGTCGGTGCTGCTGGCGCCGACGAAGGACCGCGACGCGATCCACGCGGCGCTGGACGGGATCAAGGACACGCGTGAGGGCACGGCGCTCGGCGCGGCGGTGACCACGTCGCTCGCCGCCCTGCAGGCGAACGGGTCGGTCGAGGACCCGCCGCCCGCCGACCCGTCGGACTCCCCGGGCCGCATCCTGGTGCTCACCGACGGGGCGAACTCCATCAAGAAGGCCACCACGCCCGAGGCGGCGGCGGAGCGCGCCGCTGCGGCGGGGGTGCCCGTCTACACGATCCTCCTGGGCAACGACCCGGGGCGGCCCGATCAGCCGCTGCCGTCGGAGACGCTGTCGGCGATGGCGAACCGCACCGGCGGGCTGTTCGCCCAGAGCACGACGGCCACGGACCTGCAGGCGGTGTTCGCCGACATCGGGTCGATCGTGGCCCCGGTCGACGAGCTCCGCGAGCTGACGGTGTGGTTCGCGGCCGGCGCGGCGGCCCTCCTGCTGCTGGCCGCCCTGATCGCGGGACTCTCCAGGCCCCGTCCCCCGAGGCTCGGGGGCGTCCGAACCGCCTGAGCCGCTTGAAACCCCCATCTGCAACGTTGCAGATGCAGGTTCCAGGAGGTTCGGAGGGGGTTCTGGGGTTCACTCGGGGCGCCTCCCGGTGAACTCTTCCGGAGCGGGCTTACGGATTCCGCTGCGGACGGCGCGACCCGCCGGGCCTCCGCGCACCCACAGAGAGGCACGACGATGAGACGAGGTCCCCTCGGCGGCTGGCGGGGCATGGGGCTGCTGGCCCTGATGATCGCCCTCGCGATCCCGGCGGTGGCCGCTGCGGTCGGCATCTCGCTCAACCGGTCACCCGCGCCGCCGCAGGCCGTGCAGCGCGGCGCCGGTACCGAGCAGGTCGACTTCTCGATCACGTACCAGACCGTCGCCGACTCGTGGGCGCTGCGCTTCTCCGACCCGGCGGGCGGCGTGGTGCAGCAGCAGACGGTGTCGGCGGCGGGGCAGCCGAGCCCGATCAACCAGGTGGGCGCGTACAGCCCGCCGGTCAACGCGGCCGTCGGCCGCTACCGGGCGACGGTGGACTTCTTCTCGACGCCGCAGAACCTCGAGGCCTCGGCGCTCGTCGTGTTCGACGTGGCCGACCAGCTGGGGACGCTGCAGATCGTCAAGTTCGAGGACGTGAACGGAAACGGCTCCCGCGACGCGGGCGAGCCGGGCGTGCCCGGCTGGACGTTCCGGCTGACGAACCCGCAGGGCAACGGCAGCGTGGTGGTGACGGGCGCGGACGGGACGGTCACGATCCCGGGCGTCCCGGCGGGCGTGTGGACGATCGCGGAGGTCATCGACCCGCTGTGGGCGCCGATCACCCCCGTGTCCGCCCAGGTCACGGTCCCGGCGGGCGGCGTCGGCCAGTTCGTGGCCGGCAACGTGCGGCCCGCGCCGATCACCGGCACGGTCTTCATCGACACGAACCGCAACGGGCGCCTCGACGCGGGTGAGGTCGGACGGTCCGGCGTGCGACTGGTGCTGACGGGCACGCGGCCCGGCGGCATCACGGTCACCCAGCGCGAGACGCTCTCCGGCGCGGACGGCACGTACAGCTTCCCGGATCTGCTGCCGGGCAGCTACGTGGTCTCGGTCGCGGTGCCGGGCGGCCTCACACCGACGAGCCCGCGGCAGATCACGGGCATCCCGATCCGCTCGGGCATCGGCAGCCCGAACAACAACTTCGGCCTGATCAGCGGAAGCGGTGCGACGACGCAGGGGGGCCCGACGCCGGACATCGGCATCACGAAGACCGCACCCGCGAATGCCCGCGCCGGCTCCGTCTTCGAGTACAAGATCACCGTGCGCAACCGCAGCAGCTTCGCCGCGACGAACGTCGAGGTGACCGACCTGGTGCCGGCCCAGCTGACGCTGGTGTCGATCCCGGACGGCGCCACGATCCGGAACGGCGTGGTCACGTGGCGGGTGGGAACGCTCAAGGCGGGCGAGTCGCGGACCCTCACGATGAACGTCCGCGTGAACGCGAACGTGACGGGCGACATCGTGAACACCGCGACGGTGACGGCGGACAACCTGCCGCCGCGGCGTGACACGGCCCGTACCGAGGTCGTCGGACCCCGCCCGGTGGCGCGGACCGGGGGCGTGACGGGCTGATGGCGGTCAACCGAAGCCGTGTGGCCGCCGTCGCGGCGGCCACCGGCCTGGCCGCCGCATGCGCCGGCGTCGTCCTCATGGCCGGCCCCGGCGCCGCGGCGACGGAGGCCGCCACCGCGAACGCGACGGCGCAGCGCCCCGTCGCGAGCCGGCCCACCACGAAGGAGGCGTGGACGGCGCGGGTGCTGCTGCCGGTCCACACCCGCACCGCCCCGCACGTGAAGTCGCGCAAGACGTCGAAGCTCTCGGTGAGCGCCCCGTACAACGGCGGCGCGAACGTCCTGCTGGTGCTGGGCGCCCGGGTCAACAAGGAGGGCGTCTGGTACAAGGTCCGCCTCACGACCCGCCCGAACGACGCGGCCGGCTGGATCCCCGCCGAGGCGGTGCAGGTGAAGAAGACGCCGTGGCGGGTGGTGGTCCACCTGGGCACGCGGACGATGGACCTGCTGAAGGGCGGCAAGCGCGTCGGCAGCTGGAAGGTCGCGGTCGGCACGCCCGCCAACCCGACCCCGACGGGCCGCTTCGCGGTCTCCGAGGTGGTGAAGCAGCGCAACCCGGCGGGCTTCTTCGGGACGTACATCATCACGCTCTCCGCCCACTCGGAGAACCTGTCGGAGTTCGACGGCGGCGACGGCCGGGTGGCCCTCCACGGCACGAACCAGCCGGCCCTCCTGGGCCAGGCGGTGAGCCACGGCTGCGTCCGCCTCGACAACGGCGTCGCCACCCGCCTCGGCCGGAACGTCCCCCCGGGGGCCCCGGTCGACATCCTGAACTAGCCGGGGGCCCGCCCCACCGCGGCGGGCCCGCTGCGCTCCAGTGACCGGCAGTGCAATTGAGACTCTGCGACCTCGATTGCACTGTTGAAAGGCGCCCTGTTTCGGAGCGCGGGATTCGACCTCTTCATTGACGGGGTGAGACGGATCGTCCCCGCGGCGGTCCCTGCTCGCTCGGAAAGCCGGCAGTGCAATTGAGACTCCGCGGTCTCGATTGCACCGGAGAGGTGCTCTGTTCGGGTCTCACCCCTTCATTGAAGGGGTGAAACGGATCGTCCACGCGCCGCCGCCGTGGGTTCCGGGAAGCCGTCAGTGCGATTGAGACTCTGCGGTCTCGATCGCACCGGAGCGAGGTGCCCTGTCCGGCCCGCCTCCGGGGCCCGTTCGAACGAACGCCGGGGATCGATCGAATGAACATCGGGGAACGGAGGGGGTGGACGTCACTCCGGACCCGGGGGCCGATGAGTTCACGGTGTCCGGCCGGTCGGAACCGGGGAGACCATCGAAGGGAGCCCCATGAGCACCGCGAACCCGCCGTCGACGCCGGCCCCCACCCCCGAGCTCGACGCCCGCTACAGCACCCCCGACGCGGAGGCGACGCCGTGGGAGGAGGCGCGGGACACCCTGATCTGCGCCGACCTCTACTGGGTCGCGACGGTCCGGTCGTCCGGGCAGCCGCATGTGACGCCGCTCCTCGCCGTCTGGGCGGACGGGGCGATGCACATCAGCACCGGCGACGACGAGCAGAAGGCGCGCAACCTCGCCGCGAGCCCGCGGTGCACCCTCAGCACGGGGCGCAACACCATGGACGACGGCCTCGACGTCATCGTCGAGGGGGAGGCGGAGCGCGTCACCGGGCGGGCCCGGCTCGAGCGCCTCCGCGACATGTGGGTCGCCAAGTACGGCGAGTTCTGGCGCTTCGACGCCGACGACGAGGGGTTCCGCCACCCCAACCAGGCCGACCTCGACGCCGGCGTCGCCAGCCTCGCGCTCGTCTTCGCCATCCGTCCGGCCCGCGCCTACGCGTTCCGCAAGGGCGCGACCTTCAGCCAGACCCGGTACCGCTTCAGCGGATGAGCCGGGTCCCGTCGATCAGGGCGGGGCGGCGGGCGCCGAGGAAGAAGATCCCGGGCAGGCCGGGGGTCTCGAAGCCGAGGCTCGGGTTGTGGCGCAGCGTCGACGCCGCCAGGGTCGCGGTGCCGGTCCGGTCGTTGCTGACGAAGAAGATCGCCCCGCCGCCCTCGCGCGCCGTGTTGCCCTCGATGAGGGTGTCGCGCAGCGTCAGGGTGAACCGGTTGCCGTCGAGATAGATCGCGCCGCCGCTGCCCCCGCCCGGGGTCCCGCCGCGCGCCGGGTTCGCCCCGCTCCCGATCGCCCGGTTGCCACGGAACGTGCTGCCGGTGATCCGCCACGACACGCCGATGCTGCTCAGTGCGCCGCCGTTCGAGCAGCGGCCGCCCGTGAACGTGCTGCCCACCACCCGCACCGGGATGCCGTTGAACTGGCTCAGGGCCCGCACCGCCGCGCCGCCCACGTCCGGGCCGGTGCGGTCGCAGCGGTTCCCGGCGAAGCGCGAGCGGATGATCGTGAGCCGGCCGCCGCGGGCGAAGATCGCCCCGCCACCGCCGCCGTCCACCGTCTCGCCCGACGCGTTCCCGCCCTGGAAGGCGATGTCCTTGACCACCAGCCGCGGCGTCGCCTGGTTCTGGCAGTGGTCCGTCGTCCAGACCTGCGCCCGGTCGCACGTGTTCTGGTAGAGGATCCGCCGGGCCCTCCCGCCGCTGAGCGTCACCTTCCCGCCGCCGTCGAGGACCACCGTGGGGCTGGTGTTGCGCACCTTCGCGGTCCGCCGCATCGCGATCGTCACCGGCGCGGGACCGCAGTCGAACGTGACTGTCCCGCCGCGCGCGACCGCCGCCACCACCGCCGCGGACGTGCAGCTCGCGGGCGTCCCGCTGCCCACCTGGGCGTCCGCCGCGGCCCCCGCGCCGGCACCGGCGACCGCCACCGCCAGGCAGACCGCCGCCACGACCGCCCGGGCGACCCTCACACGCCGCCCTCGGGCGAGATCAGCTCCGCCGGGTGCGCGACCCGCACCGTCGCCCCGATCTCCCGCAGCCCCGCCTCGATCTGGATCGCGCACCCCGGGTTCGCGACCGCGACGACGGGCGCGCCGGTCGCGGCGATCGCCTCCGCCTTCTGCCGCCGCAACCGCCCCGCCAGCTCCGGCTGGAGCACGCTGTAGAGGCCGGCGGCGCCGCAGCAGCGCCCGCCGTCGCCCAGGTCCACGCACGTCGCGCCCGCGTCGCGCAGCATCGGGCGCGGCTCCAGGCCCTGGGCGTGGAGGTGGTGGCACGCGTCGTGCACCGCGACCGTCCCGATCCCCGCGTCACGCGGCGGCGGCGACAGCTCGATGAGATCCACCGTCCGCTCGGCGACGCGCTCCGCCCGCTCGGCCCAGACCGGGTCGTCGGCCAGCAGCTCGCCGTAGGTCTTCACGTGCGCGCTGCACCCGGAGGCGTTGACCACGATCAGGTCGGCGTCCTCCATCTCCGCGATCCGCTCGCGCGCCATCGCCTTCGCCGCCTCCGGCTGGCCGTAGTGCATCGCCAGCGCGCCGCAGCACCCGGCGGCCGTCGTGCGCACGGCGCGGAACCCCGAGTCGGCGACCACCCGCATCGTCGCGCGCTGCACCGGGCGGAACGCGACGTCCATCACGCAGCCGGACAGCACCTTCGCCACGGGCCCGCTGCCCAGCTCCCCCGGGATCGGCTTCAACAGCTCCGACACGCTGGCCGGCGGCGTGCTCGCCCGCTGGGCGGCCGGCGCGAGGCGGTCGAGGCGCAGCATCCGCGTCATCGCCAGGCCCCAGCCCGCCCCCTTCACCGCCCACGGCCGCGGCAGCACCCCCGCCAGGCCCGCCCGCTTGACCCCGCGGACCGGGATCGCGCGGGTCGCCTCCGCCTGCGCCCGGGCGCCCTCGATCATCCGGCCGAACGGGACCCCGCTCGGGCACGCGGCCTCGCACGCCCGGCACGCCAGGCACTCGTCCATCATCGTGGTGAACGACGCGTCGACCGTCGCGACGCCCTCCTCCACCGCCCGCATCGCGGCGATCCGCCCACGCGGCGACGCCGTCTCGCGCCCCGTGAGCCGGAAGGTGGGGCAGTGCGGCAGGCACAGCCCGCACGCCACGCACTTGACCACGTCCTCCTCGGCGGGCGCCGGCCGGGTGGGGTCCCAGTTGCTCACGCCCACAGGAGCTGCCTCCGGTTGAGGATGCCGGCCGGATCGAACGCGTCGCGCATCCGCCGCATGATCGCGAGGCCCGGGGGCGGCGGGCCCCACGGGTCGGCCCGGAGGGCGTCGTCGCCGTCGGTCACCACGGCGTGGCCGCCGAGCTCCACCGCCCACGCGCGCACCCGGTCGACCTCGCCGGCGGAGCCGACCCCCACCAGGCACGTGCCGACGCCCATCCGCGCCTCGTACGGCAGGCCCGCGTCCTCCAGCCGGCCGAGCAGGACGCCGAGCAGCGCGGGGGACACCCCCGCCTGCACGACGCCGGCGCCCGGCGGCGCGTCCGGCGCCGCGTCGAGCGCCGCGAGCCCCTCGGGCGCGACGACGTCGTCCGGCGGGCCCGCCAGCTCCGCGGCCACGCGACCCGGCAGCAGCAGCACGCACGTGGGGCGCATGCCGCCCGTGATCAGCCGCTCCGCCGCCGCGAGCCGGTCGTCGAGCGACCCCTCGGCGCCGAACCACCCGCGCGCCGCAGGCAGCGGCCACAGCTTCACCGTCACCTGCACGATCACGCCGAGCGTTCCCAGCGCGCCGACGGCGAGGCGGGGGATGTCGAACCCGCTCACGCCCTTCACCGTGCGCCCGCCCGCCTTCACCAGGCGCCCGTCGCCCGTCGCCAGCACCAGTTCCAGCACCGAGTCGCGCACCGCGCCCGCCCGCAGGCGCTCGCGGCTGCTCGCCGCCGTCGCCAGCACCCCGCCCACCGTCGAGCCGGGGCGCACCTCGGCCTGGGGCCAGCATTGGCCGGCGCTGGCGGCCAGCTCGGCCACCGCCTCGACGGTCATCCCCGCCTCGACCGTCAGCGTCAGGTCGGTCGGCTCGTGCGCCACCACCGCGGCCATCCCGGTGGTCTCCAGGCGCCGCGGCGCCGGCGGGCCCGGGCGTCCCATACGCGACCGGGTGCCGCCGCCCACCACGTCCACCGCCTCACCGTCCGCGCTCGCGGCGGCGAGCGCCGCCGCGCACTCCCCGGGGGAGGACGGGCGGGCGACGCTCACAGCCAGGTGCCGTCGGGCAGCGAGCCGGCGTCGAGCACCAGCTCGCCGCACCGGCTGCCCAGCGGCAGGACCTTGGCCGGGTTCATCCGCCCCTCCGGGTCGAACGCTTCGCGCGCGCGCGCCTGTGCGTCAAGGTCGACCGCGTTGAACGTGAGCGGCATGAAGTCGCGCTTCTCCAGCCCGATCCCGTGCTCGCCAGAGAGCACGCCGCCCACCGCGACGCACGCCTCGATGATCGCCTTGCCGGCCGCGTGGACGCGCTCCACCTGCTCGGCGTCGCGCCGGTCGAACGCGATCAGCGGGTGCAGGTTGCCGTCGCCCGCGTGGAACACGTTCATGATCACCAGGTCGAACTCGTCGCCGATCTCGTAGATCCGCTCCAGGATCTCGACCAGGCGGGTGCGCGGCACCACGCAGTCGTGCAGGTAGTAGTTCGGCGCCACCCGCGCGACGGCACCGAACGCGCTCTTGCGGGCCTTCCAGAACAGGGCGGCCTCGGCGGCGTCGCGGGCCACGCGCACCTGGCGGGCACCCGTCTCGGCGCCCACCCGCTCCACCACGGCGGTGTGCGCGGCCACCTCAGCCTCGGTGCCGTCGACCTCCACCAGCAGCATCGCGGCGGCGTCGACCGGCAGGTCGGCGTGGACGAACGCCTCCACGGCGACGGTCATCCGCTGGTCCATCATCTCCATCGCCGCGGGGATCACGCCCCCGCCGATGATGTCGCCCACGGCGCGGCCCGCGGCCCGCACCGACGTGAAGTCGAGCAGCATCGTCCGCACGTGCGAGGGGGTGCGCATGAGCCGCACCGTCACCTCGGTCACCACGCCGAGCGTCCCCTCGCCGCCCACCACGAAGCCGCGCAGGTCGTAGCCGGGCGCGTCCGGGGCGGGGCCGCCCAGGCGGAGCACCTCGCCGTCGGCGAGCACGATCTCCATGCCCAGCACGTGCTGGGCGGTGACGCCCGACGCCAGGCAGTGGGGCCCGCCGGCGTTGGTCGCGACGTTGCCGCCGATCGAGCAGGCCTGCTGGCTGGAGGGGTCCGGCGCGTAGTGCAGGCCCAGGTGGCGCACCGCCACCGACAGGTCGAGGTTCAGCACGCCGGGCTCCACGCGCGCGAGCGGCACCGCCGGGTCGACCTCCAGGATGCGGGTCATCCGGGCCACCGAGAGCACGACCGCGCCGTCGAGCGGGACGGCGCCGCCGCACAGGCCGGTGCCGGAGCCGCGCGGCACCACCGGCAGGCCGAGCTCGCCCGCGAGCCGGACGCAGTCGACCACCTCTGCGGTGGTCTCCGGCAGCACCACCAGGCCGGCGTCGCCCATGGCGATCGAGCCGTCGCGGGAGTAGAGGCGCCGCTCCAGCGGATGGTCGATCACGCGGTCCGGGGAGAGCAGGGCCTCGAACCGTTGCCGCATCGTCGCGGTGGACGTCGTCGCCATGCGTGGACGCTACCGCAACCGCGTCGCGGCTAGCTGATGTGCGGCACCCCGCCGTCGGGGGGCGACGCGTGCGTCCCGGAGAGCACCGCGGCCGCGGCTCGCTCGCCCGCCTCGACGGCCTCGATGACGGCCGAACCGGGGGCCAGGTGGACCCCGCCGAGGGCGGCGAGCCACTCCGCCGGCGCGCGGATCGCGTCCATGTGCGTGAGGTCCGGGACCGGGTACGCGCGGGGCAGCCGGACCACCTCCACCAGCCGCGCGGCGGCCGGGTCGTCGAGCAGGCCGAGCGGCTCGTGCAGGGCGCGGGCGCAGGCCGCCGCGAGGGCGGTGTCGGTGAGGCGCCACACGGGGTTGTCGGGTGTCGCGCCGCAGTAGCACTCCAGGCCGATCGCGGTGGCCCCGTCGGGGCGCATGCGCGGGCTCCAGTTGCCCGGCTCGAACGCCCGCGAGAACGGCACGTCCGGCAGGTCCACCTGGATCCACGGCTCCTCGCTGAGCCGCTCGCGGTCGATGGCAAGGATCACGATGCAGACGGCGCGCATCGGGACCCCCCGGGTCAGGGAGCCGGGCGCCGCCGGGGTCAGCAGCCGCGCGGCCGCGCCGGCGGGCATCGCCACCACCGCGTTCCGCGTGGCCACGCGGGTCCCGCCGTCGCCGTCGGCCAGGCGCACTCCCGCCAGGGCGCCGCCGGGGACCTCGATCGCCTCGACGGGCGTCGACATCAGCACCTCGGCGCCGGCGGCGCGCGCGGCGGCGGCCATCGCGTCCATGAGCCGGCCGATGCCGCCCTCCGGGAAGTGGAAGCCCTCGGGGGCGGCCTGGTCCTCCAGCAGCCGCCGCGCCCGCTCGGCGGGGATCCGCTCCAGGGGGAGGCCGTCGATCTTCTCGAGGTAGGGCCGCATCGCGACGTCCACGAAGCGCGTGCCGAAGCGGCGCCCCAGCTCGCCGGCGGCCGTGCCGTCCGACTCGCCGAGCGCCACCGGGCGGTCGGGGCGCTGGTCGAGGTAGCGGCCGGGGACGATGCCGCCGTCGCGCAGGCACGCCACCGGCCGGTCGACCCAGCGCAGGTCGTCGCCCACCAGGTCGCGCAGCCACGCGAGGCGGGCGTCGTCGCGGACGAACGGGATGTGCCCGCCCAGGTCGTACGCGAAGCCGTCGCGGCGGCGGGTCACGCACAGGCCGCCCGGCGACGGCGCCGCGTCCACCAGCGTGACGGCCGCGCCGGCGCGGGCCAGCATCAGGGCGGCGCCCAGGCCGGCGGGGCCGGCCCCGACGACCACGGCGTCACGGTGTGCCATCCGTCCCAGGTTCCGATGCCTCCGTTCCCTGCGTCAACCGATCCCGGGTACGTCCGTCATCGGCCGACGGCCCGTGCCCTGGGCTATGCTCGCCTGCCGTGGGAGCCGCCGCCCGATGACCCTCCGCATGCTCGCGCTCGTGCTCGCAGCGGTCCTCGCGGTCCCCGCGATGCTGCTGCTGCTCCGGTCGCCCCGCGGCGACGGGGCTCCGCGCACCGGCTGGCTGAGCCTCGACGGGCTGTGGACCGTCGTGCCGGTGGCGCTCCTGGTCGCGCTGTTCGCGTTCGCGGCGGCCGCGTGACCACCCGCGCCCTCCCGGCCGCGCTCGCGGCGCGCCCCCTCGCCGTCCTCGGCGACTACGTCCGCCTCACGAAGCCGCGGATCATCTCGCTGCTGCTGGTCACGACGGCCGGCGCGATGTTCGTGGCCGCGGCCGGGGTGCCCGACGGCTGGCTCCTCTTCTGGACGATGGTGGGCGGCTACCTCGCCGCCGGCGGCGCCAACGCGATCAACCACTACATCGACCGCGACATCGACGGCCGGATGGCGCGCACCACCGAGCGCCCCGTGGTGGCCGGCCGCGTCGCGCCCGGGCGGGCGCTCGCGTTCGGCGTCGCGCTCGGCGCCCTCAGCGCGCTGGTGCTGGGTCTGGCCGCCAACTGGCTCGCGGCGGGGCTCGCCCTGCTGGGCCTGGCGCTGTACGTCGGCGTCTACACGCTGTGGCTCAAGCGGACGTCGGTCCACAACATCGTGATCGGCGGGTCCGCCGGCGCGGTGCCGCCGCTGGTGGGCTGGGCGGCGGTGACCGGCGACCTCAACCTCTCCGCGTGGCTCCTCTTCGCGATCGTCTTCTACTGGACGCCCCCGCACTTCTGGGCGCTGGCGCTCATGCTCGAGCGCGACTACGCCGCCGCGGGCATCCCGATGCTCCCTGTGGTCCGCGGGGTGGAGGAGACCAAGCGGCAGATCCTGCTGTGGACGCTCGTGATGATCGCCGTGAGCATCCTGCCCGTCGCCTCCGGTGCGGCGGGGGTGACGTACCTGGTGAGCGCCCTCGCGCTCGGCGCGATCTTCCTCGCCTTCGCGGTCCTCCTGGCCCGCGACCCCGGCATCCGCTGGGCGCGCGCGACCTTCCACTACTCGCTCCTGTATCTCGCGCTCATCTTCGTCGCCCTCGTCATCGACGCGGCGTAGCGGGGCTCCTCGTGTCGCGGGCCGCGCGCGGGCCGTCGTTCTTCCTCTCCCCGCTGGGGATCGTCTTCACCACGGTCGTGATCGACCTGGTGGGGTTCGGGATCGTCCTGCCGATCCTGCCGCTGTGGGCCGAGACGTTCGGCGCCTCCCCGGTCCAGATCGGCCTGATCACCGCCTCCTACGCGGTGATGCAGCTGCTGTTCGCCCCGGTGTGGGGGCGGCTCAGCGACCGGTACGGCCGCCGGCCGATCATCCTGGTGACGCTGGCGGGCAGCGCGGTGTCGGCGCTCATGATCGGCCTGGCGGGGACGCTGGTCATCCTGTGGGTCGCCCGGGTGCTCCAGGGGATCGCCGGCGCGTCGTACGCGGCGGCGCAGGCGTACGTGGCCGACGTGACCACCAAGGAGGAGCGCGCCCGGGGGATGGGGATGATCGGCGCGGCGTTCGGCCTGGGCTTCATCCTGGGACCCGCGATCGGCGCGATCTTCTCCGCCGTCGACCAGCGGCTGCCGTTCTTCGTCGCGGCCGGCCTCGCGGCGCTGAACTGGATCATCGCCTACCGCCGCCTGCCGGAGTCGCTGCGCCCCGGCGCCGCGGAGGCGCCCGCTCCGCGGCTTGCGACCATGCGCCGGGCGCTCGGCAGCCGCGAGCTGGCGCCGCTGGTGTGGCTGACGTTCCTCGCGACGTTCGCCTTCGTCGGGATGGAGAGCACGTTCGCGCTCTTCGGCGAGCGCCGCTTCGACTACGACGCCGTCCAGATGGGGCTCCTGTTCACGTACATCGGGGTGCTCGCCGCGTTCGGGCAGGGCGTCCTGGTGGGGCGCATGGTCGCCCGCTGGGGCGAGTCGCGCGTGCTCATCGCCGGCTTGATCGGGACGGCCGCCGGCCTGGCGGTCACCGCCATCGCCCACGACCTGTGGGTGCTGCTCATCGGGCTGATGCTGCTGTCGGTCGCGTCCGGCCTGGTGTTCGCGACGACCACCGCGCTGATCTCCCTGGCGGCGCACGAGCGGGAGCAGGGAACCGTGCTGGGCCTCACCGCGTCCGTGGGCAGCGCCGCGCGGATCCTGGGGCCCGTGGTGGCCACCGTCCTGTTCCAGCACGCCGGCGTCGCGGTGCCGCTGGTGGTGGGCGCCGTGCTGTTCGCCCTGTGCGCCGCGGCCGCCGTCCGGGTGCGGACGAGCCCCTCCCACGCGGCGGTCGCGTGAGGGATCGGAAGGCCTCGTTCCGAGGGACGTCTGACCCCCTCCCGGACCCCCCAGGGGCCCGGGATCAACTGATAGCTTCCCGCCCGTGCTGAGGTCCCGCCACACCCTTCCGCTCGCGATCATCGCGATCGTGGTCGGGGGCATCTCGGTCGCGGTGGCGCTCCTGATCGACTGGGTGCCGCTGGTGGCGTCCGAGCAGGGCGACCGCGTCGACAACCTGCTCTGGTTCGTGATCTGGGCCTCGATCGCGATCTTCACGCTGGTCGCGACGGTGCTGATCTACAGCGTCTTCGCGTTCAGGGTGAAGCCGGGCGACGAGAGCGACGGACCGCCGACCCACGGCAACACGAAGCTCGAGATCATCTGGACGATCGTGCCGACGCTGCTGCTCGCGGTGATGGCCGTGTGGGCCTACCTCGTGCTCTCCGACAACGAGGCGCTGGCGAGCGACCGCATCGTCGTGAACGTGACCGCCCAGCAGTTCGCGTGGCAGTACCAGTACCCCGACGGCTCCGTCGGGACGGGCGACCTCCACCTGCCGGTCGACAAGCAGGTCGAGCTGAAGATGCGCTCCAAGGACGTGATCCACGACTTCTACGTCAAGGAGTTCCACGTCAAGGAGGACGTGGTCCCCGGGATCACGACCAACCTCATCATCAACCCGACCAAGACGGGCACGTACCAGGTCATCTGCGCCGAGCTCTGCGGCGTCGGCCACGGCGTCATGCGCTCCCGCGTGATCGTGCAGACGCAGCAGGAGTACGACGCATGGCTTGCGCAGGCCCAGCAGCAGGTGAAGGCGCTCGCGCAGCAGAACCCGGCCCAGCCGGCCGACGCGACCACCGCGCCCGAGGCGGGCTCCGGCGGCACCAGCACCACCACGGACGGCGGCGAGACGGAAGGCGGGGACTAGGCCATGGCCACGTACGCACCGACCCACGGTCACCCCACCTCGCACGAGCACCACGTCGACCCGCGCCCGCTCTCCTACTGGTGGAAGCGCTGCGTCAGCTGGTCGATCGGCTCGGTCTTCTTCGCGGTCGCCCTGGTGTGGGTGCTGCGCAACCTCTTCGGCATGACCCCGACGTGGAACGCCGAGGTCTACACCACCGCGATGGCCGGCCTCGGCACGATCGGCTTCCTGATCGGCATCGGCTGCTTCGACTGGTGGTGGAACTGGATGCTCGGCCGCAAGGTCGACTACCACGACCACTCGATGCACGGCGCCACGAGCTGGCGCGACTACTTCAAGGTCAACACGGACCACAAGGTCATCGGGACCCAGTACCTGGTGATCGTGTTCTCGTTCTTCGTGATCGGCGGCATCTTCGCCGAGCTCGTCCGCGCCGAGCTGGCCACGCCGGGCGAGTCGATCGGCGACGCGCAGACCTACAACGGGCTCTTCAGCGTCCACGCGACGCTGATGATCTTCCTGTTCGTCATCCCGGCCTTCGCCGGCCTGGCGAACTACGTGCTGCCGATCATGATCGGCGCCAAGGACATGGCGTTCCCGCGGCTGAACGCGCTGTCGGTGTGGATGCTGATCCCCGGCGGCCTGATGATGGCCGTGTCGCCGATCTTCGGCGCCTTCAACGCCGGCTGGACCGCCTACACGCCGCTCGCGATCCAGGGCGGCACGGGCGCGACGCTCTTCGAGGTCGGCGTCCAGGTGGTCGGCGCCAGCTCGATCGCCACCGCGATCAACTTCCTGGTCACGATCTTCACCATGCGCGCGCCGGGCATGACGGTGTGGCGCATGCCGCTGCTGGTGTGGGCGAACGCGACGACGTCGGCGCTGGTCGTGTTCGGCACGCCGTTCATCGCCGGCTCGCAGTTCATGTCCCTCTTCGACCGGGTCATGGGGATGAACTTCTTCAACCCGGCCGGCGGCRGCGACGTGGTCATGTACCAGCACGTCTTCTGGTTCTATTCGCACCCGGCCGTGTACATCATGATGTTGCCCGGGTTCGGCATCATCAGCGAGGTCATCGCGACGTTCTCGCGCAAGCCGATCTTCGGCTACCGGGCGCTCGCGTTCTCGACCGTCGCGATCGCGGTCCTCGGCTTCGGCGTGTGGGCGCACCACATGTTCGTGTCCGGCATGGCCGCCTGGCTGCGCGTGCCGATGATGATCACCACGATCATCATCGCCATCCCCACAGGCGTGAAGGTCTTCTCCTGGCTGGGCACGATCTGGAACGGGAAGCTGCACCTGAAGACGCCCATGCTCTTCGCGCTGGGCTTCATCTTCACGTTCGTGATCGGCGGGCTCTCCGGGGTCATGCTCGGCACGATCCCCGTGGACATCCAGGTGACGGACACGTACTTCGTCGTCGCCCACATCCACTACGTGTTCGTCGGCGGCTCCGTCTTCACCATCTTCGCGGGCGTCTACTACTGGTTCCCGAAGATGACCGGCCGCATGTACAACGAGCGGCTCGGCCAGTGGAGCTTCTGGCTCATGTTCGTCGGCTTCAACGCGACGTTCATGCCGATGCACTGGCTCGGCCTGCAGGGCATGCCACGCCGCGTCGCCACCTACGACTCACGGTTCGAGAACCTCAACGTGGTCATCAGCGCGGCGTCGCTGATCATGACCGTGGCCGTCCTGATCTTCTTCTACAACATGATCACCTCGTGGCATCACGGCCCGAAGGCGCCCTGGAACCCCTGGCGCGGCCGGACGCTCGAGTGGCTCGTCTCCTCGCCCCCGTCGCTCTTCAACTTCGAGGCGACCCCGCAGGTCGTCGGCGGCCCGTACCAGTACGGCGTCCCCGGCGCGCGCCACGCGGTGGTGTTCGCCCCCGAGGAGATCGGCGGCGAGCTCACCGAGACCGAGAAGCGGACGATCCTGGTCATCGCCAACCAGACCGTCGCCTCCTCCACGCTCATCGACGAGCTGCGGCACCGCGCCGCGGAGGGCTTCTGGCGCTTCACCGTCGCCGTGCCCACCGAGGGCGGCGACCGGAGCGCGGCGGAGCGCCGCCTCCAGGTCACGCTGTCGGTGCTCGCGGAGTCCGGCATCGACGCGAGCGGGCTGGTGGTCGACGGCGACGTGTTCGCGGCCGCCGACAAGGTCCGCGAGGACGAGGAGGTCCACGAGATCATCCTGGCCACCTACCCCACGGGCCGTTCGCGCTGGATGGCCGACGACGTCGTGGACCGCCTGCGGAAGGTGAGCGGGGTCGGCATCACGCGCGTCGTGGTGCTGCCCGAGGACGCCCGCCGGCCGCTCGAGCAGCCCGGCGTGCGCCGCGTCGCGGTGATCGCCGACGACGCCCTCGGGGCCGACGGCCTGGTGGCCGCGCTCCGCGAGCGCGCCGACCGCCAGCCCCTCGCGGTGATCCTGCTCGACCCGATGAACCTCGGCGGCCCCGGCTGGACCGACGAGGCCGAGGAGCAGCGCACCGGCGCCTTCGAGCGCGTCCGCGGGACGATCGACGCCCTCCAGGCGGTCGGCGTCCAGTCGCGCGGCGAGGTGCTCGACGGCGACGCCGCCTCCGCGGCGCGCGTCGCGGTCACGGCCCACAAGGCCGACGAGATCCTGGTCGTCGCGGCGCGCGGCGGCGCGCTCGACTCGGACGACTCGCTCGCGGGCGTTCGCTCCGCGGCCGGCGCGGTGCCGGTGGAGAGCGTGGTCGTGGACACGGAGGCGCCCGCCTCCCCGTCGGGTCAGGCGGGCTAGGCGATGGCCACCGTCGAGCCCGGGCAGCACGGGCTGGAGATCCCGTCGACCGCCACGCCGCCCCCGTCGCGGGGCGCCAAGCTGAGCCCCGGCCTCCTGTCGATGGTCTTCTTCATCGGCTCGGAGGTCATGCTCTTCGGGTCGTTCTTCACGGCCTACTTCTTCGTCCGGTACAACATCGCCGACCAGTGGCCGCCGCTGAACCAGGACGGCGAGCCGTTCGAGCTGCCGAAGGTCATCACCGCCGTCAACACGGCGATCCTGGTGGCGTCGAGCTTCACCCTCCACTGGGGCGAGCACCGCCTGAAGTACTACAACGACCGCAAGGGTCTCGAGCGCGGCCTGTGGGTCACGCTGCTGCTGGGCGCGACCTTCCTGATCATCCAGATCAACGAGTACATCCACCTGGGCTTCACGCCCCAGGACACCGCGTTCGGCTCGACCTTCTACACGCTCACGGGCGCGCACGGACTCCACGTCTTCGTGGGTCTCACGATCCTGACCCTGTGCCTCATCCGCGTGAAGAAGGCGCACGACTTCACCCCGAAGTGGTTCACGCCCCTGGGTGCGGGGAGCATCTACTGGCACTTCGTCGACGTCGTGTGGGTGCTGCTCTTCTTCCTGGTGTACATCCTATGAGCGCCCTCACCCTCCGGGGCGCCCGCCGCCTCGCGGTCGCCCTCGCCCTCGGCGGGGGCCTGCTCGTCGCGGCCGGCTGCGGCAGCGGCACCGGCGTCACGGGCGACGTGGACAACGGGAAGACGCAGTTCGCCAACCTGTGCGCCAGCTGTCACACCCTCGCCGCGTCCGGGAAGCCGCCGTCGAACATCGGCCCGAACCTGGACGACTCGTTCCGCGCGTCGCGCCAGGCGGGGATCGACGACGCCCAGTTCCAGGGCGTCGTGCACCGGTGGATCACGGAGGCCCAGAAGCCGATGCCGCGCGACCTCGTCACGGGCGACGACGCCCGGGACGTGGCGGCGTACGTCGCGTCGGTGGCGGCGACCGGCGAGGCCGCTGACGAGAGCGTGATCTTCAAGGCGGAGACGACGCCCGAGATCCCGGACCCGTCGCGGCAGGAACTCGCCCCGCCGGGGCCCTGACGGCGTAGGTCCCGAATCCGGCTCGACGGCGTCCGGGCGTTGGTCACCGGCGCGTCGCGCGGCCTGGGACGCGCGGTGGCGGAGGGCTTCGCCGCGGAAGGCGCCCGGCTGGTCCTGACGGCGACCGACGCGCGTCACCTCGACGCCGTCCTCGCCGCGGTCCGCGGTCGCGGGGCGGAGGCCCACGGCGTCGTCCTCGACCTCGCCGACCCCGCCTCCTGCGCCGCCGCCGGCGCCGAGGCCCTCGGCGCACTGGGGCGCGTGGACGTGCTGGTGAACAACGCGAGCCTGCTCGGCGATCGAATGAACCTCGCGGACTACCGGATGAACGTCTTCGAGGACGTCATGGCCGTGAACGTGACCGGCACGCTGCGGCTCACGCAGGCGGTGCTGCCGGGGATGGCCGACGGCGGCGCGATCATCAACGTCACCTCCGGCGCCGCGGCGCGGGCGACATGGGGGGCGTACGCGGTGGCGAAGCACGCCCTGAACGGGATCACGCTGATGCTCCGCGAGGAGCTCGCCCCCCGGGCGATCCGCTGCGTGGCCGTCAACCCGGGAGGGCTCCGCACCGCGATGCGCGCCGCCGCCTACCCCGGCGAAGACCCCGCCACACTGCCGCGGCCCGAGAGCGTGGTGCCCGTCTTCGTGGCCATCGCCGAGGGCGCGGATCCCGGCCCCCACGTCGAGGCGCGCGAGTGGGCCTCGTCCAATTGAACGCGGGGGTCACGGTCGAATGAACGTCGAGCTCGCGCCCATCCCCGAGTGCCCCGCGACCGACGGGTGGCGGGACGTTCCGATCGAGGCGGTCGAGGAGCCGCTGGTCCGGGTGGACGCGATCGGCCCGCGCGTGATCGACGTCCCCCGCTACCACCAGGAGGGGTTGCCGGGCGCGCTGCCGCGGAACTGGCTCCGCGAGGGCGTGGCGGGGCACCTCGCCGCGGTCGCCGAGGGGCTCCCGGACGGCCTGACCCTGGTGGTGTGGGACGGCTACCGGCCGATCGCCACCCAGGCCGCCCTCTTCAACACCTACCTGGACGAGCTGGCGATGGTCCACCCGGACTTGCCGGGCGACGCGCTCGAGGACGCCGCCGCCCGCTACGTCACGCCACCGTCGCGCTCGGTGCTGGCGCCGCCGCCGCACCTCACCGGGGGCGCGGTGGACCTGACGCTCGGCGACGGCGACGGCCGCCCCCTCGACCTGGGGACGGACTTCGACGCGTTCGTGCCCGAGGCCGGGGCGCGCGCCCTGGAGGCCACCCCTGGCCGCGCGAGGGACCTCCGGCGTACCCTGTATTGGGCGATGGCCGGGCAGGGATTCACGCCGTACGTCGAGGAGTGGTGGCACTTCGACCACGGCGACCAGTTCTGGGGCCTGGCGACCGGGCGGGCCGCCCGGTACGCGGCGGCGGAGCCGCCGGGGGGATGAGCGCCGAGCACGTCCAGGCCGCGCCGGCGCCCGCGCTGCGGGACGCCATCGTGCGCCTGGCGGGCTACCGCGACCGCGCGCCCGGGCCGGTCCGCTTCACGGAGATGCCGTGCACGTTCGTCCCGGTGATCCTCGACCTGGGCGACGGCTGGTCGATCGGCGACGCCCGCCGCCCGGACGGGCCGCGCGACCGCTTCGGCCCCTTCGTCGCCGGCCTCACCGACTTCCCGGTGGCGGTGGAGCATCCTGGGCGCGCCCACTGCCTCCAGGTGGACCTGCACCCGCGCGCCGCCCGCCGCCTGCTGGGCGTGCCGATGCACGAGCTCGCGAACCGGACTGTGGCCCTCGACGACGTCCTCGGCGCCGGCGCCCGGGAACTGGTGGCGCGGATCGCGGAGACGGAGGGCTGGCCGGCGCGGTTCGCGCTGGTGCAGCATGCGATCGCCGCACGCCTCGCGGACGCCCCGCCGCTGCGGCGGGAGGTGGGGTGGGCGCTGGGGCGGGTGGCGACGGGCGACCGGCCCGCACGCGTCGGGGACGTGGCGCAGGAGCTGGGGTGGAGCCACCGCCGCCTCATCGCGCGGTTCCGCGACGAGGTGGGCATGCCGCCCAAGACGGTGGCCCGGATCGCCCGCTTCGAGCGGGTCCGCGCCGTCCTCGCCGCCGACCCGTCGGCTGGTCTCGCCGGGGTCGCCGCGCGCTGCGGCTACGCCGACCAGGCGCACCTGTCGCGCGAGGTGGCGGACCTTGCGGGGGTGACGCCGAGCCGGCTGCGCACGATGGCCGCGGACGACGTCCACACCGTCAATTCCGTTCAAGACCTCCTCGGGGAGGCGGCGTAGCGTCGGGCCCGGTCCCGTCGCCGATGAGGAGGTCGACCCCGATGCCCGAGACCGCGACCGCGCTGAACGGCGCCTTCCCGATCGTCCCGTACGCCGATCCCCGCGCCGCGATCGGCTGGCTGGAGCGGGCCTTCGGCGGCGTCGCCACGGAGGTGCACCCGCCCGACCCGGACGAGCCCCTCGTCCACGCGGAGGTCCGGATCGGCACCGGGGTGGTGATGCTGAGCGACACCGCCCGCGTCGGCGAGAACCCCTACTGCTTCACCGGGCCGGTCGCCGTCTACGTGGTGGTGGACGACCCGGACGCGCTGCACGATCGCGCGGTCGCGGCGGGCGTCGAGATCGTCGCCGGGCTCACGGACCAGCCCTACGGGTCGCGGGACTTCGCCGCCCGGGACCACCACGGGAACGTGTGGAGCTTCGGCACCTACCGCCCGCCCGGGGGCTGAGCGGCAGGGGGTGCGTGGACGTCGGCGTCCTCACGAGCGCCCGTGACGCGTACGGGCGACGCGCGTGGACCGATGCGCGCACCCTGTTCGCGCGCGCCGATGGCGACGCGGCCCTGGCCCCCGACGACCTGGAGCGCCTCGCCGTCGCGGCCTACATGTGCGGCCGCGACGACGAGCAGCTCGACGCGCTCGCGCGCGCCCACGCGGCCCACCTCGAGGCGGGAGACCGCCCGGGGGCCGCGCGCGCGGCCTTCTGGCTCGGCGTCCACCTGCTGTTCCTCGGCGAGCCCGCACGCGCCTCCGGGTGGCACGCACGGGCGCGGCGGCTGGTGGAGGGCGAGGCGGGGGACTGCGTGGAGCGCGGGTACGTCGCGTCGGCCGACGCGCTGCGCCACATGCTCTCCGGCGACTGGCCCGCCACCCGCGACGCGTCGCTCGCGGCCATCGCGGCCGGTGAGCGGTTCGGCGACGCGGACCTCGTCGCGCTCGGGCTGATCGACCTCGGGCGCGCCCTCATCGAGGAGGGGCGCGCCGCCGACGGGCTCGGGCGCCTGGACGAGGCGATGGTGGCGGCGGTCGGCGGCGAGCTGTCGCCCGTGGTCACGGGGTTCGTCTACTGCGGCGTGATCGAGGGGTGCCGCGAGGCGGACGAGCTCGGCCGCGCCCGCGAGTGGACCGTCGCCCTGGCCGACTGGTGCGGCCGGCAGCCGGACCTCGTGCCCTTCACCGGCACGTGCCTCCTGCACCGCGCCGAGATCCTCCAGGTCGACGGCGACTGGGACGGGGCCCTTGCCGAGGCGCGGCTCGCCGGCGACCGCTTCGCGGAGCGGCGCGACCGCCGGGCCGCCGGCGAGGCGTCCTACCGGTGCGGCGAGATCCTGCGCATCCGCGGCGACCTGGCCGCCGCGGAGCGCGCGTTCCGGGACGCCGGCCGCAACGGGCGCGACCCCCAGCCGGGGCTCGCGCTGCTGCTCCTGGCGCAGGGACGGGCCGACGCGGCGTGCGCCGCCCTCGCCGGCGCGGTCGACGCGGCCGCCGGCTGGGTGGGGCGCGCGCGGCTCCTTCCCGCCCAGGTGGAGGTCCTGGTCGCGGCGGGGCGGCTCGACGCCGCGTCCGGCGCCTGCGACGAGCTCGACGGGATCGCCCGCCGCCACGGGCGCAGCACCCTGGTGGCCGCCGCCGCCCAGGCCCGCGGCGCGGTGGCGCTCGCGGCCGGCGACGCCCGGGCCGCGGCACCGTCCCTGCGCGAGGCGGCCGGGCGGTGGCTCGCGCTCGGCGCGCCCTACGAGGCGGCCCGGGCCCGCCTGCTGGTGGCCGAGGCGTGCCGGGCGCTCGGGGACGCCGAGACCGCCCGCCTGGAGCACGCGGCGGCGCGCGATGAGCTCGCGCGGCTGGGAGCCGCCGCCGGGCCCGCGCGGGCGGGGGAGGGCCTGACCCCTCGCGAGCTCGAGGTGCTGCGGGGGCTCGCGGCCGGCGAGCGCAACCGCGAGATCGCCTCCCGGCTGGGCGTGAGCCGGCGCACCGTCGACCGTCACGTCAGCAACCTCTACGCGAAGCTGCGCGTCTCCTCGCGCGCCGCGGCGACGGCCTGGGCCTACGAGCACGACCTCGTCTGAGACCGGCGGATGGGTGAGATGACCCACGCGCCGGGCGTGCGCGGATGGGTCGACCGGCCGACGCGCGCGCCGCCCGCACCGGTGAGGGTCGGGGTCGCAAGCCGCTGCGACCAGGAGGTGCACGATGACGACGACCGGGACGACCACGGCGCGCGACGTGCTGGACGGCGTGCACCGCCTGGCGCCGGCCATCGCGGCGCGGGCCGGCGAGACCGAGGCGGCCCGGCGCGTGCCGCGCGACCTCCTGGACGGGCTGGCCGCGGCTGGCGTGTACCGGCTCCTGCGGCCCCCGTCGCACGGCGGCGTCGGAGCGAGCCTCCCGGCCGCCCTCGAGGTGTACGAGGCGCTCGCGCGGGCCGACGCCTCGGTGGGCTGGACGGCCATGATCGGCTCGGGCTCGTGGATCGACCTGGCCGGCCTCCCGCGGGCCGGTCTCGACGAGGTGCTCGCGGCGCCCGACGCCATCACGGCCGGCGTCTTCAGCCCGTCCGGCGCCATCGCCGCGGACGGTGGCGGCTACCGCGTGACGGGCCGCTGGGCCTTCGCGAGCGGCTGCGAGGACGCCGACTGGATCTACGGCAACTGCGTGGAGGGGATGGACGGCGGCGTCCCGCGCATGCGCATCGCCGTGTTCGCCCGCGACCAGGTCGTGATCGAGGACACCTGGACGGTCTCGGGCCTCTGCGGCACGGGCAGCCACCACATCCACGTCGACGCGCTGCACGTGCCCGCGGAGCGGACCCTCGACCCGATGAACGACCCGCCGTCCGTCGACGCCCCGGCGGTCCGGGTGCCGCCGCCGGCCCTGTTCGCGCTCGGCATCGCGGGTGTCGCCCTCGGGATCGCGGGCGGCGCGCTGGACGACGTCGTCGCGATCGCCCCGGACAAGGTGCCGCTCCTCGACCGCCGCCCCCTGGCGGACAACCCGACGTTCCAGCACGCGCTGGCCTCGGCCGACACCGACCTGGCCGCCGCGCGCGCCCTGGTCCGTGAGGCGGCCGAGGCGGCGTGGGAGACCGCGGCCGACGCCGGCGAGTTCACCCCGCACGCGCGGGCGCGGATCCGCGCCGCCGCCGTGTGGGCCACCGACCGCGCCGCCGGCGTGGTGGGGGCCGCCCACCGAGCGGCCGGTGGGGGCGCCATCCACGTCGGCTCGCCGCTGCAGCGGCGCCTGCGGGACGTCCACGCGCTGGCGCAGCACTTCCTGGTGCGGCCCGACGTCCTCACAACCGCCGGAGCCGTCCTGGCGGGCCGCGGAATCGACGTGCCCGTGTTCTGACCGCAACGATCCGGGCGACCCGATCGATCCCGGGACGCTCGTCCCCTCCCGTCGCCGCGCCCGTGGCCGGATGCGGCGCCGGTAACATCGAGGGGTGACCACGACCTCAGGGGCGGCTCCGCGGGCCGCGGGGCTCGGGCTGGTGCCCGCCCTGCTGTCGTTCGTGCGCTTCTCGCACACGATCTTCGCGCTGCCGTTCGCGCTCGCGGCCGCCTGCCTCGCCCAGATGAAGATCCCGGCCGCCGCCACGCTCGGCTGGATCCTCCTCGCGATGGTCGGGGCGCGGTCGCTCGCGATGGCCCTGAACCGGATCATCGACGCCGACATCGATGCGGCGAACCCCCGCACGGCCTCCCGGGAGCTCCAGACCGGCCGGCTCGCGATGGGGCAGGTGGTCGTGTTCAGCGCCGTCAGCCTCGCGGTCCTGCTCATCGCGGTGTCGCAGCTGCCGGAGGAGACGTGGGTGCTGTGGCCCATCCCCGTCGCGGCCTTCGTGCTCTACCCGCTCGCGAAGCGGGTGACGTGGCTGTGCCACCTCGCCCTGGGCCTCACCATCGGGATCGCCCCGATGGGCGCGTGGCTCGCGGTGACCGGCGGCCTCGAGGCGTCCCCCATCCTGCTGGGCCTCGCGGTGGCCTGCTGGATCGCGGGCTTCGACATCATCTACGCCCTCCTCGACATCGACTTCGACCGGGGCCACGACATCCAGTCGGTCCCGGCCCGCTTCGGGGAGGCGACGGCGCTGTGGTTCACGAAAGGCCTGCACCTGGCCGCAATCGCGCTGCTGGTGGGGGCGGGGGCCGCCGCCGGGGCGGGCGCCTGGTACATGACCGGAGTGGCCGTCTGCGCGGCGGTGCTCGTCTACGAGAACGCGATCGTGCGGCCCGGCGACACGTCCCGCATCCAGGTGGCGTTCGCCCAGTCGAACGGGGTCCTGTCGATGGTGTTCCTCGCGTTCACCCTCGCGGAGGTGACGCTGTAGCGGAGGGCGAGCTCGTGCGCGCCCGCGGGCTGGTGCGGCGGTTCGGCGAGCGCCGCGCCGTCGACCGCGTCGACGTGGACCTCGAGGCCGGCGAGTGCCTGGCCGTGCTCGGCCCGAACGGGGCCGGCAAGAGCACCCTGCTCCGGATGGTCGCCACCCTCCTTCGCCCCGACGCGGGGGAGATCACGGTGTGCGGCGCCCGCCTGCCCGACAAGGCCGGCGACGCCCGCCGCGCCATCGGCTACCTGGGCCACGACCCCCTCGTCTACCTCGACCTCACCGCCCGCCAGAACCTGGAGCTCTACGCCGATCTCTACGGCCTCGACGACCCCCGCGACCGCGTGGACGCCGCCCTCGACCGGGTGGGCCTCCTGGCGCGTTCATTCGACTCGGTGCGGACGTTCAGTCGCGGCATGGCCCAGCGCCTCGGCCTGGCCCGGGCCCTGCTCCACGACCCGCGCCTCCTGCTGCTCGACGAGCCCTACGCGGGCCTCGACGCCGCCGGCGCCCGCCTGCTGGACGGCGTCCTCGCCGACCTGGGACCCGAGCGCGCCGCGATGATGGTCACCCACGAGGTCGAGCGGGGCGTCCGCCTGGCCGGCCGCGTGCTGGTGCTCCGGGCGGGGCGCCCCGTCCTCACCGAGACCACGGCCGAGGCCGACGGCGCCGCGTTCCGCGCACGCTACGAGGAGCTGGTGGCGTGAGCGCCTCGTGGCCCCGACAGCTCCGCGCGCTGCTGCTCAAGGACCTGCGCCTGGAGCTCCGCACACGCGACACGATCGTCGCGATGCTGCTGTTCTCCGTCGTCGCGATGATGATCTTCCAGTTCGCCGTCGGGACCCGCGGCGACGACCTGACCGACGTGGCCGGTGGCATCCTCTGGGCGACACTCGCCCTCACCGCGGTCCTGGGCGTGGGCCGCTCGTGGGTGCCGGAGCGCGAGCAGCGCGTGCTGGACGGCATCCTGGTCGCCCCGATCCCACGCCTGGTGCTGCTGGTGTCCAAGGTCGGCGCGATCTACGCCTACCTGCTCGTGGTGGAGGTCATCGCCGTGCCGCTGACGGCGCTCTTCTTCATCCGCGGCGGCCAGGCGGGCGACCTGCTGCTGGTGGCCGTGGTGTGCCTGATGGCGAACCTCGGCATCGCCGTCCTGGGCTCGCTGCTCGCCTGCCTGGCCCTGTTCGCGCGGGCCCGCGAGTTGCTGCTGCCGGTGCTCTTCCTGCCCTCGCTGCTGCCCGTCGTGATCGCCGCCTCCGGGGCCACGCACGCGGTGGCAGGGGGGACGAACGACCTGGCGGAATACCGTGGTTACCTGCTGTTCCTCGGGGTCTATGCGGTAATCTTCGGGCTTGTGGCCTACGCGACGTATGACCATGTCTTCGACGACTGACACACGTCCGGACCGGCGTCTCGCGGTCACCGGGGTGGTGACCGGCGCCCTGCTCCTGCTGGCCGTGTACGGCGTGTTCTTCGTGGCCCCCGAGGACGCCGACCAGGGGATCATCCAGAAGATCTTCTACTTCCACGTCGCCATCGCGATGGTGGCCCTCCTGGCGTTCCTCGTCGCCGCGATCGAGGGCATCCGGTACCTCCGCGACCGCGAGTCGCGCCACGACGAGATCTCGTCGATCTGCGTCGGCATCGGCCTCGCCTTCTCGGTGCTGGTGGTCATCACCGGATCCATCTGGGCGAAGGCGTCGTGGGGCACCTGGTGGGTGTGGACCGACCCCCGCCTCGTGACCTTCGTCATCGTGCTGCTGCTGTACGCCGCGTACTTCGTGCTGCGAAGCTCGGCGGACGGTGAGCGTCAGGCCCGGTACAGCGCCATCTACTCCATCGCGGCGTTCGCGTCCGTGCCGCTGTCGTTCTACTCCGTGCGGGTCGCACGCTCGTTCGTGCACCCGGTGGTGTTCAACTCGAGCGGCGCGAACATGCCCGACTCCATGCTGGTCTGGTTCGTGATCGGCCAGATCGCGATGATCGGCGTCTTCCTCACCGTCCTCCAGCTGGAGCTGATCCAGCGCCGCGCCGACCGGGCGCTGCGCCGCGTCAAGGCCCGCCTGGAGGCCGCGGCGTGAACGAGTACGTCGCCGCCGCATACGGCGTGATCCTGTTCGCGCTGCTCCTCTACGTCGTCGTGGTGGGCATGCGCTCCGCGCGCCTCGCCCGCGAGGCCGAGCTGCTGGCCCGCCTCGTCGAGCGCGAGGAGGCCGAGCGCGACGAGGCGCCCGAGACCGACCTGGCGGCCCGGTGAGCGGCAACCGCGTCGGCCCCAGCCGCCCGCCCGGTCCGGACAAGGTCTTCTACCCCATGTTCGTGGACCTCGAGGGCCGGCGCTGCCTGGTGGTGGGCGGGGGGCCCGTGGCCACCGAGAAGGTCGAGAAGCTGCTCGACCACGGCGCCGCCGTCCGCCTGGTCACGCCGGAGATGACGCCCGACCTGGAGGCGATCGCCGCCGCCGGCCGGCTCCACGAGCTGCACCGCCGGACCTACCGGCCCGAGGACCTCGAGGGCTGCTTTCTGGTCATCGCGGCCACCAACCTCGACGCGATCAACCGCATGGTGTGGCAGGACGCCGAGGCACGGAACATGCTGTGCAACGTGGTTGACGTGCCGCCCCTCTGCAACTTCATCGTCCCGTCGATCGTGCGCCGCGGCGAGCTGGCCCTCGCGATCTCCACCGGTGGCGCCAGCCCCGTGGTGGCGAAGCACATCCGCCGGGAGCTCGAGGCCGCGTACGGCCCCGAGTGGGAGTCGCTCGTCAACCTGCTCCGCGAGCTGCGCGACGACCTGAAGGACCGCTACCTCGACATGCCCAGCCGCCGCGACGCGGTGGAGCGGCTGATGGCGACGGACGTGGTCCGCCGCCTCGCCGAGGGCGACGAGGACGGCGCCCGCGAGCTGGCCCACCGGGTGCTCGACCTGGGGGTGCACGCGTGACGCTCCTCGTCCTCGGACTTTCCCACAAGACCGCGCCGGTGGAGCAGCGCGAGAAGGCGGCCCTGTCGGAGAAGGAGACCCGCGCGCTGCTGCGGACCCTCATGGCGGGCGGCGCCGTGACCGAGGCGGTCGCGCTGTCGACCTGCAACCGCACCGAGGTCTACGTCGCCACGGCCGACCCGTACCTCGCCGAGGACGCGGTGGCCGGCGCGATCGTGACCCACTCGCGGATGTCGCCGGACGAACTGGCCTGCGCCCGCTACGTCCTGCGCGAGGACCGCGCGGCGGCGCAGCTGTTCCGGGTTGCGTCCAGCCTCGACTCGATGGTGGTCGGCGAGAGCGAGATCCAGGGCCAGGTGCGCAACGCGTGGGAGCTCGGCCAGGAGGAGGGCGCCACCGGGCCGATCCTCAACCAGCTCTTCCGCCAGGCGCTCGAGGTGGGCAAGTCGGTCCGCACGCAGACGCGCATCGGCACCGGGTCGGCGTCGGTCCCCGCCGTCGCGCTCGACCTCGCCGCCGACGTGCTGTCCAACCTGCCCCGGAGCCGGGTGCTGCTGATCGGCGCGGGGAAGATGGCCGAGGCGACGGCGATGGCGCTCATCCAGCACGGCGTGCGCGAGGTGGTCGTGGCCAACCGCACCGTCGGCACCGCGCGCGAGCTGGCGCAGCGCGTCGGCGGCCGCGGCGTCGGCTTCGACCTGCTCGGGCCGGAGCTCGCCGGCGCCGACATCGTCATCTCCTCCACCGACGCGCCGCACGCGATCCTCCGCGAGCCCGACCTGGCGCCCATCATGGCCGCCCGGGCGGATCGCCCGATGGTGATCGTGGACATCTCGGTGCCCCGCGACGTCGACCCGGCCGTGGCGGGGATCCCTGGTGTGGCGCTGTTCGACATCGACGACCTGGAGCGCGTGGTCGAGTCGAACCTCAACGGCCGCCGCCTGGAGGCCGAGCGGGGCGAGGGCTTCGTGATCGGCGCCGTCCAGGGCTTCGCGTCGTGGCGGCGCGGGCTGAACGCGACGCCGGCAATCACCGACCTGCGCGCCCGCGCGGAGTCGATCCGCCAGACCGAGCTGGAGCGGCTCGAGGGGAGCTGGGAGCACCTGTCCGAGGGCGACCGCGCCCGCGTCGAGGCCCTCACGAAGGGGATCGTCAACAAGCTGCTGCACGAGCCGACGGTGCGGGTCCGCGCCGCCGCCGAGGACGGTGACGGCGAGGCGCTGCGGCACCTCGAGAGCCTCCGCCACCTCTTCGGCCTCGAGGCTCCCGCGAACTAGAACCGCTCCGGGCGCGGTGCACCTCATCCTGGCCACGCGGCGCTCGCCGCTGGCACGCGCCCAGACCACCCAGGTCGCCGCGGCCCTGGAGGCGGCGGGGCACACCACGGAGGCGCTCGAGGTCGTCACCACCGGCGACCGCTGGAGCGCGTCCGGCACCGACCCCGCCCCCGACCGCGGCTTGTTCGTGAAGGAGCTGGAGGAGGCGCTGCTCGACGGCCGCGCCCACCTGGCCGTCCACTCGGCCAAGGACCTCCCGGCCGACCTGCCCGCCGGCCTCGGCGTGGTCGCGGTCCCGCCGCGGGAGGACGCGCGCGACGTGCTGGTCGGCGTGCCGGGCGGCATCGAGCACCTGAAGCAGGGCGCCCGCGTCGGCACCGGCAGCCCGCGCCGCGCCGCCCAGTTCCTGGACCTCCGCCCCGACGCGGTGATGGTGCCGATCCGCGGCAACGTGGGCACCCGGATCGAGAAGCTGGAGCGGGGGGAGTACGACGCGCTGGTGCTCGCCGCGGCCGGGCTGCGCCGCCTCGGCCTGGAGCCGCGCGGGACGAGCCCGCTCGCCACGGACGTGAGCACCCCCGCCCCCGGGCAGGGTCTCCTGGCCGTGGAGGCGCGCCTCGACGGCGAGGCCGCCGCCGCCGCCGCCGCCGCGCTCGACGACCCCGTCGCGCACGCCTGCCTGCTGGCGGAGCGGGCGCTGCTGGCGGGGCTCGGCGGCGGGTGCATGCGCCCGATCGGCGCGTACTGCGAGCCCACCCACGACGGGCTCCGGATCGTGGCGTTCGCCGCCCCCGAGGCCGCGCCGGGCGGGGACCGGGTGATCCTGGAGGGCGCGATCGGCGAGGCCGAGGAGCTGGGCCGGCGGGCGGCCGCCGAGCTGGCCGGCGTCCGCGGGTGACCGGCCTGGTCCACCTGATCGGCGCCGGTCCGGGCGATCCCGGCCTGCTGACCGTCGCCGGGCGGCGGGCGCTGGAGGAGGCCGACGTCGTGGTGCACGACCGCCTCGGCACGGAGGAGCTGCTCCCCCTCTGCCGCCCGGACGCGCAGTTGATCGACGCGGGCAAGGCACCTGGACGCGCGGCCCTCACGCAGGAGCAGATCAACGCCGTCCTGGTCGAGCACGGGGCGGCCGGGAAGCGGGTGGCGCGGCTGAAGGGCGGCGACCCGTTCGTGTTCGGCCGCGGCGGGGAGGAGGCGCAGGCGCTGACGGCCGCGGACGTGCCGTACGTCGTGGTCCCGGGCGTGACCAGCGCGATCGCGGCGCCCGCCTACGCGGGGATCCCGATCACCCACCGCGGCGTGGCCACCGCGTTCACCGTCGTGACGGGGCACGAGGATCCGGACAAGCCGTCCGAGCAGACCGACTGGGCGGCGCTCGCCGCGACCGGCGGGACGCTGTCGATCCTGATGGGGATGGGCCGGCTGGCCGGGATCGCCGAGGCGCTGATCGCGGGCGGCCGCTCGCCCGACGAGCCCGCCGCGGCCGTCCAGTGGGGCACCACGCCGCGCCAGCGGAGCGTGGTGGCCACCCTGGCGACGCTGCCGGAGCGCGTGAAGGAGGCCGGCCTCGGCTCGCCGGCGGTGGTCGTGGTGGGGCCGGTCGCCGCCCTGGCGCCCGAGATCGGGTGGCGCGAGGGGCCGCTCCTCGGCCGCACGGTGGTGGTCACGCGGGCGCGGGCCCAGGCGAGCGGGCTCACCGAGCGGCTCCGGGCGCTCGGCGCCGCGGTGGTGGAGCTGCCCGCCATCCGGATCGTCCCCCTCGACGAGACGGCGGAGGACGCCGCGATGGTGGCGGGCATCGGCAGCTACGACCTGGTGGTGCTGACGAGCGTGAACGGCGTCGACGCGCTGTTCGAGCGGCTCGGCCGCCTGGGACGCGACGCCCGCGCGATCCCCGAGGAGGCGACTGTCGTCGCCATCGGCCCCGCCACCGCCGAGCGGCTCATCCAGCACGGGATCCGGCCCGATCTGGTGCCGCAGCGGTTCGTGGCTGAGGGCATCCTGGAGGAGCTGGCGGACCGGCCGCTGGAGGGCGTCCGCACCCTGGTGGCGCGGGCGATGGGTGCCCGGCCGGATCTGGTCGACGGCCTCGCGGAGATGGGGGCGCTCGTGGACGAACTGGAGCTCTACGAGGCCGTGCCGGAAGCCGCGCCGGACGCCGCCCGGGAGGCGGCCCTCGGCGCCGACTGGCTCACCTTCACCGCCTCCTCGACGGTCCGCGCGTTCATCGGGCTCCTGAGCGACGAGGAGCGGGCTGCGCTGCGCGGCGGGCCGCGGGTGATCTCGATCGGGCCGGTCACGAGCGCGACCGCGCGCGAGGAGGGCCTGGAGGTGCACGCCGAGGCGGGCGAGCACACCATCCCGGGCCTCATCGACGCCCTGCTGGAGGACGCCGGACGGTGATCTCGCTGCTCACCGACTTCGGCGCCGGCAGCGAGCACGTGGGCGCGCTGCACGCGGTGCTGGCGGTGGGCGCGCCCGGCGTGGAGCGGGTCGACCTCGCCCACGACCTCCCGGCCGGGGACGTCCGCGGGGCGAGCCTGGTGCTGGCCCGGCTCGTGCCGCTGCTGCCCGGCGCCGTGCACCTGGCGGTCGTCGACCCGGGGGTGGGGACGCCCCGCCGCGCCGCCGCCGTGCAATTGGACGGCGGGGGCGCGCTCATCGGACCGGACAACGGGCTGCTCGGGCCGGCGGCGGACGCGATCGGCGCGGTCGCCGCGGTGGCGCTGACCCCGCCCACCGAGGGCGCCGCCACGTTCCACGGCCGCGACCTGTTCGCCCCCGCGGCGGCGCGCGTCGCGAGCGGGGTAACGGTCACCGACCTGGGCGAGGCGTTCGACCCGGCGACGCTCGTGCGCCCCGACCTCCCGCCCGCGGAGGTCCGCGACGGCCACCTGCGCGCCCCGGCGGTCGCGATCGACCGGTTCGGCAACGTCCAGTTGCTCGCGGGGCAGGCCGACCTGGCCGGCGCCGGGTTCACGCGCGGCGACCGGATCTGGGCGGCGGTGACCGACCGCCGGCACCCCGCCACCGTGGGGCGGGTGTTCGCCGACGCCGCCCACAAGGGGATGCTGGTGCACATCGACTCGCACGGGATGGTCGCCCTCGCGGTCAACGGCGGGGATGCCGCGCGGCGGGTGGGCGTCGCGATCGGCGACGCGGTCACGCTCGGGCGGTGGCACCCCCGCCGCTGAGGCGGGCGGCGATCGCGCCGGCCACCCGGTCCGCGCTGCCCTCGGCGAACGCGAGGAACAGGGAGGGCTCGACCAGCTCGAGCTCCAGCACCACCGGGTCGCCGGCCGCGTCGGGGATCACATCGACGCGCGCGTAGAGCGACGGGCCGCCCGGGATCGCGGCCAGGGTCGCCTCGGCCACCGCCAGCTCCGCCGCGGTGGGGGTCGCCGGGCGGATGTCCTCCTCCACGAACAGGCCGCCGACCACCGCGAGGCCGGGGATCAGCATCGGCCCCTTCCGGCACGCGTGGCTCAGCCGCCCCTCCAGGAACACGAGCGCCGTCTCCCCCCGCTCACCCTCCACCGCGTCCAGGTACGGCTGCGCCATGACCACCCGTCCGTCGGCGTGGAGGCGCGCGACGTGCTCCTCCGCCTGCGCCGGGGCACGTTCATTCGATCGTCCTCCGGGGTTCATTTGATACTTGGCCGTGTCGATCGAGCCCGCCGAGACGGCCGGCTTGACCACCACCTGGGGGGCGTCGGGCCAGTCGAGCGCCTCCCCGGGGGTCGCGAAGGCGGTGGGGACGGTGGGGACGCCGGCGGCGTGGAGGTCGGCGAGGTAGCGCTTGTCGCTGCTCCAGCGGAGCTGCGCCGGCGGGTTCACGAACGCGGTGACGGCCGCGGTCCGCTCCGCCCACGCCAGGAACTGCTCGCGGCGGTGGACGTAGTCCCACACGGACCGGATCACCACCAGGCCGAACCCGGCCCAGTCGACCGCAGGGTCGTCCCACAGGACCACCTGGTGCGGCAGCCCCCGCGCGTCGAGCGCCGCGGTGAGCGGCGCCAGGTCGTCGTCGAGATCGCGGGCGGGCGCCGCCGTGACGAGGGCGACGCTCGGACGGACGCCGCTCAATCGAGCGGCAGCCTCACCTCGAACCGCGTGTCGTGCGGCGATGACACCAGGCGCACCTGCCCGTGGTGGTTCTCGATGATGCGCCGGACGATGTCGAGCCCCAGGCCGGTCCCCTTGCCGACCTCCTTCGTCGTGAAGAACGGCTCGAACAGGCGGCTCTGCAGCTCGGCGGGCACCCCGGGGCCGTCGTCGCCGATCTCCACCACCACGTTGCCGGGTGCCGGGTGGGTGCGGATGGTGATGGTGCCGTCGCCCTCCACCGCGTCGATCGCGTTGTCGAGCAGGTTCGTCCACACCTGGTTGAGTTGGGAGGCGTGCGCCGTGATCCGCGGCAGCGTCCGGTCGTAGGAGCGCACCACCCGCACGTCGCCCTTCTTCAGCTTGTGGTGGAGCATCGTGAGGGTGCTCTCGATGCCGTCGTGGACGTCGATCGTCTGCGTCTGGGCGCGGTCCATGTACGTGTACTCCTTGACCGCCGCGACGATCTCCGAGATCCGGGCGGTGCTGTCGTGCAGCTCCGTCACCAGGCCCCGGGCGGTGAGCGACGCGACCACCCAGTCGAGCGCGGCGCCCAGGGCCTTCCCGGCGTGCCCCTCCACGCGCCCGATCCACTCCGCGTCGATCCCGGCCTCGGCGAGCGGGGGCGCCAGTCGCCAGCCCTCCAGCCCCTTGGCCTCGAGAAGGTCGATGAGCTCGTCCTCGCGGTCCGCCGCCTCCAGGCCCGACATCGGCCCCTGCGCGAGCGCCCGCGCGACCGCCTCCTCCTGCAACTCCACCAGGTTGCCGGCGTCCTCGCGCTCCACGCCGCTGCACACGAAGGCGCGGAGCGTGTCGTTGAGCACCTCGAACTGGCGGGCCAGCTCCGTCGCGCTGCGCCGCGCCGCGGCGGCCGGGTTGTTCAGCTCGTGCGCGAGCCCGGCGGACAGCGTGCCGAGCGCCGCGAGCTTCTCCCGCTCGCGCATGATCGCCTCGGCCCCCTGCTGGACGGGCGCGATCATCCGCAGCGCCTTCTTCAGCACGCTCTTCTCGTCGCGCATCAGACGGCGGAAGTCGTCGCCGGGGATCACGTACATGCGGCTGTCGACCACCGCCCGGCCATCCGCCAGGCTCGGCTCCTCCGTGAGGAGGTTGGTGGCGCCGAAGTAGGTGGGCGCCGGCCGCGTCGCCATCACCACCTCCTCGCCGCCGAGCACCCGCAGCCACTCCACGGCGCCCTCCACCAGCACGCAGAACCGGTCGGCCGCCTGGCCGGTGCGCACGACGTAGTCGCCCGCGGCCAGGCGTTCCTCGGAGGCGACTGCGGACAGCTTCTCTATGCAGGCGTCGCCGACCTCGTCGAACAGGTCGACCTGGCGCAGCGCTTCGATCACGCCAGCGTCCCCAGGTACTGGTGGACGAGCTGGACCGACATCGAGCCGTCGCCGACGGCGCCGGCGACCCGCTTGATGGAGCCCTGGCGCACGTCGCCCGCCACGAACACGCCCGGCAGGMTCGTCTCCAGCGTCAGCGGCGGCCGCTCCAGCGGCCACGGCGGGCGCACGCCCGGCGCCCGCAGGTCGGGGCCGGCCAGGATGAAGCCGTGCTCGTCGCGCGCCACCTGGTCCCCCAGCCAGTCGGTGTTGGGGCTCGCGCCGATGAAGATGAACACGGAGCGGCCGCCGACGCGGTGATCCTCGAGGGAATCGCAGTTGCGCAGGGTCACGGCCTCGAGTTGCTCGTCGCCGTGCGCCGCCACCACCTCGGTGCGCAGCTTCACGACGATGTTGGAGGCCCCCTCGATCCGGTCGACGAGGTACTGCGACATCGACTCGCGCAGGTCGGCGCCGCGGTGGACGATCGCGACGGCGGCCGCGTGCTTGGCGAAGTAGAGCGCCGCCTGGCCCGCCGAGTTGGCGCCGCCGACCACCACCACCTGCTCGCCCTCGCACGCGAGCGCCTCGGTGCGCGAACCGCCGTAGTAGAGGCCCCGCCCGGTCAGCGCGTCGCCCCCGGGGATGTCGAGCCGGCGGTACTGCACGCCCGTCGCCACCACGACCGCGTGGGCGGAGATCTCGTCGGCGCCGTCCAGCACGATCGTGCGCGCCGGCCCCCGGGCCTCCAGGCGCATCGCGTCCGTCACCGACAGCAGCTCCGCGCCGAAGCGGCGCGCCTGGGCGGTGGCGCGTCGCGTCAGGTCCCCGCCGGAGAGCCCCACCGGGAAGCCGAGGTAGTTCTCGATCCTGGAGGACTGGCCGGCCTGCCCGCCGGTCGCGGACCGCTCCACCAGCACGGTCCGCAGGCCCTCGGAGGCGCCGTACACCGCCGCCGCCAGCCCGGCTGGGCCGGCGCCGACGACCACCAGGTCGTAGAACCGCCCCTCCGCCCGCGTCCGCATCCCCAGGCGGTCGGCGACGGCGCGGTTGGACGGCGCCGTCATCACCTCGCCGTCGGGGAACACCAGCACCGGCAGGGTCGCGCGATCGTCGCCCGCGGCGCCCAGCAGCACCTGCGCCTCCGGGTCCAGCTGCACGTCGAGCCAGCGGTACGGCACGTTGTTGCGCGCCAGGAAGTCCTTCAGCTCGTGGGACTCCCGCGAGAACCGGTGCCCGATCACCCGCACCGCCAGCTCCGGCGGCGCGCCCGCCTGCCAGTCGGCCAGGAGATCGTCGAGCACCGGGTAGAGCTGCTCCTCGGGCGGATCCCAGGGCTTCAGCAGGTAGTGGTCGAGGGCGACCTTGTTGATCGCGTCGATCGCGGCCTGGGTGTCGGCGTAGGCGGTCAGGAGCACCCGCTTGGCGTCCGGCGCCACCTCCAGGGCCCGCTCCAGGAACTCGACGCCGGTCATCTGCGGCATCCGCTGGTCCGCCACCATCAGGGCCACCGGCTCCTCCCGGAGCCGCACCTGGCCCAGCATCTCCAGCCCCTCGGCGCCGGACTCCGCCCGCAGCACGCGGTAATGCTCCCCGTACTGGCGGCGCAGGTCCCGCTGGACCGCGCGCGAGACCCCGGGGTCGTCGTCGACGCTGATCATCACGGGCTTGGCGTCGCGCTGGGCGGACGCCGGGGGAACGGACTCGGGCACTCGCCGCATTCGTACCGCATCCGGGCGCGCCGCGCCCCCGTCCCGGTAGCGTCGCGGGGGATGGCCGTCGTCCGGATCACCGAGTTCACCGACCCGGGATGCCCGTGGGCGTACAGCGCGGAGCCGTTCCGCCGCCGCCTGGACTGGCTCTACGGCGTGGACCTGGTGTGGGAGGTCCGCATGGTCGGGCTGTCGGCGTCCCCGGAGGAGTACGAGGCCAAGGGCTTCACCCCGGCGCGCGTCTCCGCCGCGTACCGGCGCATCGCCCACGACCACGGCATGCCGATCGACACGGCCTTGCGTCCGCGTGTGGCAGCCACCCTCCCCGCGTGCCGCGCCGTCGTGTCCGCGCGCCGCGAGTCCCCCGAGCGGATGCGCCCGCTGCTGCGGCGCCTGCGGGTGCGGACGTTCCGCGGCGAGCTGCTCGACGAGCAGGCGACGATCCACGGCGCCGCGCGCGACGCGGGCATCGATCCCGACGACCTGGAGCGCTGGATCGCCGACCCCGCCACCGAGGAGGCGCTGCGGGAGGACATGGCCGCCGCCCGTGCTCCGATGCCGGCGGCGCTGGTGCTCGACGAGCGGCTCGCCAACTGGTCCGGCGGGCGGCGGTACACCTGCCCGTCGTACGAGATCGAGCGCCTGGCCGACGGCGTCCGGATCGCCGTCCCCGGCTTCCAGCCGTTCCAGGTCTACGACGTGATCACCGCCAACCTCCTCCCCGGGGTGCGGCGCGCCGACGCGCCCGGCTCGGCCGAGGAGGTGCTGCGCTGGACCGGGACGCCGCTGGCCTCGAAGGAGGTGGCGGTGGTGCGCGACATCCCGCTGGAGGACGCGCGTGAGGAGCTCGGCCGTGTGGCCGAGGAGGAGCACGTGGGGGCCGACGGCTTCTGGACGCTCCCCGGGTCCCACCCCTACGGGGGTTAGGCCGCCTCCCGCTCCACCGGCCGCCCGAGCCGCTCCCAGGCGGCCACCCCGCCGCCCACCACGTGGATCACCTCGGCCACGCGGCCGGCGATCAGGCTCGCTCCGATCGCGGCGCGCTGGCCGGACGCGCAGATCACCGCGACCGGCCGGGCGGGGTCGATCTCCGGGAAGGGATCCCGCAGCGTGTGCCACGGCCGGTGCAGGGCCCCGGGGATGCGCACCCGCCGCCATTCATTCGTCTCGCGCACGTCGATCAATTGGACGGCGGGGTCGGCGTCCAATCGATCCGCGAGGGCGGCGACGTCCAGGCGGTCGATCCGCGCGACGGGCCGGCCCTCCTGGCGCCAGCTGGTCATGCCGCCGGCCAGGTGACCCACCACGCCGTCGACTCCGACGGCCGCGGCCAGGCGCGCGGCGCGCCGGGCCTCGTCGTCGTCGCGCCCGACGAGCACCACCTCCTGCCCCGGCGGGGCGAGCCAGCCGAGGCGGGTCCCGAACCCGGCGCGCAGGGCGGTCACGGCGACGGCGCCGGGGACGTGGGCCTCGTCGAACTGGACGTCGGCGCGGACGTCGACCACCAGCGCCCCCGCCGTCTGGCGGCGCATCACCTGGACGGGGGTCATCGGCAGCTCGGGCGGGTCCATCGTGACGAGCGGGCCGCGGTTGATCTCGACGATGCGGCGGAAGTTCGGCGGCTGGAGCCCGATCGCGTCGAGCGACGCCCGGACGAAGCGCTCCTCGTCCAGCTCGGCGAGCTGGGCGTTGTGGGCGCGCTCGTAGCCGATCGTGGAGCTCACCTTCATGCTCATCTCCGGCCCGCCGCAGAGGGACCCGCCGAGGTGGCCGGGCCACACCTCCACCTCCGGCGCCATGCCGAGCAGGCCGCCGTGGAGGCTGCGGAAGATGTCGCGGGCGCCCTCTTCGGCGGTGACGGCCAGGTCGGGGCGGGCGATGTCGCCCACGAAGAGGGAGTCGCCGGTCAGGACCGCCCACGGCTCGGGCCCGCGCGTGGTGTCCACCAGCGCGAAGGCGGTGTGCTCCGGGCGGTGGCCGGGGGTGGGGAGGGCGACCACGCGGACGGCGCCCAGGTCGAGCACCCACCCGTCGCCGATGGGCTCGTGGTCGTACTCGGCGGCGGCGTCGCGGTGCACGTGGATCACCGCGCCCGTGGCGGCGGCCAGGCGGCCGTGGCCGGAGACGTGGTCGGCGTGGGTGTGCGTCTCCAGGACGTGGGCGATGTGCACGCCCATGTACCGGGCGAGCGTCAGGTACTCCTCGACCTCGAGTCGCGGGTCGACGATGGCGGCGACGCCCGCGTCCTCGTCGCCGATCAGGTACGAGGCGCAGCCGAGGTCGTCGTTGATGATCTGCCGGAAGATCACCGCCTCGACGGTATACATACTCCGGGGTGGTATGCAACACTCGGTTCATGGCCACGACCGACGACACGCACACCCCCGGCTACTCCGCCGCGGAGTCCACCGACGCGGTCCTGAAGCGCCTCCGGCGCGTCGAGGGCCAGGTCCGCGGGATCGCCGGCATGGTCGAGGACGAGCGGTACTGCATCGACGTCCTCCAGCAGATCTCCGCCGCCCAGGCGGCGCTCGACAAGGTGGCCATCGCACTGGTCGACGACCACGTGCGGCACTGCGTGATGGGCGCCGACGCCTCCAACCAGGAGGAGATGCGGGCGGAGCTCATGACGGCCCTCACCAGGATGGTCGGCCGCCGCTAGCCCCACCGGCGCCGGGCCTGGCCCGGTCAGATGGTTGTACGCTGCAATAGATGACCACCGGGGCCGCCACGACCACCGCGCGGCGGCGCGTGGGGGTGGACGCGGAGCACCCGCACTACGCCTGGTGGGTCCTGTCGGTCACCAGCCTGGGGATGTTCCTGGCGACGGTGAACAGCGGGACGCTGCTGATCGCGCTGCCCGACGTGGAGCGGGCCCTCGGGACCTCGCTGCTGACGCTGGTGTGGGTGATCCTGGCGTACATGGTCGCGAGCACCGTGCTGATGCTCCCGGCCGGGCGCCTGGCGGACCAGTTCGGGCGCCGGCGGCTGTTCATCGGCGGCATGGCGGTGTTCACGATCGCGTCGCTCGGCGCCGGGTTCGCCGACTCGGGGACGGCGCTGATCCTGTGGCGGATCCTCCAGGGGATCGGCGGGGCGTTCGTGTTCGCGAACGCGGGGGCGCTGGTGACCGACGCGTTCCCGCGGGAGCGCCTGGGCCTGGCGATGGGGACGAACACGATGGTCGCCGCGGTGGGCCTGGTGGTGGGGCCCGTGCTTGGCGGCTGGCTCGTGACGTTCGGCTGGGAGTGGGTGTTCTGGTTCAACCTGCCGTTCGGCGCGATCGGGACGGCGTGGGCGTGGCTGGTGCTGCGTGAGACGGCGCGGCACGAGGCCACGGTGCGGTACGACGTCCTCGGCAACGTCCTCTGCCTGGTGGGCCTGACGGGGCTGGTGCTGGGCCTCTCGGACGCCGGCCTGGATGGGTGGACGGCGCCGATGGTGCTGATCGGCCTGGCCGCCGCGGTGGTGTTCATCCCGCTGTTCGTGGTGGCCGAGACGCGGGCGGCCTCGCCGATGATGGACCTGTCGCTGTTCCGGATCCGGATCTACTGGGCGTGCGCGGCGGCGGCGTTCCTGAACGGCCTCGCGCGCTTCGCGCTGATGTTCCTGTTCGTCTTCTACTTCCAGGGGCCGCAGCAGGACGACCCGATCACCGCCGGGGTGAAGCTGATCCCGCTGGCGGCGGGGATGCTGGTGGCGAGCCCGGTGGCGGGGTGGTGGGCGGACCGGCACGGCTCCCGGGGGATGGCGGTGGCGGGGATGCTGGTGAGCGCCGCCGGCCTCGCCGGCATGACGACGCTGCAGGTGGACAGCCCGTTCTGGGAGTCGGCGCTGTGGCTCGCGATCGTCGGCGTCGGCTCGGGCATGTTCAACTCGCCGAACACGGCGGCGATGATGGCCGCCGTCCCGCCGTGGCGGCGCGGCATCGCGTCGGGGACGCGGACGATGCTGCAGAACACGGGTGCGGTGATCTCGATCGCCCTGATGCTGATGATCGTGACCGCGGTCGTGCCGACCGCCCTGCTCTTCAGCATCTTCAGCGGCCTCACCACCGGCCTCTCCACCGACAAGCTCGACCCGTTCATGAACGGCATGCACCTGGCCCCGTGGATCCTGGTGGCGTTCTCCCTGGCGGGCGCGGCGGTCTCCGCGCTCCGCGGTCCCCAGCCGGTCCACGCCGCCGAGCCCGCCGCCGCCTAGTCCGGGCGGTCCTCCGCCGCGGGATGGGAACGCGGATGGGGAGTTCTTCCGATGCGCGCGGCCCGCCGATGGCCGAGCGTCGGCCACGGGTCAGGCGTCCGAGAGGAGGAGCCGTGGTGGACGCATCCGAGGTCACCGGGTCCGTGTACGCCCGTGACGACATGGGGCAGTGCGGCTGGGCGGAGTTCACCGCCGCCCGGGACCGGTTCTTCGCGCAGCTCGCGGCGCAGTCCGCGGCGGTGGCGCGAGAGCGCGGATTGTCCGCGCCGCGGGACCAGGGGTACGATCGCGATCTCGCCGAGCACCGTCAGGAATTCAGGTCGCGATGACGATCCGCGGTCGATTTCGGCTCCCGGGGCGCCCCGCCGCAGACGGACCTCAGCGCAGGCTGTTCCGCAAGTACCTGGTCGTCATGGTCGGGCTGGTCGGCAGCGCCCTGCTCGTCACCAGCCTGGTCTCGCTCTACTTCACCTACCGGGACACCGAGGCCGCCGCCGCCGAGTTGCTGGAGGAGACCGCCTCCCAGCACGCTCGAACCATCGGGGGGGCCGGGTACCTCAGCTCGATCGAGGTGGGGAAGATCGTCCCCCGGACGCCGGGTGACGGCCCGCCGACGCTCGCCGTGCGCCGGGCCGCGTACCAACGTCAGCTCGGGCGCTTCGAGGAATTGGCCTACGTCGACGCCTCCGGGCGCGAGCGGCTGCGCGTGGCCAGCGCGGGGGCACCACCCGTCCCGCTCGGGCGCGACCGCTCCGGGGAGGCGGCCATCCGGACGGCGCTGGCGAACGCGGAGTGGGGCCCGCGGGAGGTCTTCGGGCCGGTGCGGATCCCCGACCCGTCCGACGCCGAGGGCGCGCCGCTCGTCCAGATCGTGGTCTCCGAGGCCGGCGATCCCGGTGGCGCGACCGTTGCGGAGGTCCCCATCCCGCCGCTGTTGTCGAGCGACTTCTATGACGCGGCCGCTGACATCACGCTCTACGTGGTCGACAGCCGGGGGCGGGGCCTGGCGCACCCCCCGACGCAGGAGATCATCGACTCCGGGCTCGTCTTCGCGGCCCCCGACCTGGGCTTCCTCCCGCAGGTGGCGGAGGCCGTCGCCGGTGCCGCGCCCGGGGCGGTCCCGCTGATCGGGGAGGACATCGATCGCGCCGTCCGGTCGGCGACGTGGGAGCACGACGTCGCCGGGAACGACGTGCTGAGCGCCTCGGCCCCGGTGACGGGGCTCGGGTGGCAGGTCTTCGCGGAGGAGAGCCGCGGCGAGGTGCTGGCGCCGGTCTACGACGCGGCGATCCGGATGGGCGTCTTCCTGGCGGTCTTCCTCGCGCTCGCGGTCCTGGCGAGCGCGTTGCTGGCACGGAGGATGGTCCGGCCGATCACGGTGATCGAGTCGGGCGCGCGGCGGATCGGCGAGGGCGCCCTCGACGAGCGGATCGAGCTCGACACGGGCGACGAGCTGCAGTCGCTCGGCGACACCTTCAACCAGATGGCCGCGCAGCTGCGCGAGCTCTACGACGACCTGGAGCGCCGCGTCGATAACCGCACCCGCGACCTCACCGCGGCGCTGGAGCAGAACGCCGCGCTGCTGCGCCGGCTGGAGGAGAAGGGACACGCGCTCGAGACGGTGAGCCGCCACAAGTCGGAGTTCCTCGCGACGATGTCGCACGAGCTGCGGACGCCGCTGAACGCGATCATCGGGTTCTCGGAGGTCCTGCGCGAGCGGATGTTCGGCGAGCTGAACGACCGGCAGGCGGAGTACCTCGACGACATCCACACCTCGGGGCGCCACCTGCTGGCGCTGATCGACGACGTCCTGGACCTGTCGAAGGTGGAGGCAGGCCGGATCGAGCTCGAGCTGGACGACGTCGACGTCCGCGACTGCCTCGAGATGGGGCTGATGATGGTCGGCGAGCCCGCCCGCCGCGGAGGGGTCCGCCTGGAGTGCGAGGTCGCCCCGGCGGCGGGGCCGGTCCGGGCGGACGCGCGCCGCCTGCGGCAGGTGGTGTTCAACCTCCTGGCCAACGCCGTCCGCTTCACCCCCGAGGGCGGTGTGGTGCGCGCCACCGCCCGCCGCGAGGGGGGCGAGCTGCTGATCGCCGTCAGCGACACCGGCCCGGGGATCGCCGCCGGGGAGCAGGAGCTGATCTTCGAGAGGTTCCGGCAGGGCGGCGACGTCCGCGACGGTGAGGGCACCGGCCTGGGACTGCCGCTCTCGCGTGCCCTCGTCGAGCTGCACGGCGGTCGCCTGTGGGTCGAGAGCCGGCCGGGGGAGGGGAGCACGTTCGTCCTCGCGCTCCCGGTCGTCCCCGTCGCGAGGGCGGTCTGACCGTCACCGCGCCCGGCCGCATCCTCGTCGTTGACGACACGCCGGCGAACGTCCGCCTGCTCGAGGCGGTGCTGTCGGCGGCGGGGCACGAGGTCGTCCCGGCCGCGTCCGGCGAGGAGGCCCTGGCCGCCGTGGCGGCACGGGCCCCGGACGTCGTGCTGCTCGACATCCTGATGCCGGGCATGGACGGGTACGAGGTCTGCCGGAGGCTCCGGAGCGACCCGGCGACCGAGGCGCTGCCGGTCCTGATGATCACCGCCGACGAGGACCAGCGGAAGGTGCCCGCGCTCGACAGCGGGGCCGACGACTTCATCCGGAAGCCCTTCGAGCGCGACGAGCTCCTCGCGAGGGTGCGCTCGCTCCTGCGGATCAAGCGGTCCCAGGACACCATCCGGTCCCAGGCCGCCGAGCTGGCCGGGCTCAACGCGACGCTGGAGGCGAGGGTCGCCGACCAGGTCGCCGAGATCGAGCGGCTCGGGGAGCTGCGGCGGTTCCTGCCGCGGCAGCTCGCCGACCTCCTCACGTCCGCCGACGCCGAGGACGTCCTCGGGAGCCACCGGGCCGAGATCGCCCTGGTCCACGCCCGGCTCCGGGGCTTCCCGGCGTTCTCCGAGCGCGCCCAGCCGGAGGACGTGATGGGCGTGCTCCGCGAGTTCCACGAGGGCGTCGGCCGGCTGATCGAGCGCGCCGGGGCGACGGTCGGGCCCGTCACCGGGGACGAGGTCGTCGTCTACTTCAACGACCCCGTGCCGTGCGACGAGCCGCCGCGCCGCGCGGTGGCCCTCGCCGTCGCGATGCGCGACCTGACCGGCCGCCTCGCCGGGCGCTGGCGGCGGCACGGCCACGACCTGGCGTTCGCCGCCGGCGTCGCCGTCGGCTATGCGACGGTCGGCCGGATGGGGTTCGAGGGGCGCTGGGAGTACGGCCCCGTGGGGCCCACCGTCCACCAGGCCGCGGCGCTGGCGGGCGCGGCGGCGCCCGGCGAGGTGGTGATCAGCGCCGCCTGCCACGCGCGCGTCGAGGCCCACGTCGACATCGCACCCGCCGCCGGCGGGGCGGCCGCGGTGCTCGCCGTCCGTGGCGCCGCCGCGACGGACGGGGAGGACCTCACGGCCCGCGAGGTGGAGGTGCTGCACCTGGTCGCCGAGGGCCTGTCGAACCGCGCGATCGCCGGCCGTCTGGTGATCAGCGAGAAGACGGTCATCCGCCACGTCTCCAACATCTTCGTGAAGCTGGAGGTCCACAGCCGGGCCGAGGCGACGCGCCTCGCGCTCGACCGCGGCATCGTGTCCTGACCTAGGACCGGCCCCCGACGGGCTCGAGGGCGGGACCCGGGGCGGGCGCCCCGGGACGGTGGGTGCGGCGCGGGATGAGGAGGCAGCCGAAGGCGCCGATGACCGCGATCGTCCCGGAGAGGGCGAACGTCGTGGTGTACCCCGCCTCCGCGGGGATGCCGCCGGTGCCCTCGATCGTCTGGGAGCTCAGGATCGCCGCGCCCACCTGGCCGCCGATCACGCCGCCGATCGTGCGCATGACGGTGTTCATGCCCATCGCGACGCCGGTGACCGCCGGCTCGACCGCGTCGATGATCAGCTTCGCCAGCATCGAGTAGACGAGGCCGACGCCGACGCCGATCAGGGTCATCGCGACCACGATCTCCAGGCCGGTCGAGTGCAGCGCCGCCAGCGTGAACCCCCCGGCGCCGAGGATCAGCATCCCCGCCATCGTCAGGTTCCGGGCGCCGACGCGGGTCTCCAGCATCCCGCCGACCGGCCCGACCACCAGCATGACCGCGCTCGCCGGGAGCAGGTAGAGCCCCGCGACGATCACGCTCGCGCTGAAGCCGTAGCCCACCAGGGCGGCGACGTCCGGCGACAACCCCGTGCCGGTCTGGACGAAGCTCGGCACCAGCAGGAACGTCCCGAACATCGCGAACCCGGCGAGGACCGCCGCGATGTTCGTCCAGAAGACCGCCCGCTCCCGCATCATCCCGATGTCGATCAGCGGCTCCCGCACCCGCAGCTCCACCCACACCCACAGCACCAGCGCGGCGAGGGAGATCAGGAACGCCCCGAGGGTCGCGGCGCTCAGCCAGCCCCACCGCTCGCCCTCGCTCAGCCCCACCAGCAGCGATGCCAGCCCCACCGACAGCGTCAGGGCGCCCCACCAGTCCAGGCGCGCCGGCGTCCGCACCGGCGACTCCGGCACGAGGAGCCACACCAGCACCAGGGCGATCGCCGGCGGGATCGCGCCGATCCAGAACAGCCACGTCCACGGCAGGTGCTCCAGGATCACCCCCGACAGCACCAGGCCCACGGCGCCGCCCACCCCGAATGTCGCCGACAGCAGCCCCAGGCCGACGCCCACGCGCTCCGGCGGGAACTCGTCGCGGATGATCCCGAAGGACAGCGGGAAGATCGCCCCCGCCGCGCCCTGCAGGCCGCGCGCGAGGATGAGCAGCTCGATCGAGTTCGCCAGTGCCGCGGCCACCGTCCCCACCACGAAGATCAGCATCGAGATGACCAGCAGCAGGCGCTTGCCGTGGATGTCGCCCAGCTTCCCCAGCAGCGGGGTCGCCACCGCCGAGGTCAGCAGGAAGCCGGTGAACACCCACGTCACCCACGTGTTGGTTGTCCCCAGGTCGCGCTGGATCGTCGGCAGCGCCGGCACCACCAGCGTCTGCTGGAGCACGTACGACACCGCGGCGATCGAGAGGATCGCGAGGGTGAGACCCGGGCGTCGGGCGTGGTGAGCGGTCAGGGCGGGCTCCGGCGGCGGGGCGGGCGGCGCGATTGCAGGATACAACCGCCACCGCGCCGCGCGGGCGGCTGTACCGGAGCGCGCGCCGTCGCGCATAGGATCGCCTCATGCAGCAGCAGACCCGGGGCCTCGACGACGTCGTCGATGGACTGCACGCCCTCCGCGGATCGCTCGCGCGTCTGATCCTGGCCCGCGCCGAGCGCCGGCATACCGCCGCGACCGCGGGGGAGCGCCTCTCCACCCCGCAGCACCTCGCGCTCTCGGCCCTCGCGGCCGGCCCGCTCGGCACATCCGAGCTCGCCGCCCGCACCGGCGTGGCCGTGAGCACCGCCACCCGGATGATCCAGGGGCTCGAGCGCCTCGGCTACGTCTGCCCCGCCGACGTCGCCGACGGCGACCGGCGCCGCCGCTTCGTCAAGCTCACCGATCTGGGCCGCGACACCCTCGCCGAGGGCGACGCCGCCCTGCGCGCCCGCCTCCGCGGCCTGATCGAGCCGCTGTCGCCCGACCAGCGCGAGCTGATCCTGGAGGCCGTCGCGGTGATCACCCGCACCATGGAGTCGCAGGACGCCGACGACCCCACGCGGTAGGTGGGGTCGCCGGTGTCGCTGGGGTCGTCCGGGCCGGTGCGCCGGGGGCGGTGGCGCGCCCGGCCCGCGACGGTCGCGCGCTCAGATCAGTTGAACGCGTACTGCTTGTAGTCGGCGACGTTGTCCTTGGTCACGACGGCCGCTGGCACGATCACCTGACGGGGGACCTCCGGCGGGACGAGCTCGGAGAAGCCCTCGCCCAGGGCGATGAGGCGCGCCATGTTCACCGCGCTCGCCGCCATGTTCGGGTTGTAGAGGAAGGTCGCGCGGTACAGGCCGCCCTCCTCGATCTGGTTCATCGCGTCCTCGGAGCCGCCGACGCCGGTCAGGAACATCTCGTCCTGGCGGCCGGCGTTGCGGATCGCCTGCACGACGCCCTGCGCCATGTCGTCGTCGTGCGTGTACACGGCGTCGATGTCGTTCTGCGCCTGGAGGATGTTCTCCATCACGCGCAGGCCGGTGTCCGGGTTGAAGTCACCCGGCTGCGAGGCGACGATCTTGATGCCGCCGTCCGGGCAGACCTTCTTGAGCTCGTCCGTGAAGCCCTTGGTGCGGTCGGTGGTCACCGAGATGCCGGCGAGGCCCTGGATCTCGACCACGTTGCCCTGGCAGTTCAGCTGCTCGCTGATGTAGTCCGCCGCCAGCACGCCGATCTGGTAGTTGTCGCCCAGGATCGTGGCGGTCGCTGCGTCCGGGGTGGTGAACAGCCGGTCGATGTTGACGACCGGGATGCCCGCCCGCTCGGCCTTCTGGGCCACCGGGGTGAGCGCCGCGCCGTCCTGCGGGAGCACCACCAGGGCGTCCGGCTTCTGGGCGATGGCCTGCTCGATCTGCTGCGCCTGCGAGTCGGCGTCGGCCGCCTCGAGGAGCTGGAAGTCGACGTCGTCGTACTGGTCGGCGGCCTTCTGCGCGTTCTTCGAGATCGCGCCGAGCCAGCCGTGGTCGGTCGGCGGCACGCTGGCGATGATCTTCACGGGGCCGCCGTCCCCGCCGCCGCTGGTCGCCGCGGGTGTGTTGGCCGCCGTCGTGGCGTCCGCCGAGTCGTCATCCCCGCCGCAGGCGGCGAGGCCGAACGCGAGCACCGTGGCGCCCACGATTGCAACCGAGAGTCGCTTGAGCGACATGGTGCAGATCCCCCTTGATGATGTGGCGCCGGACACCTAGTACCGGGCCTCTGGGCGTTGCAGCAGGACGGCGCCGAGGACGATTGCGCCCTTGACCACCTGCTGGACCTCCGTGGAGAGGTTCATCTGCGTCATCAGGCTGAAGATCAGCCCGAACGTGAGAACCCCGAGGAACGTCCCGACGATCGTGGCCCGGCCACCGGCCAGGCTGGTGCCGCCGATGACGACGGCGCCGATCGCGTCGAGCTCGTAGAGGTTGCCGCTGACGGGCGACGCGCTGCCCAGCCGTGCGCACAGCAGCACGGTCGCGATCGCCACGCACAGCCCCGACAGGATGTAGACGCTCAGGATGATGCGCCGCACCGGCACGCCCGCGATGCGGGCGGCCTCGCGGTTGCCGCCGATCGCCACGACGTACCGGCCGTACCGGGTCCGGTTGAGCACGACCCAGCCGACGATCGTGACGATCAGGAACACGTAGACCGACACGGGCAGCCCGAGGATGCGGCCCGTCCCGAACCACAGCAGCGAGAACGCGCGCGGGTCGCCGAACGACCCGCCGTTCAGGTCGAGCAGGCTCACGGGCAGCTTGTCGTTCAACAGCAGCGCCAAGCCGCGCGCGATCGAGAACATCGCGAGCGTCGCGATGAACGGGACCACGCGCCCGTAGGCGATCGCCACGCCGTTGACCGCCCCCAGCAGCAGGGCGAACGCGAGCACCGAGATGATGAACGTGAACGTGGTGCCGTTCGGGTCGACCATCACCGCGCCGAACATCCCGGCGGCGGCGAGCATCGAGCCCACGGACAGGTCGATGCCGCTCGTGGCGATCACGAACGTCATCCCGATCGCCAGCACCCCGATCACGCTCGACTGCGTGAGGATGTTCCGGACGTTGTCCCAGGTGGGGAACGTCTCGGGCTTCAGGATCGCGCCGGCGACGAACAGGGCGATCACGACGAAGCCGAGCGCGTACTCCTGGATGGGCAGCCCGCCGGCCCGCGAGCGCAGGGAGCGCAGGTTCGCGACCAGCTCGTTCATGCGACCTCCTCGGCCAGGTCCGGGGTGTCCGTGGGCGCGACGGCGTGCCGCAGCAGCTCGCGCTCGGTGGCGCGGTCGCCGGGCACCTCGGCCACGATCTCGCCGTCGCGCATGACGAGGATGCGGGTGCAGAGCCCGACCAGCTCCTCGAGCTCCGACGACACCACCAGCACGGCCAGGCCCCGCTCCGCGAGGCCGGCGATCAGGCGGTAGAGCTCCGCCTTCGTCGGGATGTCGACGCCGCGGGTCGGCTCGTCGAGCAGCAGCACCCGGCACTCGCGCAGCAGCCACCGCGCCAGCACCACCTTCTGCTGGTTGCCGCCGGAGAGCATCCGGGCCTCGCGGCCGGGGTCGTCCGGGACGGTCGACAGCGCCCGCAGCTGCTCGCGGACCTCCTTGCGCTCGCGGCCCACGTCGATCAGCGGCCCGCGCCGGAAGCGGCGCAGGTCGGCCAGCGACGCGTTCTTCGCGAGGCTCCAGCCCAGGACGAGGCCCTGCGACTTGCGGTCCTCCGGCGCCAGCCCCAGCCCGGCGCGGATCGCGGCGCCCGGACGGCCGGGGTGCAGCACCCGGCCGTCCACGCGCACCTCGCCCTCCTCGGGCACCTCCAAGCCGTAGATCAGGTGCAGCAGCTCGGACCGGCCGGAGCCCACCAGGCCCCCCAGCCCGACCACCTCGCCGGCCCGCACCTGCAGGCTGACGCCGCGCACCTCTGGCAGCCGCCGCAGGTTCGTCGCCTCGAGCACCACGCGGTCGGTGCCCACCGGCCGCGCCGGGTAGAGCTGCCCCACGCGCCGCCCCGTCATGTGGGCCACCAGGTCGTCGGTGGGGGTGTCGGCCGGCAGGCCGGTGGCGGTGGTGCGGCCGTCGGCGAGGACGGTCACGCGGTCGCCGATCCGGCGGATCTCGTCCAGGCGGTGGGTGATGTAGACGACGCCGACGCCCTCGGCGGTGAGCCGCCGGACCACGCCGAACAGGGTCTCGATCTCGCCCTCGTCCAGGATCGCGGACGGCTCGTCCATGATCAGCAGGCGCGCCTCGTGCGAGAGCGCCCGGGCGATCGACACGATCTGCTGGGCGGCCGGCCGCAGCGCCCGCACCTTCGCCTTCGGCGGGATCGCCTCGTGGCCCAGCCGGGTCAGCAGGGCGGTCGCCTCGCGCCGCATCCGCCGCAGGTCGATCAGCAGGTTCCGGCCGCGCGGCTCGTGGCCCAGGAAGATCGACTCGGCCACGGAGAGGTCCTCGACCAGGTCGAGCTCCTGATAGATCGTCGCCACGCCACGCGACAGCGAGCCCTTCGGGTCGCCCGGCGGCAGGGGCTCGCCCATGAAGACGATCTCGCCCGAGGTCGGCTCCACCGCGCCCGACACGCACTTGATGAGCGTCGACTTGCCGGCGCCGTTCGGCCCCAGCAGGCAGTGGACCTCGCCGGCCTGCACGTCCAGGTCGACGCCCTGGAGGGCGCGCACGCCCGGGTACTCCTTCACCAGGTCGCGGACCTCGAGGACGGCGGTCATCCGACCACCATCGGGCGCAGGTTGGCGTGGGCGATCACCAGGCCCTGCTCGACCTTGGCGGGCGTGCCGCCCCACACCGGGTCCTCGTGCTCCACGGACAGCACGCCGTCGAACCCGCCCTCGTAGAGGGCGTCGACGTAGCGGGGGAAGTCGACCTGGCCGAGGCCGGGGATGCGGTACCGCCACCACCCCATGTCCCACGGGTCCTCGGCGCGCGTGGACAGGCGGCCGAAGAAGCCGTAGCGGTTCCGCTCCTCCGGGAACGTCTCGGCGTCCTTGGCGTGGGCGTGCGCCACGCGGTCGACGTACGGCCGCAGCGCCGCCACCGGGTCGATCCCCAGCCACAGCAGGTGGGACGGGTCGAAGTTCAGCCACAGCCCCAGGCCGAACATCCACTCCCACAGCTCGGGGGAGTACGCGAGGTTGCCGGGGTACCCGTCGGGGTGCCAGCCCTCCATCACGCAGTTCTCGATCATCAGCCGCACGCCGCGCTGCCCGGCGTGGTCGACGAGCGGCGCGAACACCCGCTCGGCCTCACGGAGGTTGTCGGCGACCGACAGCCCCGGGTGGCGGCCGACGAACGTGCCCACCGGGCAGCCGCCGAGCGCCGCGGCGGCGTCGATGCAGCGGATCACGTGGGCGTGGACCGCCTCGCGCTCGGCCGGGTCGGGGTGGAGGTTGTTGTCGTAGTAGGCGAGCGCCGACAGCGTCAGCCCGTTGTCGCCCAGCGCGCGGCCGACGCGCTCGACCTCCCGGTCGTCGAGCGCGTCGGCCGCGACGTGGCTCGCCGTGAAGGGGCGGTCGCCGATCGACGGCCATGCCGCCAGCTCCAGCGCCTCGTACCCCGCCCCGGCGGCCCAGGCCGCGATGTCCTCGAGCGGCCGCTCCGGCATGCAGGCGGTGAGCATCCCCAGCTTCACGAGGCCACCCCCGCCGGCTCCGCCGCCGGCACCTCCACCCACCCGCCGTCGCGGGCCGAGCGCATGACGGCATCGGTGATGCGGGCCGCCCGCACGCCGTCGTCGAACGACGGCAGCCCGTCGGGGGCCGCCCCGGTCCGGATCCCCTCGAACACGTCCGCGACCAGCAGGTCGAAGCAGTCCTGGTAGCCCTGGGGGTGGCCGGGCGGGAGCACCGCCAGGCGCCCGGCGGAGCCCGTCAGCACGCCGGGGTCGCGCCGTACGAGGGTGCTCGCGTCCCGGCCACCGCACCAGAGCGTCTCGGCGTCCTCCTGGTCGAACGCCACCGACTCGCGGGCGGCGTCCACCTCGAGCCACAGCCGGTTCTTGCGGCCGGCGGACACCTGCGACACGACCACGGCGCCGAGCGCGCCGCCGTCGGTCTCGAACTGGACCACGGCCGCGTCCTCGGTCTCGACCGCGCGCCGCGGGCCCTGCCCGTCCTCGCGCGCGAACGCCGGGCCGTTGGCCGACGCGGGCCGCTCCGGCACCGCGGTCAGGGTCCGGGCGGAGAGCCGGGCCACGCGGTGGCCCGTCACGAACTCGGCCAGGTCGCACCAGTGGGAGCCGATGTCGGCGAACGCCCGGGACGCGCCGCCGAGCGCCGGGTCGACGCGCCAGTTGGCGTCGTCGGCGGTCAGCAGCCAGTCCTGGAGGTAGGTGCCGTGGATCAGGTGCACGGCGCCGGCGTCGCCCGAGGCGATCCGCCGCCGCGCCTCGTGGACGAGGGGGTAGTAGCGGTACGCGAACGGCACCACGGCCAGGCGCCCCGCCGTCGATCCGGCGCGGGCGGCGAGACGCTCGGCCCGCTCCAGGTCGACGGCCAGGGGCTTCTCGCAGACGACGTGCTTCCCGGCCACCAAAGCCGCGTCCGCGATCTCGTCGTGGAGGTGGTTCGGGGTGCAGACGTGGACCACGTCCACGTCGTCCGCCCCCACCAGCTCCTCGACGCCGGAGGCGGCCCGCTCCGCTCCCAGGCGGCGCGCGGCCGCCTCGCTGCGCTCGGGACTCGACGCGAGCACGGCCGCCACGCGGCCGCCCGCGGCGCGCACGGCGTGGGCGTGGACGGCGCCGATGAAGCCGGTGCCGGCGATGGCGACCCTCAGCGACATGTGCGGAAACGTACGAGTGACTTCTGCACGTTGTCAAGCAGAAGTTTGCATGAAGCGATGCGGAAGGCTGTCGACGGCCGCCGGAACCTGTGGTTAGCTTCCGGCCGATGGCGGCCGAGTCCCCCACCCCGCGCACGTCAGGGCTGGGGGTGGTCCTGGCGCACATCCGCTCCGGCGACGCCGTGACCCGCGCGACGCTGGCGCAGCGGACGGGGCTGGCGCGCTCGACGATCGCCCAGCGGGTCGACGCGCTCCTGGAGAGCGGCCTGATCTACGAGGCCGGCGACAGCGTCTCGACGGGCGGGCGGCGGCCGGGGCTGCTGGCGTTCAACCCGCGCGCCGGCGTCGTGCTCACCGCCGACCTGGGCGCCACCCACTCGCGCCTGGCCGTGACCGACCTCGCGGGCGTCCCGCTGGCCGAGCAGGCCCACGACCTCGTCATCGCCGAGGGGCCGGACACGGTGCTCGGGTTCGTGCACGAGCGGTTCGGCGAGCTGCTCGGCGCCGCCGGCCGCGACGCGTCCGAGGTCGTCGGGATCGGCATGGGCATCCCCGGCCCGGTCGAGTTCGGGAGCGGCCGGCCCGTGAGCCCGCCGATCATGCCCGGGTGGGACGACTTCGACATCCCGGGGTGGTTCGACGCGCGCTACCCGGACGCCCCGGTCGTGGTCGACAACGACGTGAACATCATGGCCCTGGGCGAGCACTGGGAGGCCTGGCGCGAGGTCGAGCACATGCTCTACGTCAAGGTCGGCACGGGCATCGGGTGCGGCATCGTCAGCGACGGGCGCATCCACCGGGGCGCGGAGGGCGCTGCCGGCGACATCGGCCACATCGTGGTGAGCGACGCCGACGACGTCGTCTGCCGGTGCGGCAACACCGGGTGCCTCGAGGCGGTCGCCGGCGGCCACGCGCTGGCCGGGCGGCTCGCCGCCGCCGGCCGCGACACGTCGACGAGCCGCGACGTGGTGGAGCTGGTGCTCGAGGGCGACCCGCTGGCGGTGCGGATGGTCCGGGACGCGGGGCGGGCGCTCGGCGAGGTGCTGGCGGCGTGCGTCAACTTCTTCAACCCGCGGGTCATCGTCGTGGGCGGCGACATCGGCACCGTGCACGAGCAGCTGCTCGCCGGGCTGCGCGAGGTGGTCATCCAGCGGTCGCTGCCGCTGGCGACCCGCGACCTGCGCATCGTCACCAGCCAGCTCGGCGATCGGGCCGGTGTGGTGGGCGGCGCGATCATGGTCATCGAGCGCCTCCTGGCGCCCGGCGCGGTCGAGCGGTCGCTGCTCGCGCGCGCCTCCGGCTGAACTCGCTTACGGAACCGAGACCGGCGCACCGGGCGGGTTGACCGCGCGACCGGCGGGGACGGAGATTTCGTCCGGTCCGCCCCCGGAGGAACCCGCTTGCGAGCCCTGCGCATCACCGTCCTGACCGCCGCCGCCGCCCTCGCCTGCGCGGGCACCGCGAACGGCGTCGTCGCGGGGACCCCCGACTTCACCCTCGCCGCGTTCACGAAGCCGCAGCCGGTCGGCGGTGGCGCGCTGGGGCTGACGATGCAGTGGGTAGATGTGTATAAGAGACAGGCCCTCGCCTGCGCGGGCACCGCGAACGGCGTCGTCGCGGGGACCCCCGACTTCACCCTCGCCGCGTTCACGAAGCCGCAGCCGGTCGGCGGTGGCGCGCTGGGGCTGACGATGCAGTGGGTGCCGGTCACGTTCGTGGTGCCGACCGGGGACGAGCACTACGAGGTGATCCTGGCCCCGCTGCCGGCGGGCAGCCCGCAGGTGTCCGTCGCCGACGCCACCGCCACCTCGTTCGGGCCGCTCGCCGTCCAGAACGGGCAGGCGCTCCGGGTGACGGTCGCGGCATGCCAGCAGCCGTCCTGCACCCTCGGGAGCGCGAGCACGGCCGAGGTCACCGCCGACACGACGATCGACGCGACGGCACCGGCCGGCACCGTCGCGATCGACGGCGGCGCCGCGGCCACGAACGACCCGAGGGTGGACCTGGCCCTCAGCGCCGCCGACCCGCTCATCGATGGGCGCGACGGCACGTCGAGCGGCGTGACCCAGTTCGCCGTGGACGTGGACGGCGACGGCACGTTCCCGTGTGAGCCCGTCGTGCCCGGAGCGGCCCCGCCCGACCGGAGCGGGTGCGCGCAGGACATGGCCGCCACGGCCACGGCCACGCTGCCGCCGGGCGACGGCATCAAGACGGTGGGCGTGTCGTTCGGCGACGGCGCACGGGTGCTCTCGGTCCCCTGTCCGGCGCCGTGCGCCGCGGTGCCCGGCGGCGGGATCCTCGGGAACGCCTCGCCGTCCTTCACCGACACGATCCTGCTCGACACGGTCACGCCGGTCGCACGGCTGGGCCAGGACACGAGGACCGTGGAGCGCAGCGACCCGGTCGTGTTGGACGCGGCGGCGTCCACCGACGGCGGAGCGGCCACGTCGTCGGGCATCGACTTCCCGGCCACCACGTGGGACTTCAACGACGGGACGCCCGTCGTCACCGGGAGCCGCGTGACGCATGCGTTCGCCCGCCTCGGGACGTTCGTGGGACTGATGCGCGTGCGCGACCGCGCCGGCAACGTGAGCGACCCGAAGGCGTTCACTGTGACCGTCATCCCGCACGCGGGCGAGACGATCGACGGCTTCGGCAGCGTCGCCGGCGTCCGCGGCAGCGCGGCGTTCGCGCTCTCGCAGATCAACGTCAGCGCGCGGTACACCCAGAGCCGTCTCTCCGGCTCCATCCAGTTCCAGGGGGTCTCGTCGCGGGCCGGCAGGCTCGCCGTGAGGATCCGCCGGTCCGCGCGAGGCCCGGCCCTCGTGACGGCCCGCCGGGCCGTGGGAGCGGGGGCGTTCACCCGCGGCCTGCGGCTGCCGCCGACGCTGCTGCCCGGCACCTACCGCCTCGAGTTCGCGGGGCCGGGCGGCACCCTCGCCGGCACGCTGACGCTGCGGCCGCCCCGCGAGGGCGTCGCGTCGTCGGCCGCGGTCACGCTCCGCGGCGGCCCGTCGGCCCGGTTCGTCTTCGCCGCCCTCCCGACCCCGCGGCTCCTCTCCAAGGTGACCGTCACGTGGGCGCACGGGCGCACCCGTCTCGGCACGGTGAGAGCGGGGTCCGGCGCCGTCGTGACGGCGCGCCTGCCCGGCCGGGTGAAGGTCCGTCCGGGGACGCTCACCGCGACGCTGCGCGCGGGGACGGCGGTCGTCGCCGTCGCCTCGGCGACGGTGCGGTAGCCATCGCCGCGGCGCACCTCGGCCCGCGCCTGGACGACGCGTTCACCCTGGCGCGGGAGCTCCACGCCGCGCAGCGGCGCAAGGGCACCGACGTCCCGTACCTCGGGCACCTGATGGCCGTCGCCGCCCTCGTGATCGAGGACGGCGGGGACGAGGACGAGGCGGTCGCCGCCCTGCTCCACGACGCGGTCGAGGACCAGGGCGGCGCGCCCACCCTCGCCGTGATCCGCGAGCGCTTCGGCCCGCGGGTCGCCGCGATCGTGGCGGCCTGCTCCGACACCGACGAGACGCCGAAGCCGCCGTGGCGGCAGCGCAAGGAGGCGTACCTCGCGCACCTCCGCGACCCGGACCTCCCCGACGGCGCGCTGCGGGTGTCGCTGGCCGACAAGCTCCACAACGCCCGCGCGATCCAGGCCGACGTGCAGGCGGGGCACGACGTGTGGGCCCGGTTCAACGCCCCGCGCGAGGACCAGGCCTGGTACTACGACGCGCTCGCCACGACGTTCGCGGAGCGCGCGCCGGGACCGATGGCCGTCGAGCTGCGGCGGGTGGTGGACGAGGTCTTCGGTCCCCCGGCCTGATCAGGCGCAGCGGGCGCAGCGGCCGACGACGGGGAAGTGGCTCAGGTCGGGCTCGAAGCCGCCCGCCGCGCGAACGGCCCCCCGGACGGCCTCCAGGTCGTCCCCCTGGAGCGTCGTGATGGCGCCGCACGACTCGCATGCCAGGTAGCCCCGTTCGCCGCCGCCCTCCAGCACGTAACGGCCCGGGCCATGGCCGGCGTGGAGGTGGCGCACCACACCGAGCTGCTCGAGCAGCTCGAGGTTTCGGTAGACGGAGCTGATCTCCGTCGCGGTCACGCGGCCGCCGAGGCCGGCGGCGATCTCCTCCGCGGACACCGGCCCGTCCGCGGCGAACAGCGCGGCCAGCACCGCGCGTCGCGCGGCGGTGAGCCGCATGCCGCCGGCACGTACCGCGTCCTCTGCTTCGTCGAGGTCGCGCAGGATCAGCGGCGCGCGGCGGGGGGCCTTCGTCAACGCGGCCCTCCGTCCCCGGCCCCGAGCCGCGCCGACCAGCGCTCCTCGATGCGCCCGAATCGCCAGACCGCCAGGGCGACGGCCCACGTCACCACGAAGACGGCCGCGATCGCGTAGCCGACATGGTTGAGGTCGATCGCCGCCACCACGTCCCACACGCCCCCCGACAGGGAGAACCTCTCCGCGAGCACGGCCAGGAGCTCGATCCCCCCGATCACGAGGGCCACGGCCACCGACAGCGCGGTGATGGTGATGTTGTAGAAGACCTTGCGGACCGGCTTCGAGAACGCCCATCCGTGCCGCCGGGCTGTGGCCGAGGTGGCCACCGGGAAGGGCCTCCGCGCTTGCGCCCACCGGGGTCCGATGGGGCCTTGGGCATCGTAATTCCAGGGGGTTCGCTATTGCAACCTGATCGTGGCAAGCAGAGTTGCCGGGGACCCGGGCGCTGGGTTAGCGTCAGTCGTCACAAGGGGTCGCCCGCCCGTGCCGGCCCCGTCAAGGGAAGCGGACGACATGTGCCTGGCCATCCCCGGCCAGATCGTCGAAGTCGTCGACGAGCCCAACCGGCTCGCCTCGGTGGACGTCGCGGGCGTCGTGCGAAAGGTCAACATCGGCCTGCTGGACGACGACGACGGCGGCGGTGCGGGCCCCGGCGACTGGGTGCTGATCCACGTCGGCTTCGCCCTCTCCAAGGTGGACGAGGAGGAGGCGCTCGCCACGCGCACGCTGCTCGAGGGCATGGGCGCCGACTACGAGCAGGAGCTCGAGGAGCTCCGCCAGAGCCTGATCGAGTGAGCGGGACGTCCATGTAGCGATGGCCCCAGAGCCTCCCCCCACCTTCTGCGCGACCGACAACGGGTGCATCACCTGTGCGGACGAGGGGGTGGAGGTGACGGTCCTGGCCACGGCGGCCGATGGCCTCGTCTCCTGCGAGGACGGCAACGGCGTCGCCGGCGAGGTCGATGTGGCGCTGGTGGGGGACGTCGCGCCCGGCGACCGGCTCCTGGTCCACGCCGGCGTCGCCATCGCGCGGCTCCACCCGGCGGAGGCGCGGGCGTGAGGTTCGTCGAGGAGTTCCGCGACCCTGCCCTCGGCCGCGCCCTGGCGGGCGAGATCCTGTCGTCCGTCGAGCCCGGGCGGCACTACAAGGTGATGGAGGTGTGCGGCGGGCACACCCACTCCATCTACAAGTACGGGGTCGACGACCTGCTGCCCGCGAACGTGGAGCTGGTGCACGGTCCCGGCTGCCCCGTGTGCGTCATCCCCATGGGGCGCGTCGACGACGGCATCGCGATCGCGCGCGAGCCCGGCGTCATCTTCACCTGCTTCGGCGACATGATGCGCGTCCCCGGAGCCGAGGGGACGCTGCTCGAGGCGAAGGCCGAGGGCGCCGACGTGCGGATGGTCTACTCGCCGCTCGACGCGCTGCGGATCGCCCGCGAGCACCCGGACCGCGAGGTCGTGTTCTTCGCGATCGGCTTCGAGACCACCGCCCCGTCCACGGCGCTCACCCTGAAGCGCGCGAAGGCCGAGGGGATCCGGAACTTCTCCTGCATGTGCAACCACGTGCTGATCGTCCCGCCGCTGCGCGCCCTGCTCGAGTCGCCCGACCTTCGGCTCGACGGATTCGTCGGACCGGGCCACGTGGCGACGGTGGTGGGCGCCCGCCCGTTCGGCTTCATCCCCGCCGACCACGGCAAGCCCGTGGTGATCGCCGGCTTCGAGCCGCTCGACATCCTCCACGCGATCCAGATGATCCTGCGCCAGCTCGCCTCCGGGCGGTGCGAGGTGGAGAACCAGTACACGCGGGTCGTCCCGTGGGAGGGCAACCTCCGCGCGCTCGAGGTCATGGCCGAGGTCTTCGCGCTGCGGCCGCACTTCGAGTGGCGCGGGCTGGGGTTCATCTCCCAGAGCGCCCTGCGGCTGTCCGACGACTACGCCGACTGGGACGCGGAGCTGCGCTTCAGCGTGCCGGGCGTGCGGGTGGCCGACCCGAAGGCCTGCCAGTGCGGCGAGGTGCTGAAGGGCGTCATCAAGCCCTGGGAGTGCAAGGTCTTCGGCACGGCCTGCACGCCCGAGCGGCCCATCGGCACGTGCATGGTGTCCTCCGAGGGCGCCTGCGCCGCGTACTACAACTACGGCCGCTTCGCCCGGGAGCGTGAGGTGGTCTGATGGCCTCCGAACCCGCCGTCTCTGAGCGAGAGCAGGTCGTCCTCGACCGGATCGAGCGGGCGCGCGCGAAGCGGACGCGGTTCACCGACGCGCGCATCACCATGGCCCACGGCGCCGGTGGCCGCGCCAGCCAGACGCTCATCGAGGGGCTGCTGGTGCCGGCGCTCGGCGCCCCCGACCCGGCCGCGCTGGGCGACAGCGCGTTGATCACCGTCGGGGGCGCGGAGATCGCCGTGACCACCGACAGCTTCGTGGTCACGCCCATCCGTTTCCCGGGCGGGTCGATCGGCGAACTCGCGGTGAACGGCACGGTCAACGACCTGGCCGTGGCCGGGGCCCGGCCCGAGGCGCTGACGCTGGCCCTGATCCTGGAGGAGGGGCTCACTGCCGAGGAGCTCGGCGCCGAGGTCGACGCGATCGCCCGCGCCGCGGAGGCGGCGGGCGTGTCCGTCGTGGCAGGCGACACGAAGGTTGTCGAGCGCGGTCACGCCGACCGGATGTACGTCACCACCACCGGCGTCGGCCGGGTCGACCCGCGGGCGCGGCTGTCGCCCACGGCGCTGCGGCCCGGCGACCGGGTGCTCGTCTCGGGCCCGGTCGGGACGCACGGGATGGCGATCATGCTGGCCCGCGGCGAGTTCGAGCTCGACGCGGAGCTGCGGTCGGACACGCGGTCCCTGTGGCCGATGGTCGACCGGATGCTGGAGGCGGCGGGCCCCGGGCTGCGCTGCCTGCGCGACGCCACCCGCGGGGGCGCCGCGTCGGTGCTGAACGAGCTGGCCCGCGCCTCCGGCGTGGCGATGCTCGTGCGGGAGGGGGAGGTCCCGGTGGAGCCGGCCGTCCGCGGGGCGGCCGAGATCCTCGGCATCGACCCGATGTACGTGGCCAACGAAGGCGTGCTGGTCGCCGTGGTCGCACCGGATGCGGCCGACGCGGCCCTGGACGCCATGCGCGCCGCTCCCGGCGGGGCGCGCGCCAGGGAGATCGGCGAGGTGCGGACGGAGCCGCCGGGGATGGTGCTGGTGCAGACGGCGTTCGGGGGCCGGCGGGTCATGGACCAGCTCGTCGGCGACCCGTTGCCGCGGATCTGTTGAGGGGAGGGTCGATGGGGACCGTTGAGTTCGTGCCGGGCCAGCACGACAAGGAGGCGATCACCGCCCACGTCATCTGGATGACGACGGGTCTGAGCTGCGACGGGGACTCCGTCGCCATGACCTCGGCGACCAGCCCGAGCCTCGAGGACATCATCCTCGGCGTCATCCCGGGGATGCCGAAGGTGGTGGTCCACAACCCGGTCCTGGCGTACGAGAACGGCCAGGAGTTCATGGAGGCGTGGTTCGCCGCCGAGCGCGGCGAGCTCGACCCGTTCGTCCTCGTGATGGAGGGCTCCGTGCCCAACGAGGAGATCAACGGCGAGGGCCACTGGGCCGCGATGGGCACGAACCCCGAGACCGGCCAGCCCATCACCACCAACGAGTGGATCGACCGCCTGGCCCCGAAGGCCGCGGCCGTCGTGGCGCTGGGGACGTGCGCCACCTACGGCGGCATCCCGGCGATGAAGAACAACCCCACCGGGGCGATGGGCCTGCCCGACTACCTCGGGTGGCAGTGGAAGAGCAAGGCCGGCCTGCCGATCGTGTGCATCCCGGGCTGCCCGACCCAGCCGGACAACACCACGGAGACGCTGCTGTACCTCGTGCTCCAGCTCGCGGGGATGGCCCCGATGATCGAGCTGGACGAGGCGCTGCGGCCCAAGTGGCTGTTCGGCCGCACCGCCCACGAGAGCTGCAACCGGGCGGCGTTCTACGAGGAGGGCGACTTCGCGACCCAGTACGGCACGGACCATCGCTGCCTCGTGAAGCTCGGCTGCAAGGGCCCGGTGGTGAAGTGCAACGTGCCCAAGCGCGGCTGGATGAACGGCATCGGCGGCTGCCCGAACGTCGGCGGCATCTGCATGGCCTGCACGATGCCGGGCTTCCCCGACAAGTACATGCCGTTCATGGAGGAGGACTCGTACGCCAAGGTCTCCTCGCGGACGGCGAGGTTCACGTACGGGAAGCTCCTGCGGACGATGCGCCACCGCAACATCCGGAAGAAGTACGACGTGGAGCCGGCCTGGCGGAGGCGCGGCCGGAGCCTCCAGAGCGGCTACACCGCGCGCTGGTGAGCGCTCGCGGTCACGACGAGAGGGGATGAGGAATGGCGACCGTCGAGACGCCCAAGGAACAGAAGATCGTCGTCAAGGAGATGTCCTGGGACCCGATCACCCGCATCGTCGGGAGCCTCGGGATCCACGCGGAGGTCGACTTCACCAACCAGGAGGTGCTCAAGTGCTACAGCACCTCGATGGTGTTCCGCGGGTTCGACATCTTCATGAAGGGGATCGACCCGCGCGACAGCCACTTCATCACGAGCCGGATCTGCGGCATCTGCGGTGACAACCACGCCACCTGCTCCGTCTACGCGCAGAACATGGCGTACGGGGTCAAGCCGCCGAAGCTCGGCGACTACGCGTTCAACCTCGCGGAGTCGGCCGACTTCATGTTCGACCACGCCATCTTCAATGACTGCATGTGCAACGTGGACTTCTGCGAGCAGATGGTGAAGGAGACCAACCCGACGCTGCTCAAGAAGGCCGAGACGACCTCGGCGCCGCACTCGGACATCCACGGGCACAAGACGATCGCGGACATCATGCGGGCGCTGAACCCGTTCACCGGATCGTTCTACCTCGAGACCCTCCAGGTCTCCCGCTACACCCGCGAGATGTACTGCCTGTTCGGCGGGCGGCACACGCACCCGAGCACGATCATGCCCGGCGGCTGCTCGGCGGACATCACGCACCAGACGTGCACGGACTACTACGTGCGGCTGATGCGCTACATGGACTACGTCAAGCGCACCGTGCCGATGCACGACGACCTCTACGACTTCTTCCTGGAGGCGCTGCCCGGCTACGACAAGGTGGGTTACCGCGACACCGACCTGATCTGCTGGGGCGCGTTCGACGACCCGGAGTTCGTCGACTACCGCTACGAGAACATGACCGAGTGGGGCCGGCACCGCTTCATCACGCCGGGCCTCGTGTTCAAGGGCGAGCTCATCACCACGGACCTCGTGGAGATCAACCTCGCCATGCGGATCCTGCTCGGGTCGTCGTACTTCGACGACTGGGGCCAGGAGGAGACCTTCGTCACCCACGACCCGCTCGGGAACCCGGTGGACAAGCGCCACCCGTGGAACAAGGTCACGCTGCCGAAGCCCCAGAAGCGGGACTTCGCCGACAAGTACAGCTGGGTGGTGTCGCCGCGCATGTACGACAAGCGCAACGACACCTACGTCGCCACGGACACGGGCGGCGGCCCGTTCGCCCGCCAGTGGGTCACGGCCAAGGCCGGACTGGTGGAGCTGGGCGACTATCTGAAGGCGACGGGCAGCAGCATCCAGATGGTGCTGCCGAAGGGCCCCTCGATGCCCGAGATGGAGCTCGAGTGGAAGATCCCGCAGTACTCGAATGCGATCGAGCGCGACCGGGCCCGCTCGTACCACCAGGCCTACTCCGCGCTCGTCGGCCTTCACTGCCTGGAGAAGGCCCTCGTCGAGGTCCGCGCCGGGCGCACCAAGAGCTGGCGCGACTTCACGGTGCCCGACCAGGCTGTGAGCGTCGGCTTCCACGAGGCGGCCCGCGGGGTCATCTCCCACCACATGGTCATCCGGGACGGCAAGGTCGCGAACTACCAGCCGTACCCGCCGACGCCGTGGAACGCGAACCCGCGCGACGTCTACGGCACCCCGGGCCCCTACGAGGACGCGGTCCAGAACACGCCGATCTTCGAGGAGAACGGGCCGGAGGACTTCAAGGGGATCGACATCATGCGGGCCGTCCGCAGCTTCGACCCCTGTCTTCCGTGCGGCGTCCACATGTACACGGGCGCCGGGCGGGTGGTGAAGGTGCAGCACACGCCCACGGGGATGTGCTGACGCCATGACGGCGGAGGCGCGGACGCCCGAGGACCTCATGGGCCGCGTCGAGGAGCTCACCGAGCGCATGGAGGCGCTCGGCGACCCCCGGGCGCGGGAGCTGGCCGAGGAGCTCGTGGCCGCGGTCATGGACATGTACGGGGTGGGCCTCGAACGGATCATGGAGGCGCTCCACGATGCGGGGCCGCAGGCGGACGGCCTGCGCGGGCGCATCGTGGACGACGGGGTGGTGGGAAGCCTGCTCCTCATCCACGGGATCCATCCGGTGGACCTGGAGACGCGGGTGCTGGAAGCGCTGGACACCGTTCGGCCCTACATGCACTCACATGGCGGGGACGTGGAGCTGATCGACCTCGCCGAGGGCGTCGCCCTACTCCGGCTGGAGGGCTCCTGCCAGGGGTGCCCGGCGTCGTCGGCGACCCTCGAGCAGGCCATCCGGCAGGCGCTGGAGGAGGCCGCTCCCGACCTGCTCGGTATGGAGGTCGAGGGGGCCGCGGCCGCCCGGGCGCCGGCGGCGCCGTGACCACGGACTCCGGCCGCCGCGGCGAGCTGGTCGGAGCGCTCCGGCGACTCCGCGCCGCCGGCGGGCCGCGCGGCGCCCCGTCCCCGCGGGCGGCGGAGGAGCGGTGCGAGCTGTGCCGCACCACGATGCCGGCGTCGCACCGGCACCTGCTGCACCTGGTGGAGCGCCGGATCGTGTGCGTGTGCGCCACCTGCTGGTCGATGCGTTCGGGGGACCCCGAGTTCCGGCCGACCGGCGCCCGCACCGTGTGGCTGGAGGACATGACCGTCCCCGACGACCTGTGGGCGCGGTTCGGCATCCCGATCGGGCTGGCGTTCTTCATGCGCTCCACCCAGGCGGGCGCCGTTGTGGCGCTCTACCCGAGCCCGGCGGGCGCGACGGAGTGCGAGCTGGACCTGGGCGCGTGGACGGAGCTGGTGGCGCTGAACCCGCGGCTCGCGGAGGTGGAGCCGGACGCGGAGGGGCTCATCGTGAACCGGCTCCGCGAGCCGCACGACTACGTCATCGCACCGATCGACCGCTGCTACGCGCTCGTCGGGACGGTGAAGGCCGCGTGGACGGGGATCAGCGGCGGCCCGGATCTGGATGCCGCGGTCGAGGCGTTCTTCGAGGGGCTGCGGCCGGGGATCAGCGTATGAGCGCCCCCGTCCTCGAGGTCGCGGTCGACGCGGTCGAGCCGGTGGCCCACGCGGCGGGGCCGACGCTGCGCTTCCTGCTCCACGCCGACGACGCCTCCGGCCGAGAGGTCTACACCGTCGCCCTCTCGGCGCAGATCCACATCGAGCCCGCCCGGCGCCGCTACGACGGCGGCGACCACGCGCGGATGGGCGACCTGTTCGGCAGCCCGGACCGCTGGCCGGCCACCACCCACGGCTTCATGTGGGCACGGGCCGACCGCCTGGTGCCGAGCTTCACGGGGCGGGGCGCGTTCGACCTCGTCGTGCCGTGCACCTACGACCACGAGGTCGCCGGCGTGAAGTACCTGGCCTCGCTCGACGACGGCGAGGTCCCGCTCCACTTCCACTTCTCCGGGACGGTCCTCTACCGCGGCGGCGGGGACCGGTTGCAGATGACCCAGGTTCCGTGGACGTCGTCGGCGCGGTTCGGGCTGCCGGTGGCGGTGTGGCAGGAGATGATCGACGGCCACTTCCCCGGCGGCGGCTGGCTGCGCCTGCACCGCGACACGCTGGCGGAGCTGCGCGCCCGCGCTGCCGAGCGCGGGCTGCCGTCGATGGAGGCGGCGGTGCTCGACCTCCTCGGCACCCCGGGCCCGGTGCCGTGACCGGGGACCGGGTCGAGGAGCTGGTCGCGTCACTCCTCTGGGAGGGGTACGCCCTGTACCCGTACACGCCCGGCGCGACCAAGAACGCGACGCCCACGCCGTTCGGCATCGTCTATCCGCCGGCCTACGCCGCGGCGCTCGACGGGCCGCTCGACCACCTCCAGCTGCAGGCGCGGCTGCCCGCCGGCGCCGCGGTGTCCGCCGAGGTGCGCTTCCTGCGGCCCGAAGGCGGCGGCCACCGGGCGCAGGAGCGACGCGTGGCGCTCGACGGACCGTCGGCCGTCGCGACGATCGCCGAGGAGGAGCTGGACGCGGTCGTGGCCCTCGTGCACGCCGACGGGCTGGTGACGCTCCGCGTCGAGAACCACACCGCCGTCGCGGCCGGGCTGGAGCGGGCGGCGGCCCTGGCCCACGCGATGATCTCCACCCACGTCGTCCTGCGAGCGCCCGGCGGGCGGTTCACGTCGCCGCTCGACGCCGAGGGCTGCGAGAACGTCAACACGTGGCCGGTCCTGGCCACCGACGACGACAGCGTGATCGTGGGGGCCGCGATGATCCTGCCCGACCACCCGCAGCTGGCGCCCGAGAGCCGCGGCAGCCTCTACGACGGCACGGAGATCGAGGAGGCGCTCCTGCTGCACGTCCTCGCGCTGAGCGACGGCGAGCGGGCCGAGATCGCCGCGGCCGACCCCGCGGTGCGGGCCATGGTCGAGCGCGCGGCGGCGGCGACCCCCGAGGAGCTGATGCGCCTCCACGGCCGCCTCGAGATGACGGGGGACTGATGGGTCAGGGGCCGCGGCCGTGGGAGGGCGGGGAGATCTCGGGTGAGCGCGAGATCACGGTGGGCGGTGTCCGCTTCGTCCTCGGCCAGCACGTCCGCGTGCGCCACGGCCTGGCCGGCACCGCGCACGACGGGATGCTCGCCGGCCGCTCGGTCACCGTCGAGCGGATCCTGATCGACATGGACGACGCCGTGCACCTGGCGGTGACGGTCGACGACGACCCCGGCCAGGAGCTGATGCGGGAGACCGGGCGCTACACGTTCTTCCGGCCCCACGAGGTGGAGGTGGCTGAGCCATGACCGCCGTCCGCGAGCGGCAGATCCTGGTCGCGGGGATCGGGAACGCATGGCTGCGCGACGACGGCTTCGGCGGCGAGGTGGCCCGGCGCCTGGACGAGGCCGAGCTGCCGTCCGGGGTCTCGGTGTTCGATGCCGGCACCGGCGGGCTGGCCCTGGCCTACGAGGTGATGCGCGGCTACGACGCGTTGGTGCTGGTCGACGCGAGCCGTCAGGGCGGCGACCCGGGGACGCTCTACGTGATGGAGGTCTCGGAGGAGGAGGTCCAGGCCGGCATCGAGAACGGCGCGACCCTCGACCCCCACGCGATGGACCCGCAGAGCGTGCTGCGCTTCGTCCGCAGCGTGGGCGGGTGGCCGGGAAAGGTGATCGTGATCGGCTGTGAGCCCGGCGAGGCGGAGGACATGGGCATGGGACTCACCGACGCCGTGGCGGCCGCCGTGGGTCCGGCGGTCGACCTGGTGCTGTCGACCGTCCGCGAGCTGGGCACCGATGCGGCCTATCCGGCGCCGGAGGCGGGGGCGCCGCCGGATGCATGAGCTCGCCCTGAGCCAGGCGATCCTGGGCACCGTCGAGCGCCACGCCGCGGGGCGCCGGGTAAGCGCCGTGCAGGTGCGGGTGGGCGACCTGCGGCAGGTGGTGGGCGAGACCCTCGTCTTCTACTTCGGGATCGTGGTCGAGGGGACGGTGTGCGAGGACGCCCGGCTGGAGCTGGAGCGTGTCCCGGCGCGCCTCGGGTGCACCGGGTGCGAGCACGAGTGGGAGGTGGAGGTGGCGCACTTCCGCTGCCCCGCATGTGGGTCGGGGGCGGTGGAGGTGACGACGGGCGACGAGTTCATGGTCGAGTCCATCGAGGTCGAGGAGGAGCCGTGCATCGCACCCGGGTGAGGGTCGTCGAGTCGGCGCTCGACGCCAACGACACGATCGCGCTGGCCAACCGGGCTGACTTCGACCGCGCCGGCGTCGCGGTGGTCAACCTGATGAGCGCCCCCGGTGCCGGGAAGACCGCGTTGCTGGAGCGGGCGCTGCCCCGGCTGCCCGGGGTGCGGGTGGCCGTGCTGGAGGGCGACGTGGCCGGGAGCCTCGACGCCGACCGCCTCGCGCGCCTGCACGTGCCGGTGACCCAGCTCAACACCGACCAGGGCTTCGGCGGCGAGTGCCACCTCGACGCGAACATGGTCCGCTCCGCCCTGCCCGAGGTCCCCCTCGGTGACATCGACCTGCTGGTGATCGAGAACGTCGGCAACCTGGTCTGCCCGGCCGAGTTCCGGGTCGGCGAGGACGCCCGGGCCATGGTCTGCTCGATCACGGAGGGCGAGGACAAGCCGCTCAAGTACCCGCTGATGTTCCGCGCGTGCGAGCTGGTGGTGGTCAACAAGATCGACCTCCTGCCGCACCTGGACGTCGACCTCGACGCCCTGCTCCGGAACGTCGACGCGGTGAATCCGGACGTGCCGACGCTGCTCACCAGCGCCCGGACGGGCGAGGGCGTGGAGGGCCTGCGTGAATGGCTGGTGGGGGTGGCGTCACGCGAACCCGTGAGCTGACCGCAGACCGGGCGTTCTTCACCGCGGAGGCGGGGCGGATCGCCCAGCTCTGCCACGCGATGGCGGAGCGGTTCGCGCGCGGTGGGCGCCTGATCGCCCTGGGGGCGACGCCGGGGTCGCGGTCGGATGCGCGGCACGTCGCGGTGGAGTTCGTGCACCCGGTGATCGTCGGCAAGCGGGCGCTCCCGGCGCTGGCGCTCACCGAGCCGGGGCTCGCCGGCGCCGTCGCCGTGCTGGCACGCCCGGCGGACGTGGTGATGGCGGTCGGCAGCGACGCCGACGACCCGGACGCCGTCGAGGCCGTGGCGCTCGCCGCGCGGCGCGGCTGCCTGACGGCGGCCGTGCGCCCGGCTGGGACGCCGTGGGACGTGGCCCCCGCCCACCCGGACCCGTTCGTGCGCCAGGAGCTCGCCGAGACGCTGTACCACGTGCTGTGGGAGCTGGTGCACGTGTTCTTCGAGCACCGCGGACTCCTCGAGGGGCGGGCGGCGGGGCCCGCCCACGACGCGGGGGCGTCAGCGTTCCTCTACCCGTTCCAGGGGGAGCGGGAGGACGACCTCGACGCTGTGATGGAGGACGTCCGCCGGTCGGTGCTGATGAAGGCCGACGAGGTCGCGGGGCTGCGCGAGGCCACCCTGGCCGAGAACGCCGCCGAGCTCGAGGCGGCGGCGGGGGGGCTCCGCGAGCGGCTCGACGCGGGTGGTGCGCTCCTCGCGCTCGGCAACGGCGGCTCAGCCACGGACGCGCAGGACGCCGTGGCAGACATGCGCCGCCCGCCCGCCGGCCTGCCGTCGCGCGCGGCGATCGACCTGGCCGACGACCCGGCGATCCTCACCGCCGTCGCGAACGACATCGGGGTGGAGGCGGTGTTCGCCCGCCAGGTCATCGCGTACGGCGGCCCCGGCGACGCGCTGCTGGCCTTCTCGACCAGCGGCAACTCGCCGAACGTGATCGCCGCCCTCGCGGAGGCGCGGCGCCGCGGCCTGCAGACCGTCGCGCTGGTGGGGTACGACGGCGGGCGGGTGCTGTCGGAGGGCCTCGCCGACCACCTGGTCGTCACCCGCTCGCAGCACATCCCGCGGATCCAGGAGGCCCAGGCGACCGCGTGGCACCGGCTGCGCCGCCTGATCGAGCGCGACCCGCCGTGACCGCGCCGCGCCGGCGCGTTCGGCTGCGGGTGGAGGGAACGGTCCAGGGCGTGGGGTTCCGGCCCCACGTCCACCGCCTCGCAACCGACCTGGGGCTCGCCGGCTTCGTCCTGAACGACGCGGCGGGGGTCGTGGTGGAGGTGGAGTCGGACTCCGCGGCGGTGGATCGCTTCCTCGAGCGCCTCGGTGCTGAGGCGCCCGCCCTCGCCCGGATCGACCGGGTCCTCCCGCAGGAGCTCCCGGCCGTGGGCGACCGCGGCTTCGCGATCCTGCTGAGCGACGCCGCCGGGGACGTCTCCGCCGGCGTCCCGGCCGACGCCGCCACGTGCGCCGACTGCCTCCGCGAGCTCCGCGACCCCGCCGACCGCCGGTACCGGTACCCGTTCGTCAACTGCACCGCCTGCGGCCCGCGGTACACGATCGTCACCGGTGTCCCCTACGACCGCGCGCGCACCACGATGGCCGCCTTCCCCATGTGCGACGCGTGCCGCGCGGAGTACGAGGACCCCGCGGACCGCCGCTTCCACGCCGAGCCGATCGCGTGCCCCGACTGCGGCCCCCGCCTGAGCCAGCCCCTCGACATCGCCGTGGACGCCCTCATCGGCGGCCGCATCGTGGCCGTGAAGGGGATCGGCGGCTATCACCTGGCGTGCCTGGCGCACGACGAGGCGGCCGTCGCGCGGCTTCGGGGACGCAAGCGGCGCGAGGAGAAGCCCTTCGCGGTCATGGCGCCCGACGTGGCGGCGGCGGGGGCCCTGGTGGACCTGACCGGTGCGGAGCGGGTGCTGCTCGAGGGCCGCGAGCGACCGATCGTGCTCGCGCGCCGGCGGCCCGGCGCGGCCGTCGCGCCGTCGGTGGCCCCGCGGTCGGCGGACCTCGGCGTGATGCTCCCCTACTCGCCGATCCACCACCTGCTGCTCGGCGATGTCGGCGCACCCCTCGTGATGACGAGCGGTAACCGCTCCGACGAGCCGATCGCACACGAGGACGCGGACGCGGCCCGGCGGCTCGCCGGGATCGCCGACCTGATCGTCGGCCACGACCGCCCCATCGCGACCCGCGTCGACGATTCCGTGGTCCGAGCCGTCCCGGGCCGCGCCCCGCTCGTGATGCGTCGCTCCCGCGGGTGGGCGCCGAGCCCGCTGGCCCTGCCCGTCCCCGCGCCCCGCCACATCCTGGCCTGCGGCGCCGAGCTGAAGAGCACCGCGTGCGTCGCGAAGGACGCCCGGGCGTGGGTCTCCCACCACGTCGGCGACCTCGGCGACTGGGAGACCCTCCGCGCCTACCGCGCGACCGTCGCCCACCTGGAGCGGTTGTTCGCCGTCCGGACCGAGATCGTCGCCCACGACATGCACCCCGACTACCGCTCCACCGCGTACGCGCTGGAGCGCGATGGGGCCGCCCGCGTCGCCGTGCAGCACCACCACGCCCACCTCGCCGCGTGCCTGGCGGAGCACGGCGAGACCGGCCCGGCCGCCGCCGCGATCCTCGATGGCGCCGGGTACGGGACCGACGGGACGATCTGGGGCGGCGAGATCCTCGTCGGAGACATCCGGGGGTTCCGCCGCGCCGCGCACCTGCGCCCGGTGCGCCTGCCGGGCGGCGACGCCGCCGTCCGGGAGCCGTGGCGGATGGCGTGCGCGTGGCTCGCCGAGGCCACAGGGGCGGAGACGCCGGACGTCCCGGTGGCCCTGGACGGCCGGGTCGACGCGGCTGCATGGCGCGCGGTCGCTCGTCTGGCCCGTGCGCCGCGGAGCCCGGTGACGAGCAGCGCCGGCCGGCTGCTGGACGCAGTCGCGGCGCTCTGCGGGCTTCGCGTCCGCGTGACGTACGAGGGCCAGGCGGCGGTCGAGCTGGAGGCGGCCTGCGACCCGTCGGAGCGCGGCGCCTACCCGTGGGACGGCCTCGACCCCCGCCCCGCTGTGGCCGCCGCCGCCGGCGACCTTGCGGCCGGGGTCCCCGTGGGCGTCGTCGCGGCACGGACCCACGCGGGGCTGGCGTGCGCCGTCGCCGGCGCGTGCACCGATGCGGCCGCCGCCGCCGGCGTCGGCCTGGCGGTGCTCTCCGGCGGGGTGTTCCAGAACAGGCTCCTCCTCGGCGACGTGGCGACCAGGCTGGACGCCGCCGGGCTCCGCGTCCTGGTGCCCGAGCGGCTGCCGCCCAACGACGGCGGCATCAGCTATGGCCAAGCGGCCGTCGCCGCGGCCTCCGACGGCGGAGAAACCGGACCCTGACCGTTCCCTGACTGCGAGGTGCTGCCCGACCCCGTGAGCGGCACCCCGATGATCGTCCCGCGGGGGCGCCACCACGCCGGGGCGCCCGCCCCGGCGGCACCCGCTCCTCCCTGACCGCGCCCCGGGCGATGTCGCGCCGCGACATCCCCCGTGATCCACCGCGGCGGTGACCCCGAAGATGGGTGCGTCACCTGCCGGATCCGTGACCCCGATCCCGCGATGAACCCCGAGCCCCCACCCGAGCGCCTCCACCCCCGCGGCCTGCTGACCGGGCGGCTCGTCGAGGCGCGCCTGCGGGTGGTCTACGCGGTGGCCGGCGACCTGGACAACGCGTCCGCCGGCGCCCTCTCCCGCCGGCTGGGGGCGCTCGCCGAGGGCACCGTCGGCGACGTCGTGCTGGACATGTCGGGCGTCGAGTTCATCGACTCGGTGGGGCTGGAGGTGCTCATCCGGATGCACCGCGCGCTGCGCGACGAGGGGCGCCGGCTGGTCCTGCGCGACCCGGCGGAGCCCGTCGCGCGCCTCCTGGAGCTGACCCTCCTCGACCGCACGCTCGCGATCGAGGGCGTCGTCCTGACCCGGGGCGTCACGCACTGATACACAATGCGGCCTCCGCCGTTCCCGGAGGTGCGCGCGGGTGCTGGCCCTCGAGATCGTGGTGTGGCTCGTCGTCGGGATCGCCGGCGGATTCGCCCTGGCGGCATGGGGCCGTGACCCGCGCCTGCGGGCCTCCGAGGAGATCGACCTGGTCTACGTGCTGGTCGCCACGGCCCTGGGCGGCGGGTTCGCCCTGCAGCAGACGTTCCTGGACATGCCGTTCGGGGCGGCCGTGGGGGCGGCGATCGTGCTGGCCGCGTGGGCGCCGCTGATCGCGCTGGCGACGAGCGGCGACCGCTGGCGCCTGGTCCGCGACGCCGCCCGCCTGCCCGGGCGCATCGCCTCGGCCGCGAGCCGCCGCCTCCGCGGCTGATGGCCGCCGCCGTCGTCACCTGCCCAGGGTGCGGCACGCGGAACCGCGTGCGCGCGAACCCGTCCGCCGTGCCCCGGTGCGCGAGGTGCGGGCGGCGCCTGCCCTGGGCGGTCGACGCGGGCGAGGACGACTTCGCCGAGGAGGTCGCCGCCCCCGTCCCGGTGGTGCTCGACCTGTGGGCGCCGTGGTGCGGCCCGTGCCGCATGGTGAGCCCGATCCTCGATCGGCTGGCCGCCGACCACGCCGGCGCGGTCAAGGTGGTGCGCGTGAACGTCGACGAGGCCCCCGGCCTCGCGCAGCGCTTCAGGGCCCTCAGCATCCCCACCATGGTGGTCCTGCGCGACGGGGAGGAGATCGATCGGATCGTCGGCGCGGACCCCCGTCTGGCCGACCGGATCGCCCCTCACATCACCGGCGCGTCGCCCTGACGCCACCGTCCGGGCGGACCCCGTTATCTGACGTTCGCCTGGAGGATTCCGTAGGATCCTGCCGCATGGCCCTCGCGAGCCGGATCCGCAGGGTGGTGCTCGGCTCCTTCGTCGTCGCGGGTGCGGGTCTCGGGACGCTCGTCGCCGCCGGCTTCGGGGCACCGTCCGGCGACCTGCCGGACCTCACGGCGCTGCTGCCCGCGGAGCGCCCGGGAAGCCCGAACGCCCGCTGGGTCGACACCCGTGAGGTGCCGGGACGGACGCTGTACCGCTTCGACACCGTCATCCTCAACCAGGGCCCCGGCGCCCTGGAGGTGTACCGCGACGCCGCCGGTACCACGTTCCAGCGCACGTGGAGCGGCGGTGTGCCCGGCGGCGCCGGCAACTCCAAGACGTTCCCGGCCGGCACGAGCTCCGGCGACCGGCCGATCCCGTTCGGCGGCGCCGGGCAGCAGAACGCGCTGCGGTATTCCGCGGCGGTCGGCCACGAGCACTTCCACTCCCAGCGGATCGCGGCGTACGCGCTGCAGACCCTCGGCGGCGCCCCCGTGGGGGCGGCGGCGAAGACCACGGCCGGGTTCTGCCTGTACGACAGCTGGGGCGACGCCGCGAAGCGGGCGACGTTCTACCCGCCCGACGGCACGTCGTGCGCGCGAGGCGAGGCGAACTACGCGGGCCTCCTCCGGATGGGCATCAGCCCCGGCTGGGGGGACCTGTACGCCTCGCAGGTGTGGGACCAGTGGGTGGACGTCACCGGGGTGACCCCCGGGACCTACCGCCTCGTGGGGGTCGCCGATCCCGACAACCTGTACGAGGAGTCGAACGAGGGGAACAACGCCGCGGCGCCGGCCAAGGTCATCATTCCCGGCGTCATCGCCGCGCGTCGGAAGGCCGCGACGCCGCCGGGCCGGGCCGTCGACATCCCGCTGTCGGGCGACGTCGTGGGCGCGTCGGTCAAGTCGCGCCGCACGAAGGGGTGCAACACCGAGCAGACCTCGTGCATGGCGACCGCGACCGCCGCCCCGGCGTCGTACGCGGTCACGCAGCCGGCGTCGGGGACGGTGGCGCTCACCGGGGCGCGGGCGCGGTACACGCCCCCCCGCGGGTTCCAGGGCACGGCCACCTTCACCTACACGGCCACCGACTCGCGCGGGCTCACCAGCGCGCCGGCGCGGGTGACCGTCCAGGTGGGCCAGGCGGGCGGCGTCACCCGCGCGCGCCCGCGCTCGGTGGGGCTCACCGTCGCGACCCTCCGCACCCGTGGGCCGTTCGTGCGGCTCGCCGCCGCGGGCGTGGTGCGGCCGCCGGCCGGCTCCAACGCGTGCGCCGGCAAGGTCCGCGTCCGCATCGTGGCCGGGCGGACGGTGGTCCGCACGGTCACCGCGAAGGTGCGGCGCCACAACGGCGTCTGCCGCTACCGGGTGGTGCTCGCCGTCCCGAGGTCGAAGATCGGCGGCTCCCCGACGCTGAAGGTCACGGCCCGCTACCTCGGCAGCGCGCAGCTGCTCCCGCGGAGGGCACCGGTCCGGACGGTCCGCATCGGCTGACGCCGGCGCTCATCGCGCCCCCGCGACCCAGCGGCGATGGGCGTCGGGGTCGACGTTGCCGCCGCACACGATGGTGACCACGCGCCGGCCGGCGAACCGGTCACGGTCCTCCAGGATCGCCGCCATGCCGAGCGCCGCCGACGGCTCGACGACGAGGCCGGCGTGGTCGAGGAGCATCCGCATGCCGTCGATGATCGACGCCTCCCGGACGAGGACGGCGTCGTCGGCGACGCGGAGCAGGTCGTCCAGCACCGCCGGGATCGGACGCCGGCCGGCGACGCCGTCGGCGATGGTGTCGGTCGCGTCGGTGGTGACGACGCGCCGTTCCCGCCACGAGAGCGTCATCGCCGGCGCGCCCAGCGGCTGGACGCAGATCACCTCCACCGCGGGCGCCCAGGTCTTCACGACCGCGCCCACGCCCGTGGCCAGCGCGCCGCCGCCGAGGGCGATCAGGACGGCGTCGAACGGATGGGCGGCCTCCACGAGCTCCAGGCCGATGGTCGCCGCGCCCTCGCAGGTCTCGATGTCGAGGCTGTCCTCGACCAGCCGGATGCCGTCGCGCCGCGCCAAGGCCGCCGCCCGCTCGCGGGCCGTGTCGAAGTCGCCGTCCACCAGCTCCAGGCGGGCCCCGAGCGCGCGGATGCGGTCGAGCTTCGCCGCCGGGGCGGCGCGGGACGCCACGACGGTCACGTCGAGCCCCCGGGCGCGACCGGACCACGCCAGGGCCACGCCGAGGTTGCCTGCGCTCGCGCACACCGCGGCCCCGCCGCCTCCGTCGGCGAGCATGCTCGCGACGAGCTCGGTGCCGCGGCCCTTGAAGCTGCCGACAGGGTTCGCGGTCTCGAGCTTGAGGCTCACGACGCAGCCGAGGCCGGGCTCCAGGGCCGCGCACGGGAGCAGCGGGGTGTCGAGAAAGACCGGGTCGATCACCCGGCGGGCCGCCCGGATCCGGGCGGCGTCGAGGCGCGTTCCCCGCACGACGTCGGAGCGTAGCGAGGGGGGCCCGACCGGTCAGGCGTCGCGACCCCCGGCGTCGCGCCGGGCGTCGCGAGGGCGTTCAGCGCTGCTCGACGCTCACGACCTGGAACTGCGCGTCCACGTAGACCGTGACCTCGGAGCCGTCGGCCTTGGTCATGTGCGCCTCGTACTTCGCGTTGCCATCGGCATCGGTCTCGACCCGCTCGATCGTGCCGCCGGGGACCTTCGCCTGCGCCGCGGCCGTGACTTTCGCGAGGGCGTCGCCGGTGAGCGCCGTCTCGTCGCCACGGGAGCCAGGGTGTCGGCCGTTGCCGTCGCGACGGCCACCGTGCCCGCCCGTCTCGACGCTGACCGCGTTGAACTGGGCGTCCACGTAGACACTGACCTCGGTCCCGTCGGCCTTGGTCATGTGCGCCTCGTACTTCGCGTTGCCGTCGCTGTCGGTCTCGACGCGATCGACGGTCGCGCCCGGCGCCTTCGCCTTCGCGGCGGCGGTCACCTTCGCGAGGGCGTCGCCGGTGAGGGGCGTCTCGTCGGCGTGCCGCCCGTCGTGGTCGCCCGCCTGGGTCTGGGAGGTCGTCGTGCCCCCGCTGTTCGCCGCGGTGGCGATCCCGTACCCACCGGCGGTCAGGCCGACGCACAGCGCTGCGACGGCCGCTCCACGCCGCAGTCGTCCGGATCGAGTGGTCTCAGGCACGGTGCTCCCCCGTCGTGGTTCGTCGGTCAGTGCGAGGCCCGAGCATCGGAGACGCCTGTAAGAAACCGGTGAGAACGCGCGTCCGATCGCACCGAAGTTCCGGCCGTGGCGGGGAGGTGGAGCCCCCCGCTTCCCGCTCGGGGACCGGTCTCCAGGCATTCTTCGGAGACTCTTCGGCCAGTGCCTCCCACGACGGCTCGCCCCGTGCTTCACGACGCGAAGCCCTGGCCACGCGCACCGAACGTGAAGGCCCGCACCTGCGGGCCTCCCTGATGGCGGGACCCAGATTCGAACTGGGGACACCACGATTTTCAGTCGTGTGCTCTACCAACTGAGCTATCCCGCCGGGCCCTGTCGGGCGGCCTGGGAACGGTAGCGGACTATCATCGCGAGGGTGGCGAGCCGCGGACACGTGCTGGTCGTCGATGACGAGCGGGCCATCCGGCGCCTGCTCCGCATGTACCTGACCGACGCCGGGTTCACCGTCGCGGAGTCGGCGACGGGCGAGGAGGCCATCGACCAGGTCCGCCGCGGCGGCATCGACATCGTGCTGCTCGACCTGATGCTGCCCGGGATGGACGGCTACGAGGTGTGCCGGCGGCTGCGGGAGACGACCTCGACGCCCGTGATCATGCTGACCGCGCGCGGCGAGGAGGCGAACCGCATCACCGGGCTCGAGCTCGGCGCGGACGACTACGTCACCAAGCCGTTCTCGCCCGTCGAGGTCGTCGCCCGCGTGAAGGCCGTGATGCGCCGCGTCAGCGCGCCGCCCGACCCGAACCGGGTGCTCCGGGCCGGGCCCGCGCAGCTGGAGCCGTCGTCGCGGCGGGTGATGCTCGACGGGAAGGAGGTGGAGCTCACGCGCCTCGAGTTCGACCTGCTCGCCGAGCTCGCCGCCCACCCCCGCGTCGTCTACACCCGCGAGCGGCTCCTGGAGAAGGTGTGGGGCTACCAGTCGGCCGTCGGCGGCAAGACGGTGGACGTCCACGTCGCGAACCTGCGCCGCAAGCTCGGCGACGACATCGGCATCGTCGCCGTGCGGGGGGTGGGCTACCGGCTGGAGCCGGCCCCGGCGTGAGCTGGCGGGAGCGCCTCGGGCGGCTGCAGCCGCGCTCCATCCAGGCGCGCGTGGCGGTCGCGATCGCCGTGGCGCTGATCGTGGTGTTCGTCGTCGTCCAGCTCGTGCTGGTCGCGTTCGTCCAGGGGCGCTCCCGCGACGAGCTGGAGGCCGCCCTCCACCAGCAGGCCACCTCCATCGCCCGCGCGCTCGACGGCCAGCCCAACGTCGCCGCCGGCGCCCGCGACGCCCAGCGCTACATCGGCGCCGCCACCCGCATGGTGGTGTCCGTCGACGGCGAGGTCGTCCACTGGAACGTTCCGGTCGACCGCCTCGAGGCCTCCGCCACCGGGTCGAGCGGCGACGTGACCGTCCTGCTGGAGCGCCGCGACCCCGACGCCGGCCTGTTCACCGACTGGCAGTTCGTGGCGCTCATCGCCCTCGGCATCGTCGGCACCGGGGCCCTCATCTGGTACCTGGCCAGCAGCGTCGGCGCCCGGCTCCGGAGCGGGGTGGACGCCCTGGCCGACACGGCCCAGGCCGTCGCGGAGGGGCGCCTCGACGTGCGGGCGCCCGAGCCGGACGACGAGCTCGGCCGCCTCGGTCGCGCGTTCAACCGCATGACCGAGCGCCTCGAGCAGGCCGACGCGCGCCAGCGCGAGTTCCTGGCCGATGTCGCGCACGAGCTGCGCACCCCCGTCACCTCCATCGAGGGCTTCGCCCAGGCGCTCGACGACGGCACCGCCCGTACCGACGAGGACCGCCGCGAGGCCGCGGAGTTCATCCGCGCCGAGGCCGCCCGGCTCCGCGAGCTGGTGCACGACCTCCAGCAGCTCACGTACCTGGACCTGGAGCCGGACGTGCGGCGCGAGCACCTCGACCTGGGGGACGCGGCCCGCCGGGCCGCCGCGCGGCTCGCGCTCGACGCGCACGTGAAGGGGGTGGAGCTCACCGCGTCCGGCGACGCCGCCGCGGTCGGCGACCCCGAGCACGTGGACACCATCCTCACCAACCTCGTCTCCAACGCCGTGCGCGCGACGCCGGCGGGCGGGTCGGTCACGCTCACCGCCGTCACCGGGCGGGGCGAGGCGGGGGGCGCCGTCCGCGACACCGGCAGCGGCATCGCGGCGGAGCACCTGCCGTACATCTTCGACCGCCTCTACCGCGTCCAGGCGGGCCGCGACCGCGCCGCCGGCGGGTCGGGGCTGGGCCTGTCGATCGTCCGCCGCCTCGCGACCCTCCTCGGGGGCCGCGTGGCGGTGGAGAGCACCGTCGGCGAGGGGTCGACGTTCACCCTCTGGCTCCCCGCGAGCGTCGTCGCGTCGCCGCCCGCGTCACGGGTAGGCTCGGAGCCCATGTGACCGACGAGGGGGTGCCCGTGAGCCAGCGCAGGTTCCTGCTGTCCGAGGACGCGATCCCGGACCGGTGGTACAACGTCGCCGCCGACCTGCCCTCCCTGCCGCCGCCGCCGCTCCACCCCGGCACCGGGCAGCCCGTGGGGCCCGACGATCTGGCGCCGCTGTTCCCGATGGCGCTGATCCTCCAGGAGGTCAGCGGCGAGCGCTGGATCCCGATCCCGGACCCGGTGCGCGAGGTCTACTCGATGTGGCGCCCGACGCCCCTCTACCGGGCGCTCGGCCTGGAGCGCGAGCTCGGCACCCCCTGCCGGATCTTCTACAAGTACGAGGGCGTCAGCCCCGCCGGCAGCCACAAGCCGAACACGTCGGTCCCGCAGGCGTTCTACAACCGCGAGGAGGGCGTCGCGCGCCTCGCCACCGAGACCGGCGCGGGCCAGTGGGGCTCCGCCCTCGCGTACGCCTGCGAGCTCTTCGGCCTCGAGTGCAAGGTCTACATGGTCCGCGCGTCATACGACCAGAAGCCCTACCGCCGCTCCATGATCCGCACGTGGGGCGCGGAGGTGGTGGCGAGCCCGTCGCCCGACACGAATGCCGGCCGCGGGATCCTGGAGGCCACCCCCGACAGCACCGGCAGCCTCGGCATCGCGATCTCGGAGGCGGTGGAGGACGCGGCCACCCGCGATGACACCAAGTACGCGCTCGGCAGCGTCCTGAACCACGTCCTGCTGCACCAGACGGTGGTGGGGCAGGAGGCCCGCGAGCAGCTGGCGATGGCGGGGGCGGAGCCGGACGTGGTGATCGGCTGCGTCGGCGGCGGGTCCAACTTCGCGGGGCTCGCGTTCCCGTTCCTGGCCGAGAAGGCCGCGGGCCGCGACATCCGCATCGTCGCGGCCGAGCCCGCCGCGTGCCCCACCCTCACGCGCGGCCACTACGGCTACGACTTCGGGGACACGGCGAAGATGGCGCCGCTCCTCCCGATGCACACGCTCGGCCACGACTTCGTGCCCGCCGCGATCCACTCCGGGGGCCTGCGGTACCACGGCATGGCGCCGCTCGTCTCCCACCTCGTGCACACCGGACTGGTGGAGCCCCGGGCCTACAACCAGGGCGAGTGCTTCGCCGAGGCGGTCCGCTTCGCCCGGTCGGAGGGGATCATCCCGGCACCCGAGCCGTCGCACGCGATCCGCGCGGTGGTGGAGGAGGTCGAGCGGGCCCGCGAGGAGGGCGTGGAGCGCACGATCCTCTTCAACCTCTGCGGCCACGGGAACTTCGACATGGCCGCGTACGACGCGTACCTGGCGGGCGACCTGGTCGACCACGAGCTGCCGCAGGAGGAGCTCGACCGCGCCGCCGCCGGCCTGGAGGGGCTGCCCGCGATCCCGGGTTGAGCGTCCGTCCCGGGCCGGCGGGTGCCGGCCCGGGCGCGCTCACTGCCAGTGGAGCGTGATGGCGCCGCGTTGGGCGTTGTAGCCGTCGA
>BFBZ01000015.1_pt49 | contig 81966 bp, 75 predicted proteins | sample 1888401 | NCBI WGS metagenome assembly BFBZ01 (sample SAMD00112614, study PRJDB3348) | symbiont metagenome | host: Chara braunii
CTSTCCCGGCKGCCAGGGKRCAGSCCGKMTCAATGCSCGCCGTCATGCATTCACGCRGCTGCCTTAAAACTGCGCTACSMAATACCKGTGACGACCTCTCCCCGGAACGCCGATTCGGGCGATGGCTGATCGCGTTGGTTGGCCATRCCCAGGGAAGCGYGTCCCCTATCGTCCTTGATTTCTKCGTACGGACACGACGTGAATCACAGCAAGATCAGYTACTACGCCGAGCTTTTCCTCTACCCGATCGTCGTCGCCGCGCTTCTGCTGTTCGATCTCGCGAGCAACGGSKTCGCCCTGCASCMGCGYTGGCTGCTGGCSGCRSYCGGCGGGRCSMTGCTGTGGACGCTCGCCGAATATCTGGTGCACCGGTTCCTGTATCATGAGGTTGCCATCCTCAAGCRACTCCACGGACTGCACCACGCGCGCCCCAGCGATCTCATCGGCGCGCCGATCTGGGTGAGTGTCGTCATCTTCTTRTCATTCTTCGTGCTCGTCGCGAGCCTCGCCGACCTGCAGACCGCAAGCGGAACGACGAGCGGTCTGCTGACTGGTTACGTCTTGTATCTRTTGGTCCACGATGCCGTGCATCACTGGCCATTGGCCGGACAGTCGCTGCTGCAGTCCTGGCTGCGCAGCTGCCGRCTCCGCCATGTCCGACACCATCGCGGCCCGCCCGGCAATTTCGGCGTCGTCACGGGTGTCTGGGACCATGTCTTTGGCACRGCGCTCGCGCCGGGACGAACGAGGAACGCCTGAGGCCCGCAAGCYGCGTCTCGGGGAGACGTRCAGCTCACCGACGGCGTGWCGCAAAGACGGATTCGACTGCGATCGAAGACCTGTCAACGCGGASAAGGAAGCCGCTTCTCGAAACAGACGGCTTCAGGCCGGCCGGCATATTTGCCGAAATTGGGAATCAGGCGATAGCCGTACCGTTCATAGAATGCGACGGCACGCGCATTGATGCGCCGCGTCTCTAGCCAGATTGCGTCATAGCCGAAGCCGGCTGCTACCGCTTCGAGATGCGCCAGGATCGCTGCACCGACGCCGCGCGTGCCCGCGCGCGCGTACATCCGTTTCACTTCGGCAATGTTCGCYTCCAGCGGCCGCAGCCCGCCACAACCGATGGCCTGCCCCTCTCCATCGCGCGCAACGACAAAGCACGCCTTCGGGCCGCGGACGTCACCCGGATCGAACGACGASCGGCCGCTGTCACCGGTGATGCGCGCGAGCGTCGCAGACAGCTCAGCTATCAGCATTTCTGCCGCGGCTGAAGCCGGGTCTTCCAAAGTAATCTCGAGCATGTAAGCGCGGCTCATTCCATGGTTGGGCCCTGAAGATGTCCTTGGCTATCCGCGAGCCGCGCCGCTCCCGTAGATGCGACCGCAGCAATGCCGGATTTTGCATCGTGCTGGCGGATTCTCCTACAGAATTGATCAAGCGATGGCCCATCTCGCGCGCGTCTCGCTGGCATCCCGCGCTGTTCTCGGCTAGCTGCGGGGGCACGAACAGAAGGCGCTGCCTCATCGGCAGCACGTCCTATCACGCCGAAGCGCGGAGCGATTTCACAACGACGAATTCGCGGCATTCGGTGACCGCAACCTGGTTCATCGTCTCGAAGGACACCGCCATGCCATGGACGAACACGAAGCTGGAATTTGGCGCCCTGGCCAAGTTCTTCCACTGGAGCAGCGCGGCCGCCTTCATCRTCGCCTATGCCGTCGTGTACTACGTGATCTGGTTCATGGATGACATGGCGCCTGAGGCGCTGCCGGTGCTCAACRTTCACTGGGTGCTGGGGATCATCGTGGGKTTCCTGGTTCTGCCTCGGCTGCTCTGGCGSTTCRCCAATGTGCAGCCTGACCCGCCGCATGGCTCCAGGGTCGAGCACGTGCTTGCCCACGTCGCACATGGGGGACTGTACGCCCTGCTCATCGTCATGCCGCTGACCGGCTATATCGGGACCGACGCTGCGACTGATTTCGGATTGTTCAAGGTGCCGAGTTTCCGTGAGACGGCCGTGTTCGGCTGGATCGAGAGCGGCCTTGGAATCGACTGGGACAGGTTCGAGCCACCGGTCGATGCGATCCACCATTTCGTCGGCAAATGGATCGCGTGGACGGTCGTCGCCCTGCACGTCGCYGCCGCGCTGTTTCATCACCTGGTGCGGCGGGACAACGTCCTGACCCGGATGCTGCCCGGCCGTTCGGCTGCATGAGCTTGTAAAACGCAGCGCCTGTGAGCGCGGCGCACGGCTGACTGTCCCTCTCAGCGGCTGATCTGGGCCGGCCCGCTTGGCAAGCGCAGCAGGCTCAGCCGAGTCGGCGACGGGCGCGGCAGCGGCCTTGCATTGGCGGGCGCGGCCTGCTGCACCGTCGGCTTGTGCGCCCGCAGCTTCGGCCAGCGCACCACGTCGAGCCGGACGTTCGCCAGCCCGGAGTCGACCATGTCCAGCGCCGCAGCGGCGGCATAGGACAGGTCCACCACGCGGCCATCGACATAGGGACCGCGGTCATTGATGCGCACCGTCACAGCGCGGCCGGTGTCGAGCCGCGTCACGCGCAGGCGCGTCCCGAACGGCAGGCTGCGATGCGCGGCGGTCATGGCGGTGGTGTCGAATACCTCGCCATTCGCGGTCGGCTGCGGCGCGGTGTAGTAGCTGGCGAGACCRCGCAGCGCATGACGCGGACGCCGCGGCGCAGTGCTCGCAGACGGCGGAGCGGCCGTCTGCGCGGCAGGGTTCGCCGGCGGTGTCGACGAGACCGGCGCAGGCTGCGTGAGGGCCGTCTGCTCKGCCGCACCGCCCTTGTCGGGGCCAGCGCCAATCTCCGGCGACCGCGCACAGCCGGCGAGCAAGGCCGCCGACAGCGCGACGGCGAGCCAACGGACCCGCACGGCTCGGCCCGATGCATCGCACAGATGCGAGAGCGGCGCGCCAGCCCCGGTCGCAACGCCCGATGCACGTCCGCGACGGCTCGGCGGCATGTCCCCTCCTCCCGCACCCCAGCGGGGGGAAGTCGACCGGGCAAAATCGGCCGCGTGGCGACCAAACCGTGGCGGCGACGGTTCAAGTCGATGGTGCTGCGGCGATGCGAGACCTATCGCATCGCSCGACGCGGCCACCTGCTGCTGGCCCGTTGCAGCCTTGCATTGACGCCGCCGGATGCGGCGAACGGGGCCCCGGCCGCACCTGCCGGAGCCGCGCTCCGAGCCTCATTCCAGCTCGATCGCCTGGTAGGTACCGGTCTCGTCGAGCGCTGTGCCCCAGATCTTGTGCGAGGCCTGGTGCTCGGCGCGTCCGAACGAGAGCGTGCTGCCGAGGCCGAGATCGATGCTCTTCATCGATTCCAGCGTATCGACCAGTCGCTCGGTGTCGAGCGGCGTCGTCTGTTTCAGCGCCTGAATCAGGATGCTCGCCGAGATGAAGCCCTCCAGTGAGGTGTAGTCCGGCGCTTCGCCGGGGAAGTACTTGTCCAGCGCATTCTTGTAGTCGAGCACGAGGCTCGAATAGCCGGCCACCGAGGGGACCCCCTGCGTGACGATCACGCCATTGGTGTATTTCGTGCCGAGCAGCTTCAGCTCGGCGGCGAGAGACGAAGAGCCGACAGCCGAGATGTTGGCGTAGATCAGTCCCGGAGCCGCCTCGTGGGTCTTCTCGATGAATTTCGCCGCGGCTCGGTCGGTCGCGATCATGATCACGGCCTTGATCGGCGGCTTGGTCTGCGCCTTCAGCTTGCCGACGGCGTCGTCGACCTCCAGCGTGCCGCGCGGGAAGCCGTAGCGGATGATCGGATCGGTGATGCCGAGCGCGCGGAACGCCTTGGCGACACCGTTGGCGCCATCGTCGCCATAGGCATCGTTCTGCGCGAAGACTGCGATCTGTTTCGCCGGGATGCGTTTGACCTTCATCAGATAGTGCACGATCGCGGCGGTCTCTTCGSCATAGCTCGCACGATAGTTGAAGACGTAGCGGTCGGGCGGGTCGCGGCGAACYACGGCCGAGCCGCTATAGGGCGCAAAGAACAGCGCGCGGCGCTCCAGCGCATAGGGGATCGCCACCGCATTGTTGGCGGTGCCCATATTGCCGATGAAGCCGAACACCTTATCCTTCTCGTAGAGCTGCGTCATGGCGGCGAGCGTGCGGGTGGGATCATAGGCGTCATCGGCCGCGATCAGTCTCAGCTTGCGGCCGTTGATCCCGCCGGCGTCGTTGACGCGGTTGAACGCGGTCTCGATGCCGAGCTTCATCTGACGCGCGGAYTCCTTGCGCACGCCYGAGAAGGGAATCACGGTGCCGAAACGGATTTCGGTGTCGCTGACGCCGTGCGGAAGCGGCGGCGGAAGGTTGGCGGTGGGCTGCGTCGCCGCCGCTGCGCTTGACGGCGCCAGCGTAAGGGACATCGTCGGAGCGGCCGAYGGCTGCTGGCTGAGCGAGCGCTCGAGCTCGGACAATTGGCGTTCTGCCGTCTGACAGTTSACCTGCGCGGATGCGATCCGGCCGCGCCCCTCGGCGATGGAGCTGTTGAAGCTGCGGATGAGCAGATCGCGCTCGGTGGTYGTCGACGCGGCCTGACGGATGACCTCGCCGAACTGATCGATGATGGTCTGGACGCGTCCCTGGGCAATGGCCGGACARGTCGCGGCCTGRCCGATGACAGGGCCGACCCGCGAAGCGAGATCGCGAACGACATCGGGAGACACGGCCGCGAGCGCGGGGGCCGCAGGGAGAAGGAAGCAAGTTCCGAGCAGGAGCACAGACCAGCGAACGGTCATTCTGGGTTATCCGTTTTCTTCTGATGGGGTGGCTATGTTCACCGCACCATTCAGACGAGCACTGGATTAAAGGCGGGTTGCATGACACCGCACCGTTCGACCGAACGGTATTGCTCTTATTTGAAATGAGTACAGCCGGGCGCCTCGCGAGCTGCGCTTCGCGAACCGAGGGACTGACAGGCCAGACCGTCGATTGACGCTGGAGATCAACACCTTCCTGCATTGCACAACAGGCCGCCGCGCGGATCGATCGTGGTGAGGCGCGCTGATCCGGCGGCGCCGGGCCCAGCTCCGGCGGTCGAGATGATGTCGCTGGCAGCCTTAACCGACGCTGACGCGAGAGGATCGAATGCAGAAGGGTGCGTTGAGAGCCGGCTCACCCTGCGGGGGCCCGACGACGCGCCGACCCCGCGCCATCTGGCGACGCAACGGCGCGCATGAGGAAACGGACGCATCCCGGATGAGCGAAACGATGTCCGAACTATGTCGTTCGGTCAGCCGGGCCTGGAGGCTTGCGGTGCTGGCACGCCAACTCGCCATTTATCCAATTTGCCGAGCGCCCCCCATGCAGTCAGGCCCAGCATGATGGGCTGGAGGTAGGGAACGGCGACGCCGAGCGTGGAAAGAATGCTCATGAGGCCGCCCGCCGCTCCGGGCGCCCCGCCTGCCGAYGGCGCGGCGGCACCCAGCAGGGCGGTCAGCACGCTGCCGATGATGCCGATCGCGCTCTTCCTCCCGTCGAGCAGATTTCCAAGCGTCGTCCCCAGCGCGGCATTGACCGGTGTCAGGGRCGCTGGAGCTGTGGTGCCCGGAGCGACCGGAGGAACCACGATGCCGAGCTGCCGCAGCACCTCGACCACCTGGCTCATGCGAGACAGCGCGTCAGCTTGAGCAGCCTGCCCGGACGCTGCGCCCGGCAGGTTCGGCTTTTGGCCGAAGAGCTCAAGGAGCTCCTCTATTTTCGCGACGATTTCGGTCAGGTTCGGCTGGGTCTGCGACTGAACGGGCACGGTTGTTGCTCCAGTTGCGACGACGATGGGTTCGGCCGAGAGCGAGGCAACGAAGCGTCGCATGTCATTGAGGCGGTTGAGCCAGCCCGCGCCGAAGACTGGAAATTCACGCAGYGATCGAAAATACGCATCTTCGATGTCGAGAAACGCCTTRCACAGGCGCTGCGTGTCAACCGATCCGACCGCGCGGATCGTATCRGGGCCGATGATGCGATCGACGGCCACCTGAGCGCCGCAGCGTATCAGCGAATTCTGCAGGAATTCGGCGGAGCGGCCCGGCCCATGCAGCACTGCGGCATTGTACACCGGCGCCGCAACCTGCAGCGGCAGATCATCGCCACGGACGATATCGTAGTAGCGCGCCTTGAAGATGCGGCGCGCCTCGTCGATGCTGAGCTGTTTGACGTCCTCCGCGGTCAGAGCATCGTTGTGTCGCCAGGCCCGCAAGGTCTCGAGCGTGATTCCCATATTGGTGGGGCCGCCGCGGTCGGCGGGATGGTTGGTGTATCCGCCTTCCCACTTCTCGATGAAGGGTTGGATGCGGGAGAAGTGGCCAGGCGCCGTGGATGCCATCGCAGCGCTGGCAGGGCGATCGATATCGGACAATGTCATCATCTCCGCAACGGCCCCCGCTGCAAGAGGAGGGCGCGACACCGACGGCGGTGCCGGAGGCGGGACTGGCGAGCCCGACCATCCGGCAATGGCTGACTCAAGATTCTCGGCCCAGCTGGCGTCACCCCCGGGAGGGAAATGTCCAGCGTGAAGATCACCGATCCGGAGGCCGGCCATTTGCAGGTGCGGCGTCTCCCAGCTCAGCGGCTCCATGTTCTGCGCACGGCCGACCTCATGAAGCCGCTTCCAAGCGGCAGCGCTGGGACCGCTGTCGCTCCAATCCCACTGGCCATTGATCTTGAGGACAAAGTCGACCGCAAGACCATACTGATGATACGACATCCAAGGCTGGGCTTTGGTGACGATGTTGCCGGGTCTCGTGCGGCCCTGGGCGTAGAGATAGGCTTGGCGATGGGGCGACCGGAACGCCTCGAAGATCTCAAACGGATGGCCTTCGCTGTGGAGCTGACGCTGGATCGTCTGCACGCTCTGGCGAATAGCGGGGTGCAGAAACGCGAGATCAACCGATCGTCGGTCTTCACCAGCCATGAAGCCCCCCCAACACTGAGGCCGGTCGACAAGGCTCTGCAAGCCAGAGCACGCGCCACCGTTGTATAGTTTAGCTAATCATATTTATACGGGACGCGCTCCTTGACAAGTGATGTGTTTCACAAATACGCTTTCCCTCGCGGTTTTGTTTGCTGTGATCGTCAGCATTGACGCCGGTCGTACCCGGCACGGCATGGTCCAGCTGAGCGATGAACTCTAGTGCTTGGGCCAATGTTTTGGTCGCGATGGTTTGGTCGCGATGTTTTGGTCACCAGCGCCGGAGGCGTGACGGCCGTAACTGTCGCGCCTTGTTGATATTGATCTGACAGGACAACGACATCGATCGCGAATGGGCTGACGCGCGATCGACTCGCGGCCAAGCATTGGCCTCACTCAGAGAATGGGCTTCGCTCGATTGYAGCGATCAGCTCTTCGATCTTTTCCAGGTGCACGGCGTGCCGAACAACGAGCTGAACCTCCCTGCGCATCGGTCCTTCGGGAGTGGGCCCTATGAGTACACTCGTCGAAATCGACCCGGACGAATATGATCCTGCGGCATTTGAAGGCTTCAGTGCAACGGCAGCTGGCTTCAAGGTCGCCAATGCGCGGGCGCTGATGTGGTTTTGCCAGCTTGCCTATGAGACGCATCGGATCGCGACCGTCCAAGCCGTATACCCGTTATGGGGCTTCAGATCCGTGGTCCCCTTCATCRCGCGCAAGTCCAGCCTGAACGGCAGTTTTGAAACCTGCGGGCTGATCGGTGAGCGGGACGACGCGGTGATCCTGGCCTTTGCCGGAACTGATCCAGGCATCTGGCAGAATCTCGCGACGGATCTCACCCTCTTGCCGCGCGCCGGTTCGGACATCCACGAGGGTTTCCGGCGTGCCGCGGCGGCCGCGCAGTCCGAGATCGAAGCGGCCATCCAGCTGGCCCAGCAGACGCGTAAAGCGTTCTTCATCGCAGGTCATAGCCTTGGTGCCGCACTCGCGGCGCTCGCTGCCACAACAGCCCTGGCCAAGAASTCGCCGCCCACCGCCATATATGCATTCGGCATGCCCCGCGTCGGCGGAGAACAATTTCGCGCGGCCTATGATCCGAGTCTTGGGGCGTTGACCTATCGGTTGGTTTACGGRCTTGATCTCGTCGCGCGAGTGCCGCCGTCGCTCGCCGGATTTCGCCATTTGGGGCGAGCCCTCCTATGTGACGCGGGAGCGAAATTCGACGAGGCGCAGCCATTGACGCCGATCGGGACCGACGATCCTCAGTTCAGCCAACAACTCGCCAAGATGATCGAGCGAGGATTCGGGAATCTTTTATCGGGTCATCTTCTGTCGCCAGCCGGACCAGGTACATTTGGGTCCTTGTTCAGGTTCATTCCGCCTGAAATCAGGGATCACCTGCAGGACTCGTATTGGAAGGCGCTATCACCCTGAGCGCGGGCTGCATCGCGGATGCGCTGGCCCGTGAAATTGCCGCCCCGTGGGCCAGCAGCGCAGCCAGTGTTCATCCAGACCAGCCTGATAGCAGGRCAGCACGCGAACCGGCTTGCCGAGGCGCGCCGCCTGCTCGCGCGCCTTCAGCAGCGCCTTCGACAACGCCACCAGATCTCCGCCATCGATCCGATAGCGGCCCAGCTTCTGCGTTCCGGGCAGCATGATGCCSAGCGGTCACTTCCGTTCATTGGCCGTGAACCGCGGCACACTCGTCGCGGGCGCGTGCGTCAGTATCATCAATGCGCTCGGTTGATCCTCTGGGCGAGTGGGCGGTCGCACGCCCGACTTGCCCCTGCCCCTCCGCCGCCCATAGGATCTGCGACCGCWGCCGAMCTAYTTGTTCGGCAGGTTGGTCCTGATGTGCAGCTCGCGGAGCTGCTTGGTGGTCGCTTCCGACGGCGCGCCCATCAGGAGGTCCATGGCCTGCTGGTTCATCGGGAACAGCGAGATCTCGCGCAGGTTGGTGGTGCCACAGAGCAGCATCACGATGCGGTCRACGCCGGCGGCCATGCCGCCATGCGGCGGCGCGCCGTATTGGAAGGCGCGGTACATGCCGCCGAAGCGGTCGACCACTTCCTGCTCGCCATAGCCCGCGATCTCGAACGCCTTCACCATCGCTTCCGGCTTGTGGTTGCGGATGCCGCCGGAGGCGATCTCATAGCCGTTGCAGGCRATGTCGTACTGGAACGCCTTGATGGYCAGCGGGTCCTTGGTCTGCAGGGCCTCGAGGCCGCCCTGCGGCATCGAGAACGGGTTGTGCGAGAAGTCGACCTTCTTGTCGTCCTCATTGTACTCRTACATCGGGAAGTCGACRATCCAGGCCAGAGCAAACCGGTCCTTGTCGATCAGGTTCAATTCCTCGCCGACCTTGGTGCGGGCGAGGCCTGCGAACTTCCAGAATTTCTCGGGATCACCGGCGACGAAGAAGGCGGCATCGCCCACTCCTAGTCCGAGTTGCTTTGCAATTTCCCCAGAGCGTTCATGCCCAATGTTCTTTGCGAGGGGTCCAGCCGCAGATTCTTCAATTAGCCGTTTGGCCTCGATGACCTTGCCTTGATCGAGCAAATTCTTGACAGCAGCCGCAAGGGTCTTGTCCTCATCCAGTGACAAATTGAGCGTGCCCTCGGAGGGATCCCGCCAAAATATGTAGCCGAGGCCCGGCTGGCCTTCTCCTTGAGCCCATGAGTTCATGCGGTCGCAGAACGCACGGCTGCCGCCGCCCGGAGCCGGGATCGCCCAGACCTGGTTCTTCGTGTCCTCGAGCATGCGCGCGAACACCTTGAAGCCGGAGCCGCGGAAGTGCTCGGAGACGTCCTGCATCTCGATCGGGTTGCGSAGGTCCGGCTTGTCGGTGCCGTATTTGCGCAGCGCCTCGGCGAACGGGATGCGCGGCCAGCCCTTGGTCACCGGCTTGCCCTTGGCGAAATCCTCGAACACGCCGGTGATCACCGGCTCCATCGCCGCGAACACGTCCTCCTGCTCGACGAAGCTCATCTCGACGTCGAGCTGGTAGAATTCGCCCGGCAGGCGGTCGGCGCGCGGGTCCTCGTCGCGGAAGCAGGGCGCGATCTGGAAGTAGCGGTCGAAGCCCGACATCATCAGCAGCTGCTTGTACTGCTGCGGCGCCTGCGGCAGGGCGTAGAACTTGCCGGGATGCAGGCGGCTCGGCACCAGGAAGTCTCGCGCGCCCTCAGGCGAGGACGCGGTCAGGATCGGCGTCTGGAATTCGAAGAAGCCCTGCTCCTTCATGCGCCGGCGCATCGAATCGATGATCGCGCCGCGGGTCATGATGTTCTGGTGCAGCTTCTCGCGGCGCAAATCGAGGAAGCGGTATTTCAGCCGGATGTCCTCGGGATACTCCTGCTCGCCGAACACCGGCAGCGGCAGCTCGGCGGCGGGGCCCAGCACCTCGATGTCGGCGACGTARAGCTCGACCTGGCCGGTCGGCAGCTCGGCATTGTCGGTGCCCTCGGGGCGGCGGCGGACCTTGCCCTCCATGCGCACGACCCATTCCGAGCGCAGCTTCTCGGCGAGGCCGAACGCCTTGGAATCGGGATCGACGACGCATTGGGTGATGCCGTAATGGTCGCGCAGGTCGACGAACAGCACGCCACCATGGTCGCGGATGCGATGGCACCAGCCGGACAGCCGGACCGTCTCTCCGATGTTGCTGTCGCGGAGCGCGCCGCAGGTATGGGTCCGGTAGCGATGCATGGTCGTCCTGAATATCGTCGTGAGGAGAAGGAATCGGGGCTGCCGCAAAGGCGCATTCCGAATGCGCGCTGGGTTTAGCCGAGCCGCCCCGGCGCGGCAACCGAATGAAGCGCCCGTTTTCGGGCCAAGGGCCGGGAAAACGCCGCCGGGGCGTGCAACCCGGTGCATTGCCGCCGGATTGAGCTGACGCAGGATCGCTCATCTGACGGCCGTTTGGGCTCGAAAAGCCGTCCTGCCGCGCCTATCTTGGAGCCATGACCGTGCATTTCCCCTTCCAGAACTCCTACGCCGCGCTGCCGGACAATTTCTTTGCCCGGGTGGCGCCGACCCCTGTCGCCGCCCCCCGGCTGATCAAGCTGAACCGGCCTCTGGCCGCGGAGCTCGGGCTGAACCCGGCCGAGTTGGAGACGGCGGAGGGAGCCGAGATCCTGGCCGGCAAGACCGTGCCTGAGGGCGCCGAGCCGATCGCGATGGCCTATGCCGGCCACCAGTTCGGCCATTTCGTGCCGCAGCTCGGCGACGGCCGGGCGGTCCTGCTCGGCGAGGTCGTCGACAAGAACGGCGTCCGCCGCGACATCCAGCTCAAGGGCTCCGGCCCGACCCCGTTCTCCCGCCGCGGCGACGGCCGGGCGGCCCTCGGGCCCGTCTTGCGCGAATACATCGTCAGCGAGGCGATGGCGGCGCTGGGGATTCCGACCACCCGTTCGCTGGCGGCGGTCGTGACCGGCGAGCAGGTCTATCGCGGCATCGCCTTGCCCGGCGCGGTGCTGACGCGGRTCGCGACCAGCCACATCCGGGTCGGCACATTCCAATATTTCGCGGCACGCCAGGACGTCGAGGCCGTGCGCCGGCTCGCCGACCACGTCATCAGCCGGCACTATCCTGACCTCGCCGGCWCCGARCGGCCCTATCATGCCCTGCTGGATGCCGTGATCGCGCGCCAGGCGAAGCTGATCGCCGACTGGCTGCTGGTCGGCTTCATCCATGGCGTCATGAACACCGACAACACCTCGGTGTCGGGCGAAACCATCGATTACGGCCCCTGCGCCTTCATGGACGGCTACGATCCCAAGCAGGTGTTCTCCTCGATCGACGAGTTCGGCCGCTACGCCTTCGCCAACCAGCCGCGCATCGCGCTGTGGAACCTGACCCGGCTGGCCGAATGCCTGCTGCCGCTGTTCGGCGACGACAAGGACCAGGCGATCAAGGAAGCCGAGGCCGCRCTCGACGGCTTTGCCGCAGCGTTCACCGACGCGCACCAGGCCGGACTGCGGCGCAAGCTCGGCCTGTTCACGCAAGTGGAGGGCGACCAGCCGCTGGCGCAGGCGCTGTTTGATGCCATGGCGGCGGTGAAGGCGGACTTCACCCTCACCTTCCGCAGGCTGAGCGACGCGGCGGGCAGCGGCGACGACGCCCCGGTGCGGGCGCTGTTCGAGGACCCGACGGGGCTCGACGAATGGCTGCCGCGCTGGCGCCAGCGCCTCGCCGACGAGCCGCAGACGGCCGCCGAGCGCGCTGCGGCCATGCGCCAGGTCAATCCGGCCTTCATCCCACGCAACCACCGCATCGAGGCTGTCATCACGGCGGCGGTCGAGAACGACGACTACGCGCCGTTCGAAGAGCTGCATGCGGTGCTGGCCAGGCCGTATGACGACCAGCCGGCGTTCTCGGCCTACGCCGAGCCGCCGCAACCCGACGAGCGCGTGCTCCAGACGTTCTGCGGAACGTAAACCCGGACCAGACGCYGTTAACCGCGCGTCCACCATCGCCCTGACGGCGCCCGGGTCCTTAAGAAACGATCAACGCAGCCCCGACAAGTTGAACCAACAGGTCGGGGAGGTCGCGAACGTGGATGCGCTGGTGTTCGAATTCATGGGTCTGGCGATGATCGCGCTGTGCCTGATCGTGCTCGCCGTACCCTCCGGGCGGCGGCCCTCCGGCCGCGTCCGCCACCATTGAACGGCGTCCRGGGCCGGCCCGGCATCAACCATAGGCCGATCGGCTGATATTGCGGCGCTTGCCTTCCAGCCCGATTGGGCCGACAAGCGGAGATGAATTTCGTCCCGTACCCTTTGCCGACACCCTTGACTTGTCAGCGCTTTCGGACGACGGCGTAAGTGCCTCGTCATGGATCGTTCATGGACTTGATCACCACCACTGCGGATCTTTCAGCCGCCTGCGCCCGCCTCGCTCAACACCCGGTCATCACCGTCGATACCGAGTTCCTGCGGGAAACCACCTACTATCCTCTGCTCTGCGTCGTGCAGATGGCAAGCCCCGACGAGGCCYTGGTGATCGACGCCCTGGCCGAGGGCATCGATCTGACATCGTTCTTCGAGCTGATGGCCAAYGAGAAGGTCCTGAAGGTCTTCCACGCCGCCCGGCAGGACATCGAGATCATCTGGCACCGCGCCAACATCGTTCCGCATCCGATCTTCGACACCCAGGTCGCCGCGATGGTGCTGGGATATGGCGACAGCATCGCCTACGACCAGCTGGTCGAACGCATCACCGGCCACCGGCCCGACAAGACCCATCGCTTCACCGACTGGTCACGGCGCCCGCTTTCCAAGGAACAGGTGCACTACGCCGAGGCTGACGTCACCCATCTGCGCGACGTGTTCGCAGCGCTCGATGCCGACCTCAAGAAGCGCGGCCGCAGCGACTGGGTCAGCGAGGAGATGGAAATYCTGACCTCGCCCAGGACCTACGACTTCCACCCCGAACGCGCCTGGGAACGGCTGAAGACGCGCGTGCGCAAGCCGAAAGAGCTWGCCGTSCTGATGGAGGTCGCAGCCTGGCGCGAGCAGGAGGCGCAGAGCCGMGACGTGCCGCGCAGCCGCGTGCTCAAGGACGATGCCGTCGGCGACATCGCCACGCATGCCCCGACCTCGATCGAGAAGCTCGGCAATCTGCGCTCGCTGCCCAAGGGATTCGAACGCTCGAAATGGGGCTCCGACATCGTCGCGGCGGTACAGCGCGGCCTGGCCCGCGATCTCGCGGCGCTGCCGAAGCTGGAGAAGCCACGCAACAACGCCAACGGCGCCGCGATCGTCGAGCTGCTCAAGGTGCTGCTGCGCATGACCTCGGAGCGTCATGCGGTGGCGAGCAAGGTGATCGCGACCGTCGACGACCTCGAACAGATTGCCGCCGACGATCAGGCCGACGTTGCCGCGCTGCAGGGCTGGCGCCGCGAGCTGTTCGGCGAGGCCGCATTGGCGCTGAAGCATGGCAAGCTCGCGCTCGCCATCGACAAGGGCCGCGTGATCCGGGTCGATCGCCTGATCCCATGAGCCGGCGGCGTCGCAGCTTGCCCGGACGTTGATCCAGTTTATTGCAGGAAACGATGCACCCAGCCACGGTGCATTGGAATCGATCATTCGGGGTCGGCCCGTCCCCTCAACTCTGCCTCGATTGTCTGGGATACCTCAACCAGGGCCATCGACAGGATGTAGGCGCTGGTCGGCAGGTTGAGTCGGCGTGCCCTGTCGAGGGCCGCCCGAAGGCTGCTCGCCAGCTCTTTGAGCTCTTCCTCTCGGGTCATGTCCGATTCTCGTTGCTGGAGCTGCCGTGTGAGCAAAGACGATTGCGAGCCGCCGCGACAGAAGTTGCTGCGGCTTCTCAGCGAAAATCCGGTGGATTTACATGTTGCGGAAGCCCTCAGGCTCGTCGTCGCCTTCGACAAGCTCACCGCCCCGTCAGACCGCCGCATGGTGATCGAACTGGCTGAAAGGCTGGCCGGCGGGTAACGTCCCCGCCCCCCGGGATCACACCGCGAGACGGCCGCAGGATCTTGTCAGGTCGGCGCTGTCGAGCACGCCGGCGAAGTTGCTGATCACCCGGGTGACAACCAGCTTGTAGGCGGCGACATCGCCGTCACATGCCAGGCGGCAGGCCACGGCGTCCTCGATCACCTGATAACGGTGGCTGCGATGGAAGCCTTCCACAACTGTCGAGAGGATCGTCTCGTCCAGCGAGAAGCCAAGCAGCACGCAGCGGATGCCGCGCATGTTCGACATGTACTCGGCAAACCGCGCCGAGCTGTAGGCCGATGGCAGCGGATGCTCGAACGTCAGTTCGCCAGGCGTCGGCCTGACCTCMGGAAGCCAATTCGTCAGATTGGAAGCCGGATTGAACCAGGCGGCCTGCGCAATCCGCTTGAGGTGAAGCACCGGCCATAGATTGCCGCGCCACAACGCAATCAACTGCCGACAGCGCGACATGATCAGGTCGCCGTCGGCAATCAGATGCTTGCGCCCTTCGGCGAGATACTCGCACTGCAGATCGGCACACACCAGAACCGGCGGGTCCGTTGCGGACTCACCGAGCGGGTCTCGGTACGACATCATCGCCCCGCGGCGGCAAGATCGCGCAAGGGCGAGGACGCCGGCCGGCCGGCCGAGAGATCGAGCACGCCCGGCCGATCCCAATCCCCCTCCGGACGGATGATCAGATAGGGATCGCTGTCGAGCGTGATCGCATCYTCGCAGGGCGCGAGATCYACCACCATTTCCGTGTAGGAAAAATCCGAGAAGGTGAGCTTGCGGTTGTGACCGAGCGGCTTTGCGCCGAAATGCGCCCAGAAGTCCACTAGACGGTCCTGAGCATGGCCATAGGCCTTCTTGAAGCCCTTGCGCCGGCAATAATCCAGCGCTTCCCGCACCAGCTTGAACGACAGGCGCGACCGCCGGTGCTGATGGCGAACAGCCAGCCGCTCGACCTTGGCGAACTCACCGAAGAAGCGCACGCGCACGCAACCGGCCGGCTCATTGCCGACGAAGCCGAGGAAATGCGCGGCGACGAGGTCGTTGCCATCGAACTCTTCTTCCATCGGACAATCCTGCTCGGCMAGATAGACCGCCGAACGGATCGCCGTCACCAACATGAGATCGTTTGCATCACGYGCAATACGGACCGAGATGGCGCGCGATTTCGGATTCCGCTCCAGCTTGCTCGAACTAATATCGTGCATCCGCTGCACCCCTTTCTGAGAAAGTTTCGACCAACTGCAACGACGGCGCAATYACCTGGTGCAATCGATTCCACGGTCGCTGGTACCACCAGAGATCCGGCTGAAAGCTGGGAACAGGCGTAAAGCCCAGCGCGCCCAGGAACGCGCGCCCATCCGAGCTCGACGGCTGCGCATAGTAGTCAGCAGCGCGGAATCGCGGTCCCCGCAGGATATCAGCAACGTTGCCCAGGCCGACGGCTCCTCGTCCTTGCGCAACAAGCGCCCAGACATAGATAGCAGCAACATCCTCATCGGGCCGCGCAAGATATTTGCGCGGCGGATCGTACAAGCTGAACTCATCCAAGAGGAGCGCATCGAGGCCGGCGCAGTTCAAATAGAGAAAGGCGATGCCGCCGAGTAGATTGCGGCCTCGGCACAGGACGAAGATCGAGTTCGGGTCGTGCCGCAGGAATTCCGCCAGATCCTGCTCGGAGGCACGAACGCCTGGAATTTCCCGCCTTGCCAACGCCGCGAGCTCGCCGAGCCGATCCGGCGTGACAGGGCGCGCCGCGACGAGATCCGTCCGCGGCAACATGTCAAGCTGGTGTCTTCGCGTAGATTCCGTGCTTCCGAAGCGGGKGTTCTGCATCTATGTTTCCAGCTTGGCTTTGATGACGTCATCATACTTGTCGGGGCTGGAGTGTATGCGGCAACATTTGCATCGGGGTGCTGCATCTACGCAGCGCCGGAAATCTGACGAAAACCTTAATGCGTCGTGGGAAGATTTAAGAGCATTTCTCCTTTGCGCACGGCATCAGAGCTTCAGAAATGCGGCGGAAGTTCTAGGACTGACCGGCACCACCCTCATGCGCAAGATCGACCGGCTCGAGGAAGAGCTCGGATTCAAGGTCTTCATCCGCGATCAGTCGGGCCTGTCGCTGAGCGATGAAGGACGGTCGCTGTTGTTCGATGTCGAGCAGATGGAGCGCCTGAGCTTCAACATCTTCCGCCGCGCCTCGCTCGCCACAGACAGYCAGGGCTCGGTCCGCGTCGCCGTGACKGAAGGCCCYGGCAATTTCTGGATCCTGCCAAGACTGATCGATTTCCAGAAGACCTATCGGCGGATTACTGTCGAACTCAGTTGTGCGATGGAGCAGGCTGACGTGTCGCGCCTCGAAGCGGACGTCTCGATCCAGTTCGCGCGCCCGACAAATCCCGACGTGATCGTCAGCAAGCTCGGCCGGCTTCACATCCACGGCTTCGTATCCGAGGCCTATCGTGACGCGTATGGCTTGCCGACCTCGCTTGCCGATCTCCGCAATCACCGCATCATCAAGCAGCATGGCGTGCAGCTRGACGAGACCGGCTATGCGCGAATTCTCGGCCTCGACTCGCTCGATGGCATCGTCGGCATCTCCACCAATTCGAGCGTGGCGGTTCTCTACGCGGTGGAGCGCGGCGCAGGCATCGGCTTCCTGCCGACATCGGCGGTCGCGCTCGGGGCACCGCTGGTGCCTGTCGATCTCGGCATCAACTACCACATGGATCTGTGGCTGACCTATCATAAGGAATTTCGTACGTCGGAACGACACAAGATCGTCATCGAATGGCTGAAGCGCATCTTTGATCCGAAGATCCACGCCTGCTTTCGCGACGAGTTCATCCATCCGCTCCACCTCGTTCCGATGATGGAGCAGACGCGGGAGACCGCGGGCTTTCACAACTACATCGCCCCCAGGCCGATCTAGAACGCTGCGCTGCAGCCGAGGCTCGATCTCGGCACACTCCGGGCCGCCCAAGCCACCGGGTGACCCGCCCCCCCCCCCGCTCAGCTGCCCGAGACGTTGGCCGGGGTGCAAACATGCGGGTTCCGCCGGATTGACGGCATGAGCGTCCCATGCGCGGGGGCGTGATCGGCCGGTACGACCAACCGCATGGCCGCCCGGCCCGGCGAGAGCAGCAGATATCCTTCGTTCGGCGGGCTCGGCCGTCCCGGTTCCCGGCTGTTGACACCCGTCGGGCCCGCAGCCGGCACGAAAATGCCGGTTCCGCGGCGGTTTCATGCACCAACGAGAGGGCTGGCGAGACGCGACGTCGCGACGCGTTCCCGCCGGTCCCACGAACTTGATATCGACTAAAAATCGTGTTGCAATCCCCAGCGCAATCGGATCTGGCCGTTCGACTGTGCGTTTCGTGACATCTGAAATTCAGCAGACTTCGGGAAGCCCGTATTGTGGCGTGGCACGCGCGAGCGTGGCCGCGTCTTTTTTTCGTCTAGACGGAGGAGACACCGATGCCGAGCTACAAAGGCAGCGTKAAATGGTTCAACCCGACCAAGGGCTATGGGTTCATCAAGCCGGCAGGCGGAGACAAGGATGTGTTCGTTCACATCTCGGCCGTCGAGCGGGCCGGACTGACGACGCTCAACGAGAACCAGGCGATCGAATATGATCTCGTGGAGAGCCGCGGCAAGACATCGGCCGAGAACCTCAAGCTCTCGTAAGMATGCTCCCGGCGGGAGACCATCGCGCACGCTTTGATGCAACCCCGCAAGCGTCGCGCCCCTCGCCGAAGCAGATGATCGGACTTGGTCAGCCTTGATGTTCCCCGGCCTTGCCGGGGATTTTTTTCGCCGGCCGCCGCTCAGCGCGCGGCGGAGACCTGCGGCCAGATCAGCGATTGCTCCGCCTGCTCCACGGTCGATGTCCTGCACAGATCGCCCTCGAGCCGCACGAGACCTTTCGCCAACAGTTGCAGCGCGTCGGGATAGATGCGGTGCTCGACGCCGAGAATCCGCTCCGACAGGGTCTCCGGCGTGTCGTCATCCTTGACGACGACCGCGCCCTGCATGACGATCGGCCCCGCATCCGTTTCCGGAATGACGAAATGCACCGTCGCGCCCGAGAGCTTCACGCCGGCGCGCAGCGCCTGACCATGCGGATCGAGGCCGGGGAAGGACGGCAGCAGCGAGGGATGGATGTTGAGCATCCGGCCATACCAGCGCTGGACGAACGCGGCGGTGAACAGCCGCATGAAGCCGGCAAGACAGATGATCTCGATGCCGCGGGCGTCGAGCGCCTGCTGCAGCTTGGCTTCGAAGCCGGCGCGATCCTTGCCGAACGGCTTGCTCTCGATGATTTCGACGGCGATGCCGCTCGCAGCCGCCTTCTGCAGGCCGGCCGCATCGACCCGGTTGGAGATCACGACCGCGATCTCGGCCGGAAAGTCCGGCTCCGCGGCGGCACGGATCAACGCGGCCATGTTCGAGCCGCGACCGGAGATCAGGATGGCGACGCGGCGCTTCATTGGCGTGCTCGTCTCACAGCGACAGATCGAGGGCGCCGTTGTAGATCACGCGCTGATCCCCAACCGCAGGAACGACCTCGCCGAGCAGCGCGACATGCTCCCCGCTCTCGGTCAGCACCGCTTTGACCGCATCAACCGCCTCGGCCTTGACRATCGCGATCATGCCGATGCCGCAGTTGAAGGTGCGCAGCAGCTCGAGCTCGGCAATGCCGCCCTGCGCCGCCAGCCATTTGAACACCGGCAGCACGGGAAGACGGGCGAGATCGATCGACACGCCCAGATYCTTCGGCAGCACGCGCGGGATGTTGTCGGTAAAGCCGCCGCCGGTGATATGCGCCAGCCCCTTCACCGCGCCGGTCTCGCGGATCGCCCGCAGGCAGGATTTCACGTAAAGGCGCGTCGGCGTCAGCAGTGCACCGCCGAGCGTCATCACCGGTGCGAAGGGCGCCGGCGCCTCGAAGCCGAGGCCCGATTGCGCGACGATCTTGCGCACCAGCGAATAGCCGTTGGAGTGCACGCCTGACGATGCGAGGCCGAGCACCAAATCGCCCGCGGCGATATCGGCCGACGGCAGCAGGGTGCCACGCTCGGCCGCGCCGACCGCGAACCCCGCGAGGTCATAGTCGCCATCCTTGTAGAGGCCCGGCATTTCCGCCGTCTCGCCCCCGATCAGCGCRCAKCCCGACTCGCGGCAGCCCTCGGCGATGCCGGCCACGATCGACGCGGTCGCCTCCGGGTCGAGCTTGCCGCAGGCGAAGTAGTCGAGGAAGAACAGCGGCTCGGCGCCCTGCACCACGAGATCGTTGACCGACATTGCCACCAGATCGATGCCGATCCCGGAATGCAGACCGGTCTCGATCGCGATCTTGACCTTGGTACCGACGCCGTCGGTGGCGGCCACCAGGACCGGATCCTTGAAGCCGGCGGCCTTGAGGTCGAACAGGCCGCCAAACCCGCCGATCTCGGCATCCGCGCCCGCACGGGCCGTCGCGCGCACCATCGGCTTGATCAGATCGACCAGACGATTGCCGGCATCGATATCGACGCCCGAATCTGCATAAGTGAGCCCGTTCTTGCGCTCGGTCATGGTAAAAACCCCTAATCTGACCGCTGGTTACGTCGGAATCCGGCCGCGCGCAATGGCTCGCAAGGGGCTCGTCCCCACACTATCTAGGAACTGGACCGGTTCGCCCCGCTTCGGAATCGGGTTGAATGTTGATCGAGTTATCGTCGGGACCTGCTGCGTGACCATCCCTCACAGTATCCCCAATCTGATTACGCTCGGCCGAATCCTGCTGGTTCCGATCGTCGTCTGGGCGATCGCCGCCGGCGAGACCGAAATCGCGTTCCTGGTCTTCGTCGTCGCCGGYGTRAGCGAYGCGGTCGACGGCTTTCTCGCCCGGCGSTTCAACCTGCGATCCGAACTCGGCGCCCTCCTCGATCCGCTTGCCGACAAGGCGCTTCTGGTCTCGATTTTCGTGACGCTCGGCATCTGGGGCGCGATCCCGCGCTGGATCGTGATCCTGGTGGTCTCGCGCGACATCATGATCGTCGCCGCGGTGATYGTGTCCTGGCTGTTCGACCGCCCGGTCGCAATGCGGCCGCTGATGGTRTCGAAGCTGAACACAGCGGCGCAGGTCGCCTTTGCCGCGCTGGTGCTGGCCTCGCTCAGCTTCGGCTTCGAGCCGAAGCCCTACGATATTCTGCTGATGAYCCTGGTCACGATCTTTACCCTCGTATCCGTCGGGCTTTACCTGGTCGAATGGGTGCGCCACATGAGCACCATCGAAGTGCGATGAGTGGCTTGGCCTCCCGCAAGGCCCCTGCGCACGATACGGAGCACGTCAAACTTGGYCGGCCATCTTCCCCCCCGTCAATTGGCCTTCGCGCTGCCGCACGCGGAAAGTCTGACGCGGGACAACTTCCTCGAAGGCGCCGGCAACGCGGCAGGACTGGCGCTGGTCGATGCCTGGCCGGAATGGCCGGCGCGCACCATGTTCCTGGTCGGACCGGACGGGTCCGGCAAGAGCCATCTCGCCGCGATCTGGGCCGAGCAGTCCGGAGCCCGCTCGCTCTCAGCCCAGGCTCTCGACATCGCCGCCGTCCCCCGCGCGCTGGCCACCGGCGCGCTGGTGCTGGAGGACCTCAGCCCCACCGCTTTCGACGAGCGYGCGCTGTTCCACCTGCTRAATCTGGCACGGCAGGACGAGGCCTACATCCTGATCACGGCGCGCGAGGCCCCCGCGACCATGCCGGTCGCGCTCAGCGACCTCCGGTCGCGCCTGCGCGCCTGTCCAGTGGTGACACTGCTGCCACCCGACGACCAGCTGTTTCGGGCCCTGATCGTCAAGCTGGCCGCGGACCGGCAGTTGACCATCGACGAAGCCGTGGTGAGCTATCTCGCCACCCGGATCGAGCGATCCTATGCCGCCGCCCGTCATRCGGTCGCCCTGCTGGACAATGAATCGTTGCGGCTTGGACGCCCCGTCACCCGGGCGCTCGCGGCCGAACTGCTCCGGCCCTCCGAAGGCATGTGACCGCCGGCCAGCCATCTTGACGGAGAGGCGCCGGGGAACCTCAATGGTGCCGGGAACGTCATCCCCTGGTCATTTAGTTTAGTCTACGGTCCGCCGCTACGCAGGACTGATTTGACGCCGTTGCCGGCGATGGAACGATTTTCCRATGGACACCGAACAAGCGATTGAAATTCAAGAAAAAGATCCGGTTTCCTCGCCTCCGGCCGAGATCGCATCCAGCCCCGAGCGCTTCATCAATCGAGAACTCTCCTGGCTGCATTTCAACCGCCGGGTCCTGGAGGAATCGGTCAACCCGCGCCATCCGGCGCTGGAGCGGGTGCGGTTCCTGTCGATTTCCGCCAACAACCTTGATGAATTCTTCATGGTCCGCGTTGCCGGTATCCGCGCCCAGGTGCGCGAGGGCATCGCCGAGCGCAGCCCGGACGGCCTGACGCCGCTGGAGCAGCTCAAGGTCATCAACGAAAGCGTGTCGCAGCTCGCGATCGACCAGCAGGCGATCTGGCGCGACCTGCGCAAGTTCCTCGCCGAGCTCGGCATCGTGCTGGTCGACGGCCAGGACGTCACCAAGAGCGAGCGCGCCTGGATCGAGGACCATTTCCTCGCCAGCATCTTCCCGCTGCTCACGCCACTCGCGATCGATCCGGCGCATCCGTTCCCGTTCATTCCGAGCCTCGGCTTCACCGTCGCGCTGCAGCTGATGCGCACCTCCGACGGCAGGCCGATGAATGCGCTGATCCGCATGCCCGGCAAGATCGATCGCTTCATCCGCTTCCCCGGCAGCAAGGATGGCGTGATCCGCCTGATCACGCTTGAACAGGCCACGAGCCTGTTCATCGGCCGGCTGTTTCCCGGCTACACCGTCAAGGGCCAGGGCGCCTTCCGCATCATCCGCGACAGCGAGATCGAAATCGAGGAAGAGGCCGAGGACCTGGTGCGGCTATTCGAGACCGCGCTCAAGCGCCGCCGCCGTGGCTCGGTGATCCGGCTCGAGATCGAGGCCAACATGCCGGAGGAGCTGCGYGCCTTCGTGCAGGACGCGCTGTCGACCACCGACGACGAAGTGTTTGTCGTCGACGGCGTGCTGGCGATGAACGAGCTGTCGCAGCTGACGCGTGTCGACCGGCCGGACCTYGAATTCGCGCCCTATGTGCCGCGSCATCCCGAGCGYGTCCGCGACCATGGCGGCGACATCTTCGCCGCGATCCGGCAGAAGGACCTGATCGTCCATCACCCCTACGAGTCGTTCGACGTCGTCGTGCAGTTCCTGCAGCAGGCGGCCCGCGACCCCGACGTGGTCGCAATCAAGCAGACGCTGTACCGCACCTCGAACAATTCGCCGATCGTGCGCGCGCTCGCCGAGGCCGCCGARGCCGGCAAATCGGTGACGGCGCTGGTCGAGCTGAAGGCCCGTTTCGACGAGGAAGCCAATATCCGCTGGGCGCGCGATCTCGAGCGCGCGGGCGTGCAGGTCGTGTATGGCTTCCTGCAGCTGAAGACCCATGCCAAGCTGTCGATGGTCGTGCGCCGCGAGGGCGGCGGCCTGACGACCTATGTGCATACCGGGACCGGCAACTATCACCCGGTCACCGCYCGCATCTACACCGACCTCTCCTACTTCACCTCCGATCCGGTGATCGGCCGCGACGTGACACGGGTCTTCAACTATATCACGGGCTATGCCGAGCCGATCGACATCGAGAAGATGGCGGTGTCGCCGCTCACGCTTCGCAAGCGCATGATCGAGCACATCCACGGCGAGACCAGTTTCGCGCGCCAGGGCAAGCCGGCCGTGATCTGGATGAAGATGAACTCGCTGGTCGATCCCGACATCATCGACGCGCTCTATGAAGCGTCGCAGGCCGGCGTCTCGATCGACCTGATCGTGCGCGGAATCTGCTGCCTGCGCCCGGGCCTGCCCGGGCTGTCCGAGAACATCCGGGTCAAATCGGTGATCGGCCGCTTCCTGGAGCATGGCCGCATCTACTGCTTTGGTATGGGCCAGGGCCTGCCGAGCGCCAAGGCCGCCGTGTACATCTCCTCGGCCGACATGATGCCGCGCAATCTCGACCGTCGCGTCGAGGTGCTGTGTCCGCTGCAAAATCCGACGGTGCATCAGCAGGTTCTCGAGCAGATCATGGTCGCGAACCTGAAGGACACCGAGCAAAGCTGGCAATTGTTGCCGGACGGGTCGTCAACGCGTATGAAGGCGGCGAAGGGCGAAGAGCCGTTCAACCTGCACAATTACTTCATGACGAATCCGAGTCTGTCCGGCCGTGGAAAGTCGCTCAAGGAATCATCACCGCGTCGCCTCACGCGCCGGAACGAACGCAACCCGTCGTAACGGCTCCTGTCATCAGAGGACGTCCCGGTGAAACGGCCCGCTGCCAGGGCCGCAAGCGTTGGCGTCATCGACATCGGCTCGAACTCGGTCCGTCTCGTCGTCTACCAGGCGATGGAACGCAGCCTCGTCACGGTCTTCAACGAGAAGGCGCTGTGCGGGCTCGGACGCGAGGTGCAGACCACGGGCCTGCTCGCCGCCGATGCCGTCGAGAAGGCGCTGACCGCGCTGCGGCGTTTCCGGGCGCTGTGCAAGGTCCAGAAGGTCGGGCGTATCCACGCCATYGCCACGGCCGCCTGCCGCGAYGCCTCCAACGGCCCTGACTTCATCGCCAAGGCCGAGAAGATCTGCGGCGCGGAGATCCAGATCCTGACGGGCCCCGAAGAGGCGCGTTACTCCGCRCTCGGCGTGATCTCGGGGATCCACAAGCCTGACGGCATCGTCGGCGATCTCGGCGGCGGCTCGCTGGAGCTGATCGACGTGCGCGGCCACCAGGTGCGCAGCGGCGTGACCCTGCCGCTCGGCAGCCTGGCGCTGCAGGATCTCGCGGAGAAATCGCTGAAGAAGGCGCAGCGRATCGCAAGCGATGCGCTGACCGACCTGCCGCAGCTTTTGGCCGGCGAGAACCGCACCTTCTACGCGGTCGGGGGCACCTGGCGCGCGCTGGCCCGGATCCACATCCTCCAGAGCGGCTATCCGCTCGGGGTCATGCATGGCTACGCGATTCCGGCCGTGGAGGCCCTGGCCTTTGTCCGGCGGCTGCGCCGTCTCGTCGCCGCCGACATGCTGGCCGACATCGAAGTGGTCGCCGAAGCACGCCGGCCGCTGCTCGCTTATGCCGCGCTGGTGCTGGAACACATCATCCGGGTCGCGAAACCGAAGATGGTGGTCTTCTCCACGTTCGGGGTGCGCGAGGGCCTGCTCTACTCCAAGCTGCCGGATATCGAGCGGGCCAAGGACGGTCTGCTCTGCGCCGCCCAGGGACTGAACGAGCTGCTGTCACGCTCGGCCCAGCATGCCCGCGAGCTGATCGACTGGACCGACCGCCTGTTCCGGGTGGTCCATCTTCGCGAGACCGAGGAGGAGCGCCGGCTGCGTCACGCCGCCTGCCTGTTGTCCGACATCGGCTGGCGCATGCATCCGGACCACCGCGGCGAGCAGACCTACGGCATCATCCTCAACGGCAATTTCGGATCGATCAGCCATGACGGCCGCATCTTCGTCGCGCTCTCGGTGTTCTTCCGCTACGAGGGCCTGCGCGACGAAGCCGCGCCGCCGGCCCTGACGGAACAGCTGAGCCCCGCCGCGATCGACCGCGCCCGTCTGCTCGGCACCGCCTTCCGCGTCGCCCATCTGGTCTCCGCGGCCCGTCCGGGCGTGCTGCCGGCGACCCACTTCCGCACCCAGGATCGCAAGCTGATGCTGGTGTTCGAGCATCAGATGGTGGATCTCGTCGCCGACCGCGTCGGCGGCCGCTTCAAGCAGCTCGCCCGGCTGCTCGGACGCTCAGGCTCGGTGGTGCTGAGCTGACGGTCACGTCCGCCGGACATTGCAACGGATGCCACGGATCCGGCGCGCGTGCCGCTGGCCCGATCGGTTCAAGGCAGACGAGGGCCGGCTGAAATCGCGATCATRCGCTGGGAGATGATCTCGTAGACCTTGCGCCAGGCCTGCTCCACTTCCGCCGTCCATTGCGGTCCGAGACCCTTGGCGAGGCTCCACAGCAGGGCCTCGCCGACCAGCGGATAATGCTCAGGCCTGACACCGTAGCGCGCATGGTTGCGGCCGAGGATGTCGGTGCTCGACAGCAAACCGGTCATCCGATCGAGGCTGCCGACGAGCACCGCCAGCGTAGCGATGAAGTCCCGCTTCAGYACATCCATGTTGTCGGGAAACATCGAGCGGCATTCCGGCGCCAGTTCGAAAAGCCGCTGATAGAATGTCGTGGTCATGTCCGTGGCATTGGCAAACACCATGTCGAACGACGACCTGACGCAGGCAATCTCCTCGGCGGTCAACATTCACGAGTCCAACTTCGAAAAGCCCGATCCGGGGCGGCAAATAACATACGATGTTGTGGTATCGCGGAGGCCGCAAGCGGTTCAAGTCCAGATCATGATGCGCTTCCACGGAAACGCATCATGATCCTGTCGGACGACCGGTTTCCACTTTTCCGGATCATGCTGTGGAGGACGAGGGYGGTCATCCACCCCCGCGCTCCCAGGGCGCGGCACCGTGCCGCAGCCGCCGTGAGCACATCGCCGCGGGCCGGCGGGTGCTGGTCAAGATCATAATACTGACAAGCTCAGGCCGTCGGCCCTGCGGCCCAAACCACACCCGGTCGCCCGGCCGCTTCAATTGGGCCGGACAGCCATGAGCGTCGGGTACTGCGCCAGCAGCGCCTCGCCGAGCACGTTCTGCTCGGCCGTCGGGATCGCGAAGCGGACGCTGAAGCCGTCGGCGGTGGCGAGCGTCATGATGCGCTGGGCGGCGTCGGTGGATTGCTCGATGGTCCAGGATGCCAGCGGATAGGCATAGCGCAGCGCCTGATCGCCATAGCGCGCGCGCAGTGCCATTTCAAGAAGGCCCGGCAGGGTCATGATCAGCGCACCGGCCTGACTGACCGAGAGGCTGAGCGCGATCGGCTGACCTGCGGCGTCCTCGAAGCCGAGCGAGATCGTCTCGCCGTCATCCACCACCTCGCAACAGGTCAGCGCCTTCGCCCGCAATTGCATCACGCGCTCCGCTTCAATTCACCGTTATTCCCGTACGAATATATCGAAAACGGAGCAGCGTCTACCTGCCCCACGGCCATCTAACGATGGCGCTGCTGTATTTTGCGTGATATAGCTTTGCATATAACGTGACCGAAGCGTCACATATTGCAGGGAGAGGCATGCCATGAGTGACTATCATCTTCTGATCGGCGGGGCGTTGGTGCCGGGCGARACRACCATGCCGGTCATCAATCCCGCGACCGAGGAGGTGCTGACCGATTGTCCGCGAGCRTCCAAGGACCAGCTCGACGCGGCGGTGGCCGCCGCCAAGGCCGCCTTTCCGGCCTGGGCCGCCACCCCGATCACGGAACGCCGCCGCCTGATCGGCAAGATGGCCGACATCATCGAGACCCATGCCAACGACCTCGCCCGGATCTTGACCAGCGAACAAGGCAAGCCGCTCGCCGACGCCACCGGCGAGGTGCTCGGCATGGCCGGCTTCTTCCGCTATCTGGCGTCACTGGATCTGCCGATGCGGGTGCTGGAGCGTTCGGGCGACCGGCAGGTCGAAGCCTATCGGCGYCCCCTGGGCGTGGTCGGCGCCATCATCCCCTGGAACTTCCCGCTGCTGATCCTCGGCTTCAAGCTGCCGCCTGCCCTGCTCGCCGGCAACACGCTGGTGGTCAAGCCGGCGCCGACGACGCCGCTATCGACGCTGCGCTTCGCCGARYTGGTCAAGGATGTGCTCCCCGCCGGCGTGCTCAACGTGATCGCTGACGCCAACGATCTCGGCGATCCCATGACGAAGCATCCGGACATCCGAAAGATCTCGTTCACGGGCTCGACCGCCACSGGCCAGAAGGTGATGGCGAGCGCCGCCCAGACCTTGAAGCGCATCACGCTCGAGCTGGGCGGCAACGACGCCGGCATCGTGCTCGACGACGTCGATCCGAAGACGGTCGCGCCCGGCATCTTCGACGGCGCCTTCCAGAACTCAGGCCAGGTGTGCCTCGCGATCAAGCGGCTCTATGTCCATGAAAGCGTCTATGACGAGATTTGCGACGAGCTGGTCGCGATCGCCAAGAGCACGGTCGTCGATGACGGCTCCAAGCAGGGCACCAAGCTCGGACCGCTGCAGAACAAGATGCAGTACGAGAAGGTGAAGGCGTTTCTCGACGACGCGCACAAGAACGGCAAGGTGATCGCCGGCGGCGCGGCGATGGACCGCCCCGGCTATTTCATCGCGCCGACCATCGTGCGCGACATCGCGGAAGGCTCCAAGCTGGTCGACGAGGAGCAGTTCGGACCGGTGCTGCCCGTGATCAAATACTCCGATTCCGACGACGTGATCCGCCGCGCCAATGCTTCCAGCTACGGGCTCGGCGCCTCGGTGTGGTCGTCAGATCCGAAACGCGCCCACGAGATCGCCACGCGGATCGAGGCCGGCACGGTCTGGATCAACAAGCATCTCGACATGGCGCCGCACATCCCGTTCGGCGGCGCCAAGCAATCCGGCATCGGCASCGAATTCGCCGAGGAAGGCCTCGCCGAATTCACCCAGCTGCAGATCATCAACGGACCCGGCGTCGCCGCCTGAGCCACCGCGAGGCCGCGGGACAACAGCCGCGGCCTCGTCGATCTCCATTGCCATTCGGAGCGCGCAATGTTCGATGCCGAATGCGATCTCGCTGCCGTGGTCTATGACCGCGGCGACGACCCTGACRCTGTGCTGCGCAATTTCGCGCAGAGCCTGCAGGCCCGCGGCGTTCGCGCCGTCGGCCTGATCCAACAGGTCCGACACGCCGTCGACGCTGACGGCATCGCAGCGATGCTGGTGCACAACGGYGTCGAGCGTCCCCTGCTGCTGCAACTTGGACRTCATGCGAGCGGCYGCCGGCTCGATGTCGGCCAGCTGCTGCAGGCTGGTGCCGAGGTCGCGAACGCCCTCAGCGACGGCGCCGATCTTCTCATCATCAACCGCTTCGGCCGTCARGAAAGCGAAGGCAAAGGCCTCACCTTCCTGATCGAGCAGGCACTGGCATCAGATATCCCTGTCGTGATCGCGGTCCCAAGCTTCCGATTTGKRGAATGGATCCGGTTCGCGCACGGCATGAGTGTRCGMCTGCCCTGCACGCATCGYGCGTTGAATGCTTGGTGGCRAACCGTGTCGCGGCGTTACCCAGGGTTCGATGATGTSCGCCCAACGATCTGCGAGATGCTGAAATAGCTTGGCACCGACGCGAGGGCGCTCGCACGCGCCGTTCACGACCTGCTCAATATTCGAGCAGCCGCAATGGGGCGGCTTCGGGGCCCACCAAAGCTGTATCAACAACGATATAGCTCATTGAAACATCAAAAGAATTGCTCTGATCGCGGTTGACGTCCGGAACCGGAGCGATCATTTTCGCCGCGTGTTGGCAGCCAAGCGAGCGGCCGACGCCACAAAGGATCGCGTCGTCCATGGACAGCACGCGATCGAGGCCGGGGCTTGAGCTCCCGGCCCTCCCCTCCAGGAAACGTTCAGGAGCCCACAACGGGCGGCGGCGGTGGCATGCCGGCGCGCTGACGGATGTCGACAAGCATAAGGGATCCTGTTCGATGGCAAGCACGACGGCCGAGCTCGAGACGCTGCTGATGCAGCGCTCGCTGACCGACGCCCAATTGATCGCGGCGGCGGAGACGGCAATTGATTTCCGCATCCTTCCTGACGCCAATGTGATCAAGATCGGCGGCCAGAGCATGATCGACCGCGGGCGCGCCGCCGTCTATCCGCTGGTCGAGGAGATCGTAGCCGCCCGCAAGGCGCACAAAATGCTGATCGGGACCGGCGCCGGGACGCGCGCTCGCCACCTCTATTCGATCGCCGCCGGCCTYAAYCTGCCCGCCGGCGTGCTGTCGCAGCTCGGCGCCTCGGTCGCCGATCAGAACGCGGCGATGCTGGGACAGTTGCTCGCCAAGCACGGCATCTCGGCGGTCGACGGCGCCGGCCTGTCCGCCGTGCCGCTGTATCTTGCCGAAGTGAACGCCGTCGTCTTCRGCGGCATGCCACCCTACGGCCTGTGGATGCGGCCTGCCGCCGACGGCGTGATCCCGCCCTACCGCACCGACGCCGGCTGCTTCCTGGTCGCCGAGCAGTTCGGCTGCAAGGCGATGATCTATGTGAAGGACGAAAACGGCCTCTATACCGCCAATCCGAAGACCGAGAAGAACGCCACCTTCATTCCGAAGATCTCGGTCGCCGAGATGAAGGCCAAGGGTCTCGCCGACTCCATCCTGGAGTTTCCGATGCTCGATCTGCTCGAAGCCTCACGCCATGTCCGGGAGGTCCAGGTCGTCAACGGCCTCGTGCCCGGCAATCTGACCCGCGCGCTCGCCGGCGAGCATGTCGGCACGATCATCACTGCGAGCTGAGAGGCCCATATCCATGGCTGAGACCGCCAACACCATCAAGCACGTCGCCTCGCCGCTCGCGCGCCAGACACTGCTCGACAACAAGCTCACCCGTCCCGTGGCCGGCAAGCGCCCGATCGCGCTGCTGCCGTGGCTGCAGGTCATCAAGATCGGCGGCCGCGCGATCATGGACCGCGGCGCAGAGGCGATCCTGCCCCTGGTTGAGGAGATCAAGACGCTGCTGCCCGAGCACCGCCTGCTGATCCTGACCGGCGCCGGCATCCGCGCCCGCCACCTGTATGGCGTCGGCCTCGATCTCGGCCTGCCGGTCGGCTCGCTCGCGCCGCTGGCAGCCAGCGAAGCCGGCCAGAACGGCCATATCCTGGCCGCGCTGCTGGCGTCGGAAGGTGTCTCCTATATCGAACATCCGACCATCGCCAACCAGCTCGCGATCCATCTCACCGCCGCGCGCGCCGTGGTCGGCAGCGCCTTTCCGCCCTATCACCACCACGAATTCCCGACCTCGCGCATCCCACCGCATCGGGCCGACACCGGCGCCTTCCTGATCGCCGACGCGCTCGGCGCTGCCGGCCTGACCATCGTCGAGGATGTGGATGGCGTCTACACCGCAGACCCGAAGGGGCCGGACGCAGCTCAGGCGAAACTGCTGGACCGCACCAGCTTCGATGCGCTTGCCAAGCAGGAGGGCACGCTGCCGTTCGACCGCACGCTGGTCGAGGTGATGGCCAATGCCCGCCACCTGACGCGCATCCAGCTCATCAACGGATTGGTTCCCGGACGGCTCACGGCAGCGTTGCGCGGCCATCACGTCGGCTCGATCATCACGACGGGCGCAATGGACTAAGACGACAAAGATCGACTGAACGACGCCCCTTGCAGGGCCGCGAGTGCGACATCGCGGCCCTGCTCGCAGATGGATCTCGCAACCTCACACTGCGAGGTTCATCCACACCGCCTTCGGCTCGGTGAAATTGTCCAATGCCGCCGTGCCGTGCTCGCGGCCGAGACCGGAGTCGCGGTCGCCGCCCCAGGGCAACCGGACGTCGGTGTAACCATAGGTGTTGATCCACACCGTGCCGGCGCGCAGCCGCTTGGCGAAGCGCTGTACGCGCCCCASGTCGCGGCTCCAGACGCCGGCCGCCAAGCTGTAGGCGGTGCCGTTCGCCATGCGCAGCGCATCGGCCTCGTCCTTGAACTTGATCACGCTGACCACAGGACCGAAGATCTCCTCCTGCGAGATCCGCATCTCATGCGTGACGCCGGCAAACACCGCCGGGCTGATGAAATAGCCCCGCGCCGCGGCGCGCTCGCCCCCGGTCACGAGCGTGGCGCCCTCGCGTCGGCCGATGTCGACATAGTCGAGGATCGTCTTCATCTGCCGCTCGGAGATCACCGGACCGAGCGAGGTCGCGCGATCGAGCGGATCTCCGATCCGCAACGCGCGTGCCCGCGCGGTCAGGCGTTCGACGACCTCGTCATAGGCGCGCTCCTGCACCAGCACGCGGGAGCCCGCGGAGCAAACCTGCCCGGCGTTGAAGAAGATGCCGCTGGCCGCAGCTTTGGCCGCCGCCTCGATATTCGCATCATCGAAGATGATGTTGGCGGACTTGCCGCCGAGCTCGAGCGACACCCGTTTGAAGTTGCCGGCGGCCGCCTTCATGATGCCGCGGCCAACGCCGGGCGAGCCGGTGAACGTCACTTTGTCGACATCGGGATGGTTGACCAGCGCCTCGCCGACGATGCGCCCGGGTCCGGTCACGATGTTGAGAACGCCCGGTGGCAGACCGGCTTCGAGTGCCAGCTCAGCGATGCGCAGCGCGGACAGCGAGGTCAGCTCGGCCGGTTTCATCACCACCGTGCAACCGCAGGCCAGTGCCGGGGCAAGCTTCCACATCCCGATCATCAAAGGAAAGTTCCAGGGCACGATCGCGGCGACCACGCCGACCGGCTCGCGCACCGTATAGGTCAGGGCATCGTCGCGGGTGGAGACAACCTCGCCGCTGATCTTGTCGGCCCAGCCGGCGTAGTAGGTCAGCGTGTCGATCGCCGCAGGAAGATCCTGGCGCAGGATCGCCGACACCGGCTTGCCGGCGTCCAGGCTTTCCAGCTCGACGATCTCAGCGGACCGATCACGCAGCAGCTGCGCCCATTTGAGCAGGATCGCGCCGCGCTCGGCCGCACGCATCGTGCGCCAAGGACCTTCGAAGGCACGCCGCGCGGCTGCGACGGCAAGATCGACATCCTCGGCATTGCCCTCGGCAATGGTCGCGAGCGGTTGCTCCGTGGCGGGATTGAGCGTCGTGAAGGTGCGCCCCGAGACCGACGGAACGTGCCGTCCGCCGATCAGAAGTTGCAGCGGCTTCGTCAGATCCGACGATAGCGCGGAGCTGCGCTCGTACTCATATGCAATGGACATCATATTTCCTCCGCTTGTTGTATGCCAACGTAGGAGCAAATATGAGTTCGTAAATATGATATGGGTTGCCTATTGCAGGCGATCACATGAAGCCGTCTTCAAGAGCAGGCCCTGATGTTGCGGATCGCGATCGAACCTGTCTGGCGCTTCTCCAAGGATGATGACCCGCACAGCATCGTCGTGATGCTCCGCGTGCTCAGCGAGATCAGGCGGACGGGCAAGATCACGAGCGCAGCCACCGATGCCCAGCTCTCCTATCGGCATGTCTGGAATCTGATCGAGCAATGGTCGGCATTTTTCGGCGTRCCGTTGGTGGARRCCCAGCGCGGCAAGGGATCGCGACTGACCRCATTCGGAGACAAGCTGGTGTGGGCGGGCGAGCGCATGCATGCGCGGCTCGGTCCTCAGCTCGACAATCTCGCGCAGGAGCTCGTCACCGAGATCAAACCGTTCCTGCAGCCACAYCCGGCGCTGATCCGCGTTCACGCCAGTCATGGCTTTGCCGTGGCCAAGCTGCGTGAGTTGCTGGATCGCGCACCGGGTGTCGGCATCGACCTTCGCTACGTCAGCARCCAACATTCGCTGGCCTCGCTCGCGCAGGACGCCTGCGATCTTTCGGGTTTGCACCTGCCACGGGGCGAGCTCCGGGCACAGAGCATTCAGGCCTGCCGAGACTGGCTCGATCCCGAGCGGGACTGTGTCATCAGTTTCGTGACACGCGAGATGGGATTGATGGTCAAACGCGGCAATCCGCTGTCCATCCGATCATTGGCCGATCTCGCCGAAGGCAAAGCGCGGTTCGTCAATCGTGATCATGACTCGGGCACCCGCCTGCTGTTCGATCAGTTGCTCGCAGCGCATGGCCTGGACGAACAGCAGATCAACGGCGCGCAGCAGATCGAGTTCACCCATGCGGCCGTCGCCGCCTATGTCGCGAGCGGCATGGCCGATGTCAGCTTTGGCGTCGAGGCTGCCGCGCGGCAGTTCGGGCTCGACTTCATCCGCATCCTCACCGAGGACTACTTCTTCGCCTGCCATCAATCGTTCCTGGAAAGCGATCCGATGCGGCGCGTGCTCGACGTGATGAAGGGCGACGATTTCCATCGTGAGATCGCAGCCCTGCCCGGCTACGCGCCGGCCGACACCGGCTCGGTTCACACCGTCCGCGAGTTCCTCGACCGGTTCGATGCCGGGACCTGACGGGCCGGCGAGATCAGGAGGATCGACAGCGCGCGTCGCGAACTCGAGCATGATCCGGAAAAGTGGAAACCGGTTTTCCGGAAAGATCACGCTCAGACGAAGATATTAGATCATGATGCGTTGCCGTGGAGACGCATCATGTCTATGGCAGATCGACGCCGCGGGCCGGCACCGCTTCGAGCTCACCGGCCGCCTGGCGCTGCAGCGCGCGACCGCGCCAGATCGACCCGGCCACCAGCACCAMCCCTGCGCCGAGCAGCGACATCAGCGTCTCCATGACGTCGACATGGCTGGAAACGTTGGTCTTGCCCGCGAACAGGCCAGAGGCCGCCTCGATGGTGATGACGACGGTGCCGTCCAGGACATGGTGCAGCAGCGGCTCGATCGCCGGATCGGTGGCGATCACCTCGCCGGCCACCCAGCCAAGCAGCATCGCGCCGAGCCAGACCAGGAGCGGAAACCGATCGAGAACGAGCATGATCAATGCCGCACCGGCGATGATCAGCGGGATGCTCATGGCGAGACCGATGATCAGCAGCGACGCYTGGCCGTTGGCGGCCGCGGCGACCGCGATCACATTGTCGAGGCTCATCACKAGGTCGGCGAGCGCGACGATCCGAACCGCGTGCCACAGCGTGGTTCCCGCGGCGATCTCGTCGTTCTCATCCTCGGGGACCAGAAGCTTGGCCGCGATCACCAGCAACGCCAGGCCGCCGATCAGCTTCAGATAAGGAAGCGCCATCAAGGTGGCAACGATGCCGGTGAACGCGATGCGCAGCGCCACCGCGATGCCGGAGCCTGCCACCATGCCCCAGACGCGATGCCGGCCGTGCAGGCCGCGGCAGGCGAGCGCGATCACCAGGGCGTTGTCGCCCGACAACAGCACATTGATCCAGATGATCTTGCCCAATGCGAGCCAGAAGCCGGGGCTCTGCAGGTCGGCTTCAAATTGAGCGAGCAAATGGCCGAAAGTGGCGGGATCAGCGAGCTGCGACAGCCAGTTCACGGCCAGGCCTTTCAGAGACGTTCAGCGGGAATGCGGACGAGCGCGGTGTGCSGCGGAGATGCCCCTCCGCCGCACACCGAGGGATCAGCCGACGATCTCGTTGCCGGAGAAGAACTGCGCGATCTCGATGGCCGCGGTTTCCGCGGCGTCCGATCCGTGCACCGAGTTTTCGCCGATCGACTTGGCGTGCAGCTTGCGGATGGTGCCATCGGCGGCCTTGGACGGATCGGTCGCGCCCATGACGTCACGGTACTTGAGGATGGCGCCCTCGCCTTCCAGAACCTGGACCACGACCGGGCCGGAGATCATGAAGTCGACCAGTTCGCCGAAGAACGGGCGGGCCTTGTGCACGGCATAGAAGGTCTCGGCCTGCTCGCGGGTCATGCGGATGCGCTTCTGGGCCACGATGCGCAGACCGGCCTTCTCGATCAGCGCGTTGATCGCGCCGGTCAGGTTACGCTCGGTCGCGTCGGGCTTGATGATCGAAAACGTGCGCTCAATCGCCATAATGTCGTCCTTGGAGGTGCGGGATTTGGGTGGGTTGCGGGCTTATATCGACGCGATCGGTTGTCGGCAAGCGACCGCGCCGGTTCTGAGAGGCCGCGGGTTACGACAATTTCACAATTCTGAACATTGTCTGAAGGGCACATGCCACCTGCGTTCACCTCGGCTTCATATGATGGTCGCATCGGGTGAAGGCGAACCGGGCTCTGGTCACCGCCTTCTCCCAGCCCAAAGCGTCCAACACTGTAGCGCCACCAGCGCCGTACTCCAGGAGACGAACATGTTGCGCAAACTCTCCCTCGCCGCGGTTGCCGCCGTTTCTCTGGGCGCAGCCGCCCTCGCCCCGACCGCGGCCTCGGCCCATTGGCATGGCGGATGGCATCACGGCTGGCACGSTGGCTGGCATGGCGGTTATTATGGCTGGCACCGTCCGTTCTACGGGCCGCGCGTTTTCGTCGGCGGCCCGGTCTACAGCTACGGCTATGGCGGCTGCTACGTGCGCCGCGTGGTTCCGACCCCGTGGGGACCGCGCTGGCGCTGGATCAACCGCTGCTACTGAGACCGTCTGATCCCACCTTCCCCGACGAGCCCTGTCGCGGCACCCGCCCCCCGCCGCAACAGCTCGCCTAGCCCCGGCGCCCCCCACGCCGGGGCTTTTTTCGTTGGATTTCAACCAAGTCCACGCCATTCCGGGGCTGTCGCGGAAACCAATCGGCCTGCCATGACTTGATAGAGGACCTGTCACAATGCTCGTGGAACTCTGTCATGACTGGCCGCACCGCCAAATCCAGCGAGGCGCTCGATCGCAAGATGAGCCGATCGATCTGCGACGCCGTGGGCGAACGGCTGCAACGCAGCCTGCCGCCGGACGGCTCGCACCTCCCGGCCCCGCTCGCTCATCTCATGAACGAGTTGCGCAAGCGCGACGAGACGAGTCTGCGCTTCGAGTAAGATTCCGCCAGGCTGAGCCTGCGACAAAGCGGTTGCGTTTGGTCGCGCGCGCGGTGACAAGGCGCGCATGCTTTCGATCAACGACATCTCCATCCGGCTCGCCGGACGGCTTCTCATCGACCACAGCACGGTGCAGATTCCGCCCGGCGCCCGCGTCGGCCTGGTGGGCCGCAACGGCACCGGCAAGTCGACGCTGTTCAAGGCGATCCGCGGCGAACTGTCGCTGGAGAACGGAGCGATCACCGTCCCGCCGCGATGGCGGATCGGCAGTCTGGCCCAGGAGGCGCCCAGCGGCCCGGAAAGCCTGATCGAGGTGGTCCTCCGGGCCGATCTCGAGCGCGATGCCCTGCTGCGCGAAGCCGAAACCGCCGTCGAGCCGGATCGCATCGCCGAGATCCAGACCCGGCTGGTCGATATCGACGCGCATTCGGCGCCGGCGCGGGCCGCCGCCATCCTCAGCGGCCTCGGCTTCTCGGCCGCCGACCAGGCGCGGGCCTGCGCGGAATTCTCCGGCGGCTGGCGCATGCGCGTGGCRCTCGCCGCCACCTTGTTCGCCGCCCCCGACCTGCTGCTGCTCGACGAGCCCACCAACTATCTCGACCTCGAAGGCACGCTGTGGCTCGAGGATCATCTGGCGCATTATCCGCGCACGGTGATCGTCATCAGCCACGACCGCGATCTGCTGGAGACGTCGGTCGATCAGATCCTGCACCTGGATCGCGGCAAGCTGACACTGTACCGCGGCGGCTATTCCTCGTTCGAGGAGCAGCGCGCCACGCGCGAGATGCTCGACGCCAAGGCGGTCAAGCGCCAGGAGGCTGAGCGCGCGCGGCTGCAGTCCTTCGTCGACCGCTTCAAGGCCAAGGCCTCAAAGGCGCGGCAGGCGCAGTCGCGGGTCAAGATGCTGGAACGGATGAAGCCGATCACAGCGCTCGTGACCCAGGATGTGCACGAGATCAGCTTTCCCGCACCGGAGAAATTGCTGTCGCCGCCGATYATCGCGGTCGACAACGCCTCGGTCGGCTATGACCCTGCCCAGCCCGTGCTGAACCGGGTGACCTTGCGCATCGACAATGACGATCGTGTCGCGCTGCTGGGCGCCAACGGCAATGGCAAATCGACGCTGGTCAAGCTGCTCGCCGGCCGGCTGGCACCGTTCTCCGGCAAGGTCACGCGCGCCGACAAGCTGTCGATCGCCTATTTCGCCCAGCACCAGCTCGATGAACTCGACGAGCAGGGATCACCCTACACCCACGTCCGGCAGCTGATGGGCGATGCGCCGGAATCGAAAGTGCGGGCCCGGGCCGGCGCCATCGGATTTTCCGGCAAGGCGGCCGACACGCTGGTGAAAAGCCTGTCCGGCGGCGAGAAGGCGCGGCTGCTGCTCGGGCTCGCCACCTTCTACGGTCCCAACATGATCATCCTGGACGAGCCGACCAACCATCTCGACATCGATAGCCGTGCGGCGCTGGCCGAAGCGATCAACGAGTTTCCGGGCGCCGTGATCATGGTCTCGCACGATCGCTATCTCATCGAGGCCTGCGCGGATCGTCTGTGGGTGGTCGCCGAGCGGACCGTAAAGACCTATGACGGCGATCTCGACGATTACCGGCGGATGATCTTGTCGTCGCGGAGCGGCGCGTCGGCGCGCGATGCCGAACGTCCGCAGACGAGCGAGCGAGCGGAGCGACCGCGTGGCGACAACAAGCGTGGCGGACTGAAACAGAAGATCGCGGCCGCCGAAGCCGAGATGGCCCGCATCACCGAGATCATCGCCAAGATCGACGGCGCGCTGGCGTTGCCGGACATCTTCACCCGCGACCCGAAGCAGGCCGCGCAATTGTCGAAGGCAAGGGCGAACGCCGCGGAGGCGCTGGCGCGCGCCGAAGAGCAGTGGTTGGAAGCGAGCACGCTGTACGACGAGACGACCGGCTGACGAACGTCCGGACGGCCGCTCCTCAAATCACCGGGACCGAACCTGGTTCGATCCGTTTAACTGTGACAGAAGCCGCTCGCGCAGCCGGCTCAGGTCGCCTTCTTCTTGCCCTTGGCGGGCTTCGCCATCTTCGGCGCCGGGCCCGGATCGGGCGCGCGCTCGATCGAGGTCAGACGGCCCGCGGTGAACGTGTAGACGCCGGCACGCGCACCGCGCAGCCAGGTCACGGTCGCAACGCGATCACCGCCATTACCGCCGATGTTGACACTGTCGGGTGCGCCGATGCCGCGCACCACGTCACATTCGGTATGRCCMAGTGCAACCGTGCCGCCTGCGGCGGGCGGCGCAGCGGCCGCATCGCTGCTCATCGCATTSGCRCCGGCCGGCGCCATGCCGGGACAGGCGCCCTCGGCGCTGACGAGATCCTCCGCGGTGACGGGCTTTTCGGGCGTCAGCGGCGGCGCGTCGATCGAGATGCTCTTGATGAACAGGCGCTGCGGCCGGTTGAACCATTCGGCATCCTTGGAGAGAAAGTCAGCCGAGCCGGAGCATCCGGACACGACCGGTGCAAGCACAAGGAACGCCAGAAGGCGCGTCAGCTTTTGATTCTGGTCTCGCACGATGAACCTTGCTGAATTGCAACCAATGCTCGATTCAAAAGCACTAGCAGATCTTGTAACCGGGTGCGCCCTGGCCCTTGAAGCGATGTTCTGCCCGCATCGGCGGGAGCAACACTTCAGATGCGCGAGGCACAGTCGTTGTTCGAACGGATCGTCCCACCATCACTTTGCGGCACGTTCGTGGCTTTGCCAACGCGCCGCCAGTTCATTGGCAGATTATCATTAATCGCGGCACGCCGCCATGGCGAGCGCGCGACCGGCAGGCCATCATTGCCGACGCTGCCACCGCCCGCGCTCATCGGCCTGCCAATAGGTGACCTCGAATCCCCGCGTTTTGCAATCGGTCCAGGCCGCTCTCGCAGCTGCGAGCGCTTCGTCATCGTCGCCGTTGAAGACGAGCACCATGCGCTCATAAGTGTGCGCGTCTGACGGCAGCGGCGCGTTGTCGACCAGGAATCGCACATTCGCCTGGTTGGGATTGCTCTCCTCCACCGCCAACACGATCGGCTGGTCGGCCACATCGGCAACCCGCCATGTGGCGTGCGGCAGAAACGAATCGTCACGATAGGTCCACAGATGCGCATCAAGCGCATCTGCACGTTCTTCTGAGGTCGATTGCACCACAACCCGCCAGCCGCGCTCGAGCGATTTCTCCAGCAGCGGCGGCAACACGCCTTCCAGGGTCATGTTCTGCAAATGATAGAACAGGACTTCCGTCATCCGAACAGCGGTCCCTCAACTCCTGGCTTCGTAGCAATCCCACACCAGCCGGTCGAGCAGGCGCACGCCGTAGCCGGAGCCCCAGCTCTGATTGACCTCCGATTTCGGCGCGCCCATCGCGGTGCCGGCGATGTCGAGATGCGCCCATGGCGTATCGTTGACAAAGCGCTGCAGGAATTGCGCGGCCGTGATCGAGCCGCCGTGGCGCCCGCCGGTGTTCTTCATRTCGGCGAATTGCGAATCKATCAGCTTGTCGTATTCGGGGCCGAGCGGCATGCGCCAAACCTTCTCGCCGGTCTCCTGCCCCGCCTTCAACAGCTTCTCGGCAAGATCGTCATTGTTGGCGAACAGGCCCGCATGCTCGGTGCCGAGCGCAACCATGATCGCCCCGGTCAAGGTGGCGAGATCGATCATGAATTTCGGCTTGAACTTGGTCGCKACGTACCAGAGCACGTCGGCGAGYACGAGCCGGCCTTCCGCGTCGGTGTTGATGATCTCGATCGTCTGCCCGGACATCGAGGTAACGATGTCACCCGGGCGCTGGGCRTTGCCGTCCGGCATGTTCTCGACCAGGCCGATCGCGCCGATCACATTGGCCTTGGCCTTGCGCGCGGCCAGCGCATGCATCAGACCGACGACGCAGGCCGCACCGCCCATGTCGCCCTTCATATCCTCCATCGAGCCGGCCGGCTTGATCGAGATGCCACCGGTGTCGAAGCAGACGCCTTTGCCGATGAAGGCGACCGGCTGATCACCCTTCTTGCCGCCATTATAGCGCATGACGACGGTGCGACTCGGCCGCGCCGAGCCCTGCCCGACCCCGAGCAGCGCCCCCATTCCGAGCTTCTTCATGGCCGGCACATCGAGAATCTCGACGGTCACGCCGAGCTTGCGCAGCGCGCTGGCGCGCTTGGCGAACTCTTCCGGATAGAGCACGTTCGGCGGCTCGTTGACGAGATCGCGCGCCAGAATCACGCCGTCGGTGACGTGCGACCGTGGCGCGAAGGCCTTCTTGGCCGCGGCCACGTCCGCGACGGCCAGCGAGATCGCGGCGCTGACGGCCGCCTCCTCGTCCTTCTTCTTGGTCTTGTAGCGGTCGAATCGATAGGCTCGCAGCCTGATCCCGGCCGCCAGCGAGCTCGCCTGGTCCGGCGTCATCGGCCCGGAGGGCAGCTCGGCCATCACCATCACGGGTTCAGTCCCGGCGTTCAGTTTCCCGGCTAACGTCCCGCCATATTTCAGGAAATCCTTTTCCTTGTGATCCCCGCTTTTGCCTGTGCCGATCACGAGCAAGCGCTGAATCTTGATTCCYTGGGGGGCGAGAAGGTCGAGCACCGCGCCGTCCTTGCCCTTGAAGCGCGCCGCAGCGGCCGCCCGCTGGATGAGCTCGGCGGCGCCGCCCAGCGCCTTGTCGGTCGCGGCACCAAGCCGCAGGGACTCATCGCAGAACGCGACCAGGATACCGCGTGGCGCAGTCGACAGCGGAACGAAGCCGACCTTGACGGTGTCGGACATCAAGCRAACCTCCAAATTTCGTCGTRAGGGCCGCCGCGACCGTCCCAAAATCCCAGCGGACAGACGAGGATGGCGGCAGTTCGGAACCCAACTTGGCAACAGTATGGCCTGCCGCGGCCAGAGCTGCCAAGCCTCCCGTGTCGAGGCGGTCACAATAATGAAATTTTAGCCGTATTTTAGCGACGCCACGCCACAGCCATTTTGTCGACGGATCAAAGGGATGGTAAGGATGTTCACTGACCTTGGAACGTGACGGCGCAAGCAGCCTCGGGGACCCGTTTCAAGGGTGGCCGCAGCGCTCGTTCCGGGACTGCAGATTGGGGATCGAGCGCACACGATGGGATCCATCGACAGGTACATCTTTCGCACGACGCTCGCGTCGTTTGCGGTGGTCCTGGTGAGTCTCACCGGGGTGATCTGGATCACCCAGGCGCTGCGCGGCATCGACCTGATGACGAGCCAGGGGCAGACCATCCTGACCTTTCTCGGCATTACCGGCCTGGTGATTCCCTCGCTGCTCGGCGTGATCGCGCCGATTGCGCTGATGATCGCGGTCTCTCACACCCTCAACAAGCTCGCGACCGATTCGGAAATCATCGTGATGAACGCCGCCGGCATGTCGCCGATCCGGCTGTTTGTGCCCTTCGCCTACGCCACCTGCGTCGTCGCGATCCTGGTCACCTTCATTGCCGCGTTCTTCGCGCCCGACGGGCTGCGCCGGATCAAGCAATGGGACGCCGAGATCACCGCCGACGTGCTCGCCAACATCCTGCAGCCCGGCCGGTTCGCCCAGCTCGACCAGAACCTCACGATCCGGATTCGCGAACGCCAGCCCGGCGGCGAATTGCAGGGCATTCTGATCGACGACCGCCGCGATCCGAAGGAGCGAATCACGATCATCGCCGAGAAGGGCACGGTGGTGAAGAACCCCGACGGCTCGTTCCTGGTGCTGGAGGACGGCAATCTCGAGCGCTTCGAAGTCGGCAAGCGCGAGCCGGCAATGGTGGCGTTCGCCCGCTACGCCTTCGACATGTCGAAATTCTCGAATCAGGGCCGCGATGTCACGCTCGGCATCCGCGAGCGCTATCTGTGGGAGCTGATGGCGCCGGCGGAGGACGATCCGATCTACAAGCAGATCCCCGGACAATTCCGGCAGGAGCTGCATGACCGCTTCCTCGCCCCGATCTACCCCTTCGCCTTCGCCGCTTTGACCTTTGCGTTTCTCGGCGCGCCGCGCACGACGCGTCAGAGCCGCAACTTCTCGTTCGGCAGTGCGATTCTCGCGGTGTTCGGCGTGCGCATGGCCGGCTTCGCCTGCTCCGTCATGACGGTGAAGACGCCGGTCGCCGCCCTGGTGCAGTACCTGATGCTGTTCGGCGTGCTCGGCTTGAGCATCTGGATCATCGTCGGCGGCGTGGTGGTCGAGCCGCCGGCGCGGCTGATGGAGGCGATCAACCGCTCGAATGCGCGGATCGCTCGGCTGTTCAGAAGGCCGGCCGCCGCATGAGCATGGTCACCAACACGCTGGGGCGCTATTTCGCCGGCCGCTTCCTGGTTTCGGCGGTCGGCGTGTTCGCGAGCATTTTCGTGCTGCTCGTCCTGGTCGATTACATCGAGATGGTCCGCAAGACCTCGGGGCTGGCCTCCGCCTCGGCGCTGATGGTCGCCGAGACCTCGCTGTTTCGCGTGCCGCAACTGCTCGAGAAGATGATGCCGTTCTGCGTCCTGATCGGCGCCATGACCTGCTACCTCGCGCTGTCGCGTCGCCTCGAGCTCGTGGTGGCGCGCGCCGCCGGCGTCTCGGCCTGGCAGTTCATCGCGCCGGCGCTGGCCAGCGCCATCGTGCTCGGCCTGATGGCGACGACGCTCTACAATCCGATGTCGGCCAATCTGCGTGAATTGTCGAAACGCATGGAAGCGGAGCTGTTCGGCGCCGCCCCGGGCSGCGGCGTGCAGGATGCGTCCGGCTTCTGGCTGAACCAGATCAACCCGGACGGCTCGGTCATCATCAACGCCGCACGCAGTGAGCAGCAGGGTGTTCGGCTGACCGGCCTGACGCTGTTCCGTTTTGATACGGAGAAACATTTCAAGGACCGAATCGAAGCGCGCGAGGCCACCCTCGAAGACGGCCAGTGGGTGTTCAAATCGGTGCGCCGATTCTCCCTCGATGCGCCGCCGGTGGACGAGCCGACCTTCATTCTGCCCACCAGCCTGACACCGGCACAGGTCCGCAACAGCTTCTCGACCCCCGAAACTGTGTCGTTTTGGCAACTGCCGAGCTACATCCGTTCGTCAGAGAGCTCAGGCTTCGCGACCGCGGGCTACCGATTGCAGTATCATAAGCTGATCGCGCAGCCATTCCTGCTGGCTGCGATGGTCATGCTGGCCGCGTCCGTGTCGCTCCGCTTCTTCCGAATGGGTGGCGTACAAAAAATGGTTTTGAGTGGCGTGGGCGCCGGCTTTCTGCTCTACGTTTTGTCGAAAGTAACGGAAGATTTGAGCAAGGCTGCGTTGATGGATCCGATCGTTGCCGCGTGGCTGCCGGTGTTCGTCGGCGGCCTGACCGGCTTTATGGCCTTGCTCTACCAGGAGGACGGCTAGTGTCGTTCGTTGCCGTCCGTCAGACAGCGCTTGCCGTGCTCCGGCAGCATGCGATTGCATGCGGTCGATTTGCGCGCGTGAGTGGCATCGTGTCTGCCGAATCCATGTCTCGGAAGTTCTGGTCTCCCGGCTCCAAGCCGCGCAGCTTCACGTCTGGCCAATTCACGTCTGCCGTTCTCGGGGGCGTGTTCGCGCTGGCGTTCGGTGCCGTGCTGACGGCGACCATCGGTCTGGTTGCACCTGCGCCCGCCGCCGCGCAAAGCTTCACCTATAATCCGCGCCCGCCGAAGGCGCCGCCGCCGCGCGTCGCCAACGACAACCAGATGCTGGTGCAGGCGACCGAGGTCGATTACGACTACAACAACTCGCGCGTGTCAGCGGTCGGCAACGTCCAGCTGTTCTATAACGGCACCTCGGTCGAGGCCGACCGGGTGATCTACGACCAGAAGACCAAGCGCCTGCATGCGGAAGGCAACATCCGCATGACCGACGCCGACGGCAAGATCACCTACGCCAACAGCCTCGATCTGTCCGACGATTACCGCGACGGCTTCGTCGATTCGCTGCGCGTCGAGACCGAGGACCAGACGCGGATGGCGGCGACCCGCGCCGACCGCTCCAAGGGCAATTACACCGTCTTCGAGAACGGCGTGTACACCGCCTGCGCGCCCTGTAAGGACGATCCGAAGAAGCCGCCGCTGTGGCAGGTCAAGGGTGCGCGCATCATCCATGACCAGACCGAGAAGATGCTGTATTTCGAGAACGCCCAGCTCGAATTCTTCGGCGTTCCGCTCGCCTATATCCCCTACTTCTCGACGCCCGATCCGACGGTGAAGCGCAAGAGCGGCTTCCTGATGCCGGGCATCACCCAGACCGGCGGTTACGGCTTCGGCGTCGACATCCCCTATTATTGGGCGATCGCGCCAGACTACGACGCAACCTTCACGCCGCGCATCACCTCCAAGCAGGGCGTGCTGCTGCAGACCGAATTCCGCCAGCGCTTCAGCAATGGCGGTTACCAGGTGCGCCTCTACGGCATCGATCAGCTCGACCGCAACGCCTTCGCCGGCCAGCCGGGCGACCGGCAGTTCCGCGGCGGCATCGACACCAAGGGCCAGTTCGCGATCAACGACAAATGGGTGTTCGGCTGGGACGGCATCCTGCTGTCCGACTACATGTTCCTGTCGGACTACCGGCTGGCGCAGTACCGCGACCCGTTCAACTCGTTCATGAGCCTGCCGACAGAGGCGATCTCGCAGCTGTATTTGACCGGCGTCGGCAGCCGCAGCTTCTTCGACGTCCGGGCGATCCATTATCTGAGCTTCTCGGGCAACCAGCAGACAGTGCCGGTGGTCTATCCGGTGCTGGATTACTCGAACGTGCTGAACTACCCGGTGTTTGGCGGCGAGTTCAGCTACAAGACCAACTTCGTGAATCTGAGCCGTGAACAGGCGGTGTTCGATCCGATCACCAGCACGGCCAACACGGCCGGCCTGTGCACGACGACGTCGGCCGATCCGCGCGCGCGGCTGCCCACCCAGTGCCTGCTGCGCGCGACACCCGGCACCTATACCCGTCTCACCGCACAGGCGGAGTGGCGGCGGTCCTATACCGACCCGTTCGGCCAGATCTGGACGCCGTTCGCGATCCTGCGCGCGGACGCGATCAACGCCAACGTCACCGCGCAGCCAGGCGTCGGCAACTTCGTTCAGACGGGCGACACCCAGGCGCTGCGGCTGATGCCGACAGTCGGCCTGGAATACCGCTACCCGTTCATCAATGTGCAGCCGTGGGGAACCACGACGATCGAACCGATCGCGCAGGTGATCATCCGGCCGAACGAGACCTATGCCGGCCGGCTGCCGAACGAGGACGCCCAGAGCATGGTGTTCGACGCCAGCAACCTGTTCAGCGTCGACAAGTTCTCCGGCTATGACCGCGTCGAGGGCGGCGGCCGCGCCAATGTCGGCGTGCAGGCCACCACCCAGTTCGACCGCGGCGGCACGATCAACGTGCTGTTCGGCCAGTCCTACCACCTGTTCGGTCTGAACTCGTTCGCGGTGCAGGACGCCAACAATACCGCCATCGGGTCCGGCCTGGACAAGACCGTCTCGGATTACGTGGCGCGGGTCGATTACTCGCCGAACCGGACCTATACGTTCAGCATGCGCAGCCGGTTCGACCAGCAGACCCTGAACATCCAGCGCTTCGAGGCCGAGGCGAAGGCGAACTTCGATCGCTGGTCGGTGGCCCTGACCTACGGCAATTATGCCGCGGATCCGGCGCTCGGCTATCTCGCCCGGCGTGAGGGCATCCTCGGCAGCGGCTCGGTCAAGGTGGCGCCCAACTGGATCGTATCCGGTGCGGCGCGCTGGGATCTGGCCGCCAACAAGATCAACCAGTATGTGATCGGCGCCGGCTATGTGGACGATTGTTTCGTGCTGGCCGCGAACTATGTAACGTCCTATAATTATACGGCAGGTACCACCCCACCCGTTCTGAGCCATGCCTATATGCTCCAGATCGGGCTTCGGACGCTCGCGAACTCCTCGTCGACGGGAAGTGCGGCTGGTGGCCTTCAGTAGCGCGCGCCGGTCTCCGACCGGTGCTCCTCTGGTCCGAGAGGTCCCGTGGTCCGAGAGGTCCCGACAGAGAGCCGTCGCGCCGCTTCTGGTTGGACTCATTGCGAACAGCGAAGCTTGGTCATGACGATCGCGTTCTCTTCCCGCCTTCGGGCCCTGGCCATCTGCAGTCTTGCGGTGCTGGCATCGGGTGCCGGGCTGATCCCCGCTCAGGCCCAGAGCATCGTCGTGATGGTGAATGGTGATCCCATCACCGATTACGACATTGAGCAGCGGATGAAGCTCAACTTCCTCAGCACGCGAAAGCAGCAGAGCCGGCAGGAGGTCATCAACGAGCTGATCGACGACAAGGTGAAGATCAAGGAAGGCAAGAAGTTCGGGGTCGAACCGACGGCCTCCGACGTCGACCAGTCGTTCGCCGGCATGGGCTCGCGCATGCGGCTCAATGCCGAACAGCTGACGAAATCGCTGGAGAGCCAGGGCGTGCGCCCTGAGACGCTCAAGGCGCGCATCAAGGCCGAGATCGTCTGGACCAGCCTGGTCCGCGGCCGCTACAAGGAACGCCTGCTGGTGTCCGACAAGGACGTTGCCGCGGCGGTTGCTGCGGCCGGCGGCGATTCCGACCAGCAGGGCCAGGCCTTCGAATACAAGATGCAGCCGATCGTGCTGATCGTTTCAAACTCGTCGAACCAAGCGGTGATGGAAGCGCGGCACAAGGAGGCGGAAGCCCTGCGCGCGCGGGTGCAGACCTGCGCCGACGCCAACAATGTCTTCAAGACCACCGCGAACGCCGTGATCAAGGAAATCGTCGTCAAGACGTCCGCCGACATTCCGCCGAACCTCCGCAAATTGCTCGACGACACCCCGATCGGACATCTCACGCCGCCCGAAGCGACCAAGCAGGGAATCCAGATGGTCGCGCTGTGCGCCCGCACCCCGACGACGGTCGACACGCCGAAAAAGCGTCAGATCCGCGAGGAGATGTACACCAAGAAATACGAGGCGACGTCCAAGGCCTATCTGCAGGAAGTCCGCAAGGCGGCGATGATCGAATATCGCTGATGAGCAAGCCCCTCGCGCTCACATTGGGCGAACCTGCAGGCATCGGCCCCGACATCACCTTGCAGGCGTGGCTGCGTCGCACCGAGCTTGGACTTCCGGCGTTCTATCTGCTCGGGGATCCCGGCTTCATCAGCCAGCGAGCGGCGCTGCTGGGCCTCGATGTTCCGGTGACGGAGACACATCCCGGACAGGCCGTCGAGATATTCTCCAAGGCGCTGCCGGTCGTGCCCACCGGGCATCGCGTCACCGCACAACCCGGCCGTCCCGACGTCACGAGCGCAGAAGCCACGATCGGCTCGATCCGCCAGGCTGTCCTCGACGTCAAGGCCGGACGGGCGAGCGCCGTCGTGACCAATCCGATCGCCAAGGCCATCCTCTACCGCGCCGGTTTTACGCACCCCGGGCACACCGAGTATCTCGCCGAGCTCGCCGCCGATGGCGGGGTGGTCCCGCAGCCCGTCATGATGCTGTGGTCGCCGACGCTCGCCGTCGTGCCGGTGACGATCCATGTGGCGCTGCGCGAGGCGATCGAGCAGCTGACGAGCCCGCTGATCACCTCCACGACCCGGATCGTCGCGGCGAGCCTGCGGCGCTATTTCGGCCTGTCGCGGCCGCGCATCGCCTTGTCGGGCCTCAATCCTCACGCCGGCGAGGACGGCACGATGGGCACGGAGGAGGACACGATCATCGCGCCGGCGATCGCGACCCTGCGCAATGCCGGCCTCGACGTGCAAGGACCGCTGCCGGCCGATACGATGTTCCATGACGCCGCGCGCAAGACCTATGATTGCGCCATCTGCATGTATCACGATCAGGCGCTGATCCCGATCAAGACGCTGGCCTTCGACGAGGGCGTCAATGTGACGCTCGGCCTGCCCTTCATCCGCACCTCGCCGGACCACGGCACGGCCTTCGGCATCGCCGGCAAGGGCACGGCCAATCCGGCCAGCCTGATCGCTGCCCTCCGGCTTGCCGCGCGCATGGCCAGCCAAGCGGCATGAGCGCGATCGACGACCTGCCGCCCCTGCGCGAGGTCATTCGCGAGCATCAGCTGTCGGCGCGCAAGGCACTCGGCCAGAACTTCCTGCTCGATCTCAATCTCACCGCGCGAATTGCCCGGGCCGCCGGCCCGCTGGARGACGCCACYGTGGTCGAGATCGGTCCGGGCCCGGGCGGCCTGACGCGGGCGCTGCTCGCGCTCGGCGCCCGCCACGTCATCGCCGTCGAGCACGATGAGCGCGCGATCCCGGCGCTGCAGGCGATCGCGGAGCGTTATCCGGGACGGCTCGAGATCGTCTGCACCGATGCCCGCACCTTCGACGTCCGGCCCTATCTCGGCAGCACCAAGGCCAAGATCGTCGCCAACCTGCCCTACAACATCGCGACGCATCTGCTGATCGGCTGGCTCTCGGCCGAACCATGGCCGCCCTGGTACGACATGATGGTGCTGATGTTCCAGCGCGAGGTCGCCGARCGGATCGTCGCGCGCGAGAACGAGGAAGCCTATGGCCGGCTCGGCGTGSTCGCCAATTGGCGCTGCGAGACCAAGATCCTGTTCGACATCTCGCCCTCGGCCTTCGTGCCGCCGCCGAAGGTGACCTCATCGGTGGTGCGGCTGGTGCCGCGCACGGCCCCGGAGCCGTGCGACCGCCGCGCGCTCGAGCAGGTCGCCGCCGCCGCGTTCGGCCAGCGCCGCAAGATGCTGCGCCAGAGCCTGAAGTCGCTGCCGACGGATCCCGCGCGGCTGGCCGCAGCGGCCGGCGTCGATCCGACGCGCCGCGCCGAGACCATTCCGGTGTCGGGCTTTGTTGCCATGGCGCGCGAATTGACCAATAGTCGCGACGATAACAAGACCTAACAACAAGCATTTCAGGGAGATTTCTCATGGCGTTGATGCGTCGTCAGTCRCTCGTCAAATTCGATGCACCGCTGTGCGAGACGATCGTCGAGACACCGAAGCCGCAGGGCCGGGAAGTTCTCGTGCGCATCGAACGCTGCGGCCTGTGCCATTCCGACCTGCACATCCAGGATGGCTATGCCGACCTCGGCGGCGGCAAGCGCCTCGACACGACCCGCGGCATGACCCTGCCCTTCACGCTCGGACATGAGATCGCCGGCGTCGTCGACGAGGTCGGACCCGACGTGCCGAAGGAMCTGATCGGCGCCCGGCGCGCCGTGTTTCCATGGATCGGCTGCGGCCAGTGCCGCGACTGYGCCAATGGCGACGAGAATTTGTGCGCCAAGCAGCGTTTCCTCGGAGTCTCGATCGACGGTGGCTTCGCCACCCACGTGCTGGTGCCCGACGCGAAGTACCTGCTCGAATATGATCCGCTGCCGGTCAATCAGGCGGCGACCCTGATGTGCTCCGGTGTCACRGCCTATGGCGCGCTCAAGCGTCTCGTCGACCGGCCGCGGCAGCGCAATTTGCTGCTGATCGGACTCGGCGGCGTCGGCATGATGGGACTGTCGTTCGCGCAGGCGATGTTCAAGCAGCCGATCTCGGTCGCCGATCTCTCGGCTGCCGCGCGCGACACCGCGCTGAAGAACGGGGCGGCCACGGCCTATGATCCGGCCGAGCCGGAYGTGATCAAGCGCATCCTCAAGGAGACCGAGGGCGGCTTCGACGAGGTCGTCGACTTCGCCGGCAATGAGAAGTCGATGGCGTTTGCCGTGTCGGTCGTGGCTCGCGGCGGCAAGATCGTCGTGTCCGGCCTGATGGGCGGCCAGTTCACCTTGCCGATGGTGCAGTGGGTGTACAAGCGCATGACCATCGAGGGCTTCATGGTCGGTACGCTCGCCGAAGGTCATGAGCTGATGGCCCTGGCCCGCGCCGGCAAGATCAAGCCGCCGCCGATGCGCGAGGCGCCGATGGCCGACGTGCAGAAGTGGATCGATGAGCTCCGTGCCGGCCATGTCGTCGGACGCGTGRTGCTGACCAACTGATGAGTCCATCCATCGCATTGTAGATGCCGTGTGCACGCGGCTCCGAGCCGCGCGCGAAACAGCATCGGCAACGACAAGCGCCGTCGGCTCTCGGTCGGAGCCGCGCGCGGCCGAACGCGAGCGCGCCGTGGTGGCGGAACGCAGCGGAGAAGTCGCGCGCGCTGATCCGGCAGCAGCCTCAGCGGTGTCTGGGTGGGGTTACGTGCGACATCGATCGACGCGGCTCATTTGTCCACAAATGGTGGCCGCGCGGKGGAGCCAAGCACGCAGCCTGCTCYYATGTGATCCAGCAGCGGAGCCYRCATGGCGATCTGCTTGTGGAAAAAATGCCTCAGTCCACAATGAAAACGGCCAGTCAGAATTAATCCGGAATTGGGGCTCATTGCGACCTAACTTCTTTCCGAGAACGCGCCGTTGCGTCGCGTATCCGGAGTCACCAATGGCAAGCCGAACGGCAGGAGTTGCATTCGCCATTGCAGCCGGAATCRTCGTGATTGCSGTGTCGCCGCGCGTATCCATCGCTGCGGATGACTGCCTCACTGAGCCGACCGGCGAGAAGTCCGACGCGCAACGCTGGTACTATCGCTTCGATCGCGGCACCAATCGGCGCTGCTGGTATCTGAAGGACGCCAACGGRAACACCCGTGACATYGCGGCCCCACCGCGGACRCCGCAGCAGCCGGCTCCCTGGGACTTTGCCCAGCCTGCGCCGCCCAAGCTGACCGCAAAACGAACCGATGGCCCAGCGCCTCGCGCCAACGCCGAAGCCCTGGCTGAAGCGCCTCAGCCGCGTGTCCGCACGGACCTTGCCATCCGTGGCACGCCGAAGCCGCAGAATGTCGCGATCACGCCGACCACATTGACGGCCTCCGACGCCAACCTGCCGCGCAGTCTCGACGCCTCGCCATGGCCGTCMTCGCCGCCGCCGCAGACCGAGCCGGCGATATCCGATTCACAGCCGGCAGCGGCGATCGCCGCGGACGATAACGTTGAACTGGACTCCAATGCAGCGCCGCCGGCTGAAGGGCCGKTGACGGCGACGTCGAAGTCCACCAAGCCGGAAGCGCCCATCCACGTGCTGATGCTGGTGGTGTTCGGCGCCCTCGCGATCTCCGGCCTGCTGGCCAGCGCCCTCTACCGTCTCAGCCGGATGGGACGGAAGCGGCGCCGCGGCGCGGAATGGCAAATGGCGGCACGGACCCGGCGCTCGCGCGCGAAGCCGCGGACAAAAGCAAAAGCGCCAGCCTTCGGTCAGCGCAGCGCCCGCAACGGATCTGGCGCGGGCGACGGCTTTCGGACCCAGGAGACGGCATCGGCGCTCGACCTCGCCAGCGCGCGGCTGTCCGCCGCGACACAGGATCAGGCCGGCGCGAGGCCCCGAGCCGCGGCGCCCGCCCCCTATCAGGATCATTCGAACGACGTTCCCAGCCGACACGATTGGGATCAGGCAGCCGAGTTGCCGAAGCTGCAACCAGCCGAGGCTGTCTGGCAGGCCGCCGATGATCTCGCGGCCCGTGCCGCGGGGCGCCACTCCGCAATGATGGCCCAGGCCGTCCTCTCACAAGGCGTCCAGACCCAGGGATCGATGGCGCAGGGATCGATGACATCGGCCGACATGCCGATCCCCTCAGCCCAGATCGCCCCTGCGGTCCCGCCAGCAACAGCGCCCGCGTTTGCGGCCCCGCCAGCGGCCGCTGCCAAGGCCAGCGYGTCTTCGGCCGAGATGGCCCYCCAGGGCTGGTCCGCCCAGACCCGCCCCGCTGCGACCTGGCCGGGCGCGCAAGCGCCTGATGCGCAGATCGCGGCCCCCGCTTCTGCGGCACCGTCCCAGACGGGCGCGCCGGCTGCGCCGGCGCCCCCGCCCGCCCCGGTGGATGTCGCTGAGATCGTATCGGCGTTGCGCAAGGCCCGCACCGGCAATGCCGCGTCGCAGACGCCAGGCGCCGCGCCGGTGGATGCGGCGAAGGTGATTGCCGCCCTTCTGGTGTCCCGCGCGGCCAAGCGACGCGCATCGCAACCGTCCACGCCCGAAATGGCTGACGCCTTACCCGCCGCCCACATCGGCGCATCGCAGGCCGCGCCGCCAGCGCCGTCCGTGGTCGATCGCCTCCGCAACGGACACGCCGCAGCGCCCCCGAGGCCTGCGATGTCCACCGACGCGGTCGCCGCCAGTGCAGCTTCATCCGCGGATCCGGCGGCGGCGCTGATCGAGACGCTCCGCGCCCATGCGGCGCGGCAGACACCCCAGCAGCCGCAGGACGCCTCGACCTTCGGGCCGGAGCCCGCGGCGCCTCACAGCGACGACGCTGACCTCGACGATCCCGCCGCGGCCTTGATCAACCTCCTGGAGTCCCGCTTCGCGTTGGCGCAAGACGAACTGGAAGCAGATGGCTCCGACGCGCGCGACGAGGCGTTCGCACCACAGACGCAGCAGCAGATCGCCACCGAGCAGGACGATCCGGCGGCGCAGCTGTTGAGTATGTTGGAATCACGGCCTTCGCTGCCGCCGGCCCCTGCCGTCCGCGAGCCGTCACGACGCCAACCGCCGCAACGTGCGCTGTTCGTCCCGCCTCCGGTCGAGGATGCGGCGACACCGCCGCTCGACTTCATTCCGCGCCCTCAGGCGTTGCGGCCGCGGCCGCGCAACATCCAGCAGGATGAGTCGCTCGACGGTATTCAGGACATCCTGGCGCGGCTCGGACGCCGAGCCTGAGCCCACGCGTCAGCCTTCAAGCTGGCCCTGCAGCTCACGCACGAAGGTCGTCAATCCGGTCCGACGCTCGCGCTTGAGCCGCTCGGCCTTCAGGATCGACTGCACTTCGGCAAAGGCGTCGTCGACATTGCGGTTGATGACGATGTAGTCGTACTCGGCCCAGTGGCTCATCTCGTGGCTGGCCCGGCTCATGCGCCCGCGAATGACCTCGTCGGAATCCTGCGCGCGCGTATGCAGCCGCTTCTCGAGATCGGCAGCGGATGGCGGCAGGATGAACACGCTGACGACATCCTGTCGCGCTTTCTCGCGCAGCTGTTGCGTGCCCTGCCAATCGATGTCGAACAGAACATCCTGGCCGGCCGAAAGAGCCGCTTCGACCGGCGCGCGCGGCGTGCCGTAGCGGTTGTCGAACACGGTCGCCCATTCGAGCAGCTCGTTGCGCTTGACCATCTCCTCGAAGCGCGCACGGTCGACGAAGTGATAGTCACGTCCATCGACCTCACCAGGGCGCATCGGACGTGTCGTCGCCGACACCGACATCTGCAGGCCCGGCATGCGCTCGATCAGCARCCGCGACAGCGTCGTCTTGCCCGCCCCAGAAGGTGACGACAGCACGAACATCAGACCGCGCCGTTCCACCCCGTCGAAGCTTCCGTCGTGAGCCGCCATGGATCACTCCAGATTCTGAACCTGTTCGCGAAACTGCTCGACCACGGTCTTCAGCTCGAGTCCCGTGTTGGTCAGCTCGATGTCGTTCGACTTCGAACAGCAGGTGTTGACCTCGCGGTGGAATTCCTGCGCGAGGAAATCGAGCCGGCGCCCGACCGGCCCGCCCTTGCCGAGCATCTCGCGGGCCTGCGCGACATGCGAGGCGATACGATCGAGCTCCTCGCGGACGTCGGCCTTGGCCGCGATCAGYAGCGCCTCTTGCGCCAGGCGGTCCGGATCGAAACGATCGGAGGTTTCGAGCAAGGCCGCGACCTGCTCCGCGAGCCGCGCCTTGATCGCTTCCGGCTTGCGTCCGGGYGAGGCTTCCGCCCTRCCCGCCAGCGCCTCGATCTCGTCGACACGCTGATTGAGAATCTGGCCGAGCGATTCTCCCTCGCGGCGGCGCATTTCCACCAGATGCTTCAGCGCCGTCTCGAAAGCGGCGATGGCAGCTTCCTTGGCGGCCTTGTCCTCGGCCTCATCGCTCTCCGGCTCGGCCACCTCGATCACACCCTTGATSGACAGCAGCCCGTCGATRCTYGGGGCGACCGCGTCGATCCGMCCCGAYAGCGAGCTCGCCACCTTGACCACGGCCGCCAGAACGTCCTCGTTGATGCGAACCGTCGCGCCAGTCTCGGTGCGCTTGACGGTCAGGTTTGCGTAGACAGTGCCGCGGGACAGCACTTCGGTTGCGCGCTTCTTGGCGAAAGCCTCGACCTCGTCCCAGCCCTGCGGCAGCCGCACCCGGACGTCCAGTCCCTTGGCGTTGACGGACTTCAAYTCCCACTCGAACGAGTAGGGACCGCTTGCCCCGTGGCTACGGGCAAAGCCGGTCATGCTCGACAGCGCCATTTCGTCAATATCTCCGGCACATCAGGAACGGGCGATAGACTCGCCCCACCAAAAGTGCGCGAACCTTACGGCCTTTTGGCCAAATGTTAAGCCCGGTTCTGCGCGGCCGAGGCGCGTGGACAATTATTGCTGAACGACCGGCGGGCTCGATTGCGCCGCGCCCTGCCTGCCGCCCGCAGCAGGCGCCGGAGCGCCCGATGCGCGATTGGCCGGCGGCTTCTTGGCCCCCGTCGGCGCACGCGGTGCTGCTGCCGCGGCGGCCGGATCAACGGCGCCCGCTGCGGTGGCCGCCGGCGCCTCCTCAGGCTCGACCGTGTCGTTCTGGGTCTGCCGCTCCATCGCCCGCAGCTTGGCGACGTTCTTCTGATGCAGATCGTAGGTCTCGGTGAAGGCGTGACCACCGGTGCCGTCGGCCACGAAATAGAGGTCACGTGTCCGCGCCGGGTTGGCCGTGGCTTCCAGGGACGCCCGGCCCGGGTTTGAGATCGGCCCCGGGGGCAGCCCCTCGATCACATAGGTGTTGTACGGCGAAGGCTGTGTGATTTCGCTGCGCTTGATCGGCCGTCCCAGCGTCCCCTTGCCTCCGACGAGRCCGTAGATGATCGTGGGATCCGACTGCAGCTTGATCTTCTGCTTCAAGCGATTGACGAAAACKGCGGCGACCCGGCTGCGTTCGTCSGGCTTGCCGGTTTCCTTCTCGACGATCGAAGCGAGCGTCACCAGCTGTTCTGGCGTCCGCACGGGCAAATCAGGGCTGCGGCGCTCCCAGATCTCGGCCAGCACACGCTTCTGCGCTTGCTGCATGCGCTGAATGACCTGCTCGCGACTCGTGCCACGCGGGAATTTGTAGGTCTCAGGAAGGAGCGTTCCCTCGCGCGGAATTTCACGGACACTGCCGGTGAATATCTCGTTGTCAGAGAGGCGGGCCACGATCTGCTCGGAGGTCAGACCTTCGGGAATCGTGACCCCATGCTGCACGACCTTGCCCTCGACGATCACGCCGATCACGTCGCGCAGCGACGCATTCTTCTGGAACGCATACTCGCCGGGCTTGAGGTCGGAACTCGCCTTCAACGCATACACGCCACCGATGAAGATCCAGGGATTGACGTCGATCACGCCCTCGCGGGCMAGCACGTCCGCGATGTCGCGCTTGCCCGCGCGCTGAGGAATGTTGACGATCTTGTCGTCCTGCAACGGTCCCGGAGCCTCCAGGATCTGCCGTCCGTAGTAATACGCAGCCCCCGCTCCGATCATGGCCAGAAGCAGCAGGGTGATGATCGCATTGCCGACGACGACGAACGGATTGCGGGCCCGATCGGACCGACGCGGCGGCGGCGGCACCCGCTCGGGCTCGAGCGCTGCGCGCGGACTACGGGGCGAGATGGGCGGCCGTTCACTCATCGATGCAACCTTCAGTGCTGTCGCTCTCGTCGCCGCCGTGCGCTCCCCACGCGGCGACGTCACGTCTACGCCCACCCTCACGCTTCATCATCGAATGCGGCGAAAAGGTGTTCTCGCCGGATCTCATGGCCATGGACGGCCGGTTCCGTGCCTCATCGAGCCTGCTCGTCCTGCGAGGACACGCGAACTCTTGGGTTCTAGTGTGGCTGTGGTCGGATATCCGCGTGACGAAACGACAAGCAGTCGCAGCGGTCATCCGTCCTTCCACACTAACCCACCACGCGTCGCAAGATCACCGAAGCATTGGTGCCACCGAACCCGAACGAGTTCGACAGCGCCACGTTGATCTCCCGCTTGCGAGCACTATGCGGCACGAGGTCGATCGCGGTCTCGACCGACGGGTTCTCCAGATTGATTGTCGGCGGCGCGACATTATCCCGAATCGCGAGAATGCTGAAGATCGCTTCGACGGCCCCCGCAGCGCCGAGCAGATGGCCGATCGACGATTTGGTCGAGGACATCGAGATCCTCGATGCTGCGTTGCCGAGCAGGCGCTCGACCGCACCGAGTTCGATCTCGTCACCGACCTGCGTCGAGGTGCCGTGCGCGTTGATGTAGTCGATATCCGCTGCCGTGATTCCGGCGCGCTTCATGGCCGCGCTCATGCTGCGGAAACCGCCGTCGCCATCAGGCGATGGCGAGGTGATGTGATACGCATCGCCCGATAGCCCGTAACCGCAAACCTCGGCGTAGATCCGGGCGCCGCGCGCCTTCGCGTGCTCATATTCCTCGAGCACCACGATGCCGGCGCCCTCGCCCATCACGAAGCCATCGCGATCCTTGTCGTAGGGACGCGAAGCCTTCTCCGGCGTCTCATTGAAGCCGGTGGACAGCGCCCGCGCCGCGCAGAAGCCGGCCATGCCAATTCGGCAGATCGGCGATTCCGTGCCGCCGGCCACCATGACGTCGGCATCGCCGAGCGCGATCAGACGGCTGGCGTCGCCGATGGCATGTGCGCCCGTCGAACACGCCGTGACCACCGAATGGTTGGGGCCCTTCAGCCCGTGCTCGATCGAGACATAGCCCGACGCGAGGTTGATCAGACGTCCGGGGATGAAGAAGGGCGACACCTTCCGCGGACCGCGCTCCTTCAGGAGAATCGCGGTGTCGGCGATGCCCGACAGGCCGCCGATGCCGGAGCCGATCAAGGTGCCGGTGGCACAGCGGTCCTCTTCCGTCGACGGGTGCCAATCGGCATCGTCGAGCGCCTGGCGCGCGGCGGCCATCGCGAAGATGATGAAATCGTCGACCTTGCGCTGGTCCTTCGGCTCCATCCACTGGTCGGCATTGAACGTGCCGTCGGTCCCATCACCACGCGGCACCTGGCAAGCCACCTTGGCCGGCAGATCGGAGACGTCGAACGTCTCGATCTTGCGCGCTCCGCTCTTACCCTGCAGGATGCGCTGCCAGGTCGTTTCCACTCCACAGCCAAGCGGCGAAACCATGCCAAGGCCAGTGACGACAACCCGCCTCATGTTCGTTTCTCCAGACCCGACCTTGGGCGGTTGTTGACCGGCGGATGACGGTCGCCGCACCTCGGGTCATTGTTTCGAGCAACACGTTCTGGCCGGATCGTGCAGCCGAATCGTGCACTGCCGGCCCAATCTGACGACTCCTTACGACGCCGCCAACAGCAAGAAACCGGTCGGCCGCACAAGACGGGCCGGCCGGTTTCGCGCAACGCTCGCCTGAGGATCAGCTCTTGGCGTTCTTCTCAAGGAACTTGGTGGCGTCGCCGACGGTGAGGATCGTCTCCGCGGCGTCGTCAGGGATCTCGCAACCGAACTCTTCCTCGAAGGCCATCACGAGCTCGACCGTGTCGAGGCTGTCGGCACCGAGATCGTCAATGAAGCTCGCGTTGTCGACCACTTTCTCGGGCTCGACACCAAGGTGCTCGACCACGATCTTCTTAACCCGCTCGCCAATCTCACTCATCGTTCAACCTCGTGCTTGTTCCTTTAAGACCCGACCCCCGGATGATCCGCATCACCCCGGCCGTTAAACTTCCTTCGCGATCGCGCAAAACCAGATTTGCCCCGCAGCGCCCCTTTACCGAAATCTGGCGGACGACTTGCGGTCCGAAAACTTCGGAAACGGGGCCACTCACAAACTCCAATCCTCAAGGACTCCACGAGTCCGGCACGCCTCCGACCCAGAGCGCTCAAACAGGAACCCGGATCAGCAGCACCAGCCGACGGAGGCCCGGCGAACGATGGCAGCTCGCCCCGCCAATATACAGGGTTTGGAAATCCTGCAATGGCGTTCTTCGTGCCCCCATCGGCGGCCCAGTTAACATACACGCGAATCCTTGGCGACTCGGACCGGGAGGTCGACTGCGACGTCTTTTCGCCGCATTCCGAGCCGGGGAAACGCTTAGATCATGGCCATGCCGCCGTTGACATGGATGGTCTGCCCCGTGACGTAGGCCGCCTCGTTGGAGGCGAGGTACACCGCAGCTGCAGCAATATCCTCCGGCGTGCCGAGTCGCGCCGCAGGCACCTTGGCCAGGATCGTCTCGCGCTGCTTGTCGTTCAGCGCGTCGGTCATCGGCGTCTTGATGAAGCCAGGCGCAATGCAGTTCGCAGTCACGCCACGCTTGGCATATTCCGCACCGAGCGTCTTGATCATGCCAATGATGCCGGCCTTGGAAGCCGTGTAATTCCCCTGCCCGGGATTGCCGGTCACGCCGACGATCGACGTGATCGCGATGATTCGGCCGAAACGCTTGCGCATCATCAGCTTGGTCGCCGCGCGCGACAGGCGGAAGGTCGCGGTCAGGTTGACCTTGATGACCTCGTCCCAGTCTTCGTCACGCAGTTGCACGAACAGGTTGTCACGCGTGATGCCAGCGTTGGCCACGAGAATGTCGACCTGGCCCATGGCCTGTTCCGCGGCCGGCACCAGCGCCTCGACCTCGGCACTATCCGACAGGTTGCAGGGCAGCACATGCACACGGCTGCCCAGCTCGCCCGCCAGCGTTTCCAGCACCTCGCGGCGCGTGCCGGAAATCGCAACCGTCGCGCCCTGCGCGTGCATCGCCTTGGCGATCGCATTGCCGATGCCGCCGGTCGCGCCGGTGACCAGCGCGGTCCTGCCACTCAGATCGAACATTCAACTCTCCATCAATGCCGCTACACGCAGCCGGTTACGCCGTTTTGGCCGCGGCCAGCGCGTCCTTGGCGGCCGCAATGTCCGCCGGACCGCCGACCGCGACGCCGACCGCACCATCCGCGATCCGCTTGACCAGACCACTCAGGACCTTGCCGGCGCCGATCTCGAAAAAGCGCGTCACGCCCTGACCTGCCATATAGGCGATCGMTTCGCGCCAGCGCACCGTGCCCGTGACCTGCTCGACCAGCCGACGGCGAATCTCGTCGGGGTCGCTGATCGGTGCCGCGAGCACGTTCGACACCAGCGGCGACGCCGGCGCCTTGATCGTCACTTTCGACAGCGCCTCTGCCATGACGTCGGCCGCCGGCTGCATCAGCTTGCAGTGGAACGGCGCCGAGACCGGCAGCAGCATCGCGCGCTTCGCGCCCTTGGCGCGCGCAATGTCGACAGCGCGATCAACCGCGGCCTTGTTGCCGGAAACGACCACCTGGCCGCCGCCATTGTCGTTCGCCGCCTGGCAGACCTCGCCTTGAGCAGCCTCCTCGGCCACCGCCACCGCAGCCTCGTAATCCATCCCGAGCAGCGCGGCCATCGCGCCGACCCCGACCGGAACAGCCTTCTGCATGGCCAGGCCGCGCGTCCGCAGCAAGCGGGCGGTGTCGGCAATGCTGAGGCTGCCGGCTGCCGCMAGCGCCGAATACTCGCCGAGCGAGTGGCCGGCAACGAAGGCTGCGTCACGGCCGACCGAGAACCCGGCCTCGGCCTCGAGCACCCGCAAGGCCGCCATCGAGACCGCCATGAGGGCGGGCTGGGCATTTTCCGTCAACTGCAAGGTTTCGGCCGGGCCTTCCCAGATGATCGCGGTCAGCTTCTCGCCAAGGGCGGTATCGACCTCCTCGAACACGGCGCGAGCCACCGGAAARGCGTCTGCCAACGCCTTGCCCATGCCGACGGCCTGGGACCCTTGCCCCGGAAAAGTGAATGCTGCCGTCATGGCCGCTCCCTGAACGTTCCAAAATCCCTGGAATTGAGTAACTTTGGCCGGAAAGACACTGGCCAAGGCCGTGATGTCAAGCGCGTGACGGGCGCAATTCGACCACTTTCCCTTGCCTTGGGGCCGAAAATCGGTATAAGGCGCGCCATCCGTGGATCCCGAGCCGGGAGCTGAACGGACGGTCTCAGCAAAATCTCCCTGTCTAATCGCAGCGATTTTCTAATCTCAGTGATTTCCAGGCGACTTTGATGTGGCAGGGCCRGTCGGCCCGTCGTCCCGTGTTCCCGCCTTCTGAGCTGACGTCTGCGAGTCCTTTCCACAAGGGCTCGAAGGGCTTGACGCCGGGATTTACGCCAACTTGGAAAGGACAGCCATGCCGCTTTACGAGCATGTTTTCCTCGCGCGTCAGGACGCGAGCACCCAGCAGGTGGAAGAACTGACGACTCAGATGACCGGTATCGTCGAAGGTCTCGGCGGCAAGGTCACCAAGACTGAGAATTGGGGCGTTCGCTCCCTCACCTACCGCATGAACAAGAACCGCAAGGCGCACTTCGTGCTGCTCAACATCGACGCGCCGTCGGCGGCGATCGCCGAGATCGAGCGTCAGGAGCGGATCAGCGAAGACGTCATCCGTTACCTCAGCGTCCGCGTYGACGAGCTCGAGGAAGGCCCKTCGGCGATGATGCGCAAGGCCGATCGCGACCGTGAGCGCGACGACCGCGGCGGCGGCTTCCGCGGTGAGCGCGATGGCGGCGGCTTCCGTGGCGATCGCGGTGACCGTGGCGATCGTGGCCCGCGCCGGCCCCGTGACGAAGAAACTGCGGACGAGGAGTAAGATCAATGGCTGAAGCCCCCGCACGTCGCCCGTTCTTCCGCCGCCGCAAGACCTGCCCGTTCTCCGGGCCGAACGCGCCGAAGATCGACTACAAGGACTCCAAGCTGCTGATGCGCTACGTCTCCGAGCGCGGCAAGATCGTGCCGAGCCGCATCACCGCGGTGTCTGCCAAGAAGCAGCGTGAGCTGGCCCGCGCCATCAAGCGCGCTCGCTTCCTCGGCCTGCTGCCTTACGTCATCCGCTGATCGGCGGTCAGGAATCGGCGGCCTTGCGCCGCCGATTTCCCGTGTCGAATACTCAGAATTCGCATAAGGCTTCCGGGTCGTCCGGTCGCCGATGGTTGGGGCGAGTTGGCCTCTAACCGCTCGAAGGGAGCGGGACAGCTGATGATCGGACTGTTTCTCATCGCGCTCGCCGCAGGCGCCGCCTCGGCGCTCATGTTTGCCTCTCCCATGTCGGGCGCGGCGATGTCGATCCTGCTCGCGCTGTTTGCGCCGGTGCCGCTGATCGTCGTGGGYATCTCGTGGGGACGTCTCTGCGCCGCCATCGGCGGTGTCGCGGCCATGGCCGCCGTGCTGGCCATTTTCGGCGCGGATCGCGGCGTCGCCTTTGCCGTCACGATTGCGCTGCCGGCCTGGTGGCTCGGCCATCTCGTTCTGCTTGGCCGGCCGATGACCGAGCCGCAGGATGGCGTGGAATGGTACCCCCCCGGCAGCATCCTGCTGTGGATCGCGGCCATCGCGACGCTCATCGTTGCGTTTGCCTTCGGCACGGACGTCTCGGCCACCAACGATGACCTGAGGCGCCTGCTCTCGCGTGTGTTCACCAGCGCCGTCCCGCCGGATACGGTCGACATTCCGCGCCTTGTCGAATTCTTCCTGATCGTGGCGCCTCCCCTGGCCGCGATGATCATGACGACGATCCTCGCGCTCAGCGTCGTGATTGCGGCGAAGATCACGGCGATTTCCGGTCGCCTGATGCGCCCCTGGCCCCGCCTGCGTGACACCAAGCTGCCGCCGATGACGCTTGCCGCGCTGTGCGCGATCATCGCGTTCTGCTTCCCTGGCGGGGTTGTCGGCCTGCTGGCGCGGATCGCGGCCGCTGCACTGCTGACCGCCTACGCCCTCACCGGCCTGGCCGTGCTCCATACGCTCACGCTGCCGTTGCGAACCCGCCCGCTCTGGCTCGGCCTCGCCTACGCATTGATGCTCACCTTCATCTGGCCGCTGCCGATGCTGGCGATGATCGCGCTGGGGATCGCCGACGCCGCCTTCGACCTCCGTCACCGCTTCGGGCCGCGGCAGCCGCCGCCGTTGCCGGTACCGTAAAAGCTCAACCTCTCACCAACCGCTTCCGAACATCACAAGGAGAACATCGATGGAAGTCATTCTGCTGGAACGTGTCGCCAAGCTCGGCCAGATGGGCGAGATCGTGAAGGTCAAGGACGGGTTCGCCCGCAACTTCCTGCTCAAGCGCAAGAAGGCGCTGCGGGCGACCGCCGAGAACAAGGCCAAGTATGAGGGCATGAAGGCCGAGCTCGAGGCCAACAACATCAAGGCCAAGGGCGAGGCCGCCAAGGTGGCCGAGAAGATCGACGGCCGCGACATCGTCATCATCCGCCAGGCGTCCGAATCCGGCCAGCTGTTCGGCTCGGTCTCGGTGCGTGACATCGTCGTCGCGCTCGCCGCCGACGGCATCACCGTCAGCCGTCCGCAGGTCTGGCTCGACGCCCCGATCAAGGCRATCGGCCAGCAGAAGATCACCATCGCGATCCATCCGGAGGTCGAGACCTCGGTGACCGTGACGGTGGCCCGCAGCGCCGACGAGGCCGAGCGCATCAAGCGCGGCGAGGACATCTCGACCCGCCAGGAGGATCGCGACGCCGCCGCCGAGGCCATCGCCGCCGCCGGCGAGTTCTTCGATCCGGAGGCCCAGGAGGACGAGGCCGCCGCTGGCGAGACCGCGCAGTAAGCGCGACGAGCGCCCCGCAAGACCACAAAGCCCGGCTCATCGAGCCGGGCTTTTCGTTTCCCGCATCAGCGCGACGGCGAGGACGGCGCCGACGCATCGTCGGCGCTGCTCGCAGCCGTCGGCACCGCCTGGGTCGTCGCGGGGGCCGGGGTCACGGGCGGAACCGGATCGGCGCGCAGTGCCGGCGCCGCCTCGCTCGAGGTCGCAGGCGCGACCCGCGGCGGTTCGGAGCGCGTGGCATTGTCGTCGCGCGCGGCGGCAGGACGCGTGGCACCGGTCGGCTCGCTGCGGGGGTCGTCGGCCGCCGCCCCGTCCTGCGGCGCCGGCTTCTTGCGCTTGCCRTGCCGGCCCTTGGCCGAAGACTGGCCGTCGCCATCGGCCGGGGCCGTGCCGGCCTCGGGAACCGCCTCGGGCTTGCCTTCGGCCGGCGCCGAGCGCTCGGACCGCTTGTGATGGCCGGACCGGCGGCGCGGCTCGGCCGGGCCGCCCGCATCGTCAGGCTTCGCCTCGGACGGCTCGGCGCTGACAGCAGACCGGGCGCGGCGTTCGGTCCGCGTCTCCTTGCCGTCTTTTCCATCCTTGCCCGAATGTCCCATGGAGCGCGCATCGGCCGCGCCATTGGYGATCAGGTAGTTGGCGAGCACGCCAGCCATCTCAGGGCTGGTCGTATAATGCTGCCGCAAAAAGCCGGGCAACGAGCTCGCCGACGTGTTCTTGGCCAGACCGCGCGGCGATTTGTGGCAGACCACGCAGGTTCCGTTGAAGATCTGAGCGGGACTCTTGCCCGCGTCGAGATTTTCCTGCGCGCCGGCCCCGCCCGCAAACATCACGCAGAACGCAGCCACCACCGTCGCCAGATTGAGCGCTCGGCCCACCATCCTCATTCTCCAGCTATCGTTTCGCCCCACACGGCGTCGCCAGCGCGACATCCGCTGCCGTGTTCCTCTCGCTATCAGCGGAACGTGACAGCGCGCCTTGCGGCCGCTCCACGGTCCTCGACGGCGATCCTTCGACCCCGCCAGCCGTCCCATGACGGACATCCGCCAACCACCGGCCGCGCGCGGCATCGTTTTAGCGGATCGCTGAGGGAATGAAAGCGCACAGATGTCCCGCCCCACAGCTGTTCCGCCCGGGATGTGATTTCGGAATAACCGCTTTGTCACAAACGCAATGGCATTCATATGCCCGCCGCGTAACATAACGACCTGATGAATGGGAACCAATCGGTTCTCAACGCGTCGAGTGCGACAGCCGGGAAAGTCAGCATCTCACGGGATAAGCTCGTTGGGTGGTGTGGATGGACCGTTTGCTGCGTCGTCTTTTGTCTCGTTTCATTTGCCGCGGGTCGATCAGCTTTGCGACCGCGGATGGCACGACATTCCGCTGTGGGGATGGAACCGGCGTTCCCGTCGCAGCGCGATTTCTCACCCATGACGCCGAGCGCAGGGTGTTGCTGAACCCCGAACTGGCGCTCGGCGAGCTCTATATGGACGGCAGCTTCGTGATCGAGCAGGGCTCGGTCGCGGACTTCCTGGCGATCGTCATGAGTCAGCCGGCGGCCGTGCCCGACTGGGCCAAGCCGCAATGGTGGCTGCGCTATCTGGTCCGGCACCTGGGCCAACTCAACATCCGCGGACGGTCGCGCCAGAACGTGGCGCATCATTACGACCTCGACGGCCGGCTCTACGCGCTGTTCCTCGACACCGACCGGCAATATTCCTGCGCCTATTTCGAAACGCCGGATGCGACGCTGGACGATGCCCAGCTTGCCAAGAAGCGGCATCTCGCCGCCAAACTGCTGATCGACCGCAACGATCGCATCCTGGACATCGGCTGCGGCTGGGGCGGGCTCGGCCTCTATCTGGCTGCAATGACCGGAGCCGACGTGACCGGCGTGACCCTGTCGAACGAGCAGCTGCAGGTCGCCAATGCCCGAGCGGCGGAACGCAACCTGTCGGGATCCGCGCGCTTCCTGCTGCAGGATTACCGCGACGTCCCCGGCACGTTCGACCGCATCGTGTCGGTCGGCATGTTCGAACATGTCGGAGTCGCCTTCTACGACACGTTCTTCCGCCGCTGCGCCGAGCTGCTGGACGACGACGGCATCATGGTGCTGCACTCGATCGGCCGTTCCGAGGGGCCGGATGCCACCAATCCGTGGATCGCCAAATACATCTTCCCCGGCGGGTACATCCCCGCTTTGTCGGAAGTGTTGCCGGCGATCGAACGCGCAGGGCTGCTGGTCTGCGACATCGAGATCCTGCGCCTGCATTATGCCGACACGCTGAAAGCCTGGCGCGAGCGGTTCCTGGCCCGGCGCGAGGAGGCCGTGCAGCTCTATGACGAGCGCTTTGCTCGGATGTGGGAGTTCTATCTGGCGGCCTCGGAGATGGCATTCCGCAAACAGAACATGATGAACTTCCAGATCCAGCTGACCAAGCGCCAGGGCRTCGTGCCGATGACGCGCGACTACATCCAGCGCGAGGAGGCAAGGCTGCGGACTCTGGAGCGCGGCACACGTCCAACGCTGCGGATGGCGGGCGAGTAGCGGGCGCCGCTGCGCTCCGCGATGGCGTGGCGACGGGCGGAGGYGCTGCGCGCAGTCTCCGCTCGTCCCGCACGCCTCGTCTGGTTCAATCTCAAGATGCYYGYTCTTCAACCTGCATCTTCCGCACGAATTGTCCCTCATCCATCTCAAACTTTCGAACAAATCGTTCGATCTGTGAACTGGCTCACAGACCCCGGGAAAGCCCGGCCGTATTGTCCCGGCATGATCAAGAGYCCGACCCAAGCCATGCTGGAACCCCAGACCGACTTCAGCACCGATTACGCGCTGATTGCCGCCGGCGTGGGCGCCTCCCTCATCGCCCTGCTCTATCTGCTGCTGGTCTGACGCCTCGCGCGGATCTTTCGACAGCCGCCACGCGCCAAGGCGCACYGGCCKCCTTCTCGCCTCCCCGACTGCGACCTGCCGTCCGCTCYSCGTCGATGCCCCGGAGTTCCGCTCCGGGACGTCCGGCCTTGCCACAGGCGAGGTCGTCAAGCACGTCATCTGGCGAGTCCGGATTCATCCACCAAATTTACCGGACAGTGAATAGAGGCCAGCTTTCGCTTCCGCTTCGCGCGCGACTGGCGCTTTATCCCCTCCCCTTCAAAGCTGCTRAAMATTGCCATGGCACTTACCGATTCGAACGTCTTCAAGCTGGCGCCGGCTGACGCGGCGACACCGGCCTACCGCAGCCCTCCTCACAACATCGAGGCGGAACAGGGTCTGCTCGGGGCTATTCTGGTCAATAACGACGCGTTTTATCGCGTGTCCGACTTCCTCGAGCCRAAGCATTTCTTCGAGCCGCTGCATCAGACCATCTTCGAGACCGCCTCCAGCCTGATCCGGATGGGCAAGATCGCGACGCCCGTCACCTTGAAGACGTTCCTGCCCGCCGATGTCGATCTCGGCGGCATGACCGTGGGCCAATATCTCGCGCGMCTCGCGGCCGAGGCGACCACGATCATCAACGCGCAGGATTATGGCCGCACGATCTACGATCTGTCGTTGCGGCGCGACCTGATCGGCATCGGCGAGGACATGGTCAACGTCGCCTATGACGCGCCGGTCGACTTCGCGCCGCGCAACCAGATCGAGGACGCCGAGCGCCGGCTGTACGAGCTCGCCGAGTCCGGACGCTATGATGGCGGCTTCCAGAAATTCTCGCAGGCGCTGACCACCGCGCTCGACATGGCCGCCAAGGCCTTCCAGCGCGACGGCAAGCTGTCGGGCATCTCGACTGGCCTGCGCGATCTCGACGCCAAGATGGGCGGCCTGCAGCACTCCGACTTGATCATCCTCGCCGGCCGCCCCGGCATGGGCAAGACCTCGCTTGCCACCAACATCGCCTACAACGTCGCCCAGGCCTATGTGCCGGAACTGCAGCCGGACGGCACCTACAAGGCCGCCCAGGGCGGCGTGGTCGGGTTCTTCTCGTGCGAAATGAGCGGCGAACAGCTCGCCACCCGTATCATCGCCGAGCGCAGCGGCATTCCCTCCAGCCACATCCGCCGCGGCGGCATCACCGAGGCCGATTTCGAGAAGCTGCGCGAATGCTCGATCGAGCTGCAGTCGCTGCCGTTCTATGTCGACGAAACCGGCGGCATCTCGATCTCGCAGGTGATGGCGCGCGCCCGCCGGCTGAAGCGCCAGAAGGGCCTCGACCTCCTGGTGATCGACTACATCCAGCTGCTCGCCGGCTCCGGCAAGCGCGGCAGCGACAACCGCGTGCAGGAAATCACCGAGATCACCACCAGCCTGAAGGCGCTGGCCAAGGAGCTCAACGTTCCGATCATCGCGCTGTCGCAGCTGTCGCGCCAGGTCGAAAACCGCGACGACAAGCGGCCGCAGCTGTCCGACCTTCGTGAATCCGGCTCGATCGAGCAGGACGCCGACGTCGTGCTGTTTGTGTATCGCGGCGAGTACTATCTGGCCGCCAAGGAGCCGCGTCCCGGCACCGAGGAGCACCAGAAGTGGCAGACCGAAATGGAACTGGCGCTCGGCAAGGCCGAGGTGATCATCGGCAAGCAGCGTCACGGTCCGACCGGCACGGTCGAGCTGCACTTCGACGCCTCCGTCACCCGCTTCGGCGATCTCGCGCATGACGGCCTGCCGCCGCAGCATCACGACTATTGACCGTGTGCTGTTGAACCGGGGCGCTGCGGCGCGTAAAAGCGCCCCATGAGTGTTCCCGAACCGAAACCCGTCGAGTCGCCGGCAGCGGCGGTTGACGATCTGGTGCCCGCCGCCGCAACCGGCGTGCTGACCATCGATCTCGACGCGCTCGCCGCCAATTGGCGCAAGCTGGAAAAGACCGCKGTGCCGGCCGAATGCGCCGGCGTCATCAAGGCCGACGCCTATGGCTGCGGCATCCCCCAGGTGGCGCGCACGCTGGCCGCAGCCGGCTGCAAGACGTTCTTCGTCGCGACGCTGAGCGAGGCCAAGGTCGCACGCACCGCCCTGCCCGACAGCGCGGCGCTCTACGTGCTCGACGGCTTCTTCCAGAACACCGGCGAAGACTACGCCGCGATCAACTGCCGCCCGGTGATCGGTGACCTCAACGAGCTCGCCGAGTGGGACATGTTCTGCCGCCGCACCGGCTGGAAGGGCGGCGCCGCCATCCATGTCGACACCGGCATGAACCGGCTCGGCTTCACGCCGACCGACGCCCAGGGCATGATCCCGCGCATCCAGAGCGGCGACCACGGCATCACCCTCATCATGAGCCATCTCGCTTCGGCCGAGCAGCTCAACAGCCCGTCGAATGCGCGCCAGCTCAGCCTCTTCCGCGAGGTCGCCAGCGTGTTCACTGGCGTGCCCGCAGCGCTGGCCGCCTCCTCCGGCATCTTCCTCGGCGCCGCCTTCCAGTTCGACATGGTCCGCCCCGGTGCGGCGCTCTACGGGATCAATCCGACGCCGGAGGCCGACAACCCGATGCAGCCGGTCGCCGAGATCAAGGCCCGCATCGTGCAGCTGCGCGACCTCGCCCGCGGCGACACGGTCGGCTATGGCGGCACCTGGACCGCGCGCCGTCCGACGAAGATCGCGATCCTCTCGGCCGGCTATGCCGACGGCTATTTCCGCGCCGCGAGTTCCAATGACGGCACCCGCGGCGCCGACGTCGTCATCGCCGGCCTGCGCTGCCCCGTCGCCGGCCGCGTCTCGATGGACCTGATCGCGGTCGACGTGACCGACCTGCCGCCCAAGGCCGCCCGCCGCGGCCACTTCGCCACCCTGCTCGGCGAAGGCATCACCGTCGACGAACTCGCGCATCATTTCGGCACCATCGGCTACGAGGTTATGACCAATCTCGGCCGSCGCTATCACCGCATCTACAAGGGTGGCACGGCGGCGGCGRAGAGCTGATCGCCTGCAGCGACGCTCGCCGGATGCATTGGCGTCCCGCCGCTGCTTCCCCATCGTCATTGCGAGCGAAGCGACGCAATCCAGAATCCCGCCCACCACCCTGGATTGCTTCACTTCGCTCGCAATGACGATGTCCAGACATGCGCCGTCGTTCCCGCGGCATGAAACGCCCGAGGTCTGCATCTCGTTGTCACCCTCTTTCAAAGCGAGGGCGCAGGGAATGCCGGGCTGCTGGCCGCAACCCATGGCCCGCCTGCAGCAAAAAAAGCAGGCGGCAGTCACCACMGGTCCAGCCGTCAACCGGCATTCCCTGCGCGATGGATTGACGTCTTATGCGTACTCTCCCCGGGGATCGGCTGTCTTGCCCCCGTGACCGGCGGATCATCGTCACCGCCGGCGTCGCATCAGCGTCGAGATGCCAGGACCATACGTTTTCGACGTGCGCCCCAAGCCGTTCGTCCGCACGGACAAGCCATGCTACGACCCCAGGCGCCCACCGCATCCCACCCCGCGTGTCATGACGATCGCGATACGCCCCTCGTGCCGAGGCGGGACCACGACATACAATCATGATTTTCGGAAAATCGAAAGCCGATTATTTTTGGCAGGAGGACTGGACAGGGTGAGTCGCGTTGAGATTGCAGGAGAATTTCGCCTGATCGAGCGACCATAGCCAGCCATCTCGCCGGACCAATCCCAGATGGGCACGGTTGTCCAGTTGACCGACCGTCCACCTTAGAAACCACAGAACCGTCTCATTGACGAAGCTCGGATTGGCGCAACGAGCGGACGTCGCCATCGAACGGAAGCTCAACATCCTCTTGCAGCGCACCCATGCTAACCTACTGCTTAGATTAGCTGAGTGTTGATATTGACGCCCAACTGGGCAGCCGTCATTTTTCGATTATATCCGAAGTTCGCTTTGCTTTAGGTGACAACAATGCGCAGGTTTCACAGCGCGTCGATCATTGGCTTTTTAACAATCATTGGATGTGGACCSATTGCAAGCGCGTCGTTCGCCCAGAGTTCGCGAGACCTGATGAACATGTTTGGCGCCATCATGCAGTCGGCGATGGTTCAAGCGACTCAAACTGAATGGCGTAAGCTTCCTCCGATCACATTGACCTGCGTCGACGAGACACTCCGTCAGCGCGGCATCAGCGTCCAGGTTCTGGTGAATAACGGTATTGGCCCAACAGACACGCGAGTCTCCGACGTCATCGCAAACTGCCGCGCCCAGGGCGAGCTACGACAGGCGAACACCCGATCCCAACCGGCGCCGGAGCCTGGTCGGATCAGTCCCGCAGTTCCTCAACTGTCTCAGCCCAACGGCGGTCCTTTCAAATATAGAGTGGACAAGGTCCCGCTGGGCAGCACCATTTCGTTCGAAACGGCCAACTATAAAGAGTACCAATGCCGACCAAGCGACCAGTTTTCCGGCTTCACATGGTGTCAAAAGCAGCGAACTGAGCGCACCTCACGAGGAGAGTACCTTTCTTCGTACAGCCTGTTGCACACCGACGAAGGGCGCGTTTACTACCTGAATCGCTCCCTGGACCCCGCTTTCTTCGACCCTGGAGAAGCAAACGAGGATATCGATCGTCTGTCGCGGACCTACGGCGAGCAGCCTCGCATCATTTCCAGACCCCAGCGTGCGGCCGGAATGAGCGGCGTTATCGCCTATTGGGGCGATGTCGTTCTGGAGCAGCTGGATGCAACTGCCATCGCGACGATCGCTTCGGGCCGCGCCCCTGGAGGCTTACTCGTCGATTTCGCAGGAAACTACCAAGAGTCCATACGTCAGAACCTTCCCATATACCGAGTCTCCGGCGGTCCCGGCTTCGTGTGGGCAGAAAGCCATGATACCAGTGGGGTTGGGCGACTGCGCTTCTTCGCTATCGATGCATCGACTCTGGCCACACGACCGACAGTGGGTCCACAGGCGAATGCCAATCTGTCGCCGCAGGTGCCACCTGACCCCTGGAAAGATTGTCAGTCTTCTGACACTGAAGCGAGGCTCGCCGGCTGTACTAAAGTGATCGACGCGAAAGGCGCCGACCGAGTACGCCTTGCGGATGCCTTCGATGGCCGCTGCTCCGCCTACAATCAGAAACAAGCATATCAATCCGCGCTGTCGGATTGTAAGACTGCCATCGATCTGAACCCAAAATACTCCTACGCCTACGCCAATCTCGGCGCGACGTATTTGGGCCTGAACGACGCGGCGAACGCCGTATCAGTACTGAATAAGGCCATAGCCCTAAAGACGAACTTTATCTGGTCTCGCCTCTCTCGCGCCAAAGCACTCGAAGCCTACGGCTCAAACATGGATGGCGCGCTAAAAGACTATCAATATGCTCTGCTGATCGACCCGAGCAATCAGGTAGCCAAAGATGGCGCTGTAAGACTGACAATGACATTGTCGCCATCGCCGGAAGCTGCAGCTTCGTGCTTGGGCGACACAAACAAGCAGACCGCGCATATCGCGGAAGGCACAACTGCAGCGCCTGGGGCAGCCATGGAAATCGCTGTTGCCGCCATTTCCTCCAGTGCTCAGACCTACCGTGCCAAGCTGGACGCTCAACTCGCGCAGGTCAACCAGTTGAACCGGGACATGGAGGTTGCCGAGAAGCAACAATCGGCTGTCACACAGCCAGCCGACGAGCGCCGAAAGCTCTTGATGGACGTGCAGAAACTGAGCGATGGTGTCACCGAAAGTCAGGCTCGGCTGGATGCCATCTCTGAAAAGGTCACTGAGCGCGAGCGCGAACTCAAAGCAGAATCAACCAAAGCTCGGCAGCGGGAGATAAAGCAGGAGCTAGAGCGACTGCGGCCGGCGTTGACTGCCGCCGAGCAGGACCTCAATCGACGCTCTCTGGAGCGCGACGAGGCATATTCAAGAGCTCAACAACGAGGCACGGATATCGCGAAGGCGCTGGCACGATCCGAGTCCATCCGCGCTGCCAAAGAAGGCGCTGAGAGCTGCGCAAGGCAAATCCGAGCGGGCATCGATGCACTTGAGCAAAAGGTAGACGAAATCCGGCAGCAGCAAAGGGAAGAAGCTGCAAACGCTGTGCGCGTCAACGCCGAGAACACACTGAGCGACTTGTCTGAGTTCGCGCAAAAGAACGCCAGCCTGGTGCCCCTTGAAGTGGGACCGCTTGTCGCCGCTTTAAAGGCGACGCTAAGCGCCAAAGATCCAAGCAAGACGTCAGACGCGCTCTCCGCCTTACAACGTCGTCTCGAAGAAATTCCGGAGTTCAAGCGCTTTCGAACTTCTCGGGAAGAAGCGCGCCAGGAATCCGCGAGGGCCGAGCTGGATCAACTCTCTGATACGGCGCGAACAATTTCTGACTTTTCTGAAAGTTACGCAAAGCGGAACATTACCTCCGATAACGTGCAGCCTCTCATCAAACTGAAAGCACGCCTGTCTGAAGTGCTCGTCCGTCCGGAAACAAATGCTCTCAAGCAAGCCATTTCCGAATCCGAGCGAGAATTGGCCCAATTGCACCTCGAACAGGCCTACCACGACTATCGGGCCAAACATCCGATACAAAGTCGGAATTCTCTGCCAGCGGCAACCGACCGTAACCGTCTGCTCGTGGACGGCCCCCTGGATGAAACCTTGATCCTCGTKAACGAAAGCGGCCAAGCGAGCGTGGTGAGAAATATCCGCGGTGACCTCGTATTCGACCGCGGCAGCGCAACATTGTGCTTTCTGCATGACGCCAACCTCGACGCCTTCGGCATGTCCGAGCTCAAAGCCAAAATCTCCGAGAAAGGTGTCCGTACGTTCGAGATATCAGCATCGCCATGCGCGGCAGATCGGCTGGAGCGCTACGATCTCGTTGCCGTCAACAGAGGTCTGTTTGCGACACTCCCGGCCAATCTTGCGAGCTCCATTCTGAAGGCGGTCGACCGAGGTCTTTTCACGCTGCTTGGGAGCCTGAGCGACCGCGAGTTGCAAGCCGCGAGGAATGCCGACAGCATCAAGAGTCTTCAACTCGAGAACGATCTACAAAAACGAGTCATCGACGGATTCGGTCTCGTCTCGATTGCAAACGGAACTTCCGTCGTGTGTCAAACGGTCTCCGATCACCAGAAGACCCATGAGAGCCTTGTCACTCGCGCCGCTGATCGACTGCAGATTGAGCTTGGCTCCGCGCCGAAGGTCATTTCCACTTCGATCGAGACCGCCTTTGTATCGACCAAGCGCGGTCAGTGCGGGGCGATTTATAGCTCTTCCAAGGACTTGCGCGATTTGATTACGGGCTTGCAGCGCGACAAACTCAACTATCATGTCCTGCCGATTTGGTTCACTGCCGTCGACGTTGAGGCGGAGACGAAGAATGTCGCTGAAGCCGAAGCGAGATCGTTGCGCGAAGAACAGCAATTGGATCAGAGGAGAAAGGATGATCAATTGCGCGCCGAACTCCAACGGCGGCAATCCGGTGAGGAGAAGCGCGATCGGCAAGATAAACTGCAGAAGGAGAACGGCGCGTTAGCGCGAGGGCTACAGGAGCTCATAACGGATCGCATTAAGGAATTTGCGGAGAAGAGCGATCGCGCCGACAGGACCTATGTGAGGCAGTGGTGGCCGACAWTGGCGACATGGTACCTGGAGCAGATTGCCAACGACTGGGAACTTGAAAGCGTGGYCAGCGAATTGCGCGACTATGGAACGGTGAAATGGAAGAATCGGATTCTTGAAGCTGGTTTCGTCGCGCTCACATTCAAGGTGAAGAACAGAGCACTGGGTGAGCACCAGCAGAAGTGCTTCACCGTCGGGTACATCGCAGACCGCGAATTTGAGGTTGCCCGAGATCCGATCGCAGTGCCCTGCGAAGATGAAGTCGCAATCAACCGGTATAGGACCGCGCGCGACTTCTCAAGTAAGTGGCTAGCCAACTGAGTAAAAACTCATTCAAGGCGCGTTAACGAAGCACGCAAGGGATGTGTATAAGAGACAGCGGTATAGGACCGCGCGCGACTTCTCAAGTAAGTGGCTAGCCAACTGAGTAAAAACTCATTCAAGGCGCGTTAACGAAGCACGCAAGGGAACTTGCCTTGCCGCTGCCTCATGACAGGGCAGCGGCGGGACCAACTCATCATTACTGCCCAAGTCCTATTTTGCAGGCTCGATATCCCCAGGTGCGACCGGTGGCGCATAGGAGCTGGCGGCAGCGAGCTCGTCGAAGCTTCTTATTTCTCTGTCCGCTGCGGAGAAGTCGTGCCGGATGTTGAAGCTGTGGCGGATGGCCACRCAGCGGCAGCCGGCCGCTTTCGCCGCCTTCAGCCCKGCCRSCGAGTCCTCGAACACCAGCGTCGTTGTCGCATCCASACCCAATCSCGACAGGGCGAGCCAATAGGCTTCGGGGTCCGGCTTGTGYCTGACGACGTCCTCCTGGGTGATGACGACRTCGAACGCATGCTTCAAATCGAGCCTGGCCAGGACCTTTTCCACCATCCAGGAGGCTGCGGAACTCACGAGGCCGACCTTGATGCCGCGCTCGCGTGTCGAAAGCACGAACGGCACGGCCCCCGCGGTCGCGGAGACCTCGGTCTCGAGCAGATCGAGGTAGATGCCGCGAAAGCGATCGTTGAAGACATCACGCGGCGGATCGATGTTGCAGCTCGTGAAGAAATGACCGGTCACCGTCGTCCAGTCCTCTCCCATCACATCGGCATAGATCAGCGGATCGGCTTCGACGCCGTATAACGCGCAGGTCTGCGCCAGCGCGCGCGCCTTCAAGGACTCGCTGGTCGCGAGCGTGCCGTCGAGGTCGAACAGGTAGGCTTTCATGGGTGATCCATCGTAGGCGCCGGCCGGACGCGGTCTCATGGGGCCGCTCTGCCACGTGGATCCGTCGCGAGCAGCGCATACATCATGTCGTCGCGCCATTCGCCGCCGACGCGCAGATGGTCGCGCAGCTGGCCCTCGCAGCGGAAGCCGAGCTTCTCGACCAGCCGGCGCGAGGCGAGATTGTCGGGGTGGATGAAGGCTTGCAGACGGTGCAGGCCGAGCTCGTCGAAGCAGTAGTCGAGCATCGCCGCGACCGCCTCGGCCGCGATCCCCTGACGGTGTCGCGCGGGATCGACGATGTAGCCGATCGTGACGCGCCGTTGGCGCATGTGACCGTCGTGATAGTTGACCATACCGATGCAGCGGTCGGTTCCGGCCTCGGCGACCGCCCAGAACCGATAATAGGACGGGGTGCAATCGATGAAGCGGCGAACGGCGCGCTCGCTCTCGCTCGGCTTGGTATGCACCTGATGATCCCAGAACCGCATCGCGTCCCTGTCGCTGAAGCAGCGGTGCATGGCGGCGGTGTCGTCCTCACGAAACTGCCGCAGCCGCAGGCGGGGCGTCGAGACGATCGGATGCGGGATCTGCGGTTTGGCCATGCCGGGGCTCTGCGACGCGGGTCGACAGAAGCTAACAGCAAACTTGCCCGGAGCACCACCKCGGTCGKCCCGCAAGCACGCGATTTTGCCGCGCGGTGTCTCTTGTCCGCATGACGCGATGTCAAACCGTGGCTCAAAGCGCGCGCAAGACCGCGCGTYACCACYTACAGCTGCCGCATCTCCACGCCCAGCGCGCGCAGCGCATCCCAATAGCCGGGATAGGTCTTGCCGACGCAGGCCGGATCGAGAATGACGATGCCGCCGATCCGGAGGGCGGCGAGCGCGAAGCTCATCGCGATGCGGTGGTCCTCATAGGTCTCGATGCGCGCCGGCAGCGTCTGTCCGGCGAGGCCGGGATCGGCTGCGACGATCAGATCGTCGCCGTCCTCGCGGCCGAGGCCGGGGCGGATGCGCGACAGTTCCGTCGCCAGCGCACGGATGCGGTCGCATTCCTTGACCCGCAGATTGGCGATGCCCGTGAAACGGACGGGCGTGGCGTTGAACGCGGCCAGCACCGCCAGCGTCGGGACCGCGTCCTGCATCTGCGATCCGTCGATGACGGYGGGCAGATGCGGGAACATCCTGATCAGCTGAGCTGCCTTTGCATCCGGTTGCGTGAAGGCCTCGATCGGGACACCGAGGTCGATGCGGCCCTGGGTGAGCGCCTCCGCGGCCCACAGATAGGTCGAGGCGGACGCATCGGGCTCGACGACGAAATCGGTGGCGGTGTAGCCGGTCGGCGCGAYSCGCCAWGTGGTGCGGTCGACGAGYTCGACCTTGGCGCCGAACGCCGTCATGGCCGCGACCGTGAGGTCGACATAGCCGCGCGCGTCGAGGTCCTTGCCGGCCAGCACGACCTCGATCGGGCCYTGGCCATCAGCGGCGGCCATCAGCAGCGCCGAGACATATTGRCTTGACAAGGACCCGTCGATCTCGACCCGGCCGGAGCCRAAATGTCCGCGCCCCTGGACGGTGACCGGCGGGCAGCCGGTCGGCGCGGCGGCCGCGATGCCGAGCGACTGCATCGCCGTCAGCAGCGGCCCGATCGGGCGCTTGCGCATCGCGTCGTCGCCGTCGAGGATCACCGTGCCGTCGCAGAGCGCCGCCGCCGCGGTGAGAAAGCGCATCGCGGTGCCGGCATTGCCGAGCATCAGCGGCTGATCCGGCCTGCTCAGCCTGCCCGGGCTGGTCACGACGAAGCTGRTGTCGTCCGGCTCGTCGACCACAACGCCCATCTGCCGCAGCGCGGCCGCCATCAAGGTCGTATCCCGCGACTTCAGCGCACCGGTGAGACGGCTGGTGCCGCGCGCGAGCGCYGCSAGCAGCAGAGCRCGATTGGTGATCGACTTGCTGCCGGGCGGCGTGACCCGGCCGACGAGCGGGTGCGCGGGCGGGATGATGGCGAGTGGAGGCGAGGACATGTCCACGCCAGTGACATAGGCCGGGCGCCGGCGCAAGCGGGCACGGACCGGACGATCCTTGCCGCCTCCCCGGCCAGCTTGATCGCGCTGTCGCGACCCTCGCAGATGCGGAAGGACATCGAACCGTCACCCCGCCGTCATCTCGATTTCGTCGCGGATTGCTCTGTGCTCGCGACGCCCTGGGAGAGCCTGCCATGACCCCGACCGACACGATGACATCGAGCCGCCGTTCGATTCTCGCCGGCCTCGCCGCGACCGCGGTGCTGCCGCTGGCCAGGACGGCGACGGCCGCCGAGGGGGCGCTGTCGGGCCTGCCGACACCGCCGRCCGGATCGGCCACGGCGGTCGCGACCGACCAGGCCTATTGGTCCGCCGTGCGTGGGCTCTATGCGGTGACGCCGGACGTGGTCAATCTGGAGAACGGCTATTGGGGCGTGATGCCGGARCCTGTCAGGCGCGAGTTCATCCGTCAGACCGACATGGTCAAYCAGCAGAACTCCTATTATGCGCGGCAGCGTTTCGGYGCCGATTTCGAGGCGGTGCGGRTCAAGGTGGCGGAGGCGGTCGGMGCCGCGCCGCAGGAGATCGCGCTGACGCGCGGCGCGACCGAGGCGCTGCAGCTCCTGATCRGCGGCTACAACCGGTTGAAGCCCGGCGACAGCGTGCTCTATGCCGATCTCGACTACGACTCGATGCAATATGCCATGAACGCGCTCAAGGCGCGGCGCGGCGTCGAGGTCGTCAAGTTCAACATCCCCGAGCCGGCGACGCGGCAGGCCGTGCTCGACGCCTATGCCAGTGCGCTCGACGCCAATCCGAAGACGCGGCTGCTGCTGCTCACCCATGTCAGCCACCGCACCGGGCTGGTGATGCCAGTGGCCGAGATCGTGCGCATGGCCAAAGCGCGCGGGATCGACTGCATCGTCGACGCCGCGCATTCCTGGGGCCAGCTCGACATCAAGGTCGGCGATCTCGAAGCCGACTTCGTCGGTTTCAATTTGCACAAATGGATCGGCGCGCCGCTCGGCATCGGCTTCCTCTACATCAAGAAGGATCGGCTCGACAGCATCGATCGCGACATGGGCGATGAAGACTTTCCCGAGAGCGACATCCGCTCGCGCGTGCATACCGGCACGGTCAATTTCGCCACCGTGCTGACGGTGCCGACCGCCATCGCCCTGCACCAGGAGATCGGCGCCGCGGCCAAGCAGGCGCGGCTGCGCCATTTGCGCGACAGCTGGGTCAGCCGCGCCCGCGCGCTCAAAGGGCTGGAGATCCTGACGCCGGACGAGCCCGGCCTTTACGGCGCCATCACCTCGTTCCGGCTGACCGGCAAGACCAGCAAAGCGGACAACGAGGCCATCGTCGCGTGGCTGCGCGACGAACATCAAGTGCTCACCGTACGGCGCGCGGGCGTCGCCAATGGACAATGCATCCGCGTGACGCCGGCGCTCTACACGACCGAGGCGGATCTCGACCGCCTGGTGGAGGCGCTGGCGATCATCACCGGCAGCAAGGCCGGCTAAGGCGCCGGCGCCGCCGGCTGTCCGGCTCAGGCGCTGAACACGAAATTGTTGCAGTAGTCCTTGCTCTTCCAGAACCATTCGCCATCGSTGCGCTGGTGGAGCTCGGGATCGAAATTCGCCAACGGGAGCAGCTGGCCGCGGCGCACGAAACTGCCGGAATAGCCGAGGCCGCGCAGCAGCGCGAAGGTCTCGCGCATCCGCTCGAGCGTGGCGAGGCGGCGGTCGCATTCCAGCACGAGCAACGGCCGGCAGCGGCGCAAGGTGCTCACGGCGCCGCGCAGGACATCGAGCTCCGCACCCTCGACGTCGATCTTCATCGCAGAGACCATGTCGCCGCCGGACACGTAGTCATCCAGGCAAATTGTCTGCACCTCGATCGGCCGGGAGGCCTCGACCGGCTGCAGCAGCGACGCCCCCGGCTGATGCCCGTCCGGGATGAACAGCGTTCGCGCCCCCGATGACGAATACACCGCGCGCYGCTCGATGGTCACATTGCTCAACGCGAAGCTCGCGCACAGCCGCGACAGGCCATCGGCCAGGTCCGGCTGCGGCTCGAACGCAATCGCGCGTCCGGGCGCCGACCAGCGCGCCAGCCAATAGAGGAAGCTGCCTTTGTTCGCACCGATGTCGCAGACGATGTCGCCGCGTCCGATCCGCTGCCGCAGCGCGTGAAGTTCCGTCCGGTGATCGCGATACCGCGATCGGATCACCCGTACCAGCGCCCGCGCCGCCTCTCGTCCGATCATTCGCCCCCCAATACCCGCGTGGAGCGGCCAGCTTGATCAGGAGCATGGTCACTTCTTGGCGGGGCGCAGGTAGCAATCAGGCGGGCCCACGACCGTTCCTTGGCCGGCGGCCCCTATTCCTTCTTGGCGTCGTCGAGCACTTTCTTGCAGGCCTCGGAGAGCTGGGCATATTGCTTGGTGAGGCAGGCGACGATGCGCCCGCCGCCGGGCAGCGTATCCGGGCAGAACCTGATGTAATCGGCCAGGCAGGCGGCGCGCTGCTCGTCGGTCGGCAGCTGCTGGGCGGASGCGGCGCCGATGAGACCGATGAACAAAATGGCGCCTGCGAGCTTGGACATCCGGTCTCCCCTCCTGATGCAGGCATCATGAAGATTGCAACCTTCAACATCAACAATGTCAGGCGGCGCCTCCCCAATTTGCTCTCCTGGCTGCGCAGCGCCAGGCCCGACATCGTCTGCCTGCAGGAGCTGAAATGCGCMCAGGCCGAATTCCCGGCYGACGCCATCGCAAAGGCTGGCTACGGCGCGGTGTGGCAGGGTCAGAAGACCYGGAACGGGGTTGCGATCCTCGCGCGCAAAGCAGAGCCGGTACTGATCCGCACTGCCCTGCCCGGCGCGCCCGCGGACAAGGAAGCGCGYTACATCGAGGCCGCCGTGCGCGGCATCGTGATCGGCTGTCTGTATCTGCCGAACGGCAATCCGCARCCGGGTCCGAAATTCGACTACAAGCTCGCCTGGTTCAAGCGGCTGMACAGGCACGCGGCTGATTTCATCGAGCATGACCTGCCGGTCGTGCTCGCCGGCGACTACAACGTCGCGCCGACGCCGCTGGATATCTATCCGACGCGGTCATGGAACAAGGATGCGTTGATCCAGCCGAGCAGCCGCGCGGCCYTCAAGGCGCTGCTCGACCAGGGTTGGTGCGACGCGATCCGCACGCTGCATCCKGACCAGCCGATGTTCACCTTCTGGGACTACAAGCGCAACCGCTGGCCGCGCGATGCGGGGCTCAGGCTCGATCACCTGCTGCTGAGCCCGCAGCTCGCGCCGCGCCTGACCAAGGCCGGCATCGACCGCGCCATCCGTGGCGAGGACGGCGCGAGCRATCACGCGCCGGCCTGGATCGTGCTGAMATAGCYTCTCAGTCGCGCCCCGCATCCATGATCGCCTGCGCCAGCCGCGCCGGWTCGGAGAAGCACAGCTCATGGCTGCCGGRCACCTGCACCAGCCGGAACAGGCCGAGCTTGCTCGACAGCCGCGGATGCCARGGCAAACCGTGCGGCAGCGCGGTGTCCTCGGTGCAGTTGATGTAGGATTTGGCGATGGTCATCTCGGCCGGATTGGTGCGCAGCTTGATCGCATCGGTGAAGGTCTTGTTCGGATGCGGATTGAGCACCTCATAGGCGCGGGTCGCGGTGGCGAGATCGGCATCGTTGATGAAAGCCTCGCGCCAGATCGGAAACGGCAGCACCACCGAGCCGTCGCCGCGCTCGGCGGCCACCGCGTCGAACAGCGCGACATATTGCGGCGGCACCATGTCGTTGAGGCACTCACCATTGTTCGGCACGAACGCATTCCAGTAGATCAGGCGGCGGATGCGCGTCGGGATGCGGTCGGCGACGCCGGTGATCACCATGCCGCCATAGGAGTGTCCCATCAAGAYGGCATCGGTGATGTCCTGCTCGGTGAAATAGTCGCAGATCGATTGGATCGCCTCGTCGAGACCGGTGGTCTTGGGGTCGCCCGGGCGGTTGCCGCGGATGGTCGGCAGATGCACGATATGCCCGGCAGAGCGGATATGCGCCGCGACTGGCTCGAGCTCGGCGCCGGTATGCCAGGCGCCGTGGACCAGGACGTAGGTTGACATGATCAGGTTCCTTTGCACTGTTGATGGCGGTGCAAGCAAACATGGCCGCGCGGCAGCCGCCGCGCTTGGCTGCAACTGAACCCGAATGGTCTCGGAGTGAACCGATGCCTGGCGCGGAGCCGCAACGGCTGCGGAGCTGGAATACCGCCGCGGTACGGCCGGCCGAGCAATTCTCCTATTACCGCGAGGCGATCTGCCAGGCCTTCATGAACCTGACGCCTGAACCGGCCCGCGGCATCGGCTTTGCGGCCGAGGTCCAGAGCATCGGCATCGGCCGAGACGGGAAAAACACGACCGGCGCGATCAACCGCGTGACCTTTCCCGAGCATGTGGTKCGCCGCTCGCGCGCCGACATCGCCGCCTCCGCCCARCGCTGCTTCTACCTCAATCTCAAGCTCGCCGGTCGCTGCACCATCGTGCAGGACGATTGCGAGGTCAGCCTGTCGGCGGGCCAGGTCGGCATCTTCGACAGCGACCGCACCTTCGCGCTGCAGCATGATCGCGGACCGTCACTCGGCGTCATCTCATTCCGCGTTCCCGCCGAAGCGCTGTTCAGCCGGCTGCCAAACGCGCCCGACATCGCGCCGATGCGGCTGTCCGACGATCCCTGCGTGGGCGCGCTGATCGTCGAGACGGCGCGCTCGCTCAACGCCAACGCGCTGCGGCTCGCRGCGGACGACACGGCTGCGCTGTTCGACGTGCTGCTCGATCTCGCCGCGCTCGGCGTGTCGCGCAGCTTCCGTCGCGAGGCGCATGCCACCACCTCATTCGCCGACGCGACCACGCTGGCCTTGCGCCGTGCCATTCACGAGCGGCTGCGCGAGCCGGGCCTGACGGTCGCGACCGTCGCCCGCATGGTGGGGATCAGCGAGCGCTATGTGCACAAGCTGCTGGCCCGCGCCGGCACCAGCTTCTCCGAGCTGGTGATGGAGCGCCGGCTGGATGGCGCCGCGCGCGACCTGCGCGATCCCTGTTGCGCCGCGCGTGACATCGGCAGCATCGCCTTCGACTGGGGCTTTTCGGATCTGTCGCATTTCACGCGCCGYTTCAAGCAGCGTTTCGGCATGCGCCCGCGCGACTGGCGGGCCCAGCTCACGGCGSCGTCCCGYTGACGGCCGCCGGCATCAGCGCGGCTTCGGTTCACGTGCGACGCCCCRCGGCCAGATCTCATGCGCYTTTGMCTCRCAYGCATTTCGTTGYCATCGCCTGAGCTCTGACGACTGATGAGTTCGCCACCCATTCGCAAGCCGCACATGGTYTGCGCAGGCAACTGAGCGGCACCGGACTTGCCGGCACCAGCGTGCATAAGCCCTTTCTGGGTCGGGACAGGACTCGCCGGCTTRCGCTGMCCCCTTCTGGTCATTTGCCGARGCGAGCCATCGCGAGCGCGCCAGCCCGCCGACGCTCGAACGATTCGTTTACTACAACGCTTCATGTGGCACGCGACAGCGCATCATCCGGCATCGAGCGTGTTT
>BFBZ01000183.1_pt1 | contig 81737 bp, 68 predicted proteins | sample 1888401 | NCBI WGS metagenome assembly BFBZ01 (sample SAMD00112614, study PRJDB3348) | symbiont metagenome | host: Chara braunii
AGCAACTCCAGCGTTTTACTTGAACCGCCGGATGCGGACCCGCACGTCCGGTGGTGTGAGAGGGCTGAGGGGGCGACCCCTCACCCTACTCGATTAGCCTTCGAGTTCAGCTTTTACGGACACTTGCACATGGAAACTCCCAAGGTCAACAGCATCGTCATCGTTGGTGGTGGCACAGCGGGCTGGATGGCTGCAGCGGCCCTCGCCAAGGTCCTCAAGGGCAAGTACCCGATCCGGCTTGTTGAGTCGGACGAGATCGGCATCGTCGGCGTCGGTGAGGCGACGATCCCGATGATCACGCTGTTCAACCGCATTCTCGATCTCGACGAAGATGAGTTCATGAAGAGCACCCAGGCCTCGTTCAAGCTCGGGATCGAGTTCGTGAACTGGGGGCGCTTGGGAGATCGCTACATCCACGGCTTCGGCGTCATCGGCCAGGACAACTGGACTGTCGATTTCCACCAGTACTGGCTCAAGCAATATCAGGCGGGCAAGGCCAAAGACCTCTCCCACTACTCGATCAATACAGCGGCCTGCCTGGAGAACAAGTTCATTCGCGCGCAGGCGAACATGCCGAACTCGCCGCTGTCGCAGATCGCGCATGCGTTCCATTTCGACGCGTCGCTCTACGCCAAGTTCTTGCGTGGCTTCAGCGAACAGCGCGGCGTGGAGCGCATTGAAGGCAAGGTCGTCGAGGTCCGCACCCGGGACAGTGACGGGCATGTGGAATCGGTCGTCCTGCAGAGTGGGCAAATCGTCGAAGGAGATTTGTTCATCGACTGCTCCGGCTTCCGCGCCTTGCTGATCGAGGGAGCACTCAAGACGGGCTACGAGGACTGGTCGCACTGGTTGCCCTGCGATCGGGCCCTGGCTGTGCCCTGCGCGTCGGTCGGCTCCGAGATCACGCCTTACACGCGCGCCACCGCCCGGCAAGCTGGCTGGCAGTGGCGCATTCCTCTGCAGCACCGCGTCGGCAATGGCCACGTCTACTGCAGCAAATACATCAGCGACGACGAAGCAGCGGCGGTCTTGCTCAGCAATCTGGACGGAGAACCTCTGGCGAGCCCTCGCCCGATCAAATTCCTCACCGGCAAGCGCAAGCAGAGCTGGAACAAAAACGTGGTGTCGATCGGCCTGGCCAGCGGGTTTCTGGAACCGCTGGAGTCCACAAGCATTCACTTGATCCAGATGGGCATCGCCCATCTGCTGACGTTCTTCCCGGCTGCCGGCTTTGCCGAGGCGGATCGCGCAGAGTACAACCGTGTGATGAGCCAGGAGTTCGAGTGGGTGCGCGACTTCATCATCCTCCACTACAAGGCGACGGAGCGCACCGATTCACCGTTCTGGAACTACTGTCGAACGATGGAGGTCCCAGAGTCCCTCGCACTCCGCATACGACTGTTTGGATCGCATGGCCGGGTGTACCGCGAGGGCAACGAGCTCTTTACCAAAGTGAGCTGGCTTCAGGTCATGCACGGACAGCGCATTCGTCCGCAGGCTTATCACCCGTTGACTGACTTGCTCCCTGAAGACGAGATTCAGACCTACCTCGAAGAGGTGGAGCAGGTCATTGCGGCCTGTGTCGAGGTCATGCCCTCGCATGCGGCCTTTATCGCGGAACATTGCGCCGCTGGCCTCCGCTGATCCCCGGACCTTGAATCATGTTCGATGCGCACAGGCGCTTGTTCAATCCCAGACCGAGGATCGAGGTGATGGCCGTGCCGCCCGATCAAACCTGCATCGTGGTTGACGATGTCCTGATCGACCCGGCGGCGGTTGTTGATTGGGCAACTGAGCGGGAGTGGTTGCCAGCGCAGGCCAATGCCTACCCGGGGCAGTTGGTCGCGGCGCCTGCAGAGCTGGAGCAGTGCCTCAACGGATTCTTCAGCCAGCACGTGCGGCGCGTGCTGGGCGGACGGCGTACGGTGAGTATGTACGCCCGGTTCAGCATGGTCACCCGGCCCGTGAGTCAATTACGCCCTTGCCAATGGCTGTGTCATCGCGACCGCGTCGTGCTGGAGCCACGCACCGGCCTGTGCGCGGCGTCCGTGCTCTATCTCTTTGACGACCCTTCGCTGGGAGGCACCGGGTTTTACCGGCCCAAGCTCGCGGCAGAGCCATTGGCGGCGCTGCTGGACGATGCGCAACGTCTCAGCAACCTGGAGTTCGAGCAACGCTACGGCGTGCGACCCGGCTACATGATCCGCAGCAACGATTATTTCGAACTTGTGGCTCACGTGCCCGCTGCTTGGAACCGCATGATCTTTTATGACGGCGGCCAATTTCATTCCGGGCATATCGAGCGCTTGCAACCACTCAGTACGGATGTGCGCGAAGGGCGCCTCACGTTGAACGGATTCTTCGCCTGTTCACGGGCCTCGGCTTGAGTCTTTTCAACCACTTCTCTCGATCAGCGATGTATTCGACGATGGCACGCCGCGACGTGATGGCGCTCGCCGGCCTGGCGGCCTGGCCCGCGCGATGGGTCTCGGCCGAGGATCTTGCCGCCGACCCTGCGGCCTATTTCGCACGCCCGCAGATGACCGGCGCCGCCTTCTCGCCGGACGGCAAGCGGCTGGCGATGCGCAGCCGCAGCAAGGAAGGCCGGGCCATGCTGTCCGTGCTGGACCTGGACACGCTGACGCCGTTTCCGCTGTACGCGGCGGAGTCGGACGATGTGCTGAGCTTCTTCTGGGTCAACAACGAGAGGCTCGCGTTCACGCTGGGCGACCTGGACGCGCCGCAGGCCGATGTGGATGCCGGCCCCGGCCTGTTCGCCGTGAACCGCGACGGCAAGGGCCTGCGCCAGCTCGTCGAGCGCCAGCGGCTCTGGGTCAAGAACGGCAGCGACCAGCGCAACCTGCTGCCCTGGAACACGATGCCGCTGTCGAGCCAGCCCTCGCAGCAGGGGCCGGAGATCTGGGCCTTCCGCGTGGAGGCCTATGACGGCAAGGATGTGGACTACCTGAAGCTGCTGTCGCTGAACACCGCGACCGGCTTCGCGCGCGAGGTGGACGCGCCGCTGCACAGCCAGCAGTGGTGGGTGGACAGGGAAGGGCGGCTGCGCCTGGTGCAGACGCGCCATGGCAACCAGGCCACGCTGCAGTGGCGCGCCGACGAGGCCGCGCCGTGGAAGACGCTGAAGGCCTTCGACCCCTATGTCGACGACGGCAACCTGATCGTGCAGGGCATCGGTGTCGACGGCCAGGTCTATGTGGCCACGCGCCGCGGCAGCGACAAGCTGTCGATGTGGACGCTGGACCCGGCCACCGGCGAGCTGTCGGCCCGGCCGCTGGCGCAGTCGCCGCAGTTCGACGTGCGAGGCCAGCTGGTGCAGCGCCAGGACAAGGTGCTGGGCCTGCGCTTCACCATCGATGCCGAAGTCACGCAGTGGCTGGACGCCGACATGCAGGCCCTGCAGCAGCAGATCGACAAGGTGCTGCCGCGCACGGTGAACCGGCTCAGCGTGCCGTGGAGCGGCGGCGAGCCCTGGGTCCTGATCGAGGCCTTTGCCGACGTGCAGCCCTCGGTCTACTACCTGTTCAACCGCAGCACGCGCAAGTTCACCAAGCTCGGCGCCGCGCGGCCCGACATCGACGCCAGGCACCAGGCGGCGATGGACATGCACTGGATCAAGTCGCGCGACGGACGCGACTTCCCGGCCTGGGTCAGCATGCCCAAGGGCAGCGCGGGCAAGAAGCTGCCGACGCTGGTGCTGGTGCATGGCGGCCCCTGGGTGAAGAACACGGCCTGGGCCTGGGACGCCGAGGTCCAGTACCTCAACGCGCTCGGCTATGCCGTGCTGCAGCCGCAGTTCCGCGGCACGCAGGGCCTGGGTTCGGCCTGGGAAGGCGCCGCGCGCAAGCAATGGGGCCAGGCCATGCAGGACGACGTGGCCGACGCGACGCGCTGGGCCATCGCGCAGAGCATCGCCGACCCCGGGCGCATCGCGATCATGGGCGCCAGCTACGGCGGCTACGCCACGCTCATGGGCCTGGCGCGCGACGCCGACCTCTACCGCTGCGGCGTGGCCTGGGTGGGCGTGACCGACCTGGACCTGCTCTACGGCGCGCACTGGAGCGATTCCTCCGATGCCTTCAAGCAGTTCGGCATGCCGACGCTGGTGGGCGACCGCGTGAAGGACGCCGCCATGCTGAAGGCGAACTCGCCCATCCATGCCGCCGGCAAGATCCGCCAGCCGTTGCTGCTGGCCTATGGCGAGAAGGATGTGCGCGTGCCCATCGAGCACGGCAAGGCCATGCGCCGCGCGCTGGCCGAGGCCGGCAACACCCAGGTCGACTGGGTGAGCTACCCCAAGGAGGGCCATGGCTGGGTCGAGCCCGCCACCAAGGCCGACTTCTGGGGGCGCGTCGCGCGCTTCCTGAGCCGCAACCTGGCTGCCTCAAGCGCCTGACGCACGTGGAGCCGCGTCGTTGAAGTAAAACCCAAAGGCAACCACAGAAGCACAGAGGCGCGGAGCAAACGCGGAGAGTGCATTCCTCCGTGTCTCCGTGTCTCCGTGCCTCTGTGGTTGCATTTCTGCATTCGCTTCATCCGCCGTTGTCAGCCCGTCTCGCCCGGCTGCAGCCACAGCTCGCGGCGGCGCAAGGGCGTCTCGGCGGGCAGCAGCGGGTTGCTCAGCCTCAGCACCTGCCCGGGCGAGACCGGGTGGGCCTTCAGTACGGCGCCGTAGAACTCGTGGTGCAGGCGCTGGAAGCTGCCGTCGGCCACCGCGGCCTCGAGGCCGATCCGCAGCGCCTCGGCCAGGTCGGGCCGCGCGGGGCTGACGAAGAGATAGGCCGCGGCCGGGTAGTGCAGCATCAGATTGGGCGCGATGGCCAGCTCCGGCCGGCGGCCGCCGGCCAGCTCGGCGTCGATCTCGAGGATGGAGCGCGGGAAGTAATCGATGCGGCCGGCCGCCAGCATGCGGAACAGCGCTTCGTAGCCGCTGCTGGTGCCGACCTGCAGGCCGTTGGCGCGCAGGATGGTGGTGTCGGGCCAGTCGTGGCCCTGGCCGGCCAGGCGCCGGCGCAGGTCGTCCAGGCCGCGCACGCGCTGCCACTGCGCCAGCTCGCTGCGGCGCACCAGCAGCAGCCGCCAGCCCATCAGGCCGCGGTCGATGGGAATGCGCACGGGCAGCAGGCCGGACGCCTCGCGCTCGCGGTCGGTCACGGTCCACATCAGGTCGATGTGGCTGTGGCCCGCGGCCAGCTCGATCAGCGAGCGCCCCTGGGCCATGTCGAGCTCGATGGGCCGGATCTCCAGCCTGCTGCCGGCCCGGTTCAGCGCCAGCTCGACGACGCGGCGCACATAGGTCAGCTGCGGGTCGGGCGTGCTGATGTGCTGAGACACGCGCACCGGCTCGCCCGGCTGTGCGCGCAACGGCAGGCCAGCCAGCAGCCAGGGCAGGGCGAACAGGCGGCGGCGGCGCGGCGGCGGGAACGATTGCATCGCCCCCAATCATGCGTCATCCGGCCGGGACACCGGGCTGGCGTCAACCCCAGGCGGCCGGGGTCGGGTTCAGATCAGGCCCTGCCAGGCCTGGCCGTGGCGCTGGAAGGCGTCGCGCAGCGTGCGCGTGAGGGCCGGCGGCAGCGGGCCGCGGGCTGCCGAATCGAGGTTGCGGCGCAGATTGGCCGGCCTGGCCGTGCCGACGATGGCGCTGGCGGCGCCGGTGTGGAAGGCGGCGAAGCGCAGCGCCACATCGGCCCAATCGTCCTGCGGCGGCAGGCCCATGGCCTGGAAGCGGTCCCAGTACTGGCCCTCGGCGAAGTCGCCCGGCCGCTCGGCCAGTCGCCAGACCGCACCGGCCAGCGGGCGCTTGGCGATGACGCCGATGCCGGCGTGGTCGGCGCGCGCGGCGCGGGTCTGCAGATGGGCCTGATCGCAGAGGCTGACCGAGGTCTGGATGCTATCGAAGGCGCCGCAGGCCAGAGCGAAGTCGATCTCGGCGTTGTCGCCCGAGTAGGCGGCCACGCGCAGCTTGCCGGCGGCGCGGCAGTCCTGCAGTGCGCGGATGACGTCGCCTTGCTGCAGCACGGGCAGCGGGCAGGAGTGCAGGTGGACGATGTCCAGCCAGTCGGTCCGCATCAGCCGCAGTGCGCGCTCGACGCCCTGCACGATGCAGTCGTAGGTCCAGTCCGGCACGCCCTCGACGCCGTAGCCGACCTTGGTGGACAGCAGGAAGTCCGGGCGGCGTGCGCTGAGGTGGCGGCCGATGCGCTCCTCGCTGAGGCCATAGCCGCGCGCGGTGTCGATGAGGTTGATGCCTTCGTCTAGGACGCCGTTGAGCAGCGCGCCGGCCTCGGCCTCGCTCGTGCGCTCGTCGTTGATGTGCATGGCGCCGAAGCCGAGGGCGGAGACGCGCAGGCCGGTGTGGCCGAGGGGGTTCAGGATCATGGGGTGACGAGAACGCGGCCGAACAGCGGCGGCACGCTGATCCGGATCTGGCCGTCGTCAGCGACGGCGACGGCCTGGCCGCCGAGGGCGTCGCGCAGCCGCTTCGCGGCGAAGGGCAGGTCGACCGTGACGGTACTCGCCTCGGTGCCGTTGTTGGTGGCGGTGACGGCCCAGGTGCCGCCGTGCTGGCGGGCCAGCACGACGACGTGTTCATCGACATGCAGCGGCGCGCCCAGGGACCCGTGGCGCAGCACGGGCAGGTCGTGGCGCAGCTTCACGAGCCGCCTGAAGTCGGCCAGCAGGGCCGCGTCGGGCCGGCCGCCTTCGTCGGCCCAGGGGTAGGGGGCGCGGTTGTAGGGGTCATCGCCGCCGCCCAGGCCGACCTCGTCGCCGTAGTAGATGGCCGGGGCGCCGGGGTAGGTCATCTGGAAGAACAGCGCCAGGCGCAGGCGGCGCTTGGCGAGCGCAAGGTCACGGTCCTCGCCGAGGTGATGCAGCGCGCGCGGCTGGTCGTGGCTGGACAGCAGGTTCATCAGCGCCGAGAAGGCCTGTGGCGGGTAGGCCTCGCGGATCAGCTCCAGGTTGGCGGTCATCTGCTGCGCGGGCCTGCCGGCGGCGTAGTCCAGCACGGCGCTGCGGAAGATGTAGTTCATCGTGCTGTCGAACATGTCGCCGAGGAAGAACTTGCTCGCGTCGAACCAGGTCTCGGCCACCGTCAGCGCATCGGGCTTGGTCGCCTTCACGACCTGGCGCCACTCGCGCCAGAAGTCGTCGGGCACCCATGGCGCGACGTCCATGCGCCAGCCGCTGGCGCCGCGTTGCAGCCAGAGCCGGGTGACCGAGTCGGCGTCGCGGTAGACATAGGCTCGGAAGGACGGGCTGTTCTTGTCGATCTCGGGCAGGTCGCCCACGCCGACCCAGCCCTGGTACTGCCTGTCGACGTCGGCCTCGGCAGGCTTGAACCTGAACCAGCTGGCGTAGGGCGAGGCGGGGTTGACGTGGCCCCTGTCGAAGGCGCCGCCCGCCGGGTAGTTGCCGTAGCGGTTGAAGTAGGGCGAATCCGCGCCGACGTGGTTCAGCGAGGTGTCGGGGATCACGCGGATGCCGCGCCTGGCCGCCTCCGCGCATAGGCGCTCAAAGTCGGCATTGCTGCCGAAGGCGGGGTCTATGTTCTTGTAGTCGGCCGTGTCGTATTTGTGGTTGCTGGCGGCGCGGAACACCGGCGTCATGTAGATCGCGTTGGCGCCCAGGCTCTTGATGTAGTCGAGTTTTTCGACGATGCCGGCCAGGTCGCCGCCGAAGAAATCGTTGTTGTAGACGGCGTCGGAGCCGTCGGCCGAGCCGGGCCGGAAGGGTTTTTCGTTCCAGCGCGCATGGTGCTCGACATCATGGCCCTGGTAGCGGTCCTGGGCGCGCCCGCCGCCGGGGCGCGGGTCGTTGGCCTTGTCGCCGTTGCGGAAGCGCTCCGGGAAGATGTAGTAGTAGACGGTATCCCGCGCCCATGATGGCACCTGGAAATCCGGCGCGTAGACGGTCTGTCGGTAGCGGCGCACGCGGCCCAGGTCGCGCGGCAGGCGCTCGATGGACGCGGGGCCCATCGAACCCTTCTCGCGCGTCCAGTAGATGCCGTCCTTGTTGTTCTGCAGCGCGTAGCGGCCGTCCACCGTCTCCAGTTCGAACCAGTAGCCGTAGACGCCGATGTCGGCGAAGCGGAAGCGGGCCGTGAAACCCGTGCCAAGGCCGCGAGGCTCGGGCGTCATCGCGATGCGCGCGAGCGGCTCGTAGGCCAGCTGCTCCTGGTTGCCCGTCATGCGCCGGCGTTCGATGACGAGGGTGGCGCGCAGCAGGCCCGGCACGTCGTTGCCGACGCTGAAGCGGATCTCGCTGCCGGCCGGCTGGGCACCGAAAGGCGCCTTGAACTCGGCGCTGCGCGAGTCGAAGCGCGCCGTCAGCGCGGCGCGGTCGGTGATGGCTTCGGGCGGCGTGGGCACGAAGCTGCGGGGGCCGACCTCCAGCCGGGCGCTGCCGTCGGCGGCCAGGCTCAGGCGCAGCGTGTGTTCGCCGCCGAAGTCGTGGCTGGCATTGCCGACGACGGCCGCGCCGCGCGCGAGCCGGCCGCTGGCGTCGAAGCCGAAGGTGAGGGTGGGCGTCCAGCCCTCGTCGGCAATCTTGAATTCCTGCCGGCCCTGGGCGCCGAGGTTGAGGTAGTAGGCATCGCAGCGGTACTCGAAGGCCTGCTCGTCCTGGGCGGCCCAGTTGTTCAGGCCGCCGCGCAGGTAGAGCGTCGCCTCGCCCAGCGGTGCGGGTTTGCAGTCGGCGGCCTGGGTCATGGGGGCGAAGTGCAGCAGCGCCGCGAGCAGCGCGAGGGCCTTGAGCATCGGGTTCAGCCCTTCACGCCGCCGGCGGTCAGACCCGACACGATCCAGCGTTGCGCGAGCAGGAAGACCAGCGTGATCGGCAGGCCCGACAGCACCGCGGCGGCGGCGAAGTCGCCCCACAGGAAGCGCTGGTCGTGCAGGAAGTATTTGGAACCCACGGCCAGCGTCAGGTTGCCCTCTTCGCGCAGCAGGACGCTCGCCACCGGGTACTCGATGATGGTGCCGATGAAGGCCAGCACGAAGACCACCATCAGGATGGGCACGGCCATGGGCAGCAGTACGCGGCTGAAGGCCTGCCAGTGCGTCGCGCCGTCGACCTTGGCGTTCTCCTCGATCTCGACCGGGATGGTCTCGAAATAGCCCTTGATGGTCCACACGTGCGTCGCGATGCCGCCCAGGTAGGCCAGCACCAGGCCGGCGTGGGTCTCGATGCCCAGGGCCGGCACATAGGTGCCGATGGTCTCGAAGATCGCGTAGATGGCGACGAGGGCCAGCACCGGCGGGAACATCTGCAGCAGCAGCATGCCATTGAGCACCGGCTCGCTGAAGCTGAACTTGAGCCGCGCGAAGGCGTAGGCCGCGGTCGTCGAGATGGCGACGATGAGGAAGGCGGAGGCCGTGGCGATCTTGATGGAGTTCCACAGCCAGGTCAGCACGGGGAAGGGCGGCTGTACGAGACTGCCGTCCGCGGCCTGGTAGGGGATGCCCAGTGCCAGCTTCCAGTGCTCCAGGCTGATCTCGGTCGGGATCAGGCTGCCGGTGGCGAAGTTGCCGGGGCGCAGCGAGATGGACACGACCGCCAGCAGCGGGAAGAGGGTGATGGCGATGAAGATCCACATCACCGCATGGCCGGCGAAGGTACGCCAGCGGGCTTGTTTGCCGAGGACGATGGCCATTAGTTTTGCGCCTTTGCGGAGAGCCGCAGGTTGACGAGCGACAGCGCCGCGACGAGGAAGAAGATCAGCGTGGAGATGGCCGCGGCGAGGCCGAAGTCCGAGCCCGAGTCGCGGAAGGCGATGCGGTAGGTGTAGCTGACGAGGATGTCGGTCTGACCCGCGGGCAGCTTGGTGGACAGGAAGTCCGGCCGGCCGTCGGTCAGCAGCGCGATCAGCACGAAGTTGTTGAAGTTGAACGCGAAGGCGCTGACCAGCAGCGGCGCCAGCGGCTTGATGATGAGGGGCGCGGTGATCTTCAGGAAGTTGGTCGCGGGGCTGGCGCCGGCCAGGGCCGAGGCTTCGTACAGGTCGGCCGGGATCGCCTTCAGCAGCCCCGAGCACAGGATCATGATGTAGGGGTAGCCCAGCCAGACGTTGACGATGAGCAGCATGGTCTTGGCCAGCAGCGGGTCGGCGAACCAGGCGGGCTTGATGCCGAACAGCGCGTTCAGGATGGCGTTGATCTCGCCGAAGTTCTGGTTGAACAGGCCCTTGAACACGAGGATGGAGATGAAGCCCGGCACCGCATAGGGCAGGAAGAGCAGGGTGCGGTAGGTGGTGCGGAACCGCATGCCCTCCCAGTTCAGCAGCACGGCGAACAGCATGCCGATGGCGGTGGCGCAGGCCACTGTGAGCGCCGAGAACACGACCGTCCAGCTGAAGATGGACAGGAAGGGCCCGCGGAACTCGGCGTCGAAAAGCATGCGCGCGTAGTTGCCCACGCCGATGAAGGCCTTGAAGCCGGGTTGCAGCGTCTCGCCGCCCTGGGACTCGAAGAAGCCGCTGTCGCGGTTGGGCTTGAAGACGGTGCCGTCGGCGGTGCGGGTCAGGCTGCCGTCGGCATTCGCGGTCCATTGCGGCTTGACGGGGCCGAACTCGCGCAGGCCGAGGTAGTGCAGCTCGGTCTTGTCGGGCAGCACCAGCACCAGCCTGCTCAGCGTGTCGCGGTGGCGGATCAGTTCGGTCAGCGGCAGCGCGGCCTGCAGCGGCGCGGTCAGCGGCAGGTGCTCGGCGTCGGCGGCCGCGAGATCCACCCGCAGGGCGCCGACGGCCTTGCGCAGCGCCAGCGGCGGCGACACCCAGCGCGGCGCGGCACCGGCCTCGGGCTGCAGCACGAGGCGGAACTCGGCGCCGTCGGCGTGCAGGCTGTAGGCCAGCACCTGATCCTCGATGGCGTCGTGCTGCTCCAGCAGGTAGTCGCGCACGCGGCTCTCGCTGAGCAGATGGGTGCTGGAATAGTTGGTGAAGCCGATCTGCGCCGTGTAGACCAGCGGGAAGGCGATGAAGACCAGCACGCCGGCCACGCCGGGGAAGAGGTAGCGCCAGGCGAAGCCGCCACGGCTGAGATACACGTAGAAGCCGGCCGTGAACAACACCAGCAGGCCGGCGGCCCAGGCGGCCTGGCCGGTCGTGTAGACGACGAAGACGAGATAGAGGGCGGCGGCGATGGCGGCCGCGACGAGCGGCCAGCGCAGCAGCCCGGCGAGCTTGTCGGTCAGCGTCGGCGGCAGCGTGGAGTAGCTGCCCTGGCCCAGGGCGGACGAAACGGCGTTCATTTGTTCAGCAGCATCCGTGCGGCGGCGCCGTCGAGCGCGTCCTTGGGCGATTGAAGGCCGTTGGTGATGGCTTCGAGAGCCGCGTCCATCGCGGTCCAGAAGCGGCCCACCTCGGGGATGTTGGGGATGGGGGCGCCTGCGCGGGCGTTCGCCATGCTGGCTTTGATGAGCGGGTTGACCGACAGCTCGCCGTAGAAGGCCTTGTTGGCCGGCACGCCGATGGGTACATCGGCGTCCAGCACCTTCAGCGCCTCGGGCCGCATCAGGTGGTTCTCGAGGAACTCCTTGGCGATGTCCTTGTTCCTGCTGGGTGCCGCGATCATGCAGCCCAGCACGCCGACGAAGCTCTTGCTGGGCTGGCCGGCGACGACGGCCGGGATGGGCGCGACGCCGAAGTCGATCCTGGCCTTGCGGGCGTTGTCCCAGGCCCAGGGGCCGGAGATCATCATCGCGGTCTCGCCGCGGGCGAAGGCCGATTCCATCTCGGCGTAGCGTGCGCCGCGGGGCATGTGGCCGCCCTTGATGAGGCGCTCGATCATCTGCGCGCCGGCCAGCGCGCCGGCGTTGTTGACGTCGACCTTCCTCGGGTCGAAGTCACCCTGCGCATCGCGGCCGAAGATCACGCCGCCCGCACCGGCCAGCACGGGCCAGCTGAAGAAGCTCTTGTTGTAGTCCCAGAGGATGGCGTGCCTGCCCTGGGCCTGGAGCTTGTTGTCGATGGCGATCAGCTCGTCCCACGTCGCGGGCGGGTTGGGCACCAGGGCCTTGTTGTAGATGAGGCCGGTCGTCTCGATGGCGATGGGGTAGCCCCAGATGCGGCCGCGGTAGCTCATCGCCGACCAGGCCTGCTCCTCGACCTCGGCCTTGAGCCGGGCGGAGGGGCGCAGCGCGGTCAGCAGCCCGGCCTTGGCCCATTCGCCGACGCGGTCGTGCGGCCAGCAGAAGATGTCCGGGCCCTTGCCGGCGCCAGCGGCCTGCTGGAACTTGTCGGTCGGGTCGACCGGGTGCTCCACGACGACCTTGACGCCCGAGACCTTCTCGAAAGCGTTGCCGACCTTCTGCAGGCCGTTGTAGGCCTTGTCGCCGTTGATCCAGACCAGCAGCCGGGGCGCGTCGGCCAATGCCGGCCCCGCGGCCAGCGCAGCCGCGAGGAACAGAGCCTGGAGCCTCATGCCGACAGCTCCGGCGCGGCCAGGCGGCGCAGTGCGCGGCCGTTGGCATCGAAGACGTAGAGCGCTTCGGCCGGCAGATGCAGGTTCAGCGCCTGGCCGCTGCGCAGGCGGTCGCTGCCGTTGCGGCCCTCGAACTGGCAGGTCAGCGCCTCCTCGACACCGGGGTAGGGGCAGTAGGCGAAGGTCGTGCCGCCCAGCGACTCGACGAAGGCCACCGTGCTCTGCAACTGGTTGCCCTGGCCCTCGGTGCGGATGTGCTCGGGGCGCACGCCCAGCGTTACCTTGTCGCCGACGCGGCCGGCGCTGCCGTCCACGCGGGCCTGCAGCACGACGTTGCCGCCGCTGAGCTTTACGTCGACATGGCCGGCCTCGATGGCGACCAGCTCGCCCCCGATGAAGTTCATCTTGGGGCTGCCGATGAAGCCCGCCACGAAGAGGTTGCAGGGGTGCTCGTAGAGCTCCAGCGGCGAGCCCACCTGCTCGACCTTGCCGGCCGACAGCACGACGATGCGGTCGGCCAGCGTCATGGCCTCCACCTGGTCGTGGGTCACGTAGATCATCGTGGTCTTCAGGTCTTCGTGCAGCTTGGCGAACTCGTAGCGCATGCGCACGCGCAGCGCTGCATCGAGGTTCGACAGTGGCTCGTCGAACAGGAAGACATTTGGCTTACGCACGATGGCGCGACCGATGGCGACCCGTTGGCGTTGGCCGCCGGACAAGTCCTTGGGCTTGCGATCCAGCAGGTGCTCGATATGCAGGATCCTTGCGGCTTCGCGCACGGCCGTCTCGATCTCCGCCTTCGGCACCTTGGCCAGCTTCAACCCGAAGGCCATGTTGTCGAACAGATTCATATGCGGGTAGAGCGCATACGACTGGAACACCATCGCGATGCCACGCTCGCTGGGCGGCACGTCGTTGACGACGCGGCCGCCGATGGTCAGCTCGCCGCCGGTGATCTCCTCCAGGCCGGCAATGGAGCGCAGCAGCGTGGACTTGCCGCAGCCCGAGGGGCCGACGAAGACCATGAACTCGCCGTCGCGGATCTCCAGGTCGATGCCGTGCAGGATGCGGATGTCGCCATAGGCCTTCTCCACGCCGGTCAGTCGAACGTCTGCCACTTCTAACCTTTCTGTCGCCGGGCGCCTGGTTGTGGAACTGCGCCGGCTTGTCTCGCCAAATCGGGCTCAAATTTCTCGTCTTTGCCCATCTTTGTAGACAATATACATGTCATAAGTTCCGGCAACAACAGCAGAATTCCGGAAGATCCTTCATGAAATCCTTATGGATCAATCATTTGTGTTTCTGATCGGGTTTTCCCGATGTAGTCAAACTACACAATGAGCCGAAGCTGCCCGATACTTCGTCCGACGCTGCCCGTCGAGTAGCATTCTTGCCCCCGTCGCCGGGGGCCGGCACTGATGAACACCCCAACCCGCCTGCCCGTTCAACGCAAGCCCAGCCCCAAGGCCACCACCGCGATGAAGAAGCCGACTGCCCTCGCCGCCGAAGACAAGGCCCTGCGCGCGGCCTTCGAGACCGCCTACGAGCGCGAGCTGGCTCAGTCCAGCCATGGCGCCACGCCCCAGGCCGCCCTGCATGCAGCGGCCATCGCCTGCCGCGAGACGCTGGCCCGCCGCTGGGCCCAGACCCAGGTCGAGGACGCCGCACGCGGCGACAAGGCGCCGGTGCGCCGCGTGCACTATCTGTCGATGGAATTCCTGATGGGCCGCGCGCTGTCCAACGCGCTGGCCGCGCTGAAGCTGGCCGCGCCGCTGGACGCCAGGCTGGCCGAGCAGGGCCTGTCCCTGGGCGACGTGCTGGAGCGCGAGCCCGATGCCGCCCTGGGCAACGGCGGCCTGGGCCGCCTGGCGGCCTGCTTCCTGGACAGCTTCGCCGAGCTGGAGCTGCCGTCGTTTGGCTATGGCCTGCGCTACCGCTACGGCATGTTCACGCAGCTGATCCAGCAGGGCCGCCAGCTGGAGCAGCCCGACGACTGGATGCGCGACTCGCCCGCCTGGGAGCTGCCCCGCCACGACCTGCGCTACGCCGTCGGCTTCGGTGGCCGCGTGGAGGTCGACGCCTCCGGCGTGCGCCGCTGGATGCCGGCCGACCGCATCGAGGCCCAGGCCTTCGACTTCATCGTGCCGGCCCACCACAGCCAGCGCGTGTCGACGCTGCGCCAGTGGCAGGCCATGGCAGCGCCCATCGAGTTCAAGCCCTTCTGCGACGGCAACTACGCCCGCGCCGCCCGCCACCAGGTGCTGGCCGACGCGCTGAACTGGGTGCTCTACCCCGACGACTCCACGGAGGCCGGCCGCGAGCTGCGCCTGAAGCAGGAGGCCTTCCTCGTCAGCGCCTCGCTGCAGGACCTGGTGGCCCGCCACCTGCGCGAGTTCGGCAGCCTGCACAACCTCGGCAGGACCAATGCCATCCATCTGAACGACACCCACCCGGCGCTGGCGCCGGCCGAGCTGATGCGCCTGCTGCTGGACGAGCACGGCCTGGGCTGGGACGAGGCCTGGAAGATCACGCGCCAGGCGGTGGCCTATACCAACCACACGCTGATGCCCGAGGCGCTCGAGACCTGGGCCGTGCGCATGTTCGAGAACCTGCTGCCGCGCCACCTCGAGATCATTTACGAGATCAACCACCGCTTCCTGGAGGAGCTCAAGCTGCGCTTCCCGGGCGACCACGCGCTGGCCGCGCGCGTGAGCCTCATCGACGAGGGCAGCCACGGCCAACATGGGCATGGAGAGCGCCGCGTGCGCATGGCGTCGCTGGCGCTGGTGGCCTCGCACCGCGTCAACGGCGTGGCCGCGCTGCACTCGGACCTGATGGTGCAGACCATCTTTGCCGACTACGCCCGCATCTGGCCCGAGCGCTTCCACAACGTCACCAACGGCGTCACGCCGCGGCGCTGGCTGCAGCAGGCCAACCCGGCCCTGTCCACGCTGCTGGACGGCCGCATCGGCGACGGCTGGCGCAAGGACCTGGCCGAGCTGGCCGAGCTGAAGCCCCTGGCCGCCGACCGCGAGCTGGGCGCGGAGTTCCTGGCCGTCAAGCGCGCCAACAAGGAACGCCTGGCCGCCGTCATCCGCCGCGAGCTGGGCGTGTCGGTCAACGTCGACAGCCTGTTCGACATCCAGATCAAGCGCATCCACGAGTACAAGCGCCAGCTGCTGAACCTGCTGCACGTCATCGCCCGCTACCAGGCGATTCGAGACAACCCGGGCGCCGACTGGGTGCCGCGCACGGTCATCATCGCCGGCAAGGCGGCCTCGGCCTACCAGATGGCCAAGAGCATCGTGCGCCTGGCCCACGACGTGGCCCGCGTCATCAACAGCGACCCGCGCGTGGGCGACAGGCTCAAGCTCGTCTTCCTGCCCAACTACGGCGTCACGCTGGCCGAGACCATCATCCCGGCGGCCGACCTGTCCGAGCAGATCTCGACGGCCGGCACCGAGGCCTCGGGCACCGGCAACATGAAGTTCGGCATGAACGGCGCGCTCACCATCGGCACCTGGGACGGCGCCAACATCGAGATGGCCGAGGCCATGGGCGTGGAGAACATGTTCGTGTTCGGCCTGCGCGCCGACGCCGTCGCCAGGATCAAGCAGCTGGGCTACGACCCGCGCCTGTATGTCGAAGAGAATCGCCAGCTCAAGCGCGTCATCGACGCCATCGCGGCGGGCGTCTTCAGCAATGGCGACACCGAGCGCTATCGCAGTCTCGTGGACAGCCTGCTGCAGCGCGACGTCTACCTGCTGATGGCCGATTTCGCCGATTACGTCGCCACCCAGGCCAAGGTCGATGCGCTGTTTGCCGACCGCGCGGCTTGGGGCCAGCGCGCGCTGCGCAACATCGCCGGCATGGGCCCGTTCTCGTCCGATCGCACGATCGCCGAGTACGTGGACCGTGTCTGGTCCGTGAAGAGCCTTGATTCCTGACGATGCTGAACGACACCGACCTCGACGCCCTGCTGGCGGGCCGCCACGCCGATCCCTTCTCTCGGCTGGGCCTGCACGCGGATGACTCGGGTCGGCTCTGGGTGCGCGCGCTGCTGCCCGGCGCGGCCGACGTGGCGCTGCTGGACGCCGGCAGCCACAGGCGCGTCGTCGAGCTGGAGCAGCGCCGCGCCGGCTTCTTCGAGGCCATGGTGCCGCGGCGCAAGCACCGCTTCGATTACCGCCTGGCCGTGCGCTGGCTGGGCCCGAATGGTGAATCGTCGGAGGGCGTCTACGCCGACCCCTATGCCTTCTACCCGCAGCTGGGCGACGAGGCGCTGCAGGCCTTCGCCGAAGGCCGCAACATGCGCCCCTGGCTGAGCCTGGGCGCGCATCCCGTGCAGCATGGCGACGTGGCCGGCGTGCGCTTCGCGACCTGGGCGCCCAATGCGCGCCGCGTCAGCGTCGTCGGCAGCTTCAACAACTGGGACGGCCGCCGCCACCCGATGCGGCTGCGGCATGCGGCTGGCGTGTGGGAGATTTTTGTGCCGCACGTGGCCGAGGGCGACCTCTACAAGTTCGAGATCGTCAGCGGCAACGGTGCGCTGCTGCCGCTGAAGGCCGACCCCTATGCCCGCCGCGCGCAGCTGCGGCCGGAGACGGCCAGCATCGTCGCGGCCCTGCCCGAGCCCACGCCGCTGCCGCGCCAGCGCGAGCGCGCCAACCGGCGCGATTCGGCCATCAGCGTCTACGAGGTGCATGCCCCGTCCTGGCGCCGCGGCGTGTCGGGCGAGTTTCCGACCTGGGACGAGCTTGCCGAGGCTCTGCCGGCCTATGTGGCCGACATGGGCTTCACGCATCTGCAGCTGATGCCGATCAGCGAGCATCCCTTCGACGGCTCGTGGGGCTACCAGACGCTGGGCATGTACGCGCCCAGCGCCCGCTTCGGCCCGCCGGAAGGCTTTGCGCGCTTCGTCAAGGCCGTCCACGACCAGGGCCTGGGCCTGCTGCTGGACTGGGTGCCGGCGCATTTCCCGACCGACGCCCACGGCCTGGCCGAGTTCGACGGCACGCGGCTCTACGAATACGCCGACCCCAAGGAAGGCTTCCACCGCGACTGGAACACGCTGATCTACAACTTCGGCCGCACCGAGGTGCGCGAGTTCCTGGTCGGCAGCGCGCTGTACTGGATCGAGCGCTGGGGCGTGGACGGCCTGCGCGTGGACGCCGTGGCCAGCATGCTCTACCGCGACTACTCGCGGCCCGAGGGGCAGTGGATTCCCAACATCCGCGGCGGCCGCGAGAACCTCGAGGCCATCTCGCTGCTGCGCGAGATGAACGAGCATGTCGGCGAGATCGCGGGTGCCGTCACGGTGGCCGAGGAGAGCACCAGCTTCCCCGGCGTCTCGTCGCCGACCTACGCGGGCGGCCTGGGCTTCCACTACAAGTGGAATATGGGCTGGATGAACGACACCTTGCGCTACATGGCCGAGGACCCGATCAACCGCCGCTGGCATCACGACAAGATGACGTTCGGCCTGATCTACGCGTTCAGCGAGAACTTCATGCTGCCCATCTCGCACGACGAGGTCGTGCACGGCAAGGGCTCGATGCTCGCCAAGATGCCGGGCGACCCGAATGATCCAAATTTGTGGCAGAAGTTCGCCAACCTGCGCGCCTACTACGGCTTCATGTGGGGCCACCCCGGCAAGAAGCTGCTCTTCATGGGCCAGGAATTCGCGCAGCGCAGCGAGTGGAACCACGCCGAGAGCCTGCCCTGGGGGCTGCTGGAGGACGACCGCCATGCCGGCGTGCAGCGCCTGGTGCGCGACCTCAACAAGCTCTACCGCGAGCACTCGGCCCTGCACCGGCTGGACTGCGAGAGCGGCGGCTTCGAGTGGATCAGCTCGCACGACGCCGAGCATTCCATCTATGCCTGGGCGCGCCGCGACGGCACGGGCCGCATGGTGCTGGTCGTCTGCAATATGACGCCGGTGCCGCGCGAGGGCTATTCGCTGGGCGTGCCCGACGGCGTGACCGCCTGGCGCGAGGCGCTGAACACTGACTCGGCCTACTACGGCGGCAGCAATATGGGCAACGGCGTCGCCGCCGCAGGCCTGCCCGTGCAGGCCCAGCCGGCGCATGGGCGGCGCCTGTCCATCACGATCAACCTGCCGCCGCTGGCCACTTTGTTCTTCGTTCCCATTTGAAATGGAACTCAAAGGCAACCACAGAGGCGCAGAGACACAGAGGAAAGCCAGAGGCTGCATTTCTCAATGCCTCCGTGCCTCTGTGGTTGCATTTCCTTGCTCTCTCTAGATGGTCCATCTGCCCGACCTTCAACCCGGCTGGCACGAGCCGCTGGGTGCGCTTGCCCGCGACGGTGGCGTCAATTTCGCCGTCTTCAGCGAGAACGCCACGGCCGTCGAGCTCTGCGTCTTCGATGCCGAAGGCCAGCGCGAGCTGCGCCGCTATGGACTCTCCGGCCCGCATGACGGCGTCTGGCACGGCTTCCTGCCCGGCGTCGGCGCAGGCCTCGTCTACGGCCTGCGCGCCCACGGCCCCTATGCGCCCGAGCAGGGCCACCGCTTCAACCCGCACAAGCTGCTGCTGGACCCCTATGCCCGCGAGATCGTCGGCCACTTTGGCTGGCGTGCCGAGCACCATGGCTACGAGCTGGGCCACCCGGACGGCCCACGCTCCATCGACAGGCGCGACAACGCCACCCACGCGCTGAAGGCCCGCGTGCCGCCGGCCCCGGTCCTGAATGCGCGTGCGCACCGGCCGCGCCGAGCGCCGGCCGAGGTCGTGCTCTACGAGGTGCACGTCAAGGGCTTCTCCAGGCTGCTGCCCGGCGTGCCGGAAGAGCTGCGCGGCACCTATGCCGGCCTGGCCCACCCGGCCGCAATCGCCCACTTCAAGCGCCTGGGCGTGACGACGCTGTCGCTGCTGCCGGTGCATTACTGCATCGACGAGCCCCACCTCGCCGAGCGCGGCCTGCACAACTACTGGGGCTACAACACACTGGGCTTCTTCTGCCCCGACCCGCGCTGGGCGACTGCCGCCCACCGCGACGACCCGAGCGCCGTGGCGGCCGAGTTCCGCCACATGGTGGACGCGCTGCACGAGGCCGGCCTGGAGGTCGTGCTGGACGTGGTCTACAACCACACGCCCGAGGGCAACGAGTTCGGCCCGACGCTGTCCTTCCGCGGCCTGGACAACAAGACCTGGTACCGGCTCGCGGCCGACGACCAGAGCCGCAACGAGAACCTGACCGGCTGCGGCAACACCGTCAACTGCGCCCATCCGCGCGTCACGCAGTTCGTGCTGGACTCGCTGCGCTACTGGGTCGCCGAGATGGGCGTCGACGGCTTCCGCTTCGACCTGGCACCCGTGCTGGGCCGCGGCTCGCACGGCTTCGACCCGAACGCGGCCTTCTTCACCGCGCTGCGCCAGGACCCGCTGCTGGCCGGCGTGCACCTGATCGCCGAGCCCTGGGACGCTGCCTACGACGGCTACCAGGTCGGCCGCTTCCCCGGCCGCTTCCTGGAGTGGAACGACAAGTTCCGCGACGCCGTGCGCGGCTACTGGTTGGGCGCGGGGCCCGGCGTCGGCCGCGGCGAGCTGGCGCGGCGCTTCATGGCGTCCAGCGACGTCTTCCACCATGGCCAGCGCCTGCCGACCGCGTCGGTCAATTTCGTCGCCGTGCACGACGGCTTCACGCTGGCCGACCTGACGAGCCATTCGGCCAAGCACAACCACGCCAACGGCGAGGACAACCGCGACGGCCGCGATGGCGAACTCTGCGCCAACTTCGGCGCAGAAGGTCCGACCGACGACGCCGCCATCCGTGCCACGCGCGAGCGCGTGCGCCGTGCGCTGATGGCCACGCTGCTGCTGGCCCAGGGCACGCCCATGCTGTGCGCGGGCGACGAGATCGCCAACAGCCAGGGCGGCAACAACAACGCCTACTGCCAGGACAACCCGACGACCTGGCTGAACTGGGACGGCGCCGACGCCCGCATGACCGAGCTGGTCGCGCAGCTGCTGGCGCTGCGTGCGCAGGAGCCGCTGCTGCGCCACCCGCGCTGGTTCGCCGCCCCGGGCGAGGCCAGCATCGCCTGGCATGCGCCCAGCGGCCACGAGATGGCGCCGCACGACTGGCACGACGCCGGCCAGCGCGCCTTCGGCGCCCAGCTGCGCGAAGCTGGCGCGAATGCGCCGCGGCTGATGATCGTCTTCAACCCCGAAGCCGCGTCTTTGCCCTTCCTGCTCTGCAACGGGCCCTGGCAGCTGGTGCTCGACAGCAGCGGCGAGTCGGCCGCGCCCCTCGTCCTCCCCGGCCAGCCGCTCAACGTGCCGGCCCGTTCTCTCATTGTTCTGCGCCACGTATGAACCTGAACCAACGCTCCTCGGGTGTGCTGCTGCACATCACTTCGCTGCCCGGCCCGCACGGCATGGGCGACTTCGGCCCCGACGCCTACCGCTTCGTCGACTGGCTGCAATGCGCCGGCCAGAGCATCTGGCAGCTGCTGCCGACCACGCCCATCGGCCCCGGCGACAGCCCCTACCAGGGCGTGTCGGCCTTCGCCGGCAGCCCCTGGATGGTGGCGCTGGAGCCGCTGATCGAGAAGGGCTGGCTGGCGCGGCCGCAACTGCCGGGCTTCGACGGCCGGCACGTCGACTACGGCCGCGTCACGCCCTGGCGCGAGCAGCAGCTGCGCGCCGCCGCCCAGGGTTTCTTCGCCAACGGCAGCGCCGCGGACCGCCAGGCCTTTGCCGCCTGGTGCGAAGCCCAGAAGAGCTGGCTGGACGACTACGTCCTCTTCATGGCCATCCGCTCGCCGCTGAACGGCCAGCCGTGGTGGGAATGGAGCGAGGGCCTCAGGAAGCGCGAGCCCAGGGCCATCGCCGCAGCCCGCAAGGACTACGCCCAAGAAACAGCCTTCTGGCAGTTCGTGCAGTGGCAGTTCGACGTGCAGATCGGCGCGCTGAAGACCTATGCCAACGAACGCGGCGTGCACATCATGGGCGACCTGCCCATCTTCGTCGCCCACGACAGCGCCGACTGCTGGTCGCGCCCCGACCTTTACTACCTCGACACCGACTTCCAGACCACGGTCGTCGCCGGCGTGCCGCCCGACGACATGGGGCCACTGGGCCAGCGCTGGGGCAACCCGCTCTACCGCTGGGACCGCATGGCCGCCGAAGGCTACGCCTGGTGGACGGCGCGCATCCAGCGGGCGCTGAGCCAGGCCGACGTCTTCCGCATCGACCACTTCCGCGGCTTCGCCGGCTACTACGAGATCCCCGGCGACAGCCCCGATGCGAAGCGCGGTGAATGGAAGACCGGCCCCGGCATGGCGCTGTTCGACGCCATCAGGAAGGCGCTCGGGCCGCTGCCCATCGTGGCCGAGGACCTGGGCTTCATCACCGACGACGTGCATGCGCTGCGCGACGGCTGCGGCTTCCCCGGCATGAAGATCCTGCAGTTCGGCTTCGGCGCCGAGGCGGACCACGAGTTCCTGCCGCACAACTGGCCCCGCGCCGCCGTGGCCTATACCGGCACGCACGACAACGACACCGTGCGCGGCTGGTGGAACCAGGCCAAGCCGCGCGAGCGCGCCTATGTGGGCTCCTACCTCGCCTGCGGCGAGCACGACATCCACTGGGCCATGATCCGCGCCTGCGCCAACTCGGTGGCCCAAATGGCGGTCTTCCCGCTGCAGGACGTGCTGGGCCTGGGCTCCGAGCACCGCATGAACGTGCCCGGCGTGCTCGGCGGCAACTGGGGCTGGCGCTTCCACTGGGGCATGCTGGGCCAGGAGCCGGCGCGCGTGCTGGGCCTGATCACGGCGGCCAGCGGCCGCGGGCCCTTCGAGCTGCTGAAGCTGCCGGGCTGAGCCTGCCCAACCCCCGCGAATCGGGGGAATTTCCTCCGCCGTGAAAGCGCCGTTGTCGCGGGACTGAAATCTTCCTGCCGGGTCGCGTTCGCTAGCATCGTCCCTTGGTTGCCTGGGCACACCTGGGGCCGCAAGGAGGAAAGACCATGAAGTTGAAGGGTTTCGCCGCCGCTGCCGCGCTGCTGGCTTCGGGCCTGGCTTCCGCCGTCACGCCCGTGACCGTGAATGCCGGCGCCTACTCGATCACCTACGACGGCGCCGCGGCCAGCGACTTCGTGCTGAGCCATGTGACGGCCGCCGGCTTCGAATGGAGCTTCAAGGACGTGCAGCTGCAGTCTTTCGCGGCCGGTGCGGTCACGCGGGAGCTGCTGCTTCCCGACTTCACGGTCACGGCCAACGCGGGCTGGAACCTCGGCAGCAGCCTGAGCAGCAGCGCCGGCAATGTCGTCTTCTTCGAGTTCGGCCCGTCGGCCTCGACCCACCTGACCGCGGGTGGCACCCTCAGCGTGCTCAATGGCTCGACCTATGTGCTGCCGCAAACGCCGCTGGTCAAGTCGTCTGGTGGTTATTTCCACGGTTCGAGCTCGGCGCCGCTCGGCGATGCCGCCGGCTTCACGATCAAGGACGCCAAGCTCGTGCTGACGGCCACGGCCGGCGCCAACAGCTTGGCCGCCATCACCGGCCAGAGCCAGAACAACGTGGCCTATGCCTTCACCGCGCAGGCGGTGCCCGAGCCCGAGACCTATGCGCTGCTGATGGCCGGGCTTGGCGTCATCGGCTTCGTGGCGCGCCGCCGCCGGGGCTGATCGGCGTCGGTGCCTCAATGCAGGCAAAGGCCCCGCGGGGCCTTTGCCTGGTTCAGCGCCTGATTTCGAGGATCAGCGCGCCGCGGGCCGGCAGGCTCAGCGTCGTGCCGATGGCGAAGTCGCGGCCGCTCAGGACGTCGTGCGCGCGGTCGCCCGCCTGCAGGCGCTCGGGGAAGCGCGCGGTCGGCAGTTCCACCGGCTGGCCGCCCTTGTTCAGCGCGACCAGCACCGTGTGCCCGGCGTCGTAGCGGAAGTAGACATAGCAGTCCTGCAGCGGCGCGTACTGCATCAGCGCGCCGTCGTGGATGACGGCCGTGTGCTTGCGCCAGTTGAAGAGTCGCCGCACCCAGTCCTGCATCTCGCGCTGCTCGCGGGTGAGGCCGGTGCCGGTGAAGGCGCTGGCCTGGTCGCCGGCCCAGCCGCCGGGCATGTCGGCGCGCACGCGGCCGTCGTCGCGCTCGACGGGGCTTTCCATCAGCAGCTCGGTGCCGTAGAAGAGCTGCGGGATGCGCCGCGTCGTCGCGAGATAGGTCAGCGCGATCTTGGTCAGGCCCACGTCGCGCCCGAGCAGCGAGAACAGGCGCGGCGTGTCGTGGTTGCCGTCGAACAGCACGAGCTTGGCCGGGTCGGGGTAGACGAAGTCGTGGGCCAGGCCCTCGTAGAGCCGCGTCAGGCCGGTGTGCGGGCCGTCGTGCTCGCTCAGCGCGGCCAGCAGTTGCCCGTTCATCGGGAAGTCCATCATGCTGGGCGCGCTGGACACATAGCCGTCGTGGTTGCGCTTGCCGCGCTGCCAGTAGGCGACGACAGCCGGATGCGGGCTCCATTCCTCGCCGACGATGTTCAGCCGCGGGTACTCCTGCATGACGCGGGCCGACCAGTGCGTGAGGAACTCGCGGTCGGAGTAGGACCAGGTGTCGGTGCGGATGCCCGACAGCCCGGCGCTCTCGATCCACCACAGCGTCATCTGCGTCAGATAAGCGGCCAGTTCTGGCCGGCGCTGGTTCAGGTCGGGCATGCCGTGGGAGAACCAGCCGTCGGTGAAGCGCTGGCGGTCGCTGGGCGCGGCATAGGGGTCCTGCAGCGTCATGCGCGCGTGATGGGTCTCGGTGTAGCCCTGCGGCCATTGGTTGACCCAGTCCGGCGCCGGCAGGTCGGCCATCCACCAGTGGCCGATGCCGATGTGGTTGAGCACGATGTCCTGGATGACGCCCACGCCCCGCGTGCGGGCTTCGGCCGCGAAGGCGCGGTAGTCGTCGTTCGTGCCGAAGCGCGGGTCGACCTTGTAGAAGTCCGTCGCCGCATAGCCGTGGTAGCTGTAGGTGGCGCCGTTGTTCTCGACCAGGGGCGTCGGCCAGACCTGCGTGAAGCCGAGGCCGGCGATGTAGTCGAGGTGCTGGCGCATGCCGGCGAGGTCGCCGCCATGGCGGCCGCCGGGGTTGGCGCGGTCAAGGCCTTCCTTCATGCCGCCCTGGCTGAAGCGGCCGCCCTGGGCGAAGCGGTCGGGCACGACGAGGTAGATCGCATCCTTGGGGCCGAAGCCCTCGCGCGCGGCCGAGCCCGGCGCGCGGGCCAGCAGCGGGTAGCGCAGCGTCGTGCCGGCGATGTCCAGCAGCAGCTCGCCTGGCTTGGCCTCGGGGCCGATGTCGAGGTCGACGAACAGGTAGTTGGGGCTGGCGGCGCGGTGGCTGCCTTGCAGCGTCACGCCGGGGTAGGGCGCCAGCGTCGGCTTCGCGTCGGCGATGCCGGGGCCGTGCAGCATCAGCTGCAGTGAGGTGTCGCGCATGCCGACCCACCAGTTCGGTGGTTCCACATGCTGCAGGCCGGCGGCCAGGGTGTTCAGGCTCATCGAGAGGGCAGCCAAAAGGCCGAGTAGGGATTTCTTCATGGCGTGTTCAGGCGGTAGACCTGCACGGACAGCGGCGGCAGCGTGGCCTGCGCGCCCGGCCTGCCGCCGGCCTTGGGGTAGAGCGGGGTGGCCTGCGCGGGCAGCGCCAGCGTGGCCGGCGTGTCGCCATAGTTGAGGGCGACGAGCACGCGCTCGCGGCCCTGCACGCGCTGGAAGCTCCAGACGGGGCCGTCGACATGGTTGGCCTCGTAGCGGCCCAGCGTCAGCGCCGGCGAGGCGCGGCGCAGCGCGATCAGCTCGCGGTAGAAGTTGAACAGCGAGCCGGGCTCGCGCTGCTGCGTCTCGGCGTTGTGGCGGCTGCGGTTCAGCGCCAGCGGGCGGAAGGGCTGCGGGTTCGTCGAGAAGCCGCCGGCCGGTGTCCAGCTCATCGGCGAGCGCAGCGGCGAATCGTCACTGGCGCCCTTGCCATCGATGCCGGCCTGGCCGATCTCCTCGCCGTAGTAGACGAAGGGCGTGCCGGGCAGCAGCAGGTAGCTCGCCGCGGCGAGGCGGTAGCGCGCCTCGTCGCCGTGCAGCTGGTCCCACACGCGCTGGCCGGTGAAGATGTCGTGGTTGTGCAGGAAGGTCGCCATCGTCGGCGACATGGCGCGGTAGTAGTCGGCCACGCGCTGCACGGCCGCGACGTCGCCCTTGGCGGCCTTCATCAGCTCGTAGTTCTGGTTGAAGGCGAAGGCGCCGCCGCAGACCTCCGGCTTGCCGTAGGCGATGGGCTCGGCTGTGGCCTCGCAGACGACGTAGCGGCCGGGGTAGCTCTTGATCAGGTCCTGGAAATGCTTGGTCAGCGCGCGGCTCTCGGGCTGGTCGTTCCAGTCCTTGGCGCTGTTCTCGATCATGTGGGGCACGGCGTCCAGCCGGTAGCCGTCCAGGCCGCGGTTGAGCCAGAAGCGCAGCGAGTCCTCGTGGTACTGCACGACGACCGGGTTGCGCAGGTTGAAGTCCGGCATGTGGGGCCCGAAGGTGCCGAAGTAGATGTCGGGCGAGCCGGGCTTGAGGGGCGGCAGGTCCTTCCACTCGCCGGCCCAGTTCCAGGGTTGGGCGGCTGCGTCGTACCAGGGCAGCTTGCCCCAGATGTCCCAGCCGGGGCCGGGCTCGGGGTTCCAGACGAACCAGTTGCGCCACGGGCCGTCGCGATCCTTCAGTGCAGCCTGGAAGGGCGGGAACTGGTATGACGCATGGTTGAGGACGTAGTCCATCACGATGCCGATGCCGCGCTTGTGGGCCTCGCGGATCAGCGTGTCGAAATCCGCCAGCGTGCCGTACTGCGGCTCGATGCTGCGGAAGTCGGTCGTCGCATAGCCATGGTCGTGGTCGGCGCTGGCGGTGATGGGCATCAGCCAGATGCCGCTGATGCCGAGCTTTTGCAGATAGTCCAGCCGCCGGGTCAGGCCGCGCAGGTCGCCGATGCCGTCGCCGTCGCTGTCCTGGTAGCCCCGCACGAAGATCTCCATGAACACGCCCTGCTGCCAATGGGCGGGCAGGGTGCTCGGCCGGGGCTGGGCCGGCACGGGGCGGGTGTCGATCTGGGCCTGGGCCGTCAGCGCGGCCGCCAGGGCCAGGCTTGTCAGCAGTTTCGAGGTGGTCATGTATTCAAACTACGTTGTCTCTGGCGCGTGAGCATATCGGTGAGAGTGCTGTTTACGCCATGGTGATTTCGATAGATGTAGTTTTGCTACTATTTCAAGGAACAACAAGGAGACATCGATGCCCCTGCGCCCCGCGCTGTTCGCCGTGCTGGCCTGGATGCTGCTGATCGCCCCGGCCCGGGCCGCCGACCTGGACGACTGCAATGCCGCCGTGGTCGCGCCGGCACCGGCCGCGCGACCGCCGGCCGAGGCCTACTGGCTGGACGGCCGGACGCTGCAATGGCCGGGGCTGAAGCTGCGGCCCGGCGAGCGGGTGCGGCTGCATCATGCGCGGGCCGCGGACCTGCGGGCAGTGGCGGGTGAATCGGTGGCCGGCAGCGACGGTGCGGTCGAGCTGGCGGCGAGCGGCGCGGCGCTGCCGGCGCGCTTTCGCTTCATCGGCGACGGCCCGCGTTTTGCCGTCGTTGGCGCCGATGTGGGCGCGCTGCTGCGCGAGCAACTGCTGCTGGTCCACGAGGCGGCGGATGGCCGCGTCATCGCGGCGACCGGTGTGCAGCTGGCCGGTGCGCTGGACGACCTCTATGCGGCGGCCGAGCGGGTCGGCGATTTCGGCGCCCACCCCGGCAAGGCACGGACGCGCTGGGCCGTCTGGGCACCGACGGCCCGGCGCGTGCTGCTGTGCCGGCATGCGGGGGCGGCGTCCGCGGCCGTCGCCGTCGACACGATGCGCTTCGACGCCGCCACCGGCGTCTGGCGTGCCGAACTGCCGGGCGACCTGAGCGGCCAGGCCTATCGCTACCTCGTTGACGTCGTGACGCCGACCCACGGCCTCGTGCGCAATCTCGTCACCGACCCCTATTCGGTCGCGCTGACGGCCGACTCGCGGCTGAGCCTCGTCGCCGACCTCGCATCGCCCGCGCTGAAGCCGCGCGGCTGGGACGCAGCGGTGCGACCCGCGAGCGTGAAGGCGGCCACCGACCAGGTCATCTACGAGCTGCATGTGCGGGACTTCTCCGCCAGCGATGCGACGGTGAGGCCGGCCTGGCGCGGCAAATACCTGGCCTTCACCGAGCCGGCGTCCAACGGCATCAAGCATCTGAAGGCGCTCGCCAGGGCCGGCCTGACCGATGTGCACCTGCTGCCGGTCTTCGACTTTGCCAGCGTGCCCGAGCGCGGCTGCAGGACGCCCGACGTTCCCGCCGGGCCGCCGGACGGCGAGGCCCAGCAGGCCGCCGTGGTGGCTGTCGCGGCCGAGGACTGCTTCAACTGGGGCTACGACCCCTGGCACTTCAACGCTCCGGAAGGCAGCTATGCCACCGATGCCCTCCTGCGCGTCGTGGAGTTCCGGCAGATGGTCATGGCCCTGCACGCGGCCGGCCTGCGCGTGGGCATGGACATGGTCTACAACCACATGGCGGCGGCCGGCCAGGATCCGAAATCCGTGCTGGACCGCCTCGTGCCCGGCTACTACCACCGCCTGGACGCCAAGGGCGGCATCGAGCGCTCGACCTGCTGCGACAACACGGCCACCGAGAACCGCATGATGGCCAAGCTGATGATCGATTCGGCGGCGCTGTGGGTGCGCGAATACCGCATCGACTCGATGCGCTTCGACCTGATGGGCCACCAGCCGCGCGAGGCGATGGAGCGCTTGCAGGCCCGCGTGAACGCCGAGGCCGGCCGGCCCGTGCAACTGCTGGGCGAGGGCTGGAACTTCGGCGAAGTGGCCAACGGCGCGCGCTTCGTGCAGGCCTCGCAGCTGAGCCTGAACGGCAGCGGCATCGGCACGTTCAGCGACCGCGGCCGCGACGCCGCGCGCGGCGGCAGCGCAGGCGAGGGCGGCGACGACAGCGTGCGCCGCCAGGGCTGGCTCAACGGCCTGGTCTATGCGCCGAACGCACTCGCCAGGCCCAGGCCCGAGGAGCTGCCGGCCGCGGCCGACATGATCCGCGTCGGCCTCGCCGGCGCGCTGCGCGGCTATGGGCTGACCACCTGGCGCGGCGAGAAGCGGCGCCTGGACCAGATCGCCTATGGCGACCAGCCCGCGGGCTTTGCGTCGGAGCCAGGCGAGGTCGTCAACTACGTCGAGAACCACGACAACCAGACGCTGTTCGATGTCAACGCGCTGAAGCTGCCGCTGGCCACGTCGCGCGCCGACCGCGCCCGCGTGCAGATGTTGGGCGCGGCGCTGGTGGCCTTCAGCCAGGGTGTGGCCTATTTCCATGCCGGCCAGGACATCCTGCGCAGCAAGAGCCTGGACCGCAACAGCTACGACTCGGGCGATTGGTTCAACCGCATCGACTGGTCCTACCGGACCAACCACTTCGGCAGCGGCCTGCCGCCCAGGCGGGACAACTTCGGCCAGGACGGCCGCGACTGGGCGCTGGCCCGCGAGCGCCTGGCCGACCCGTCCGTCGCGCCCGGCCCGGCCGAGATCGCCTGGGCGCGCGACGTCTTCCGCGACCTGCTGAAGATCCGCGCCAGCACGCCGCTGCTGCGGCTGTCGAGCGCGGCCGAGATCGAGAAGCGGCTGAGCTTCCCGGGCAGCGGGGCGGGCCAGAACCCGGTGCTGGTCGCGACGCGCATCGATGGCCGTGGGCTGCCCGGCTACAAGGCCGTGCTGACGCTGATCAATGTGTCGCCCACGGCCCAGGTGCTGGAACTGCCCGAGGAGGCGCGGGCGCACTGGCTGCTGCATCCCGTGCAGCGCCACGGCGCCGACATGCGCGTGCGCCGCGAGGCCGGCGTGCGTGCGGGGCGCTTCGAGGTGCCCGGGCGCAGCGCGGCGGTCTTTGTGCTGGACTAGTGGTTCCCAGTTTGAAAATGTAGTTTTGAAACTTTCAGATGATCTTTGTTGATGAATTCAGCCCTAGGTCATCATGAAATTGCATGTAATGCCTCCAAGGGAAATTACTCGCTAGTCTTGTAGTTTTACTCCATAAACTGCCGCGCCAATCGCCCCGAGCTGATGAGGGCGGCATGCAGGAGACAACATGCGAGCCCTGAGACACAGCATCTGGACCCTGGTCCTGACCCTTGCCCTCGCGGCGTGCGGAGGGGGTGGAGGCGGCGGTGCGGCGCCGTCCGACCCCACGCCCACGCCGCCCGCAGGGCTGGACGTCGGCAACGACACGGCCTTCCAGAAGGTACTGTCGGCCCAGCCCGCCAACCCCGCGGCGAGCGCGCCGACGGGTTCCGCCGCGACGACGCTGACCGTCCACTACCGCCGCCCGGCGGGCGACTACACCGGCTGGCAGCTGCACCACTGGGGCGCCGCCGCCAGCGTCGATTGGAACGCCGGCCGCAACGCCGACGGCACGGATGCCTTCGGCGTGTTCTATAAGGTGCCGCTGGCCGCGCAGACCGGCACCGTCGGCTACCTCTTCCACAACGGCGACGTGAAGGACGACGGCGGCGCCGATCAGAGCTATGTGCTGAAGGCGGGCGCCAACGAGATCTGGCGCATCCAGGGCGACACGGCCACCTATGCCGCCAACCCGTTGGGCAGTGCAGCGCCCGACCTCGCCACGGTGCGCGTGCACTACAAGCGCTTCGACGGCAATTTCCCGGCCTGGGGCCTGCACCTGTGGGGCGGCAGCGGCCTGGACACGGCCGCGCTGCCAGCCGGCGTCGTCATCGGCGATTGGGCCAATGCGGTGGCCTTCGGCAAGATGGCCAACTACGGCTCGCCCAATGCCGGCGAGGTGGTCTTCGACCTGCCCGTGCTCAACCCCAAGAGCGACGCGACGCGCACGTCGCTTGAATTCATCATCCACGGCGTTGCGCCCAACCAGGACAACAAGGACGGCCGCAGCGCCAACATCCACATCGACTACGGCTCGCTGGCGATCAAGAGCCAGTTCGCCGAAGTCTGGCTGGTGCAGGGCGATGCCCAGGTCTATCTCGCGCCGCCGGACACGCGCAGCGTGTCGACGACCGATGCCAAGGCCTATTGGCTGACCAAGGCCCTGATCCAGTGGCCGCAGGTGGATGCCGGCGGCAGCTTCAAGCTCTACCACTCGGCCACGGCCCAGATCACCGCGGTCAAGGACGGCAAGGTGGCCGGCGCCGACGGCGCCCTCACGCTGGACCGCTTCACCGCCAGCCTGCCCGCGGCCGCGGCGACGCGCTTCAAGTTCATCGGCAACGGCGTCGTGCTGACGGTCCGAGACGCCGACCTGGCGCAGCTGGCCGACCTGCACAGGCAGCAACTGCTGCTGGTGCAGGAAGACGCCGGCGGCAATGTGCAGAACGCGACCAGCGCCCAGACGCCCGGCGCGCTGGACGAGCTCTACGCGGCGGCGGCCGGCGTCGACGACCTGGGCGTGAAGATCGCCAATGGCCAGACCACGTTCAAGCTCTGGGCGCCGACGGCGCAGAAGGTCAGCGTCTTCACCTACGACACGGGCACGGGTGCCGCCAGGACGGTCGACACGCTGGCCTTCGACGCCGCGACCGGCGTGTGGAGCGTGGCCAAGGCCGGCGACCTGTCCGGCGCCTACTACCGCTTCGCCGTCGAGGTCTTCGTGCGCGGCGTCGGCATCGTGCGCAACCTCGTCACCGACCCGTATTCCGTCAGCCTGACGACGGACTCCAGGCGCAGCTATGTCGCCAACCTTGGCGCGGCCAGCCTCAAGCCCGCCGGCTGGGACAGCGCGCCCGTGTCCGCCAAGGTGGCCGCGCAGACGGACATGGCCATCTACGAGCTGCACATCCGCGATTTCTCGGCCAACGATGCGAGCGTCAGCGCCGCCAACCGCGGCAAATACCTGGCCTTCACCGAGGCCGGCTCGAACGGCATGAAGCACCTCAAGGCCCTGGCCGATGCCGGCCTGACCGATGTGCACCTGATGCCCGCCTTCGACTTCGCGACCGTGCCAGAGAGCGGCTGCACGACGCCGTCGCCCAGCGGTGCGCCCGATTCCGACAGCCAGCAGGCCGCCGTGGCCGCCACGGCCGCGACAGACTGCTTCAACTGGGGCTACGACCCCTGGCACTACAGCGCTCCCGAGGGCAGCTATGCCAGCGATGCGAGCGACGGTGCCAGGCGCATCGTCGAATTCCGCCAGATGGTGCTGGGCCTGAAGAACGCCGGCCTCCGCGTGGGCATGGACGTGGTCTACAACCACACGACCGCCTCTGGCCAGAACGAGAAGTCCGTGCTGGACCGCATCGTGCCCGGCTACTACCACCGCCTGGACGCGGCCGGCAAGGTGACGACCTCGACCTGCTGCGACAACACCGCCACCGAGAACCTCATGATGGGCAAGCTCATGAGCGACTCGGTGCTGCAGTGGGCGCGCGACTACAAGATCGACTCCTTCCGCTTCGACATCATGGGCCACCAGCCGCGTGCGGTGATGGAGGCGATCAAGGCGCGGCTGAAGAGCACGCTGGGCCGCGACATCCAGCTGATCGGCGAGGGCTGGAACTTCGGCGAGGTGGCCGACGGCGCCCGCTTCGTGCAGGCCTCGCTCTACAGCCTCAACGGCGCGGGCATCGGCAGCTTCAACCCCATCATCCGCGACGCCGTGCGCGGCGGTTCGCCCTTCGACACGGGCAACGCCCTCGTCAGCAACCAGGGCTGGGTCAGCGGCCTGTACTACGACCCCAACGCACTGGGCGGCGGCCGCTCCAAGACCGACCTGATGTGGCTGGGCGACCAGATCAAGGCGTCCCTCGCCGGCAGCCTGAAGAGCTACCCGTTCACGACCCATTGGGATGCGACGGTCACGGCCGGGAGCCTGGGCAACTTCATCGGCTGGAGCAGCCAGCCCGACGAGGTCGTCAACTACGTCGAGAACCACGACAACCAGACCCTGTTCGACATCCTGGCCCTGCGCCTGCCGACGACGACCAGCCGCGAGGACCGAGCCCGCGTGCAGCTGCTGGCCAATGCGCTGAACGCCTTCAGCCAGGGCGTGGCCTATTTCCACGCCGGCACCGACGTGCTGCGCAGCAAGAGCCTGGACCACAACAGCTACGACAGCGGCGACTGGTTCAATCGCATCGACTGGAGCTACCAGGACAACGGCTTCGGCGCCGGCCTGCCGGTGCAGAGCCAGAACGGCAGCGACTGGCCGGTGCTCAAGCCCTTGCTGGGCAATGCAGCGATCAAGCCCGCCCCCGGCGACATCGCCTGGATGCGCGACGCCTTCCGCGACCTGCTGAAGATCCGCGCCAGCTCCACGCTGTTCCGCATGCGCTCCGCCGACGACATCAAGGCAAGGCTGAAGTTCCTGAACACCGGCTCGGGCCAGAACCCGGTCGTCATCGCCGCCGCGCTGGACGGCAACGGCTACGCGGGCGCCGGCTTCAGGCGCATCGTCTACCTCGTCAACGTCGGCACCAGCGAGCAGGTGCTGACGGCGCCCAGCGAGGTGGGCCTGGCGCTGCAACTGCACCCGGTGCAGCAGGCCGCCGGCGCGGCCGACCGGCGCGTGGCCACCGGCGCCCGCTTCGACGGCGCGACCGGCCGCTTCACGCTGCCGGCACGCTCGGCCGCCGTGTTCGTGCTGAATTGAATTTGTCAGGATGACTCAAGACACGGGGGGCGGGCGGGACTAAGCTTTCAAGGCCTTTTCATGCGCCGGTCACGGAAGTCCGCGCCGCCGCAGCGGACGGGCCCGTGAAGCAAGGAGGCCCGCCATGAGGATTCCTGCCCTGATCGCCGTTCTCGCACTCGCGGCCGCCGGCCTGGCCGGTTGCGCCGTCGAGCCGCAGGCCAGGCCCGGCACCGATGTCTTCGTCGACTCGGCCTTCCAGCCGCCCGATACGCCCATCGATCCTGCGTCGGCGATGGCGCTGACGCCGGCGATGAAGCATTTCGCCGAGCACGAGATGGCCAGCGAAATCCGCAGCAAGGGCCTGCGCAACGGCCTCATCGACGCCCTCTACACCAAGGGCCGGCTGCAGCTGGACTATGACGGCGAGATCACCCGCACGGCCGCCGAGGCCTTCGAGGCCCGGCGCGGCAACTGCATGTCGCTGGTGCTGATGACGGCGGCCTTCGCTCACCACCTCAGCCTGCCGGTGCACTTCAACAGCGTCTTCATCGAAGAGAGCTGGACGCGCTCGCACGACATCTTCTTCGTGGCCGGCCACGTCAACATCAGCCTCGAACGTGCGCATGCGGCGTCGACCTGGGCGACCGTCTTCGGCGAGCCCGAGCTGCTGACCATCGATTTCCTGCCGCCCCAGGAGGTGCGCCACCAGCGCAGCCGCGTCATCGAGGAGTCCACCGTCCTCGCGATGTTCCTGAACAACCGCGCGGCCGAGTCGTTGAGCGTCGGCAGGGTGGACGACGCCTACTGGTGGGCCCGGGCGGCCATCCTGACCGACTCGCGCTGGCTGGCCGCCTACAACACGCTGGCCGTGCTCTACCGCCGCAAGGGCCTGCTCGAGCGCGCCGAGTCCACGCTGCGCCTCGTGCTGGACCGTGAGCCGCTGAACGTGCAGGCCATGTCCAACCTCGTGCTGGTGCTCAGCGACCTGGGCCGCCGTGCCGAAGCGCAGAACTATGCCAACCAACTGGCCCAGATCCAGCCCGTGCCGCCCTACAAGTTCTTCGACGAGGGCGTGGCCGCGATGAAGGCCGGCGAGTTCGCGACGGCGCGCCAGTTCTTCCGCAAGGAGGTGGCGCGGGCGGCCTATGTGCCCGAGTTCCACTTCTGGCTCGGCCTGGCCAACTGGGGGCTGGGCGACGTCAGCGGTGCGCGCGGCGAAATCGCCAAGGCGCTGGAGAACAGTGCCACCGTCAAGGACAGGGAGCTCTATGGCGCCAAGCTGGCCTGGCTGAACGAATTGCGCGACCAGCAGCGGCGCCGGGAGCAGCTGCTGTCACCGCGCTCAGGGTCGTAACCCGCCACGCAGGCTAGATCGGCGGCAGCCCGTGGCGGGCCCGCGCGCGTGCGCAGGCCTCGTCGCCGATGCCCATGGGGGCGCGCTCGCCGAACTCCCGGCAGGGCGAGGGGCGCCATTCGTGGATGCCGCAGCTCGCCGTCACGCCCACCTTGCCGCTGAAGGCGGCGCAGCGCGGCTGGGCCTGGTCGGTGCCGCGCATGCGCACGAGCCGGCCGGTCAGCTCCACCGCCAGCCCGTCGGGCACGAAACCGCCCTGGCTGTCCAGCTCGCTGCGGTCGAAATCGACGCGGAAGCTCGCGCAGCAGGCGCCGCAGCTCAAACAGGGGTTGTCGCTCATCCGGCCAGTGTAGGCAGCGCGGCACGGCGCCCGGGCCGTGCATGGGTTTGCATGCTTTGTAGTAATCTCTACTTCATGAAATTGTTGCTACTGATCTTGTCGCTGCCGACCCGGAACGCCACCGCCCGCATGCGCAGCTGGCGTGCATTGAAGGCCAGCGGCGCCGCGGTGCTGCGCGACGGCGTCCATCTGCTGCCGGACATGCCGGCCCAGCAGCAGGCGCTGGCCGGCATCGCCGATGAGCTGCGCCGGAGCGGGGGCAGCGCCCATCTGCTGAGGACCGACGCCGCCGAGGACTTCGCCCCGCTGTTCGAGCGGGGCGTCGCGTTCGCGGCGCTGCTCGACGAGATCGCCGCCGGGCGCAGGCTGCTGAACGAAGCCCAGGCCCTGGAGGCGCAGAGGCTGGCGCGCAAGCTGCGCAGGAGCTTCGAGCAGCTGGCCGCGATCGACTTCTTTCCCGGCGAGGCGCAGCGCCAGGCCCGCGAGGCGCTCGACGAGTTCGAGCGGCTGGCCCGGCTTGCGCTTGCGCCGGACGAGCCGCATGCCGCCGAGCGGCCCATCGCGCGCCTGGACCGCGGCGACTACCGCGGGCGCATCTGGGCCACGCGCGAGCGGCCCTGGGTGGACCGACTGGCCAGCGCCTGGCTGATCCGCCGCTTCATCGACCCCGAGGCGCGCTTCCTCTGGCTGAAGTCCGCGGCCGACTGCCCGAAGAAGGCGCTGGGCTTCGACTTCGACGGCGCGAGCTTCAGCCATGTCGGCGCGCGCGTGACCTTCGAGACGCTGCTGGCCAGCTTCGACCTCGAGACCCCGGCGCTGCTGCGGCTCGGCCTGCTCGTGCATGGCCTGGACGTCGGCGGCGTGCTGCCGCCCGAGGCGGCCGGCGTCGAGCGCGTGCTGGCCGGCATGCGCGCGGCCATCGCCGACGACGACCAGCTGCATCTCGCCAGCGCCGGCGTCTTCGAAGGCCTGCTGACCGCTTTCCAAACCGCCGAGGACGCGCCATGAACGATGCCATCCCGCCGCGCTACACCTTGTGGCAACTCGTCGCCTACATGCTGGGCCTGGGCAGCTGGGGCTTCGGCGGTCCGGTGGCCCTGGTCGGCTTCATGTACCGCGACCTCGTCGAGCGGCGGCAATGGATCGCCGAGTCCGACTACAAGGAGGGCATGGCGCTGGCCCAGCTGATGCCGGGGCCGCTGGCGGCCCAGCTCGCGATCTACCTCGGCTATGTGCACCACCGCGTGCTGGGCGCGACGCTGGCGGGCCTGGCCTTCGTGCTGCCGTCCTTCCTGATGGTCGTCGCGCTAGGTGCGGCCTATGTGGCCTATGGCGGCCTCGGCTGGATGCAGGCGGTGTTCTACGGCGTCGGCGCAGCCGTCATCGGCATCATCGCGATGAGCGCCTGGAAGCTGACGGCGAAGAACATCGGCCGCGACAAACTGCTTTGGGCCGTCTTCGTCGTCAGCGCGGGCGTGACGGTGCTGACCCAGTCCGAGGTGGTCTGGCTCTTCCTCGGCGCCGGCCTGCTCGTCTGGCTGCTGCGCGCGCCGCCGCGGCTGGGCGGGCGGCTCAACGGGCTGGCGGCGTCGGCGCCGCTGGCAGGAGGCCTGCTCGCCGCGGTGGACTGGCCGCGCCTCGTCGAGATCGGCGCCTTCTTCGCCTATGCCGGCAGCTTCGTCTTCGGCAGCGGCCTGGCCATCGTGCCCTTCCTGTACGGCGGCGTCGTGCAGGAGCACCACTGGCTGACGGACCGGCAGTTCGTCGACGCGGTCGCCGTCGCGATGATCACGCCGGGTCCGGTCGTCATCACGACGGGCTTCATCGGCTATCTCGTCGCCGGCTTCTGGGGCGCCGTCGTCGCCGCCCTGGGCACCTTCGTGCCCTGCTGGCTGTTCACGATCCTGCCGGCGCCCTACTTCAAGAAGCACGGCAGGCGGCCGGGCATCGCCGCCTTCGTCGACGGCGTGACGGCCGCGGCCATCGGCGCGATCACCGGGGCCGTCATCGTCATCGGCCAGCGCTCGATCACCGACTGGGTGACGGCCGCGCTGGCGCTCGCGACGGTGGGCGCGCTGTGGCGCTTCAGGAAGCTGCCCGAGCCGCTCATCGTGCTGGCCGCGGCCCTGATCGGCCTGGCCGTGCACCCGTTGACGGCGGCGGGCTGATCGCCGGCTCGCGCACGACGGTGACGGTGCAGTCCGACTCGGCCACCACCTGGCCCGACACGCTGCCCAGGTAGCGCCGCAGCGCCGACGCGCCGCGCGCGCCCATGACGATGTGGTCCACGCCGTTGCGGTGGGCGAAGTCGATGATGGCGCCGGCCGCGTCGGGCGCCTCCAGCACATGGAAGGTCAGGCGGCCGTCTTCGAGGTCCAGCGCCTTGCTGATGGGCCGCGCCCAGTGCTTGAGCGCGATCAGCTGCTTCACGTGCAGGCTCTGGCCCTGCTTGTCGGTCAGCTCGTCGATGCCGATGCGGTTGACCTTCATGACGGACACGCAGGCCAGCCGCGCGCCGGCCTCGGTCTGCACGATGCGGCGCACGGTCTCGCAGAGCTGGGCCAGCAGCTCGGGCGTCGCATTGCCCACGTCCACGGCCGCCATCACGATGGGGCTGCGCGCCAGCTGCTGGCCGGCCGGCGGCACCGGCGCGGGCTCGGAGCCCAGCGCGAAGAACCAGCGCTTGAGGCGGCGCATCGCGCCGCTGGCCTGCAGCCTTTCGGCGCGGGCGGTCAGCGCCACGCCGCCGGGTTCTCGCAGGTCCAGGGCCAGCTGGGCGGCGCTCTGGTAGCGGCGCTCGGGCCTGACCTCCAGGCAGTGCAGGATGATTTCCTGCAGCCATTTGGGCAGCTCGGGGCGGATCGCGCGCGGCGGCACGGGCTCCACATAAAGGCGGCGGCGCAGGCCGCGCACCGAGTTCGGCTGGCCGAAGGGGCGCTCGCCGGTCGCCAGGTGGTAGAGCATGACGCCCAGCGCGAACAGGTCGCTGCGCGGGTCGTTGCGCACGAACTGCACCTGCTCCGGGCTCATGTAAGGCCCGGTGCCCATGGGCAGCGTGAATTCCTCCTCCAGCAGGTCGGGCAGCTGCTCGTGGCGGCTGAGGCCGAAGTCCACCAGCACGGCCGTGCCGTCGGGCCGGAACATGATGTTGCTGGGCTTGATGTCCAGGTGCACGACGTGCTGGCGGTGCAGGGCCGCCAGCGCCGTCGCGACGCGCGCGCCGATGTCGGCCACCTCCTCGGGCGGCAGCGGCGCGTCGTCCAGCCGCGGGCGCAGCGTGTCGCCGGGGATGCGCTCCATGACGATGAAGGCCTGGCGCGTCCAGTCGCCGCGGGCGACGAAGCGCGGCACATGCGGGCCGCTCAGTTGCGGCATCAGCATCTGCTCGACCTCGAAGCCGACGATGGTGGCCGGGTCTTCGCCGCCCTTGATGCGAGGCACCTTCATCAGCAGCCCGGCGCCGTGGTCGTCGTCGCCGCCGTCGACCCGGCTGACGCGCCACAGATTGGCCATGCCGCCCTGGTGCAGCCTTTCCTCCAGCCGGAAGCCGTCCAGCACCTGGCCGGCTTCCAGCGGCTTGGGGCGTGCTGCGGGCGGCGGCGCCATCGTCATTCGCCCAGCGTGAGGCGGCGCGCGAGGCGGTCGGCGAGCAGCGGCGGCAGCTCGCTGGCGCGCAGCGCCGCGCAGGCGGCTTCCACGTCGTAGGCGACGCGCTGGAAGCTGATGCGGGCGTCGTCCAGGTCGGAGCGGGCCGGGTCCAGCAGCGCATAGCAGGCGGCCGGGTTGCCGTCGCGAGGCTGGCCGCAGGAACCGGGGATGGCCAGCCACTGGCGGTGGCCGGGCAGGGGCATGGGCACGCCGGCCACCGGCCGGAAATCGCCGGCCTTGCCGGTGCCCGACAGGTGGAAGAGCATGGGCTCGTGCATATGGCCGCAGACCTGGATGCGCGCCGGGCTGGCGTGCAGGCTCTTCACGGCCTCGGCGCGGCCCTGCACATAGGCCCAGCCACCGGGCTCGAAGGCGTTGGCGTGCACGAACAGGCAGTGGCCGGGCTCGCCATGGGCCTGCAGCGGCAGCCGGGCGAGGAAGCGCAGCTGGTCGTCGTCCAACTGGGCGCGGGTCCAGTCGACGACGGCGCGGGCGTCCGGGTGCATGCCCGGCCTGCCGCCCTGGGCCACGGCCTCGTCGTGGTTGCCCTGCACGGCGATGGCGCCGTCGGCGACCAGGGCCATGACCTGCCGCAGCACGCCGGCCGGGTCGGCACCGTAGCCGACGAAGTCGCCCAGCAGCGCATAGCGGGTCGCGCCCTGGGCGCGGGCGTCGGCCAGCACGGCCTCGAGGGCCTGCAGGTTGGCGTGGATGTCGGTGATCAGGGCCCAGCGCATCGGCCGCAGCTTGCCATGGGGGGCTGACGCCGGGCCAACAGGCTCGGAGCCCGTTCGATGCATCAGGGCCCGGCCAGGTCGGGCCGGATGCGGGCCAGGGCCTGGAGCAGCGCGCCTGCGGTGGCCGGGTCGCGCGGGGCCAGGGCCTGTGCCAGCCGGCGCAGCGGCTCGGCGGCGGGCCGGAAATCGGGGCTCTGGCGCAGCACGTCCATCAGCGGCGCGCCGACCCGGGCCAGCATCGTGGCCGGGTCGGCGCTGGGCACGGTGCGGGCGCCCAGCGCCAGATAGCTGCGCCGGGCGCGGGCGTAGGCGTCCAGGCGCCGGGCCAGGGCGGCGTCGGGCGCGGCGAGCAGGGCGGCGGCGTCCAGGTCGAGTTCGTCGAGCAGGCTCAGCAGGCGTTCGCGCGGGAGCGAGTCGGGCGCGTAGGTGATGCGCGGCGCGCGGTAGGCCACCCGGGGCCGGTCGTCGCTGTTCAGCGGTGCGCCGGATGCAAAGCGGCGCAGCGCTGCCGGGGCGGCGATGAAGCTGCCCAGGCGCGCGAAGTCGTCGGTCAGGCCGAAGGGGCCGGCCAGCTCGGGCACCGGGGCGCCCGCCGCGAAGCGCGTGGCGTCGGCGCGGCCGACGAGGCCGACGGTGGGCGTGTCCAGGCTGTTGCTGGCCAGCAGCGCGGCGCCGTCCGGGAAGGCCTGCAGGAAGGCGGCCGTGATGCTGCGCAGCGTGTCCAGGTCGAGCTGGTGCAGCGGCAGCCACTGGCAGAACAGGCCGTCCGGCGCGAGGCGCTCGCGCACGGCGCGGAAATGCTCGACCGTGTAGAGCGCGCCCGAGCCGCTGCGTGCGGGGTGGAAGTTGTCGGAGACGACGACGTCGTAGCGCTGCGCCGTGGTGCGGACGTAGCGGCGCGCGTCGGCGGCGTGCAGGGTCGGCCCGGGGCCTTCGCCCAGGGCCGGGCGGAACAGCGCCGAGGCCTGGATGACCTCGGGCAGCAGCTCCACCGCATCGACCTGCACGCCCGGCACGCGCGCCGCCACGCCGGCCGTGACGCCCGAGCCCAGGCCGAGGAAGAGGGCCCGCTGCGCTGCGGAATGCAGCAGCAGCGGCAGCAGGGCCTGGCGGCCGTCGACGAGCAGCGTCGCGCTGCTGCCCTCCTGCTGGCGGTTGTTGATGCGCAGCCTGGCGACGCCGGCTTCGTCCTCGATGACGCTGACGGCGGCCAGCGTGCCGTCGCGGTAGCTGAGCAGGCGGCCCCCCTCGGGCAGGTCGACGAAGGCCAGCGGCGGTGCGAAGGCGGCGAGCCCCGCCGCGGCCGCGGCCGGCAGCCACCAGCCCGGGCGGCGCCAGCCGGGCGCCAGCAGCAGATAGCCGGCGACGACGACGAGCAGCGCGAGCTTCGGTCCGAGGGCCGGCGCGAGCACGACGCCGAACAGCGGCGGGGCCAGCATCGCGCCCAGCGTGTTGACGCCCAGCGCCCGACTGAACGGGATGCCCGCCGCGGCCGCTTCGGCGCTGAGCTGGCAGAAGAGGGCGCCCATGCCGAGCGTCGGCAGCAGGAACACGGCCAGTGCCAGCAGGGCCTCGACGCCGAGCGCGCTGGCCAGCGTGGCCGGCAGCAGGCCCTGCAGCGCCTGCTTGAGGGCCTCGGCGCCCCAGAGCACTGCCATGCCCAGCAGCAGGCTGGCCGCCAGCAGGCGCAGCAGCCGGGGCCGGTCGCGCAGGGCGGGCCAGCGCGCGTAGGCGGCGGCGCCGAACGCGCTGCCGCCAAGATAGACGGCCAGCAGCAGCGCGAAGGTGTAGACGGTGTCTTCGGCAACCTGGCTGAGCACGCGCACGGCCAGCACCTCGTAGGCGATGCCCAGCAGGCCGCTCGTGGCGAGCAGCGCCAGCGGCCGCGCCGACGGGCCCGGCGCCGCCGCGGGCGCCGCCGGGCGGGCGCGCAGGACCAGGCCGGCCAGCATGGCGCAGCCGAGGTTGAGGGCCACGCACAGCCCGGCGCTGCGGCTCAGGCCCCAGTCCGGGATCAGCCAGAAGGCCGTGGCCAGCACGCCGGCGACGGCGCCGAGGGTGTTGGCCGCGTAGAGGGACGCGACCCCGGCGCCGCCCAGCCTCACCATCGCCGGCAGCGTCGCGCCCATTGCGACGGTTGCGGGGAGCAGCAGCAGCAGGGTTGCGCCGAAGGCGACGCTCCAATGCCAGGCCGGCGTCGCATCGGGCCCGATCAGCGCCAGCGCCGCCTGGCCGGCTGCCGGCATGGCGGCCAGCAGCGCCGCGCCCCACAGGCCGACGAGGGCCTCGCAGCCGGCATACCAGCGCAACGGCCGCCGGCTCGCCTCGACGAGCCGGCCCAGCCACAGCGAGCCCAGCGACAGCCCGCCGAAGAACGCGGCCACCACGGCCATCACGGCGGCGGACTCATGGCCCAGCACGAAGCCGAGCTGTTGCGTCCAGACGATCTGGTAGCCCAGGCCGGCAAAGCCGGATGCGGCCATCAGCAGCTGGGCCGGCAGCGTCGCGCGCATGCTCAGCCGCCGAAGGAGATCACATAGCCCCAGGAGTTCAGCCGTGCGGGGATGGCGTTGAAGGCCAGCGTGATGCGGCGCTCGCCGCGGTTGGGCGGCACGGCATGCATCAGGTAGCTGGGGAAGATCACCAGGTCGCCGGGCGCGGGGGCCGGGCTGACCCATTTGTCGGCGTTGTAGGGGCCGGGGGTCATGCCGGCGTGGTCGTTGCGGAAGGCGAAGTCCACGCCGCCGGGAGATTTCATGAAGACGGTCTGCGACTCCGGATGCGTCGGCGTCAGGTAGACGACGCCGGAGGCGAAGCTGTTGGCGTGGTTGTGCATCGCCTGGTGGCCGCCGTGGTCGAGCACATTGACCCACATCTCCTTGAGCGCCCAGCCCATGCGCTCGCCCAGCAGTGCGCTGCCGAAGTCGGCCAGCTTGGGCGTGATGAGGGCCGCGGCCTCGACGAACAGCGGGCTGTCGTCGGGGCGCAGCATCTCCGTGTGGGCGAGGTGGCCGGAGGAGTTGTTCTCGCGCACCGCATGGGCGCTGAAGTGCTCGACCAGCGCCTTCACGAGGCCGGCGGGCAGGGCGCCGGGCACGCGCAGCAAGGGGACAGGAAAAAGCCCGATGAGTTCGTCCATCGGGCCATTCTCGAAACCGTCGATGACAGTTGTTCAAGGGCCTGGCGGCCCCGCCCGCTCAAGCGCGGCGGCGCTTGCCCAGGCTCAGCACGGCGGCGGCGCCGGCCAGCATCAGCAGCCAGCTGGCGGGCTCGGGCACGGGGGCGGCGGCCAGCACGACGTTGTCCAGCGTCACGTAGCGGTCCGTGCTGGGCGCCGTGGCGCTGACGACGAACGACGCGAGCGGCACGTCGGAGACGAAGCCGACGAATCCGCTGATGCTGCTGCCGGCGCTGGTGGTGGTCAGCGTGAGACCGTTGACGTCGGTGGCCTTGATCGTCAGTGCCAGCGTGGCCAGTTCGCCCAGGATGTTGGTGCCGAAAACGTTGGCGCCGACGGCCTTGACCGGGCTGGCGAAGTTGTTGAGGGTCAGCGTGTCGGCATACCACTGCGTGGTGATCGCGATGTTGCCGGCGACGGGCGCGACGTACAGGCCTGAAGGCGAGTTGACCGTGTCGGTGCTGAGGCTGGACGAGCTGAGGGCATAGCCCAGGGCGCCGGCCGTGCGCGACGTGGTGAGCGTGTTCAGCGACTGGTTGATGGTCAGGTTGGAGAAGCTGTCCGTGCTGACCGTGCCGCCGGCGGCGGTGGTGAAGCCGGCGAGGCTGGTGCTCACCGTGATGGTGGCCTGTGCGGCACCGGCCGCGCAGGCCAGCGCCGCGAGGGCGACGCCGCGAAGGAGGGAGGGGCGGGCGAGGTTCATGAAATGTCCTTGGTGTCGAGCCAAAACCTGGCCGCGACTGTGTGCGGACTTTGTGACGCGCATGGGACATGGTTTGCGCCGGCATAGTCCTAAGAGCGTGGGCAGGGGCGTATTCCCCGTTGCGCCCCGGGGTCTCGGCGCCTGACCCCGCAGATGCGGGGGGGCTCACGGGGCGGGCGGCGCCCGCCGTCCCGTCTGCTGCGCCTTGGGCTGCCCGACCCGTGCCGATCGGCTCCCTCCGGCGTCACGCAGCGGTCAATGACGCTGCCTAGCATCCCGACGTTTTCCCGTCCCCGGGTCACCTCGAATCACACTTCAGGAGCTAGCCTCATGCGTATCCCGTTCAACCAGCATCAGGTGGCAATCGCCGCCCTGGCCATGATGGGCTCGGTCGCCCTTTCGGTGTCGCCCATCCAGGCCTTGGCGCAGACCATGGTCGCGGGCAAGTATGTGGCGGGCGACTTCCACAACCACACCACCTGCTCGGACGGCACGCTGTCGATGCAGAAGCTGGTCAAGAAGTCCACCGTGACCTGGGGCCTGGACTGGTTCGTGCAGGCCGGCCATGGCGGCAACGGCAGCCGCAACTGCACGCTGACCGAAGACGCCAGCCTCGCGACGCCCGGCTATCCCTTCACCAACCAGGGGCCCACCACGACCTGGGCCAACAGCATCGGCAACGCCGCGCTGCTGGGCGACAACGCCGCGACCTCCGGCAATATGTGGCGCTGGCAGTCGCTGCAGTCCTTCCAATACCCCCTGCTCGAGAACCTCGCCGCCAACAACAACGTGCCGCTGTTCCTGGGCCTGGAGTCGGTGGTCGCGGGCCATGAGCACACCTCGATGTCCGTGATCACGGGCCAGATGCCGTCGGCCATCGACAGCGCCACCATCACCGGCCCCAGCACCGTGCTGGGCAACGCCAACGCGCTGGCCCAGTGGTCCTACTGCTTCGACCGTGGCGACACCGACACCAGCCGCGGTGCCGGCAACGCCTGGAGCTGCGAGGTGCCGGGCAGCACGCTGTCGTCCACGGCCACCTCGTGGTGGAACGACACCGCCAGGAAGCTGGCCCCGGTCAGCGATGCCGGCGCGACGCTGACCTCCGGCACCGGCGTGGGCGACCGCGGCCACCTGAAGACCGTCGAGGCCGTGAAGTGGATGGCCGCCAACCATGCGACGGGCAGCTACTACGTCCCGGCCCACCTGGAGCGCGCCGGCCCGTTCAACCCGCTGGCCAACAACGGCTTCAACATCGAGCATCTGCGCGACTTCAACAACGCGGCGCCGGACGTGGCCTTCGGCTTCGAGAGCCAGCCGGGCCACGGCGCCTCGTCCAACCGCGGCGAGTACCAGGTGTTGCGCAACAGCGGCTTCAACGGCTTCAAGCTGGCCGACGGCACCGCCGTGTCGACGCTGGACTCGGTGGGCGGCACCACCTACGGCGGCACCGGCGTCTACGCCTCGCAGGTCGGCGGCGTCTGGGATGCCCTGCTCGGCGAAGGCCGCAACTTCTGGTTCTTCGCCAGCTCCGACTGGCACAACCGCGGCATCTTCGGCCCCGATGACCGCCGCTCGACCCAGGACTTCCAGCCCGGCGAGTACCAGCGCACCTATGTGATGGTCCGCAACGGCACCGACCCCAAGCTGCGCCCGCAGACCATCGTGGACGGCCTGCGCAGCGGCAATGCCTACTCGGTGAGCGGCCAGCTGATCGACCGCCTGGCCTTCGTGGCCTGCTCGGGCCGTTCGGCCGCCGATGTGCAGGCCATCGCGCTGGCCGCCGCGAGCGCCGGCGTCGCCCCCGACGCCAGCGGCTGCGCCAGCATGGGCGAGCGCCTGAGCGTCACCGCCGGCACGGACGTGGTCGTGGCCATCGTGGTGCGCGACCCGGCCGGCACCAACAACTCGCCGTACAACTTCCCGAACCCCTCGCTGGCGCAAGTGGGCATCAGCCAGCCCATGAACCAGCCGGTGCTGGACCATGTGGACCTCATCGTCGGCGACGTGACGGGCCTCAGGACGCCGGGCGCGCCCGACTACGCCGGCCAGTGGCCCGCCAACACCGACTGGCTCAGGACGGACGGCAGCAACCCCCGCACGGCCACCGGCAAGATCGACCTGTCGGGCGTGCCGGCCGGCGCGAAGAACACCTCGGCCGCCGTGCAGCGCACCTACAACGCGTCGAACTGGACGTCCGTGACCGTCGCCGGCGCCCCGGGGCTGGCCATGAGCTACACGATCTCGGCCCCGTCCAAGTCGCAGTACCTGCGCCTGCGCGGCACCAACATGCCGGCCTCGGTGCCCTACGAGACCGACAGCGACGGCAACCCGCTGTCCGACCTGTACACCAACGCCAACGACGCCACCAAGCTGAAGATCCCCTGCACCACCGTCGGCACGAACGTGCCGCCGCTGGGTTCGCGCACGCCCTACACGGGCAACTCGATCAACGGCTGCCCGACCCACCTGCCGGTGGTGGGCGGCGTGAAGATGGTGGCCTACGACGTGGCCGCCTGGGCCGACCTCTGGTTCTACAGCAACCCGATCTACGTCCAGGTGTCGGGCGGCATCGCCATGGCCGCCAGCAGCCTCACCGCTTCCCGCAAGCTCGCCGCAGTGCGCCGCTGAAGCGCGTCGCCATGCGCCCGAAGGCCCCACGATGGTCTCCGCCAAGCCGCCACCGGTGACGCTGCCGAATCGTCGCAGGGCGCTTCGGTCCGGCCTGGCCGGCGGCCTGGCGTTGCTGGGCGCCCAGGCGCGGGCGTGCGAGTTCTTCACCGGCACGCTGCGCGTGTTCCATCCCTGGGCGCGCGCCACGCTGGAGGACGAGACGACGGCGATGGTGTTCATGAAGTTCGACGAGGTGCGCGAGGACGATCGCCTGGTCGGCGTGCGGACGATGCTGTCGACCGGGGCGGAAATCGCAGGGCAGGGCGTCAAGAGCCCCGGCGGTGTGGTGGACCTGCCCATCCCCCGGGGCCGGACCACGGAGCTCAGCGAGAACGGGGTCTACCTGCGGCTGCTGGACCTGCAGTGGCAGCTCCAGGTGCTGCGCGCCTACCCCCTGGACCTGGTCTTCGAGAAGGGCGGCACCGTCAAGGCCACGCTCAGCATCGACTTCCCGCGCTCCGCTTCATAAATCTGCCGCCTGCAGTCCCTAAGCTGCCGTCGGCCTGGTGCGCCTGCGATTGCCTTCGAGCCGCCAGGCGTTTTCCCTTTTCTGGCAGACGCTGTTTCGCAAATGTCCTCGTCAACGACGCCCACGGCCGAGAAGACCTCCCCGACCCCTTCGGCGCCATGGCCGAACTGGGTCAGGGAACCCCTGCTTCATTTCGCAGCCCTCGGCGCGCTGCTGTTCGCCGCGGACCACTTCATCGCGGCCCGGGCGGACGACCCCCGCACGATCATCGTCGGCGCCGAGGTGGACAAGGAGGCCCGCGAGACCTTCAAGTCCGCGCGCGGCAGGGAGCCGGACGCCAAGGAACTGGCGGCGCTGAGGAGCGTCTGGCTGGACAACGAGGTGCTGTACCGCGAGGGGATGGCCCTGCGGGTCGACCTCGGCGACACAGCCATCCGCGAGCGCGTCATCTTCAAGGCGCTCAGCATCGTCGATTCCAACCTCAGGCTGCCCGCGGTCGACGAGAAGACGCTGCGCGCCTGGTTCGAGGCTCACCGCGACAGGTACGACGAGCCGGGGCGCTACGACTTCCAGGAGGCCATCCTGGCCGGCGAGAACACCGAGGCTGCCGTCACCGCCTTCGTGGCGGAGCTGAACAGCGCCGCATCGGGCGATGCGAAGGCGGCCTTGCGGATCTTCAAGGGGCGCCCACTGAGCAATCTGGCCCACAGCTACGGGCCCGAGTTTCCGAAGGCGCTGGACCGAATGAGCGCCGGAACCTGGCATGCGCTGCCGACGAGCGAGGGCTGGCGAGCCATCCGGCTCGACGCCATCGCGGCCGGCAAGGCCGCCGTCTTCGAGGCCGTTCGCGGCGCGGTTCAGCAGGACTGGGTCGACGACACCATGGCTGCGCAGCGCACCGCGGCCGTCCGTGAACTGGCGAAGAAGTACAGGATCAAGTCCGAGGACGGTCGGCCGTGGGCGCGCTGATCCGCGTGCTGCTGCTGTGGGCCGCGGCGCTGCTGGCCCTGCCCGCCGGCGCCCACGAACTGAGCATGGCCGAACTGCAAGTGCGCGAGCTGGCGCACGGCGAGTTCCTGCTGTCCTGGGGGGCCGGCGAGAAGAGCGTGCCGGCGGACAGCCTGACGCCGGTGTGGCCCGCGCATTGCCGTGTGGAGCAGACGGCGCTGCATTGCGGCGAGCAGGGCCTGACGGGCACGGTCGCCGTCAAGGGCGTCGGCGAGCGGTTTTCTGCGCTGCTCATCAAGGTGTTCTGGCTGGATGGCCAGTCGCGCGTCTACTCGATCACGGCAGGACAGACCTCGGCCCGGCTGTTCGGGGCCGCGGACGACCCGCGGGGCATGGGCGAGGTCGCGGCGGCCTACACCGTGCTCGGCATCGAGCACATCCTCACCGGCGTCGACCACCTGCTGTTCGTGATTTCGCTGCTCTTCCTGGTCGGCTTCGGGCGCCGCCTGCTGTGGACGATCACGGCCTTCACGGCCGCGCACAGCCTGACGCTCGCGCTGAGCGCACTGGGCTGGCTGACGCTGCGCGCGCCGCCGGTCGAGGCCACCATCGCGTTGTCCATCGTGCTGGTCGCGGGCGAGGCGCTGCATCGGCGCGAAACGCTGTCGCGCCGTTGGCCGGCCCTGGTGGCCTTCGGCTTCGGCCTCGTGCACGGCCTGGGCTTTGCGGGTGCGCTGAAGGAGATCGGCCTGCCCGACGCCCATATGAGCGTCGCCTTGCTGACCTTCAATGTGGGCGTCGAGCTGGGCCAGCTGCTGACCGTGGGCCTGGCCTGGCTGGCCTGGCGGGTCGCCCGCAGCTGGCCGGCCGCGGCCCGGGTGCGCACGCCGCTGCTCTACGGCGTCGGCACCGTGGCGGCCTACTGGTCCTGGCTGCGCGCGGCCGCCATCTTCGGCTGAGAGGTTGAAGGTCTTTCAGCCGATGCGGCCGAGCAGCAGATACTCCATCAGTGCCTTCTGCACATGCATGCGGTTCTGGTGCGCCCCCGCCGCGCCGCGGCTTCACTTTGCTGCGCAAAGTGAGTGCGCCCCGAATCGCATGCTGGCCCTGGCGGGCCACCGTCTCGGCCTTCAGCCGATACGGCCGAGCAAAAGGTACTCCATGAGTGCCTTTTGCATGTGCATGCGGTTCTCGGCCTCGTCCCAGACGACGGACTGCGGTCCGTCGATGACCTCGGCCGCCACCTCCTCGCCGCGATGGGCGGGCAGGCAGTGCATGAACAGCGCGTCCGGTTTGGCGCGGGCCATCATGGCCGGGTCCACGCACCAGTCCGCGAACGCGGCCTTGCGGGCCTCGTTCTCGGCCTCGTAGCCCATGCTGGTCCAGACGTCGGTCGTCACGAGGTCGGCGCCCTCGCAGGCCTCGTGCGGGTCCTTGAAGACGCGGTAGCAGCCGGCGTCCTTCACGCCGGCCACGGCCGGGTCGATCCCGTAGCCGCTGGGCGTGCTGACGTGCACCTTGAAGCCGAGGATCTCCGCCGCCTGCAGCCAGGTGTTGGCCATGTTGTTGCCGTCGCCCACCCAGGCGACGACGCGGCCCTTCAGGCAGTCCATGTCGACGGCGCCGCGGCGGTCCATGCCGCGGTTCTCGATGAAGGTGAACAGGTCGGCCAGGATCTGGCAGGGGTGGTATTCGTTGGTCAGGCCGTTGATGACCGGCACGCGCGAGTGCGCCGCGAAGCGCTCGATCTTGCTCTGCTCGAAGGTGCGGATCATCACGATGTCGACCATGCGGCTGATGACGCGCGCCGAATCCTCCACCGGCTCGGCGCGGCCGAGCTGGCTGTCGCCCGTCGTCAGGTGCACGACCGAGCCGCCCATCTGGTACATGCCGGCCTCGAAGCTCACGCGGGTGCGCGTGCTGGCCTTCTCGAAGATCATGGCCAGCGTGCGGTCCTGCAGCGGCTGGTATTTCTCGTAGTTCTTGAAGCGGCGCTTGATGATGGCGGCGCGGTCGAACAGATGGGCGTATTCCTCGGCGCGCAGGTCCTTGAACTGCAGGTAGTGACGCATCAGTGTGTCCCCCGGCTTCATGGCTTGGATGGAAGGGGCTGGGCGAGCAGCGCCTTCACGAGGGGCACGAGGCGGGCGGCGATCTCGCGGGCCTCGTCGTGGGTCAGGATCAGCGGCGGCAGCAGGCGCACGACGCGCTCGGCCGTCACGCTGATCAGCAGGCCGGCTTCGAGGCACTGGGTCAGCAGCGGGCCGGCGGCGCGGTCGAGCTCGACGCCCAGCATCAGGCCCTGGCCGCGGATCTCGACGACGCCGGCCACGCCGGCCAGGCCCTCGGTCAGCGCGCCGCGCAGCGTCGCGCCCACGGCCTCGGCGTTGGCCAGCAGGCCGTCCTCCTGCATGATCTTCAGCGTCTCGATGCCGGCCCGCATGGCCAGCGGGTTGCCGCCGAAGGTGGTGCCGTGGTTGCCGGCCTTCAGCACGCCGGCCGCGCGCGGGCCGCAGACGACGGCGCCGATGGGCACGCCCGAGCCCAGGCCCTTGGCCAGCGGCATCACGTCGGGCTGGATGCCGGCCCACTGGTGGGCGAACCACCGGCCGGTGCGGCCGATGCCGCATTGCACTTCGTCCAGCATCAGCAGCAGGTCGTGCGCGTCGCAGAGGCGGCGCAGCGCCTGCAGGAACTCGATGCGGGCCGGGTTGATGCCGCCTTCTCCCTGGATGGTCTCCAGGAAGATGGCCGTGATGTCGGGATGCGCCGCGACGGCGGCCTCGACGGCGGCGATGTCGTTCAGCGGCACGCGCACGAAGCCCGGCACCAGCGGCTCGAAGCCGGCGTGGATCTTGGGGTTGGCCGTGGCCGACAGCGTCGCGATCGAGCGACCGTGGAAGGCGCCGTCGAACACCAGCACCTCGGGCGAGGCATTGCCGCGGTCATGGCCGAACTTGCGGGCGATCTTCAGCGCCGCCTCGTTGGCTTCCAGTCCGCTGTTGCAGAAGAAGACGTTGGCGAGGCCCGAAAGCTCGCAGAGCCTGGCCGCGAGCTGCTCCTGCAGCGGCATCTGGTAGTAGTTGCTGCAGTGGATCAGTTTGGTCGCCTGGTCCTGCAGCGCCGGCACCAGGCGCGGATGGTTGTGGCCCAGCGTGTTGACCGCGATGCCGCCCAGCCCGTCGAGCAATCGTCGGCCCGTCGTGTCCCAGACCCAGCAGCCCTGGCCGTGCGAAAGCGCAACGGGCAGGCGGCCGTAGGTCGGCATGACATGGGGCTCGGACGAGGGCGGGACAGCGTTCATCGGGTCTCCTGATCGAGGGTGAGACATGGTGGGTTTTTGATTCTAGGGTCGATGCCGGTCGATTTGCTGCGCCGCAACAGATCGCCGCGCGCCGAGGCACAATAGCGGTCTTTGGCAGCGGCGCTCCGCTGCACCGCGAAACCCTTTGTCCATGACCGTTGCCCCTCCGCCGCGCGAAGTCTTCATCCAAGGTATCACCCAGGATGGACGCAGCTTCCGCCCGAGCGACTGGGCGGAGCGTCTGGCCGGCGCGATGTCCTGCTTCCGCCCGGGCGGCGTGCGTCCCGGCATCGGTGCCCACATCGGCTACTCGCCGCTGTGCGTGCCCACCGTCATCAATGGCGTGAAGTGCGTCATCGTCAACGAGGAGCTCAGGCGCCTCGAGCCCATGGCCTGGGACTTCGTCATGAACTTCGCGCGCGACAACAATCTGCAGGTCGCCGACGCCTGCCTGCTGCCGGATGGCAAGCCGGGCGCCTGACGCGCCCGGTCCTATCGACTTTCCCGTGGCTGTTTGCCCTGGATGGCCGCTATCCTCGGAGCCGCCTCCAGCCACGTGCCGATGAACACCAGCGCCGCGTTCCTGCCCGCCGATCTGCCACAGACCGCGCCCTTGCAGGGGCCGCGGTCGCAGACGCCGGTCTGGGTGCTGCTGCGCGGCCTGTCGCGCGAGAGCGGGCATTGGGGCGTCTTTCCCGACCATCTGTTGCGCGAACTGCGCGAACTGCAGCCGGCCGCACGGCTGCTGATGCTGGACCTGCCCGGCACCGGCACGCTGCGCGGCCAGGCCAGCCCCACCCAGGTCTCGGCCATCGTCGACGCCTGCCGCGGCGAACTGCGGGGCCATGGCGTCGGCGGGCGCGTGTCGCTGGTGGGCATGTCGCTGGGCGCCGCGGTGCTGACCGACTGGGCCAACCGCCATCCCGACGAGGTCGAGGTGGGCGTGCTGATCAACCCCAGCCTGAGGCCCTTCAGCGAGCTCTTCCGCAAGTCGCGCCCGTTCAACTACCTGGGCCTGCTGCTGCTCTCGCTCAGCCGCTTCAGCGCCCGCATGCGCGAGGAGCGCGTGCTCAGCCTGACGACGCGGCTGACGCCGCACCAGGCCGTCATCGACCGCTGGCTGGAACTGCAGCGCCAACATCCTCTGGGCGTGCGCAACACGGCACGCCAGCTGATCGCCAGCATGCGCTACCGCGCCAGCCGCACGCGGCCGGCAGCACCGATGCTGTTGCTGTGCAGCAAGGCCGACGGGCTGGTCGACTGGCGCTGCTCCCAGGCCATCAGCCGGGCCTGGGGGGCACCGTTGCGCCTGCACACCAGGGCCGGCCACGACCTGCCGCTGGACGACCCGCAATGGGTGGCCCGCGCCGTGGCCGAGTGGGCCGAGTGGCTGCGCGACCGCAGCATCCAAGGCGTGGTCGCTGGCGAATGGCATTGAAGCCCTGAAATGCCGAAGGCCCGCTTTCGCGGGCCCTTCACTTGCACCAGAGCTGGATGGATTGTCAGGCGGCGAGCGCCTTGATCTTGGCGGACAGGCGGCTCTTGTGGCGAGCAGCCTTGTTCTTGTGGAAGATGCCCTTGTCGGCGACGGAGTCGATGACGGCCTGGGCGGTCTTGAACAGGTCGGCGGCCTTGGACTTGTCGCCGGCCGTCACKGCCTTTTGCACGTTCTTGATGACCGTGCGGAATTTGGAGCGCAGCGCGGTGTTCGCGGCGTTGAGCTTGACGTCCTGGCGGGCGCGCTTGCGGCCCGACGCCAGGCGAACCGTCTTCTTCTTGGCTTTGGAGCTGGTTGCCATGCTGTGTCTATACCCAGTTGGTGCAAAGACGGCAAGTGTAGCATGACATCAGGGTTTCAGCCAAGCGCCGGGGCCGGGTTCCGTAAGTGGCGCCACGGGCGACACAGATAATCCGCCGCCATGAATCTGCTGCGCGCTGCGTCGACCATTTCCCTGCTGACCCTGACTTCGCGCATCACCGGCCTCGTCCGCGAGCAACTGGTCGCCGGCCTGTTCGGCGCCACGGGCTTCACCGACGCCTTCCTGGTCGCCTTCCGCATTCCCAATCTGCTGCGCCGGCTGTTTGCCGAAGGCGCCTTCTCGCAGGCCTTCGTGCCGCTGCTGGCGGCGTCGCGCACGACGCATGGCGACGAGGCCACGCACGCCCTCGTCGACGCCGTGGCGACGGTGCTGCTGTGGGCGCTGATCGCCACGTCGGTGCTGGGCATCGTCGCCGCGCCGCTGCTGGTGTGGCTGCTGGGCGGCGGGCTGGGGCCCAAGGCCTTCGACGCGTCGGTGGTCATGACGCGCTTCATGTTCCCCTACATCGGCTGCATGTCGCTGGTGGCGCTGTCGGCCGGCATCCTGAACACCTGGCGGCGTTTCGTCGTGCCGGCGGCGTCGCCGGTGCTGCTCAACCTGAGCATGATCGCCTGCGGCTGGGCGCTGGTCGGGCCGCTGGAGCGCGCCGGCCATCCCGGCATCTACGGCATGGCGGCCGGCGTGATGCTGGGCGGCGTGCTGCAGCTCGCCGTGCAATGGCCGGCGCTCGCCCGCATCGGCATGCGGCCGCGCATGCGCTGGAGCTGGCGCGGCCTGCGCGAGTCGCAGGCGCATCCGGGCGTCAGGCGCATGCTGGTCAACATGGGCCCGGCGCTGCTGGGCGTCGGCGTGTCGCAGCTGTCGCTGATGATCAACACGCAGATCTCGAGCCGCCTGGGCGAGGGCGCGACCTCCTGGCTGAACTATGCCGACCGGCTGATGGAGTTCCCCATCGGCCTGCTCGGCGTGGCACTGAGCGCGGTGCTGACGCCCCAGCTGTCGGCCGCGCAGGCCGGCGGCCACAACGAGCGCTACAGCCATCTGCTCGACTGGGGCCTGCGCATGGTGCTGCTGCTGGCCTTGCCCTGCGCCGTCGCGCTGCTGGCTTTCGCCGAGCCGTTGACGGCCGTGCTCTACCACCGCGGCAAATTCGGCGCGGCCGACGTGGCGCACACGGCGCAGTCGGTGATGGGCTGGGGCGTCGGCCTGCTCGGCCTGATCGCCGTCAAGGTGCTGGCGCCCGGCTTCTACGCCCGCCAGGACACCGGCACGCCGGCCAGGATCGCCGTCGCCGTGCTGGTGCTGACCCAGTTGTTCAACCTCGTCTTCGTGCCCTGGTTCGGCGTCGCGGGCCTGGCGCTGTCCATCGGCCTGGGCGCCCTCGTCAATGCGAGCTGGCTGCTGTGGGGGCTCAGGAAGCTGGGCAGCTACCGGCCTGAGCCCGGCTGGACGGCCTTCGGCCTGCGCGTCGGCCTGGGCTGCGCGGCCATGGGCCTGCTGCAGTGGCAGTTGGCGACGCGGCTGGACTGGATCGAGCTCGGCGCGCATGAATTCCACCGCGCGCTGGTGATGGCCGCCAGCCTGGCCGGCAGCGCGGCGGTCTATTTCGTCGTGCTGATGCTGGCCGGCGTCAAGCTCAAGGCCCTGTCCCGCCCGGCCTGATGCAATTCGCCCAGCCCACGCCCCTGGACTACTTCGCCAGCCTCGTGGCCGAGGATGCGGGCTTGAACCTGCTCGAAGCGGCCGTCAGCCTGGCCCAGGACGAATATCCGCAGCTCGACGTGCAGGCCGTGCTGGCGGAGGTGGACGGCCTGGCGCGGCGTCTGCGCGGGCGCGTCGCCGCCGACGCGCCGCCGGCCCATCGCCTGCATCTGCTGACGCGCTTCTTCCACGGCGAGCTCGGCTTCGCCGGCAACCTGAACAACTACTACGCGGCGGAGAACAGCTTCGTCCACCGCGTGCTGCAGACCCGCCGCGGCCTGCCGATCGCGCTGGCCGTGCTGCTGCTGGAGCTGGGCGAGCAGATCGGCCTGCGCATGTCCGGCGTGGCCTTTCCCGGCCACTTCCTGGTCAAGTGCAGGATCGGCTTGGGCGAGGTCATCGTCGACCCCTTTACCGGCGAGTCGCTGTCGGCCGCGCGGCTGGACGAGCGCCTGGCGCTGTACCGCCAGGGCAGCGGCCTGCCGGACGACCTGGAGCTGCCGCTGGAGTTCTTCCTGCGCACGGCCGCGCCGCGGCAGATCCTGGCACGCATGCTGCGCAACCTGAAGGAGGTGCACCGCGCCGCCCAGGATTGGCCGCGCATGCTGGCCGTGCAGCGCCGCCTCGTCGTGCTGCTGCCCGACGACCCCGCGGAAAAGCGCGACCGCGGCCTGGCGCTTGCCGCGCTGGGCGCCACCGCCGCCGCCGCCGAGGACCTGGCCGCCTATCTCGCCGCACGTGGCGACGCGGCCGATGCCCCCCAGTTGCGCGCCCGCCTGGCTGCGCTGATGGCGCAGGGCAGGCCTCCGCTTCAGTGACAATCCGCGCCCGCCACCCAACGCCATGATGAAGCTCAGCACGCACCAACGCACCGCCCTGGCCTGGGGCGGCGTCCTCGCCCTCGCAGCCCTGCTGCTGTGGCTGCTGTCGCCCGTGCTGGCCCCTTTCATCGCTGCGGCCGTGCTGGCCTATGCACTGGCGCCGGCCGTGCAGGCCCTGGTCGGCCGGCGCCTGCCGCGCGCCCTGGCCGTGCTCGTCGTCGAGCTGCTGTTCGGCCTGTCGCTGCTGGCCCTGCTGCTGCTCGTGCTGCCCATCCTGAACCAGGAAATCCCGGCGCTGCGCGAGCAGATCCCGGCCCTGGCCAAGGCGGCCAACGACAGGCTCGCGCCCTGGCTGGCCCAGCACGGCATCCAGCTGCAGCTCGACACGGCCAGCATCAAGGCCTTCGTGCTGAAGTACCTGGACGCCAACCTCGAGGACTGGCTCGCCACGGCGCTGAGTTCGGCCCGCATCGGCGGCAGCTTCTTGCTCGCCTTCGTCGGCAACGCGGTGCTGCTGCCGGTCGTGCTGTTCTATCTGCTGCACGACTGGCCGAATCTGCTGGCGCGGGCCTGGGCCCTGGTGCCGCCGTCGGCGCGCGAGCGGGTCGGCGGCTTCCTGGCCGAGTGCGACACCATGCTGGGCCAGTATCTGCGCGGGCAGTTGCTTGTCATGCTGGCGCTGGCGGCCTACTACAGCCTCGCGCTCTGGCTGGCAAGCTTCGACCTGGCCCTGCCCATCGGCGTCTTCACCGGCCTGGCGGTCTTCATTCCCTACGTCGGCTTCGGCCTGGGCCTGCTGCTGGCCCTGCTGGCCGGGCTGCTGCAGTTCGCCAGCTTCTACGGCATCGCCGCGGTCGCCGTCGTGTTCGGCATCGGCCAGCTGCTGGAGAGCTTCGTGCTGACGCCGCGCTTCGTCGGCGAGCGCATCGGCCTGAGCCCGCTGATGGTCATCTTCGCGCTGCTGGCCTTCGGCCATCTGCTCGGCTTCGTCGGCGTGCTGATCGCGCTGCCGCTGTCGTCGCTGGCGGTGGTGGCTGTGCGGCGCCTGCATGCGGCCTATCTCGGCAGCGCGCTGTTCAGGTGATGAGGCAGATCCCGCTCGCGCTGCTGGCGCCTCCGGCCGGCAGCTTCGACAACTTCGTGCCCGGCGCCAATGCCGAGGCGCTGGCCTATCTGCTCGGCCTGATGCCGGGCGACCCACCGGTGCTGCTGTGGGGGCCTGCCGGTTCGGGCAAGACCCATCTGCTGCAGGCCCTGGCCGAGCGCTGGCAGGCCGCCGGCCTGCGCGCCGCCTGGTACGACGCCGACACGCCGCTGCCCTGGGAGCTGCCCGCCCACGAGAGCCTGCTGCTGCTGGACGACTGCCACCGCTTCGACGCCGGCCAGCAGCATGCCGCCTTCGCGCTCTTCGCCGCGTCGGCGGGGCAGGGCTACAACGTCGTCGCGACGGCCGATGCGCCCGTCGTCGACCTGGCCGTGCGCGAGGACCTGCGCACCCGCCTCGGCTGGGGGCCGAGCTTCGCGCTCGAACCCCTGCGCGAGGCCGAGATGCGCGCCGTGCTGCGCCGCGAGGCCGACCGCCGCGGCCTGCTGCTGGGCGACGATGTGCTGAGCTATCTGCTGACCCGCTTCGAGCGCAACCTGAAGGGCCTGATGGCCCTGCTGGAGCGCCTGGACGAATTCGCGCTGTCCTCCAAGCGCGCGCTGACCCTGCCGCTGTTGAAGGCCATGCTGGCCGACGCAGGCGGCGACAAGAAAACCGACCCTGACCCCACTTTATGAATCTGACGCTGTTTGACCTCGACGGGACGCTGATCCCGGTGGATTCCGACCATGCCTTCGGCGGCTTCATGGTCGACGTGGGATGGGTCGACGGTGCCGTCTGGGGCGCGAAGAACGACGAGTTCTTCGCCCAGTACAACGACGGCACGCTGGACCTGCCGGCCTATGTCAGCTTCGCCACATCGGCCTGGCGCAGCCGGCCGCTGGCCGAGGCGCTGGCGATGCGCGAGCGTTTCATGGCCGAGGTCATGAAGCCGGCGCTGCGGCCCGAGGCCGTCGCGCTGGTCGAGCAGCACCGCGCCGCCGGCGACCTGATCGCCCTCGTCACGGCCACCAACGAATTCGTCACCGCGCCCATCGCCGAAGCCTTCGGCATCGAGCACCTGATCGCGGTCAAGCTGGTGCGCGATGCCGACGGCCGCTACACCGGCGGCGTCGACGGCGTGCCGAGCTTCCGCGAGGGCAAGATCCAGCGCGTCAACGACTGGCTGCAGGGCCTGGGGGCACAATGGCGCGATTTCGAGCGCGTCAATTTCTACAGCGACTCGACCAACGACCTGCCCCTGCTCGAACGCGTCAGCCACCCGGTGGCGACCAACCCCAGCCCCTCGCTGGCGCAGATCGCCACCGAGCGCGGCTGGCCCCAGCTCCATCTCTTCGCATGATCAAGAAGTTCATCGACAAGCTGCTCGGCAAGCCCGCGGCGCCCAGGAAGACCAGTCCCCTGGGCAAGCGGCTCGAGGTCGCCGCCGACGTGCACGGCATCGACCCCGGGCTGCTCGACGAGCGTGCCGTCAAGGTCGTCAAGACGCTGACCGACGCCGGCTTCGAGGCCTATATCGTCGGCGGCGCCGTGCGCGACCTGCTGCTGGGCGTGCGGCCCAAGGACTTCGACGTCGCCACCGATGCGACGCCCGAGCAGGTCAAGGGCCTGTTCCGCCGCGCCTTCATCATCGGCCGGCGCTTTCGCATCGTGCACGTCGTCTACGGCCGTGGCCGTGAGCACGAGGTCATCGAGGTCTCGACCTTCCGCGCGCTGCCGACCGAGTCCGAAGCCGTGCAGGGCAACGAGAAGACGGCCAAGGCCGAGCTCGACGGCAAGCAGCATGCCGTGGACGCCAGCGGCCGCGTGCTGCGCGACAACGTCTGGGGCCCTCAGATCGAGGATGCCGCGCGCCGCGACTTCACGGTCAACGCGATGTACTACGACCCGCAGCGCCGCCTCGTCGTCGACTACCACGGCGGCCTGGCCGATGCGAAGGCCAGGCTGCTGCGCATGATCGGCGACCCCGAGACCCGCTACCGCGAGGACCCGGTCCGCATCGTCCGAGCGGTGCGTTTCGCGGCCAAGCTCGGCTTCTCGCTCGAGAAGAAGACGCTGGCCCCGGTGGCGGCCTGCGTGCCGCTGCTGTCCAACGTGCCGGCCTCGCGCCTGTTCGACGAGATGATCAAGCTGCTGCAGACCGGCCATTCGCTGGCCAGCCTCGTGCAACTGAAGAAGCTGGGCCTGGTGGGGCAGGGCGGCAAGGGCGTGTTCGCCGTGCTGGACGCCATGCTGACCCCCGCCGGCGACCTGCCCGAGGGCGTGCGCGGTGCCTTCGTGCGCCAGGCCTTCGAGGACACCGACCGCCGCGTCAAGGAAGGCCGCGGCGTCAGCCCCAGCTTCATGCTGGCCTGCATGCTCTGGCACGAGGTGCTGGACCGCTGGACCAAGATCCGCAACGCCGGCGAACCGCCCGTGCCGGCGCTGGCCCAGGCCATCGACGCCGTCTTCGACGCCCGCATCGGCGACATCTCCGGCCGCGGCAAGCTGGCCGCCGACATGCGCGAGATCTGGATGATGCAGACCCGCTTCGAGCGCCGCAGCGGCTCGGGTGTGTTCAGCCTCATCGAGCAGCCGCGTTACCGCGCCGGCTTCGACTTCCTGCGCCTGCGCGCCGACGTCGGCGAGATCGACGCGGCCCTGGCCGACTGGTGGGAAGACTTCGCCCTCGGCAGTGACGACGACCGCCAGGCCCTGCTGGCCGACGCCCGCACGGCCCAGCAGAAGCAGCCCCGCGCCGTGCGGGCGCCGCGCCCCGATGCCGCTGCCGCGGCGCCGGCGGGCGACGAATCTGGCGAGGCGGCCTCCGATGCTCCCGCCCGCAAGCGCCGCCGTCGCCGCCGCAAGCCCGGCGGCGGGGAGGGCGCCGCGCCCTCTGCCGGCGCGGAGTGAAGGCGCGCGCCTACATCGGGCTGGGCGCCAATCTCGGCGCAGACCCGTCCGCCACGCTGACGCAGGCGGCGCGCGGCCTCGCGGCGCTGCCGGAAACCCGGGTCGCCGCGCTGTCCGGCATCTGGCGCAGCGCCCCGGTGGATGCCGGCGGCCCCGACTTCCTGAACGCCGTCGTCGCGCTGGACACGGCGTTGGCGCCGCTCGACCTGCTGGATGCGCTGCAGGCCATCGAGCAGGCCCACGGCCGCGAGCGCCCCTACCGCCACGCGCCGCGCACGCTGGACCTCGACCTGCTGCTCTACGACGAGCTCGTGCTCGACACGCCGCGGCTCACGCTGCCCCATCCCCGCCTGGGTGAACGGGCCTTCGTGCTGTGCCCGCTGCTGGAGATCGATCCCGGTCTCGCCCGGCTGGCGGTCGGCGATGCCTGGCGGTCCCAGCGCATCGAGCGGCTGGGACCCTTGCCGCTTTGAGCCTCGGGCCGGGCCGGTTGATGACGGTTCTGTGACGGCGCCCGGTAAAATGCCCGCCTTCTTAGAAATCCAAGGATGTCCATGCTTTTTGGCAAGCTGCTGCCCCGGGAGGGCAATTTTTTTGAGCTGTTCAACGAGCACGGCAGCCACATCGCGGAAGGCGCGCGCGCCTTCCAGAAGATGATCGAGAACTACGCCGACCCGGCGCTGCGCCAGCAGTACGCCGACGAGGTGGACAAGGAGGAGCATGCCGCGGACCGCATCACCGCCGAGGTGAACCGCCTGCTGCACCGCACCTTCATCACCCCCATCGACCGCGAGCAGATCCACAGCCTGATCAACGCGATGGACGACATCGTCGACCTGCTGCAGGACTCGTCCGAGACGCTGTCCCTCTACGACGTGCGTGCCGTGCCCGAGCAGGTGCTGCAGCTGGCCACGCTCAGCGTGCGCTGCTGCGAGCGCGTGCAGCATGCGGTGACGCTGCTGCCCCACCTGAGCAAGCCGGCCACCACCGAGGCCGCGCTCAAGACCTGCGAGGAGATCGACCGCCTGGAGTCCGACGCCGACCGCGTGATGCGCTCGGCCATGTCGCGCCTGTTCCGCGAGGAAGCCGACGTGCGCGAGCTCATCAAGCTCAAGGCGATCTACGAACAGCTGGAGTCCATCTCCGACCGCTGCGAGGACGTGGCCAATCTGATCGAGGGCATCGTCCTCGAGAACTCCTGATCCGGGAGCGACCATGCCTCAGGCAGAAATCGCCTTCTGGGTGGTGGCCCTGCTCGTCGTGCTGGCCCTGCTGTTCGACTTCATGAACGGCTTCCACGACGCCGCCAACTCCATCGCCACCGTTGTCTCGACCGGCGTGCTCAAGCCGCAGCAGGCCGTGCTGTTCGCGGCCTTCTTCAACGTCGTCGCCATCGGCATCTTCCAGCTCAAGGTGGCGGCCACCGTCGGCAAAGGCATCGTCGAGCCGGGCATCGTGGACCACCACGTCGTCTTCGGCGCGCTGATCGGCGCCATCGCCTGGAACGGCATCACCTGGTGGTGGGGCATCCCGTCGAGCTCGTCGCACGCGCTGATCGGCGGCATCGCCGGCGCCGTCGTCGCCAAGGCCGGCCCGTCGGCGCTGATCGCCGGCGGCATCTGGAAGACGGTGGCCTTCATCATCGTGTCGCCGCTGCTGGGCTATCTGCTGGGCTCGCTGATGATGGTCATCGTGGCCTGGATCTGCCGGCACACGTCGCCGATCCGCGTCGACCGCTGGTTCCGCCGGCTGCAGCTCGTTTCGGCGGGCCTCTATAGCCTGGGCCATGGCGGCAACGACGCGCAGAAGACCATCGGCCTGATCTGGATGCTGCTGATCGCGGCCGGCATGGTCGGCGTCGGCGACAAGGCGCCGCCGACCTGGGTCATCTTCGCCTGCTACGTCGCCATCGGCATGGGCACGATGTTCGGCGGCTGGCGCATCGTGCAGACCATGGGTCAGCGCATCACCAAGCTCAAGCCTGTCGGCGGCTTCTGCGCCGAGACCGGCGGCGCGATCACACTGTTCCTGGCCACGGCCCTGGGCGTGCCGGTGTCGACCACCCACACCATCACCGGCGCCATCGTCGGCGTCGGCTCGGTGCAGCGGCCCTCGGCCGTGCGCTGGGGCGTGGCCGGCAGCATCGTCTGGGCATGGATCTTCACGATCCCGGCCGCGGCGCTGGTGGCCGGCGCCTGCTACTGGATCAGCTTCACGCTGTATTGACCCACCCCCTACGGCCTGACGGCCGCCCCCTCAAGGGGGCGCTGCCAGTGGCCCGGCAAAGCCGGCTCCACGGCAGCCGCTGGAGGGGACGCGGCGCGGGGCGCCGCGACGAACTCAAGGCGTGGCGGACTGCTGCGATTCAAAATAGCGCTGGGCGCTGAAGGCGATGGTCGCCATCAGCGCCGTGCCGCCGATCAGCAGGCAGAGCACGACGCCGATGATGGCGCCCCAGCCGGCCGGCGCGGCGGGCCGCCGCGGGTTGAAGCGCGCGTTCCAGCGCTCGTCCGGCGTCAGGCCGTAGACGATGCCGCCGATCAGCGCCGCGACGAGGCTGATGCCCAGCAGCGGGATCAGCACCCAGGCCAGCCTGTCGTCCTGGCCGAGGTGGTTCATGCGCTGCACGCCGACGAGGCCGAGCAGCGTCGGCAGCGGGAACAGCCAGCCCCAGCGGTCCTTCGGGCCGTGCAGGTAGAAACGGTGCAGGCCGAAGGCGCCGACCCCCAGGGCCAGCCAGGTCGCGACGGCCTTGTGCTTGATGCCCGCGCTCATTCGGCTGCAACCGCGCTGTCGCCCAGGCCGAGCGTGCGCTGCATCAGCACCACGTCCAGCCAGCGGCCGAACTTCCAGCCGGCGCTCTTCAGCACGCCGGTGTGCTGGAAGCCGAGCGCCGTGTGCACGCCGATGGAGCCGGCGTTGGCCGCGTCGCCGATGACGGCCAGCATCTGGCGCGCGCCGGCGGCTTCGCAGCGGGCGATCAGCTCGGCCAGCAGCAGCCGGCCGACGCCTTGGCCCTGGGCGGCCGGCGCGAGGTAGATGGAGTCCTCGACGCAGAAGCGGTAGGCCAGGCGAGGGCGGAAGTAGTTCGCGTAGGCATAGCCGAGAATCTCGCCGCCGCGCTCGGCCACCAGCCAGGGCAGCTGGCGACCCAGCACCTCGGCGCGGCGCCGGCCCATCTCCTCGACGGCGGGGACTTCGGTCTCGAAGGTGCCGGTGCCTTCGCGCACGGCCCGGCCGTAGATGGCCTGGATGGCGGGGAGGTCGGCGTCGGTGCTCGGGCGGATCGTCAGGGGCGTGGCGGCGGAAGGCTGTGACATCTGTCGGTTTCGGAGGCTGCCCGAAAGGGTTTCGTCGAGTTTATAATGCGCGGTTTTGGCGCTGGTCGCGGATGGCCGCGGCGTATCTACAGCGCCTCCCCCGGCAGGGGTTCCTGCCATCGACTTGATCGCTACTTGAGTGTCTCCTCGTGCGGTGGTCGCCCAATTTTTAGGAAACATCATGGTTGTGATTCGTCTGGCTCGCGGCGGCTCCAAGAAGCGCCCCTTCTACAACATCGTCGTCGCCAACAGCCGCCAGCGCCGTGACGGCCGCTTCATCGAGCGCGTCGGCTTCTACAACCCCGTCGCCTCCGGCGCCGCCGAAAAGCTGCGCGTCGAGCAGGACCGCGTGAGCTACTGGATCGGCGTCGGCGCCCAGCTGTCGCCCACCGTCGCCCGCCTGGTGGGCGAGGCCAAGACGGCCGCCGTGGCCCCCGCCGCTGCCGCCTAAGTGCGCGTGGCAGGCAACAAGCCTCAGCAAGACGGCGCCTTGGCGCCGTCTTTTGCTTCATGGCCTGAAGATCTCGTGCCGGTGGGCCGCATCCTCGATGCCTGGGGCATCAAGGGCGGCCTGAAGGTGCAGGCCTACTCGGCCGACGCGGATGCGCTGTTCAGCGCCAAGCGCTGGTATCTGAAATCCACCGGCCCCAAGCCCGGCCAGCTGCAATTGGCCGTGCGCTCGGTGCGCGAGCAGGGCGAGGGCATCGTCGCGATGGCCGAGGGCGTGGACGACCGCAACGCTGCCGAGGCGCTGCGTGGCCACGAAATCCACATCCCCCGCAGCGACTTCCCGCGCACGCCCGACGGCGAGTTCTACTGGGTCGACCTGATCGGCCTGGACGTCGTCAACCGCGAGAGCCAGCCCCTGGGCCGCGTCATCGGCCTGATCGATACGGGCCCGCACGCGGTGCTGCGCATCCTGCCGCCCGGCGTCGAGGAGCCGGCCAAGCCCGACCAGGAGCGGCTGATCCCCTTCGTCGGCGCCTTCGTCGACGACGTGAGTCTCGAGGCGAAGCGGATCACGGTCGACTGGGGCCTCGACTTCTGAAGTCATGCGCTTCGACGTCCTGACGATCTTCCCGGAGCTGTTCGCGCCGCATCTGACGCATGGCGTCACGCGGCGCGCCTTCGAGAGCCGCCAGGTCGACGTGCGGCTGTGGCCGCTGCGCGACTTCGCCGAGGACAACTACCGCCGTGTCGATGACCGGCCCTATGGCGGCGGCCCCGGCATGGTCATGCTGGCGGAGCCGCTGGAGCGCGCGCTCTCGGCCGTGAAGGCCGACCGCGGCGAGGTCGAGCCCGCCGTCATCCACTTCACGCCCACGGGCCGGCGCCTGGACCAGGCCCTGGTGAAGTCGCTCGCCACCGGGCCGGGCGGCGTGCTGCTCTGCGGCCGCTACGAGGGCATCGACCAGCGCGTGCTGGACCGCCACGTCACGCTGGAGATCAGCCTCGGCGACTTCGTGCTGTCCGGCGGCGAGCTGCCGGCGCTCGCGCTGCTGGACGCGGTCGCGCGCCTGCAGGACGGCGTGCTCGGCGACGCCCAGTCCCACCAGCAGGACAGTTTTTCCGAGACCAGCGACGGCCTGCTGGACTGCCCGCATTACAGCCGGCCCGAGGTCCTTCCCGACGGCCGCGAGGTGCCGCCGGTGCTGCTGTCCGGCCACCATGCCGACATCCGGCGCTGGCGCCGTGAGCGTTCGCTGGCGCTGACGGCCGCGCGGCGCCCCGAGCTCCTCGAAGCCGCCCGGGCCGCGGGCCGGCTCAGCAAGGCCGACGAGGCCTTCCTGGCCAAGCTCTAGGCGAAACCCTCAAGCCCGGCTATACTCACGGGCTGTCCGATCCTCTGGCAGGTCGAGTGGCAGGTGAAAACCAGCTGCAAACACCCCGATAAATAGCGGCCCGCCAAGATCCGTAGGAGCACAGATGGACCTGATCCAAACCCTTGAGCAAGAAGAAATTGCTCGCCTGAACAAGACCATTCCGGCCTTCGCCCCCGGCGACACCGTGATCGTCAGCGTCAACGTCGTCGAAGGCAGCCGCAAGCGCGTGCAGGCCTACGAAGGCGTCGTCATCGCCAAGCGCAACCGCGGCCTGAACAGCAGCTTCATCGTCCGCAAGATCTCCAGCGGCGAAGGCGTCGAGCGCACCTTCCAGCTGTACAGCCCGCTGATCGCTTCCATCGAAGTCAAGCGCCGCGGCGATGTCCGTCGTGCCAAGCTGTACTACCTCCGCCAGCGTTCGGGCAAGTCGGCTCGAATCAAAGAGAAATTGGCTTAATCAGCCGGTTCCCACCGCCGAGGCCGCCCGGAGCTACGCTCTCGGCGGCTTTTGTTTTTTCACGCATGAAACGCCCCGCCATCACCCAGCCCCAACTCGTGCCGGTCACGAGCGTCGACAGCCACCTGCCCGCCGTCCCGGCCTCGGCGCTGACGCCGCAGGCCATCCGTGCCCGGCTGCGGGCGCTGCCGTCCTGGACGCCCGAATTTGCCGGCGATGGCGGGCTGTTCGTGGACCGCGAGCCGGCCGGTGCCGCCGTGCTGATGCCCCTCGTGCAGCGCGAGGCCGGCCTGAACCTGTTGCTGACCCGCCGCACCGAACACCTGCGCGACCACGCGGGCCAGATCAGCTTCCCTGGCGGCCGCGTCGAGCCCGAGGACGACGGCCCCGTCGCGACCGCGTTGCGCGAGACCGAGGAGGAGATCGGCCTGCCGCGCAGCTACATCGACATCATCGGCCAGTTGCCCGTCTACTCGACGGTGACGGCCTTCCAGGTGACGCCGGTCGTCGGCCTCGTCGCGCCGGGCTTCACGCTGCAGCTCGACGACTTCGAGGTCGCCGAGGCCTTCGAGGTGCCGCTGGCCTTCCTGATGGACCCGGCCCACCACCAGCACCACCGCTTCGAGTTCGCCGGCGGCGAGCGGCGCTTCCTGTCCATGCCCTGGCAGGGCCCCGAGCGCGAGCACTTCATCTGGGGCGCAACGGCCGCGATGTTGCGCAACCTCTACCGTTTGCTGATTGCGGGCTGAGCGCGCCACTATCATCCCGGCCCATGAATTTCTTCGCGGTGCTGCTGGCCCTGTTGTGTGAGCAACTCAAGCCCTTGAGGCATGGCAACCGCGTGCACCAGTCGGTCATCGGCTGGGTGCGCTGGACGGGCCGCAATTTCGATGCCGGCGACGAGCACCACGCCGCCGTCGTCTGGGCCATCACGGTGCTGGTGCCGGGCCTGGTCGTCACGCTGGTCTATTGGGGCCTGCGCCATTTCAGCCTGCTGCTGGCGCTCGGCCTGGATGTCCTCATCCTCTACCTGACGCTGGGCTTCCGCCAGTTCAGCCACTACTTCACCGACATCCGCGATGCGCTGGAGCGCGGCGACGACGCCACGGCGCGCCAGCTGCTGGCCGAGTGGCGGCATCTGGACGCCAGCGAGCTGCCGCGCACCGAGCTGATCCGCCACGTCATCGAGCATTCGCTGCTCGCGGCCCACCGCCATGTGTTCGGCGTGTTCTTCTGGTTCATCGTCTGCTCCACGGTCGGCCTGGGCCCGGCGGGCGCCATCGTGTACCGCATGGCCGAGTTCGCGAGCCGCTACTGGGCCTTCAAGAGCCGCACGCTGGACGCGCCGACCAACCCGCGCCTGCTCGCGCTGTCGCGCCAGGCCTTCGCCGTCGTCGACCACCTGCCCGCGCGGCTGACCGCCACGGGCTTTGCCATCGTCGGCAACTTCGAGGAGGCGGTGAACGGCTGGCGCCGCGACGCCAGTCTCTGGCTGCATCCCAACGAGGGCATCATCCTCGCGTCCGCGGCCGGTGCCGTCGGCCTGCAGCTGGGCGGTGCGGCGGCGCCCGGCATCACGCCGGACCGCAGCAAGACCTTCGATGCGGGCTCCGAGCCCGACGCCACCGGCGCCGCCGGCTCCACGGCCGGCGCGCCGCCCCAGCTCGCCCATCTGCAGAGCGTCGTCGGCCTCGTCTGGCGCTCCGTCGTGCTGTGGATGCTGCTGCTCGCACTGCTGACCCTGGCCAACCTCGTCGGCTGACCCCGACCACCCGACCCACCCATGAACCTTCCCGAACTGCCGGCCCTGGCCGAGCCCGGTCTTGCCGCGCGCGTGCAGCACGCCATCGACCACAAGACCAAGCCCCTCGGCGCGCTCGGCCGCGTCGAGGCGCTGGCCCTGCAGCTGGCGTTGATCCAGGGCGTCGACAAGCCCGCGCTGCGCCAGCCCCAGCTCGTCGTCTACGCCGCCGACCATGGCCTGTCGCGGCGCGGCGTGTCGGCCTATCCGCGCGAGGTCACGCCGCAGATGGTGGCCAATATGCTGGCCGGCGGCGCGGCCGTGTCGGTGCTGGCGCGCCAGCAAGGCCTGGCGCTGACGATCGCGGACTGCGGCGTCGATGCGCCGCTGGCCGAAGGCGCCGTCGACCTGCGCATCGCGGCCGGCACGGCCGATTCCAGCGCCGGCCCGGCGATGACGATCGAGCAGGCCGAACGCGCGCTGCGCAACGGCATGGCCCTGGTCGAGCGCCTGCCGGGCAATGCGCTGCTGCTCGGCGAGATGGGCATCGGCAACACCTCGTCGGCCAGCCTGTTGATGGCCCGCCTGACCGGCCTGCCGCTGGCCGATTGCGTGGGCCGCGGCACCGGCCTGGACGATGCGGGCGTGGCGCGCAAGCTGGCCGTGCTCGGCGACGCACTGGCCGCCAATGTCGCCGCGCGGACGCCGCTGCAGATCGCCGCGGCGCTGGGTGGCTTCGAGATCCTGACGATGGCCGGCAGCGTCATCGCCGCCGCCGCCAGCTGCCGCGTCGTCGTCGTCGACGGCTTCATCACGACGGCTGCCGTCGCGCTGGCAGAGGCGCTGCGCCCCGGCGTGCTCGCGGCCTGCGTGTTCGCCCACCGCTCGGCCGAAGGCCCGCATGCGCGCTGGCTGCAGCAGTTGGCCGCGCGCCCGCTGCTGGACCTGGACCTGCGCCTCGGCGAGGGCAGCGGTGCGGCGCTGGCCTGGCCGCTGCTGACGGCGGCCTGCGCGCTGCTGACCGAGATGGCCAGCTTCGAGAGCGCCGGGGTCAGCAACCGCGAGTAGGCGGCGTGCGGCTGTTTCTCGTCGCGCTGCAGTTCCTGACGCGGCTGCCGGTGCGGCTGGCGCGCTTCGAGCCGGGCTGGCTCAACGACTGTGTGCGCCACTTCCCGCTCGTCGGCGCGCTGGTCGGCGCGGTCGGTGCGGCCGTGCTGCTTGGCGCGTCCCAGCTCTGGCCCGCCTGGATTGCCGCCGTGCTCGCGCTGGCCGCGACGGTGGCGCTGACGGGCGGCTTCCACGAGGACGGCCTGGCCGACACCTTCGACGCGCTCGGCGGCGTCGTGCCGCGCGACAAGGCGCTGGCCATCATGAAGGACTCGCGCATCGGCAGCTATGGTGCGCTGGCCCTGGGACTGAGCCTGCTGCTGCGTGCGGCGCTGCTGGCCGTGCTGGCGACGCGACCGGTGCTTGGTGCCGTCGCGGCGCTGCTGGCCGGCCATGCCTTCGCACGCGCGGCGGCGGTCGGCGTCATGGTCGGCCTGCCCTACGGCGGCGACGTGGACCACGCCAAGGCCAAGCCGCTGGCGCTGGCCGTTGCGCCGCGCAACCTCGGCATCGCGCTGGGCTGGTGCGGCCTGCTGGCGCTGACGCTGGCGGCCTGCGGGGTTCCGCCGCCGCGCCTGCTGCTGGCCCTTGCCGCGGCGCTGCTCGTCGCCTGGGCGATGCGGCAGTGGCTGAAGCGCCGCCTGGGCGGCTACACGGGCGACGGCCTGGGCGCGACCGAGCAGTTGACCGAGATTGCCGTGCTGCTGGCGTTCACGGCCTCGCTCTGATGCCGGCCTTCACGATCTGGCGCCACCCCAGGCCGCGCGGTGCGGCGGGGCGCTGCATCGGCGGTCGGACCGACCTGCCCGTCGACCCACGCAAGGCCAAGCGCCTGGCCCATCGCATCCGCGCCCACGCGCGGCGCCACGGCCTGCCGCGTGAGGTCGTCACGTCGCCGCTGGCGCGCGCGGCCGACGTGGGGCGCTGGCTGCGGCGCTGGGGCTTTCTCTGGCGGGTGGACGCGACGCTGGCCGAGATGGATTTCGGCGCCTGGGACGGCCGGCCCTGGGCGAGCATTCCGGCGCCCGAGTTCGAGCGCTGGATGGCCGACTTCTGCGGCTTCGATTTCGATGGCGGCGAGCCGTTGGCCCGGCTCCTCGACCGCGCCGCCGCCTGGCAGCCGTGCTGTGCGCTGGTCGTCGGGCATGGCGGCTGGATCAATGCGCGGCAGTGGCGGGGCGGCGTGCCGGCACCGGCCAGCTGGCCGCCGCCGCCCGCCTATGGCCGGCCTACTTCAATACCGTCTGCTGCATGAACAGGACGGTCGCGTAGATCTGGAAATCCTGGTTCTCCTTCTTCTGGAAACCATGGCCTTCGTTCTCGGCGCGCAGATACCAGACCGGCGTGCCGCCCTCGCGGACCTTGGCGACGATCTGCTCGGCCTCGGTATAGGGCACGCGCGGGTCGTTGCGGCCCTGCACGACGAACAGCGGCTTCTTGATCCTGGCCACATTGGTCAGCGGCGAGATCTTGTCCAGGTGGGCGCGCATGGCCGGGTCGCGTTCGTCGCCGTACTCGACGCGGCGCAGGTCGCGGCGGTAGCTCTCGGTGTTGTTCAGGAAGGTCACGAAGTGCGAGATGCCGACCACGTCGATGGCGCCGGCGATGCGGTCGGCATAGTGCGTCGACACGGCCAGCGTCATATAGCCGCCGTAGCTGCCGCCGGTGACGAGCACGCGCGAGGCGTCGAGGTCCGGCTGCGTGGCGATCCAGTCCAGCAGCGCGCCGATGTCCTTCACCGAGTCCTCGCGCTTGAAGCCGTTGTCCATCGCCAGGAAGCTTTTGCCGTAGCCGGCCGAGCCCCGCACATTGGGCTGGATCAGCGCCATGCCCAGCTCCTGCACGTAGTAGGCATTGCGGCCCAGGAAGCCCATCTGCGCCTGCGACTCGGGGCCACCGTGGATGGCGATCAGCACCGGGCGCCTGCCGCTGAACTTCGCGGGCGGCGGCGTCAGCAGGCCGGAGATGGTGGTGCCGTCGAAGCTCTTCCAGCGCACGATCTTCTGTTCGCTGAAGCCGGAGGTGTCGATGCCGGGCGGCGCGTAGGCACGCGTCCACTGCTGCAGCCTGCCGTCGGCGGCCAGGGAATAGACCTGGCCCGGCCCCTGCGCGTTGCTGACCGAGAAGGCCAGCTCGGCGCGGGCGTGGTCGTAGTGGGCGGCGCCGACATTGCCGGCCGGCAGCGCCGGGGCGGGCAGCTCCCTGGCCGTGGCGGCGTCGAAGAAATGCAGCTCCTCGCGGCCGTCGACATTGAACCGGGCGGCCAGCTTGCGGCCGTCGTCCGTCAGCGAGACGCCGCTGACGTCCCAGGGGATGTGGCCGCTGACGCGCTCGATGCGGCCGCTGTCCAGGTCCAGCCGCGCCAGCTCGCGGAACTCGCCGGCGCGGTCGGTGGCGATCCACAGCGTGCGGCCGTCGGGCGCCCAGCCGACCGGCGCATAGGCCGCCCTGGCCTCCTGGCTGCCGGCGGCCGGCGCGACCTGCCTGGGCACGCCGCTGTCCAGGTCCAGCATCCAGACCTGCGATTCGTTGGCCGACAGATAGCGGGTCAGCGCGACGAGGCGTTCGTCCGGCGAGGCCTGGCTTGCGCTCCAGCCGCCGCCGTCCAGTTCGGCGAGCTTGCGCCGGCCCTCGGGCTTCTCGGGGTCCATCAGCCACAGCGTCGTCGTGATCCTGCTGCGCGTGCCGCCCTGGGCCGTGCGGTCGATGGGTACGGCGGAGTAGATGAGCTGGCCGCTCCTGCGCAGCCAGGCGTTCATCGCGTGGCGCTCGTCGGGCGACGTCAGCAGCACGGGCTGGGCGCCGGCCTGGTCCAGCGGCAGGCGGTAGAGCTGCGCGACCTCGTTGCCGCCGATGGCGCGCTCGAAGACGGCGTAGCGGCCGCTGCGGGGCTCGTAGCTCGCCTGCGTCACCGGGTCGATGCCGTCCGTCAGCTGCTCGCCGTCGGCCAGCGGCGCCGTCACGCGGAACAGCTGCGCCGTGTTGGCGCCGGCCTTGCGGTGGCTGACCAGCATCTCGCGCCGCGTCGGGTGCCAGTCGGCGAAGCCATGGCCGCGGAAGTCGTTGTAGCGGCCGACGGCGTCGGCCAGGCTCTGCGGCACGGGCGGGATGCCCTGGACGAAGAGGTTGGCGTTGGGCGCCACGGTGGCTTCCGGCGCTTTTGGCGCAGCGGCGCAGGCCGCCAGCAGCGTGATGCCGAGGGCACAGAGGGAGAGACGGATCATGGAGGGCCTTGGAAAACGGAATGGGCGCTTGGAGCGCCCATTTTGGTGGGGCTGCGGGTCAGATCTAACCCGCTGTGAGTTGGGTCATGCCGTCTGCTGGATGCCGGCGATCAGCCAGCCGTCGTCGGCCTTGGCGAGGTGCCAGACCTCGTCGAAATCCGTGGCCGCCTGCTGGCTGTCCTCGCGCACCAGGCCCCGGAAGCGCACCGACACGAGCTGCTCGCCGTTCTCCGTCGCCATGTCGATGACGCCGGCGTCGAGCTGCAGCACCTCGGTGCGCTGGATGGCGCCGCCGCGTTCCAGCAGTTCGTGCTGGATGCTGGCGTACATCTGCGGCGTCGTGAAGCGGCGCAGGTCGGCCTGGTCGCCGGCATCGTTGGCGGCCTGCAGGCGGATGAAGACCTGCTTGGCCAGCGTCTCGAAGCCTGCGGCGTCGAAGCCGGCCAGCAGCGCCGACGAGCCACCCACGGCGGATTGAGGCTGGAAGGCGGGCTGGACGAGCTGGGCCTGGGGCTGGGCGGCCTCGAAGTTCATGCCGTTGGCGCCGGCCAGCCGGGCCTTGGGCGCGGCGAAGCGGCGCAGCAGGAAGCGGATGGCGATCACCGCCACGAAGCCCAGCAGCAGCATCGTCATGAGGTTGGCCAGGCCCTCGCCGAAACCGAAATGGCTGGCCAGCGCGGCGATGCCGAGGCCGGCGGCCAGGCCGGCGAGCGGGCCCATCCAGGAGCGCTTGGGCGCGGCGGCGGGCTGGGGCGCGGGCTTGGCCGGGGCGGCCTGCTGCGGTGCCGCCGGCTGCCGGGCGGGCGGCATGTTGGGGGTGGTCTGCGTCGGGGTGCTGCGTTTCATGCCGCCACTGCCCAGGCGCTTGGCCTCGGCGTCGTGGACGGGCAGGGCGAAGGCCAGCAGGGCGGCGAGGCTGACGGCAAGGATGCGGTTCAAGCGAGTCTCCGGAAAGCGTGGGAAGCAGCCGGACAGCTGCCGGCGAGACTCAGGATTTTCAAGCGTCCCGGATGTCGGCAACTACGGTTTCTCCGAAGTCTGGCCGCAACAGAAACCGAACAATCGAGGCCGCCGTGGCTTCGGCCGTCTGCAGCTGTCCGCCGTCCTTCAGACCCTGGAAGCGGGCCCGCTCCGGGAAGCGGGCCGGGTCGGCACCGCGCAGCTGGACCTGCATGTCGGTGTCGATGACGCCGGGGGCCAGCGACACGATGCCGACATCCGGCGCCTCCAGCGCCAGCGCACGGCTGAGGTGGTCCAGCCCGGCCTTGACCGCGCAGTAGCTCGCGCTGCCGGCCATCGCGCGGCGGCCCAGACCGGAGGAGATGTTGAGGATGCGCCGCCGCGGCACGCCGGCCGTCTCGGCGAGGAAGACGCGGCTGAGCAGCACCGGTGCCTCCAGCCCGACCCGCAGCGCCGCGGACAGGCCGGCCAGGTCGCTGGCCGCCAGCGGGCCGGGCTCGCTCAGCAGCGCGGCGTTGTTGATCAGCGTGGCGCTCTGCCAGCCGGTGTGGGCGCGCAGCCAAGCCTGCAGGCGTTCGGCGGCGGGCAGCGGGTCGGCCAGGTCCAGCGCCCATTGCTCGGCCTGCAGAGCCGGGTTGGCGCTGCGGGCGATGCCGACGACGGTGTTGCCGGGCTGGGCCAATTGCCTGGCGAGGGCGGTGCCGAGGCCGCGCGAGCTGCCGGTGACGATGTAGAGATGCATTCAGAACTCCGGTGGGCAGACGAAGTGGTGGCCGCCGATGTGCAGCTCGCTGGCGTGCAGCAGCAGGCGCGGGCTGGTGGCGGCGATGTCGGGCTCGGCATAGAGGGCATCGCCGAGTATGGCGTGGCCGAGGTGGGCGAGGTGCACGCGCAGCTGGTGGCTGCGGCCGGTCAGCGGCTCCAGCGCGACGCGGGTGTGGCCGCCCTCGTGGGCCAGCACGCGCCAGCGCGTCTGCGAGGGCTTGCCCTGTTCCAGGTCGACTTGCTGGCGCGGCCGGTTGGGCCAGTCGGCGCCCAGCGGCAGGTCGATCAGGCCTTCGCCTTCCAGGTGCCCGGCGACGACGGCGACATAGGTCTTGCCGACGCGGCGCCCGGCGAAGTCGGCGCTGAGCTCACGCTGCGCATCGGGGCCGCGTGCGAACAGCAGCAGGCCGGATGTGGCCTGGTCGAGGCGGTGCACGATCAGCGCGTCGGGGTAGGCGGCCTGCACGCGGGCGCTGGCGCAGTCGGACTCGGTGCGGCCCGGCACGCTGAGCAGGCCGGCGGGCTTGTCGATGACGACCAGGCGGTCGTCGGCGTGGACGATGCGCATCATCGCGATGACACGAGGATGCCGGCCGCGATGAGCGCGAAGGCCAGGCCGTGGTACCAGGCCGGCGCCGTGCCGAGCAGGGCGGCCGAGATGACGGCGGCGAACACCGGCGTCAGGTTGACGAAGAAGCCCGCCAGCGCCGGCCCCGCCTCGGCCACGCCCAGGCCCCAGCAGCGGTAGGCGATCAGCGAGGGGCCGATGGCGACGTAGAACAGCGCCGCGACGAGGGCCGGGCTCCAGTGGATGGCGGCCGGTGCGACGACCTGCTCGATGCCGGCCGACAGGCCCGAGAAGACGGCACCGAACATCAGCTGGGCCATCAGCGCCTCGGCCCAGTTCCAGTCGGGCTTCTCGCCGGGCCCCAGGCCCCGTGCCGGCCGTGCCAGCCGCCACGAGTAGAGGGCCCAGGTGAAGAGGGCCAGCAGCATCAGCAGGTCACCCGGCACGAAGTGCACGGCCAGCAGGGCCGCCGGGTCGCCGCGTGCGATGACGACGGCCACGCCCAGCAGCGACAGGCCGGCGCCGGCGAGCTGACGCCGCGTCGGCCTGACGCCGTAGGCGAGGGCGCCCACGCCCAGCATCCACACCGGCATGCTGGCGGTGATCAGCGTCACGTTCAGCGGCGACGAGGTGTGCAGCGCGAGGTATTGCAGCGCGTTGTAGCAACCCATGCCGAGAAAACCGAGCCAGGCCAGGCCGCGCCAGCGTGCCAGCGCCGGGCGCGGGTCGGCCAGCAGCCGCCAGGCCAGCGGCGCGAGCAGCAGCAGGGCCAGCGCCCAGCGCAGCGCGTTCAGCGTCAGCGGCGGGATGGCGTCGCGCACCATGCGGCCGACGACGGCATTGCCGGCCCAGAACAGCGGCGGCAGCGTCAACAGCAGGGCAAGGCGTGGGGTCAGCTTCACGGGGTGCGGCGCGGCAGGCAAAGGGCTGGCACGATAGCCGACAACTCAACGAGGAGAGAGCTATGGGTGAAAAGGCGGTCGTCATCGCGGCCCCGGGCGGGCCGGAGCAATTGAAGCTGGTGGACGTCGACGTGGGCGCTCCCGGCCCCGGCGAGATCCGCATCCGGCACCACGCCTGCGGGCTGAACTACATCGATGTCTACCACCGCAACGGCGCCTATGCGCTGCCGCTGCCGGCCCGGCTGGGCATGGAGGGCGCGGGCGTCGTGGAGGCGGTGGGCGAGGGCGTCACGCATCTGAGCGTGGGCGACCGCGCCGCCTACGCCAGCCAGCCGCCGGGCGCCTATGCGACGGCGCGCGTGATGCCGGCCAAATGCGTGCTGAAGCTGCCCGACGCGATCGACTTCGAGACCGGCGCGGCCATGATGCTCAAGGGCCTGACGGTGCAATACCTGCTGCGCCGCACGCTGCCGCAGGGCGGCCTGCAGGCGGGCGACTTCGTGCTCTTCCACGCGGCGGCCGGTGGCGTGGGCCTGATCGCCTGCCAGTGGGCGCGGGCGCTCGGCCTGCAGCTCATCGGCACGGCTGGGAGCGACGAGAAATGCCAGCTCGCGCTGGACCACGGTGCGGCCCATGCGATCAACTACCGGCGCGATGCGGATTTCGCGGCCCGGGTGCGCGAGATCACCGGCGGCCGCGGCGTGAAGGTGGTCTACGACTCGGTGGGCGCCGACACCTGGGAGGGCTCGCTGAACAGCCTGGCGCCCTTCGGCCTGCTGGCCAGCTTCGGCGGCGCGTCGGGGGCGGTGCCGCCCATCAACATCGGCACGCTGGCGGCCAAGGGCTCGGTCTACGTCACGCGGCCGACGCTGTTCACCCACATCGCCACGCACCAGGCCACGCAGGCGATGGGCAACGAGCTGTTCGACATGGTCGCCGGCGGCAAGGTCAGGATCCGCATCGACAAACGCTATGCGCTGGCCGACGTGGCCGAGGCCCACCGCGACCTGGAGGCGCGCAGGCTGCTGGGCAGCGCGGTGCTGCTGCCCTGAGCGAGGTCAGCCGGCGACGCCGACCGCGATCTCGAAGCTGAAGCTCGACCCCAGGCCGGGCTCGCTCTCGACGCTGACGTCGCCGCCCATCAGGCCCACGAGGCGCTGCACGATGGTCAGGCCCAGGCCCGTGCCGCCGTAGCGCCGCGTGATGCTGCCGTCGGCCTGCGTGAAGGGGTCGAAGATCTGGCCGATCTGGTCGCGCGTCATGCCGATGCCGGTGTCGGTCACGGCGATGCGCAGGCGCAGGCGGCCGGGGGCATCGCTGCGCTGCGCTTCGGCCAGCGCGATCTCGATGCGCACCTCGCCGTGCTCGGTGAACTTCAGCGCATTGCCGATCAGGTTGATCAGCACCTGGCGCAGGCGCAGCGCGTCGCCAACGAGCTCCTGGGGCACGCTGGGCTGCACGCGGGCATGCAGCCGGATGCCCTTGCCGAGGGCCTGCTGCAGCAGCGGCTGCAGCGACTCGGCCAGGCAGTCGTGCAGGCAGAAGGGCTGCTCGTCGATGACGGTGCGGCCGGCCTCGATCTTGGCCACGTCCAGCAGGTCGTTGATGATGGTCATCAGGCCCTTGGCGGAGTCGTGGGCCATCGCGATGAAGCGGCGCTGGCGCTCGTTCAGGTCGTCGCCCTGCAGCACGAGTTCGGTCAGGCCGAGCACGCCGTTCATCGGCGTGCGGATCTCGTGGCTCATGTTCGCGAGGAAGCTGCTCTTGGCCTGGCTGGCGGCCTCGGCGGCCTCGCGGGCGGCGACGAGGGCGGCCTGGCTGGCCTTCAGGTCGGCGATGTCGCGGGCGTTCAGCAGCAGCGTCGTGTCGCCGGTCACCGGGTCGCGCATCGGCCGCGCGTCCAGCGCATGCCAGCGCAGGCCGGCCAGGGTCTGCAGTTCGACGTCCTGGCGGCAGGTTTCGCCGCGCTGCACGCGGCCAAGAACGCCGGTGGCGTCGCTCGGGTGGGCGAACAGGCGCGTGAACTCGGTCTGGCCCGGGCCGGGCGGCGTGTCGCCGAAGGTCAGCGCGGCGGCGGGGTTGCGCATCAGCAGCTCGCCGCCCTGCAGGCCGAACACGGCGATGCGCACCGAGGTGTGCTGCAGCGCCTCGACGCCGCGCAGCATCGACACGTCGGCGCCGCCGCCCAGCGAGTCGGCCGCGAACAGCATGATCTGGCGACGGTCCGGCGTGCGCATGCCGCGCGACACCAGCATCACCGTCGTCGGTTCGCCCTTGGGGTAGAGCGTCCACTGTTCGCGCACGATCTTGCCCTGCGCGTGGTCGGCGGCGGTGACGGCCAGGCGCTCGCGCACGGTGTCGCCATGCTCGGCGAAGTCGCGCGACAGGAATTCCTCGGCACTCTCGGCATGCCAGAAGCGCAGCGCCGCGGCATTGGCCCACAGATTGCGCTGCTGGTCCGGGTCGAAGACCCACAGGGGGACGTCGAGCCAGTCGTAGTGGCTGAGGCTGGCGAAGTCGAGAAGCATGGAGGGTGTCGAGCGGCGCGCGATTGTCACCGTTCGACAAAGCCGCCCGCGTGAACTTCTGCGCTAATCGGCGCCCAGTGCAGCCCGGTAGGCATGCCAGCTCGCGTGCCCCAGCCAGGGGCCGACGACGAGCAGGCCGGCGAAATAGGGCAGCATGGCCAGCACGGTCAGCGTCGTCACGACGAGGCCCCAGAACAGCATGACGGCGGGCTGGGTCAGGCAGAGCTTGAGGCTGGCCAGGCCGGCGCTGACGGCGTCCGTGTCGCGGTCCAGCAGCAGCGGCATGGCGATGACGCTGACCGCGAAGATCAGGCCCGCGAAGACGGCGCCCACGGCGAGGTAGGCGACGATGAAGCCGAGGTGGTCGGCGCTCAGCAGCCTGGACACCGAGCCGGCGAAATCCGGCATGCCGTCGAAGCTGACCGCGAAGACGACCAGGGCCGCGCGGCCCCAGAGCATTTCCAGGATCAGCAGCACGAAGCCGAAGATGGCGATCTGCCGGACGTTGGGCAGCCAGGCGCCGAGGGCATCCTCGATGCGCGGCGTCTGGCCCAGCTCCAGGCGCCGGCTGACCTGGTAGAGGCCCAGGCACAGCAGCGGCCCCAGCAGCAGGAAGCCGGCGCACAGGGCCAGCGTGTAGATGGGTGCGTGGCGGAACACCATCAGCACCGCCAGGCCCATCAGCGCGAAGCAGGCGCCGAAGAAGCCGCCGATGGCGGGCGCGCGCCGCAGGTCGGCCCAGCCCAGCCTGAGCCAGTGCAGCGGCGCGGACAGCGGCAGGCGCCGCAGCGGCGGGCCGAGCTCGACGGCGGGCTCGGGGACGTAGGGGACGTAGCCGCGCGGAGGGGGCTCAGGTGCGTCGGACACGGCGCAGTTCATCCAGGATCAACAGGATGGCGCCGATGGTGATCGCACTGTCTGCGACGTTGAAGGCGGGGAAATACCAGCCGCCCGCATGGACCTGTATGAAGTCGACGACATAGCCGTGGATGGCGCGGTCGATGACGTTGCCCAGAGCGCCGCCGAGGATCAGCGTCAGCGCCCAGGCGAACAGCTTCTGGTGGCCGTGGCGGCGCAGCATCCAGACGATGAAGGCCGCGGCGGCCAGGCCCAGGCCGAGGAAGAACCAGCGCTGCCAGCCCGAGGCGCCGTGCAGGAAGCTGAAGGCGGCGCCGAAGTTGTGGGCGCGCACCAGGTTGAAGAAGCCGGTGACCGGGTGGACGTCGCCGAGCTGGAAGCTGCCGATGATGAGGATCTTGGTGAACTGGTCCGCCAGCACGATGACGGCGGCGATCAGCAGCCAGGCGGTCAGGCCGGAGGACGGAGACGAGGAGCGAGGGGGCATGGGATGGGTCGCGAGGCGAGGGGCGGTCAATGTAACGCGCCGCCGATGCGGGGCTTGTGGGCGCAGCGGAAGCGGCGTAGAAGCTGGATTGTCCCAACACGCTGGAGGACACCATGCGCAAGCGCATCTACTGGCTGCTGCCCGACCTGGGCAGCGCGCGGCGGACGATGGACGAGCTCTTGCTCGCCCGCATCACCGAGCGCCATATCCACTTCGTCGCGGCCGAGGGCGCGAGCATGGACGGCCTGCACGCGGCCAATGTGCTGCAGACCTCGGACTTGGTCGAGGCGGCCCAGTCCGGGGCGCTGATCGGCTCGGGCCTGGGCGCGGCGGGCGGCGTCGCGGCGGCGTTCGCCGTCGATGCCGGCTCGCCCGCGGCGGTCGTCATCGGCCTGGCCGCGCTGGGCGCGATGCTGGGTACCTGGTCGTCCAGCATGATCGGCAGCGCGGCGCCGAGCCGGCGGCTGAAGCGCTTCGAGCGGGCGATCGCCGAAGGGCTCTACCTGCTCATCGTCGACGTGCCGCGCACGCGCATCACCGAGATTGAGCAGTTGCTGGAACGCACCCACCCCGAAGCCCACTTCGAGGGGATGGAGCCGAACGTACCCGCTTTCCCTTGAGCCCCTCGCCCAGACTTGCCGCGCTGAACGCGGGCAAGTCTGGTCGGTCCCCCGAGGGGACGGCGATGTTTGCGGCGTTGAGCCGCAAACACATCGCCTGCGGGCCGGCTTGGGAGCGGCCCGGCGCCGGTCCGCCGCGAAATGCGGATGGAGGTTTTCAGGCGACGGTGCGGGTTTCGCCCGCGCCGTAGAGGTTGCTGTCGCAGCGCCCGCACAGCGTCGGATGCTCGGGCCTGCTGCCCACGTCGGCGCGGTAGTGCCAGCAGCGCTCGCACTTGGCATGGCTGCTGGGCGTGACGACGACGCCGAACTGCGCCGCAGGCACCAGCCCGACCGCCGACGTGATGAAGACGAAGCGCAGGTCCTCGCCCAGGCTGGCGAGCAGGGCCTGATCCTGCTCGTTGACCTGCAGCACCAGCTCGGCCTGCAGCGAGGCACCGACGGCGCCCGTCGTGCGCACCGCCTCGATGGCCTTGTTGACCTCGTCGCGGATCTGGTGGATGCGGTCCCACTTGGCCAGGAGGCCGGCGTCGGTCGCGCCGAAGTCCCAGTAGGTCTCGGTGAAGATGCTCTCGCCCTTGGCGAAGACGCCCCAAGCTTCCTCGGCCGTGAAGCTGAGGAAGGGCGCCATCCAGCGCAGCATCGCGTGCGTGATCTGCCACAGCGCGGTCTGTGCCGAACGGCGGGCCAGGCTCTTGGGTGCCGTCGTGTAGAGGCGGTCCTTCAGCACGTCGAGGTAGAAGGCGCCGAGGTCCTCGGAGCAATAGACCTGCAGCTTGGCGACGACCGGGTGGAACTCGTAGCGCTCGAAGTGGGCCAGGATGTCCGTCTGCAGCTCGGCCGCGCGGGCCAGCGCATAGCGGTCCACCTCCAGCAACTGGTCGGCCGGCACGGCATCCGTCGCCGGGTCGAAGTCGCTGATATTGGCGAGCAGGAAGCGCAGCGTGTTGCGGATGCGGCGGTAGCTGTCGACGACGCGGGCCAGGATCTTGTCGTCCAGGCCGAGATCGCCGGAGTAGTCGGTCGCGGCCGTCCACAGGCGCAGGATCTCGGCGCCGTACTTGTCCGACACGGCCTGCGGCGCGACGACGTTGCCCATGGACTTGCTCATCTTGCGGCCCTGGCCGTCGACGACGAAGCCGTGGGTCAGCAGGCCCTTGTAGGGCGCGCGGCCGTAGAGGGCGCAGGCGATCAGCAGCGAGGAGTGGAACCAGCCGCGGTGCTGGTCGTGGCCTTCGAGGTAGAGATCGGCCTCGGGGCCGGTCGCGTGCGCAGCGCCCCTGTGGCTGCCCTTGAGCACATGCTCGAAGGTGGAGCCGGAGTCGAACCAGACGTCGAGGATGTCGTTGCCCTTGGTGTACTGGGCCGCCTCCTCGCCCAGCCATTCGGCGGCGTCCAGCTTGGACCAGGCCTCGATGCCGCTCTGCTCCACCAGCTGCGCGGCGCGCTCGATGAATTCCAGCGTGTTCGGATGCGCCTCGCCGCTGTCCTTGTGCAGGAAGATGGGCAGGGGCACGCCCCAGCTGCGCTGGCGCGAGATGCACCAGTCGGGCCGGCCGGCGATCATGTCGTGCAGGCGGGCGCGGCCGTTCTCGGGGTAGAAGCTGGTCGCTTCGATGGCGGCGAGCGCCGTTTCACGCAGGCTCTTGGGCGCCTTGTCGGTCGTGAACAAGCCGTCGCCCTCGTCCATGCGCACGAACCACTGCGCCGCGGCGCGATAGATGACCGGCGTCTTGTGGCGCCAGCAGTGCGGGTAGCTGTGGGTCAGCTTGGACTGGGCCATCAGCCGGCCGTTGTCCAGCAGCGTCTGCGCGATGACGGCATTGGCCTTCCAGATGTGCTGGCCGCCGAACAGCGGCAGCTCGGCCGCGTAGGCGCCATTGCCCTGCACGGGGTTCAGGATGTCGTCGAAGGCCATGCCGTGGGCGACGCAGCTCTGGAAGTCGTCCAGGCCGTAGGCGGGCGCGGAGTGCACGACGCCGGTGCCGTCTTCGGCGGTCGCATAGTCGGCGAGATACACCGGGCTTTCGCGGTCGTAGCTGGGGTGCACATGGGCCAGCGGGTGCTTGAACTTCAGCAGTTCCAGCTTGCGGCCAGGCACGGTGGCGACGACGCTGCCTTCGAGCTGCCAGCGCGCCAGGCATTTCTCGACCAGCGCCTCGGCGACGACGAAGAATCCCTTGGGCGTGTCGACCAGCGCGTAGGGCAGCTCGGGGTTCAGGTTCAGCGCCTGGTTGGCCGGGATGGTCCAGGGCGTGGTCGTCCAGATGACGGTGAAGGCGTCCTTGGTCAGCGGCGCGACGCCGAACGCGGCGGCCAGCTTGTCCGGTTCGGCGCTCCGGAAGGCCACGTCGACCGCGGGCGACTGCTTGTCCGCGTACTCGATCTCGAACTCGGCCAGCGAGGAGCCGCAGTCGAAGCACCAGTAGACGGGCTTCAGGCCGCGGTAGACGAAGCCGCGTTCGAACATCCGCTTCAGCACGCGGATCTCGCCGGCCTCGTTGGCGAAGTTCATCGTCTTGTACGGGTGGTCCCACTCGCCGAGCACGCCCAGGCGCTTGAAGTCCGTGCGCTGGCCGGCTATCTGCTCGGTGGCGTAGGCGCGGCTTTTGGCCTGCACCTCGTCGCGCGGCAGGCCGCGGCCGAAGGTCTTCTCGATCTGGTTCTCGATGGGCAGGCCGTGGCAGTCCCAACCGGGGATGTAGGCCGCGTCGAAGCCCGCCAGCTGGCGCGCCTTGACGATCATGTCCTTCAGGATCTTGTTGGCAGCGTGGCCGATGTGGATCTGGCCGTTGGCATAGGGCGGGCCGTCGTGCAGCACGAATTTAGGCTTGCCGCAGCGCGCGTCGCGCAGGCGCTTGTACAGGCCCTGCTCGTCCCAGGCCTTGACCCAGCCCGGCTCGCGCTTGGGCAGGTCGCCCCGCATCGGGAAGGGCGTGTCGGGCAGGTTGAGCGTGGAGCGGTAGTCCGGGGTGGTCATGGCGTGCAGCCAGACGAAAAGCCTGGCGATTCAGAAGTCGGGGAGGGCGGAGCGAAGAGCGGCTGGGAGCCGCTTCAAATTCGGTCGCGCGTGGTCTGGCGACGCTGGGCCGCGTGGGTGGCCAGGAAGGCGCGCGCTGCCTCGGTGTCGGCGGCGATGGCGGCCGTGAGCGCGTCCAGCCCGTCGTACCTGGCTTCGTCGCGGAGTTTGTGCAGCAGTTCCACGCGGGCGAGTTTACCGTAGCCCCCCTCCGGGCCGAGCTCGGATTCAGGCCATTCCAGGCAGTGCACCTCCAGCAGCACGCGGCCCGCGTCCTCGACGGTGGGCCGGTTGCCGAGGCTGGCGACGCCCGGCAGCGGCTCGGGCGCCAGGCCGTGGACGAGCACCGCGAAGATGCCGTGGGCGGCCGGCTTGTCGTGCGGGAAGCGCAGGTTCAGCGTGCGGAAGCCGTCGGCCGCGCCGGGCGCGCTTTCGCCCAGCTGCCGGCCCAGCTTGCGGCCGTGCGTGACATGGCCCGAGATGCCGTAGGGCCGGCCCAGCAGCGCGGCGGCCCTGACCATGTCGCCGGCGGCCAGCGCCTCGCGCACGGCCGAGCTGCTGACGCGCAGGCCGTGCA